>WNGL01002332.1_pt1 | contig 23075 bp, 10 predicted proteins | sample 5400591 | NCBI WGS metagenome assembly WNGL01 (sample SAMN13153377, study PRJNA577476) | soil metagenome | isolation source: 80 cm soil or saprolite under Garry oak tree replicate 1 | place: USA:California | collected 2016-06-15 | reverse complement strand
CTTTCATGCCGGTGATGTCGATGGTGTACAGTTGGCGTCCCTCGCCGGCCAAACGCTCGCCATCGAAATAAACGAAGCCCGTCTGCACGTGAGAAAGCACGCCGTTGCCATGGTGCATCAGGAGCATCGTGTTCTCGTCCGCCTCGACCTTTACCTCACCCTGGTCTTCCACCTTGCGCGTGGCGTTCAGCACCGCGGTCATGCCCGCTACCTCCTTAACCGGACCCAACAACCCCGTGAACGTTGTGACGTTGTAAACACCCAGGTCATAGAGGCTGCCGCCGCCCTTCTGATAAAACCACCCGGACCACCCGGGACCGCCGTGGCCATAAGTGCCGTGCCCCGCCGTCACCTTGCCGATTTTGCCACTGGCCATTGTGTCAGCCATGAACTTGAATTGCGGGCTCGTCACGCAGGTTGGAGAAGCCCAAAAATGCACGCCGTTGCGCTGCGCCAGGTCCAGCAGCTCTTTGCCATCTTTCACTTCCAACGCCATTGGTTTCTCGGACCAGACATGGCGTTTCGCCTCCAGGGCCTTTTTGTTGACCGGGAAATGTGAAGGCATCGACGTCGTGTTAACCAGCAGGTCAAAGGGCGCGCCCGCCAGCATCTCGTCAATATTGGGATACACGTTTGGGACCTTGAACTTTTGGGCCCGTTTCTTTGCGCGTTCAACGATGATGTCGCACACGCTGACCACCTCTATGAACGGTTGGGAGGTGAGGTTCGGCAGATAGGACCCGGAGACATTTCCGCAGCCAATTTCGCCCACTCTGATCCTGCCTCCTTTAGGTGAACCGGCAGTGGAAGAGGATTCTGCACCCAGCAGGTCCGGGGCGGCCCCAACCGCCGCGCCAAGAACAGCGGTGTCTTTAAGAAACTGACGACGGTCAATAGTCTGGTATGTTTTCATAGCAGGCTTCCCGAATTTAGCACGTCGTGAGGATTGGGGACAGTCTAATCATCGAAGTTCGAATTGGAACAAAAGAAGACGGCAACTCGTCAGGCGCGCCAAGTCCGCATTCCATTTCGGAATTTCGTGTGAGGCTTGACAGCAAGCGCGTTCTGATGCCAGGATAAACGACCCAGAGAAAGCAAGAACCTGCAAATCAGAAGGAATCAATGAAAAGGAATCAATCGGGATTGGCCGAAGTCATTCTGGCCCCGCTCTGGATCACAGCCGCCCGAGGTTGGTTATTGCCGGCATTATCGCTCGTGCTGTTCACGGTCCCTTGCCGGGCGGCGGAGCGGCAATTCCTGCACGACCATGTACCCGCGCTCGTGACCAACGCAGCGCCGGTCGGCCGCAGCTCGCGCTGGGCGCGGCTGGATCTGGGCATCGGCCTGCCGTTAAGAGAACGGGAGGCATTGACCAACCTGCTCCAGCAGCTCTATGACCCCGCCAGCACAAATTATCATCAATACCTGACGCCGGAGCAGTTCGCACATAGGTTCGGCCCGACGGAACGGGATTATCAGGCAGTCGTCCGCTTCGCCCAGTCTCACGCTTTGGCCGTGACGGGCACCCATCCCAATCGCACGCTGGTGAATGTGAGAGGCACAGTCGCCGCCATCGAGCAGGCATTCCACGTCCTCTTGAATGAGTATCAGCATCCGACGGAACCCCGAAGATTCTATGCGCCGTCGGTGGAGCCGTCGCTCGACCTGGCCGTGGCGGTACTGGCCATAAGCGGTCTGGACAATTATGTCATGCCGCATCCATGTTTCAAGACTAACTCGCTGCAACAGCCCAAGCCTAACCTGACAGGGTCGGGCCCAAGTGGTTTCTACCTCGGCTACGATTTCCGGCACGCCTACACGCCAGGTGTCTCGTTGACTGGCAGCGGGCAGGCGGTGGGGTTGGTTGAATTTGACGGCTACCACCCCCACGACGTGGCGGCCTACCTGGCCCTGGCGGGGTTGCCGAGCGTCCCGATAAGGACGGTGTTGCTCGATGGGTTCAACGGCAGTCCCGGCGCCGCCAATATCGAAGTGGCGCTGGATATTGACATGGCCATTGCCATGGCTCCGGGGTTGTCGCAAGTCATCGTCTATGAGGGAACCACCGCAAACGACGTGTTGAATCGGATTGCCACCGACAGGCTGGCCAGGCAGATCAGCGCTTCCTGGACCTATCCCGTCAACGCGACCACGCTGCAGATTTTCCTGCAATTTGCCGCTCAGGGACAGTCGTTCTTTAACGCCTCGGGCGACTCCGGCGCCTATTCCGGGCCGGTATTGACCCCGGCTGACAATCCGTACATAACCGTTGTCGGCGGGACGGATCTGACGACCACCCCGGGAGGGGGCGCGCGGACTTCGGAAACCACCTGGCCCGGCAGCAGCGGCGGCGTCAGCCTTACCTACCCCATTCCGAGCTGGCAACAAGGCGTCAGCATGACGGCCAACCAGGGCTCGACCACCTATCGAAACCTGCCGGATGTCGCCATGGTGGCTGATAACTGTTACCTCATCGCCAATAGCGGCCAGGAGTACGCGGTCAGCGGAACCAGCATCTCGGCCCCGTTGTGGGCGAGCTTTACCGCGCTGGTCAATCAATTGGCCCTGACCAATGGCGAGTCGGCAGTCGGATTTATCAATCCTGCGGTCTATGCCCTGGGAAAGGGGTCGAATGCTTTGAGCTATACGGCGCTTTTCCACGACATCACAACCGGCAACAATAAAAATCAGAGCAGCCCCGCCCGGTTCTCGGCCGTGGCAGGCTACGACCTCTGCACCGGGTGGGGCACGCCGACGGGCAGCAGTCTCATCACAGCCCTGGCGATCCGCGAGCCTTTGCAGATCACACCTGCAGGAAGCATGGTTATCAGTGGGCCGGTCGGCGGCCCGTTTAGCCCGACGCCGCCGACGTATTCCTTAACCAACAACGCCGGGGGCTCATTGAGCTGGAGCCTCGTGAATACGTCCTCGTGGCTCAATGTTTCTCCGACCAGCGGTACCCTCAACCCCGGCGGGCCGGCCACTACGGTCACGGTTAGTTTGGCCCCCGCCGCCACCAATCTTACTGCAGGCAGTTATTCGGCCACGCTGCGGTTTACCAACTTCAACGATAATTTCGGCCAAACCCGCCAGATTACATTGGCCGTGGTCACTCCGCCGGTGATCACCGCTCAACCGACTAACCAGGCGTTATTGCTGGGGATGACGGCCAGATTCAGTGTGGGGACGGCCCCCAACGCGCTGTTGCTTTTCCAATGGCAGGAGAACGGAAACAATTTGAACGATAGTGGCAACGTCTCCGGCTCCGCCACTGGCACCTTGACCATCAGCAACGTGCTTTCGGCCAGCGCCGGAGCCTATTCCGTTATTATCAGCAACGCGGCCGGTTTCGTGCCCAGCTCGAATGCATTCCTCACGATTGTGCCTTCGGAGCCGGTCATTGTCTTGCAACCAACCAACCAAACGGTGTTGCCGGGAGCGACAGCCAGTTTCAGCGTGGCCGCGGTTGGGGACACGCCGTATCTCTATCAGTGGCAAGTGGATGGAACTAATCTCAGCAACAGCGCAAGTTTCTCCGGCGTGACCAGCAGCACCTTGACGATCAACAGTGTCTCGCCCTCCAACGCAGGCACCTATTCGGCGCTCGTCACCAACGCCCTCGGCTGGGCGTCCAGCACCGGGGCGGTATTGTCGGTTATTTCGGTCACGGTTCCTGGGCTGACCATGTCCACGCTGTGGTCGTTCAACGGTAACTCGGGCGAGTTTCCCTACAGCCCCCTTGCGGGGGGCAGGGATGGCAATTTTTACGGCACCACCATCGAGGGCGGCACCTCCGGCGCCGGCACAGTATTCAGGGTCAATACCAACGGGTCACTCTTCACTGTGTTGTCATTCAATGGAAACAATGGCGCGATTCCTTTCGGCGGGCTGGTTTTGGCCAGGGACGGTTATTATTATGGCACTACTTACACCGGCGCCTTCTATGGTGACGGGACGGTATTCAGGATTATCGGTGGCATGCCCATCACTCTGGCAACGTTCAATGGGAATAACGGCGCGTTCCCCGTGGCTGGGTTGGTCCAGGGCAGTGACGGCAATTTCTACGGCACTGCAAACCAGGGTGGCGCTTACGGTTATGGCACAGTATTCCGAATCACCGGCGGCGGCACGCTGACCACTCTGGTCGCGTTCAATTACTCCGACGGCGCGTTTCCTTCGCCCGTGCTGGCGCAAGGCAGCGACGGGAATTTCTACGGCACGACTGAGAATGGCGGCACGAACGGAGGTCATGGGACCGTGTTCAAAATGACGCCCTCCGGCACGTTTACCAGGCTGTACTCGTTCGGCACTAATGACGGCGCTACTCCGATTGCCGGCGTCGTTCAGGGTTTCGATGGCAATTTCTATGGCACAACCCTCCAAGGCGGAAACGGCGATTATGGCACCGTATTCAAAATAACACCTTCGGGCACGCTCACTACCTTGTACTCGTTCACTGGCGGCAATGATGGCGCCAACCCATGGGGCGGTTTGGTGCAGGCCAGCGATGGCAACCTGTATGGCGTCACCCAATCTGGCGGCGCGTACAGCTTTGGCACAGTGTTCAACATCGCTCCCAATGGGCCGTTGACCACCCTGGCTCAGTTTGATGGCTACAACGGCGCAGCGCCCTCGGCCGCTCTCGTCCAACTTCCTAACGGGAACCTTTATGGCACCACCCAGACCGGCGGGGCCAACGACGATGGCACGATATTCCGGCTCAGCATCAGCGGCCCGCTCCAAATCACCGGGCAACCTGCTGACCAATCGGCTTACACCGGCGGCGCCGCGCTCTTTACGGTGGCGACCTTCGGCAGTGGACCGGTGTTCTACCAGTGGCAGCGGGACGGAATCAACCTCAGCGATGGCGGCGACATCTCGGGCGCCACCAATGCTACCTTGAGAATCACCAACATAACTACGGACGATGCCGCTCTTTATTCAGTCGTCGTGAGCAACACAGTCAATTCCCTCATCAGTGATGATGCGGTTCTTGAGGTGATCATTTCCCCACCGCACATCATCACCCAACCGGTGAGCCAGACGCGTGTGGCCGGAACTTCGGCTGCGTTCACGGTGGCGGCGCTCGGGGACCTGCCGCTGTTCTACCAGTGGCAGGAAAATGGAACCAATTTGACTGATGGCGGCAACATATCAGGCGCCGCCACGAGCACGTTGACCCTTGCTAATGTGAGTGCCGCAGATGACGGCACCTATTCGGTGGTCGTGAGCAATACAATCCGCGCGGTGTCGAGCGACAAAGCTGTGCTCACCGTTGTGCCGGCCACCCCGGCGTGGGCCTCCGTATCCAGCCTTCGCCTGTTCACCGGAGGCGGCGACGGCGCGTTCCCTTACGCGGGTCTGATGCAGGGCAAAGACGGCAATCTGTACGGCACTGGTTCGGGCGGCGGCTCCAGGTTCTATGGCACGATTTTCAGGATGGCCCTCAACGGCGGGCTGAACACCCTTTACAACTTCACCGATGGCGTCAACGGCGCCTATCCTTACGGCGGTTTGGTGCAGGGAACCAACGGCAACCTCTACGGCACCACCCTTCAAGGCGGCACCAACGGCTATGGAACGGTCTTCAGGATGACGACCTTCAGCGCCGTGACATTCCTCCATTCTTTTACCAGTGGTCTTGACGGCGCCTTTCCTTTCGACGGCCTGGTGCAGGCCCTGGACGGCAATTTCTATGGCACTGCCTACCAGGGCGGCGCGAATTCCTCAGGATCGGTGTTCAAGATGACACCGAACGGCGCGGTCACTCCCCTGTATGAGTTCACCGGTGAAAGCGATGGCGCCTACCCCTACGCCGGGCTGGTTCAGGGCAAGGATGGGAACTTCTACGGCACAACCATTGGAGGCGGCGTAAGCGGTTATGGCACCGTTTTCAGCCTGAGCACGAACGGCGCACTAACCACTTTAGTTTCCTTCGATTACACCAATGGCGGTTATCCTCAAGCTGGGGTGATCCAGGGCGCAGATGGCGTTCTTTACGGCGCGACCTATCAAGGAGGCGCCAACGACTACGGCACGATTTTCAGCCTGACGACTAATGGCATCCTGACCACCCTCCTTTCGTTCGGTTACACGAACGGGGGTTATCCTGCTGCCGCGCTGGTGCACGGCACCGATGGCAATCTCTATGGCACGACTTCATCCGGTGGCGCTGGGGGCCAAGGCACCGCGTTCGGCATAACCACCAACGGCACGTTGACGACTTTGCTTTGGTTCGATGGCTTCAACGGCGCAAGTCCCCAGGCGGCGTTGGTGCAAGCCAGCAATGGCAATTTTTACGGCACCACGGCACAAGGCGGGACGGGTTACAATCCCTCCGCTGGCGGCGGTAACGGCACCGTTTTCCGGCTCACAGTGCCCATCTTCATTAGCAATAGTTTCGCGGTCGTCTCGGCAATCGCCAGTCTGCCCTATTCCGCCAACATGGCCGACCAGGCCATCGCTCCACCGGGTGATGCACTCCTTTTTGCCAAAGTCAGCGGCCCCGCCTGGCTGAACCTGGCAACCGACGGCGCCCTCTCCGGCACGCCCATGAGCTCGGACGTCGGCACGAACGTGTTTGTGGTGAGCTTGACTGATTCCAATGGCATGACCGCTTCGGCGACCATGAAAATGGGCGTCGTGCCCAATGCACCGCCGACGTTCATCAGCGACCCCTTCACCGAAGCTGGCGCCAATGTGGACCAGCCTTATTCGGGCACGATTGCCACCAACGCCAGCGACTCGGAGCTTGGCGTTGGGGACGTGCTCAGCTTCGCCAAGCTCAGCGGCCCGGCCTGGCTCAGTGTGGCCTCAAACGGTGCGCTCTCCGGCACACCGGAAGCCTCCGATGGCGGCACGAACACCTCTGTAGTAAGCGTGACCGACCTGGGCGGCTCCGCCAGTACCGCGACCCTGTCGCTTTACGTGAACAGCGCCCCATCGTTCATTCCTCACAACTTCACCAAGCCGGCTGCCACGGTCGGCCTCCGATATTTCGGCACAATTGCCACTAACGCCACTGACCCGGATCTCGGCGCTGGGGACTCGCTCACCTTTTACAAGGTAACCGGCCCGGATTGGCTTAACGTCGCTGCGAACGGTGGACTTTACGGCGCGCCCTCGAATTCCGATGTTGGTGCCAACACATTCCTGATGCTGGTGGCCGATTCCGGCGGACTGGCCGGCATCGGTTCTTTGGGAATCACGGTCAATACCAACCATCCGCCTGCCTTCACCAGCGATCCCTTCGCCGCGCCGCGGGCCAACGCCGGCCATCCTTATTTCGCTACAATCGCGACCAACGCCAGTGATCAGGATTTTGGCGACACACTCACGCTGGCCAAGATCAATGGCCCAGCCTGGCTCAGTGTGGCGTCTGATGGCGCGCTCACGGGCACACCGGCAACCTCGGACGCCGGCACCAACACGTTCGTGGTGGGCGTGACTGACTTTGACGGCTTGTCCAGCCGCGCGACCATGTACCTCGAGGTAACGGCTCCAATCACCTTGGGGATTTCGCAGCGCGGCAGCCAAATCACTTTGAGTTGGACGGGCGGCAGCCCGCCCTATCAGGTGCAAACCGCCTCCAGTCTGGCCAACACCGCCTGGGGCGACTTCGGCGGCCTTATCAGCTCTAACACTTTGATCCTCACGCCGAGCAACGCTGCGGCCTATTTTCGCATTCAGGGGCGGTAGCTCGGCGAGCAGCCGGCGGACATTTGGGCAAGCTTCAATGTTCAAACACCAAGCTTCAGGGAAACTCCAAGCACCAAGGTTCAAGAGCAGGCCGACTTGTGGTTTGTGGCTTCCCTGGTGCTTGGAGTTTTCTTCGTTTCCCTGGTGCTTGGGTTCGCGCTTTTTTCGTGCGCTTTTGGCCCAGTTGTGAGAAGTATCCCTATGTTCTCGCTCCAAAGATTATTGGGCAAAGAAGACAAGTTTTTCTCGTTGTTGGAGGCCAGCGCACAGGAGGCGCACACCAGCGTGCAGGCACTGGTCAAGTTGAGCAACTCTTTGGATCAACCGGTGGTGCTCGATGAGTTCGCCCACTCCCGGCGCAAGGACAAAGAGATTACCAAAGAGATTAGCGACGCCGTCTATACGACGTTCGTCACCGCCCTCGAGCGCGAGGATATCGAAGACCTCTCCAACGCGCTCTACAAAATCCCCAAGACAGTCGAGAAATTCACCGAGCGCGTCCTGCTGGCGCCACAGTTCGTTCGGGGAGTGGATTTTTCGACTCAGATCAGCCTGCTGGAGCGCGCGACTAACCTGGTGCTCGACATGGTCCGCTCGCTACGGGGTGGCATGGACTTGGAGAAAGTAAAGGACCTAAACGATAAGCTGCAGTATCTTGAAGGCGAGGCCGACAAACACATGATGACCTTGTACAAGGATCTGTTCAGCGGCAAACATGAGCCGCTTCAAGTCGTGGCATTGAAAGACCTCTACGAGTTGTTGGAAAAAGTCATCGACCGTTGCCGCGACTCAGGCAACGTAATCGCCCATATCGTGCTCAAGAATTCGTAACGGCCGGCCGGGCGGGAGATGGAAGATGGAAGATGGAAGATGGGATATGGGACGGTGCCTTCCATCTTCCCTCTTCCATCTTCGAACCAGTGCTAGTGCCTTGGCGGCTCAATAAAGCCGTGATAGAGGCCCAGGTAGTACGGCAGCAGGTACACCGTGCCTGCGGCCAACTCGCCGCCGTTGCCACTGTAATCCAGTTGCCACGGGTCGGTGTTCCAGTGGTTGAAGTGGCGGTTCTCCACCGGGAGCACTTTGCCATTCACTCGATAACCTCGCTCGCCGCGGCGGTCGGGTTCATCCAGATCTTGCGACCGCACTGCCGGCAGTTCAATGATGTCCAGCCGATGGCTGTTGTGGTGCGGCCAGTTCAGGCGATCCAGTGGCAGCCCGCATAGCGTGGCCATCGCGTCCTCGTGCCAGCCTGGCCAGGGCTTGAGGGAGAAGCTGCCGAATGGACTGGCCCCAGTGGCCTCCAGGTTGTGCGCCGCGTAGGCGAAATTGAAGAACGGGTTCATCTCGGGCGCCTCGTTCACCCAATAACGGAAGAACGAGTAGCGGATCATGCCCTTCAACTCTTCGTCCTTCGAGCAGCGCAGCAGGCTGTAGTAACTCATGAACGCCATCTCGTCGTCGGATTGATTGCCCGAGCCCGGGCCATGCTGGACCTTCGGATACATCGCATTATGAGCATAGCCGTGCCGATCAATCAGTTCCCGCGAAGCGGCAGCGTATTTTGGATCGCCGGTAACATGGGCGGCGACCGCCAGGTAGCTCAGAATGCTCAGAGAATTTAGCCCGCGCTCCGGCCACCAATTCGGGTCGCGGTTGAGGAATTGCGGACCATAGATCGCCCAGCGCGTGGGCTTTCCATCGTGATCGGTGAGCGTCAAGTCATGCGTCAGTAAATGGTCCGTCACGTCGCGCACGACTTCCCGGACGCGTTCGCGCTCGTCATCGGTGTCGGCGCAGAGATCGTAGTAGAGAGGGTAGAAGAAATAGTGGCCGTCGAGTTCATCGCTGCTGGTGTCGGACTTCCAAAACCATTTTCCGTCGGCGCTCCTGGGCCAGCGCGGCTCATAGACTTTCCAGAGTTTATCGCGCTGCTGTTCCTGGCGATCACTTTCCAGCCGCCCTGTATTCGGGTCGGGCCACTCGACGGGTCGGATGGTGCGCGCGATAAAGCCTTTGGGCGGCGCCGGTGTGCCGCCCTGCGTGACTTTCTGGAGGAATCGCAGCGCCTCGAAGGCCTTTTTTGCGCGCCCCTTGGACTTCGGCTCCTTGGTTGCTCCATAGGCGAAGCATTCGCCGGCGCCGTAACTCGCCGTCCAGAAGCCGTCATTGTCGCTGTCCAGGGGCGCCGCGCTCGACTTATCGCCCGGATGGCGCAAGGCCGCTTCAGCAACGAACCCGAACGGCGTGCGCTTGACGTAGCGCTCGATCTCCTGCTCGTAAAACTCCGCCTTCTCCGCCAGCGTCATCGGGCGGCGCTCGATGCAGCCCACGCCTCTGGCCGTGGCAAACCAGGCCCGGCCTTGCCCATCCACAGCCACCTGCGCCACCTCATCGTGCGGCAGCCAGCGTGGACCCTGGCGGTAATGCCATTCCTTGCCGTCGAACCGAATCGCGCCGAGCCGTGTGCCCAACCAGACATCAGCTTCCGCTCCGGCAGTTATACCCGTGAACTGGTTCCAAGGCAGGCCGTCCTTGCCTTCGTAGAACTTCCAACCGTCGGTTGTGCGACACCCCACGCCCGCAAGGCTGGCGAACCAGAGCTGGCCCTTCGAGTCGAAAGCAACACCGAGCGCCTGTTTCACCGCCCAGGCCCGCCCGCCGCTGTCCTCAATGCTGATCGGCACCCAACGGCTTTGTTGTTGCTGGAACAAGCCGCTGTCGGAGGCGACGTGCAACACGCCGGCAGCCGAGATCGCGATTTGATTGACGCGCAGTCGGCTCGGCCAGCGGCGGGAAGTCAGTTTCCCATCCACAACGGCGAACACCTCGTTGGACGACGCCAGGAACTGGGTCGGGCCGAAGCGGAGGAGTTGTCGGATCCCACGCCAGGGCAGCCGCACCTCCAGTCGTTGACCTTTCGCGTCGGCAAAGCTGAACTCCTGCTCGGTGCGGGGTGTTAGCGCGGCGTTTACTTGCCAGCGTTCATTGCCAAACTCGTACCACCGCCCATCGGCGAACGCTCGGACGGTGCTGTTCGGGGCAGACTCGATCAACTGCACCGCTCCGGACGACAAGCCGTCCCTTTCGGTGAAGCGCCGTGCGATTTCCTGACGAAACTGTTGCGCGCCAGGAGTGAAATCCGCTGCGCCGATCGGCCCGAGCAGACCCAGGGCCAGGCTTGTGGCAAGGGTGAATCGCATGGACCGCATCTTCGCACGACCTGCCAGTTCCAGGCAAGGAACGCATGGGTAGTTGGCCAGGAGCGGAGGCGTTCGACATCCGGTCAAAAAGAGGAATGGAGCACCGGCCGCTGTAGCGGCGGTCTGTGACCGCCGAGCTTGCCGCCTGCTCCAGCCCAGCCCGCGTCGGATGACGGATGACTGTCGCGTCCACGATTCGACATCCAGGCTGCGCATTGCTAGTCTGATTCCGTGGCAGAAGCATCCTTGAATGTCCTGGCCGTCGTCGGCAGCCTCCATCGCGACTCCGTGACGCGGATGGTCATCGGCCAGGTTGCCCAGCGGCTGCGGCAGGACGGCTGCGCAGTGGACGTGCTCGACTTCGAAAAGGAGCCGCTGGCGCTCTACAATCCTGACACCGCCCATGACTTGCCCGGTTATGACGAACTGCAGGCCCGGGTGGAGCGCGCTGATGTCGTCGTGCTGGGCACGCCCGATTATCACGGCGGCATCAGCGGCGCGACGAAAAATTTCCTCGACCATTTCTGGCGCGAGTTCGCGGGCAAACTTTTCGCTACCATTGTTGCCTCGCACGAGAAGGGGCTCACCGTGATCGACCAACTGCGCACCGTGGCCCGGCAATGTTACGCCTGGACGTTGCCCTACGGCATTTCGTTCACCGAAGACAGCGACGTGAAGGATGGGCAAATCGTCAGCGACACCTTGAAGCAGCGCCTGGAAATGATGATCCGCGACGTGCGCGTGTACGGCGCGCTTCTGGGGCGCCAGCGGCGGGCCGACTTAGCCGGGACCGAACCCGGGTTCCTGGCCCGGCATCGTGACTAGAGATCGTCCGTGAGAGCGTGTAAATGGAGGGTTTTCCCTTTACTGCAATTCCCTGTACTGAGCGCAAGGTGCCCCTCGCCATTGCAACAAGGTAACTCATGTAACTCATTCAACCCGCGCAGCGCCGCCGAAAGTAAAAATGCCAGGAGCCTTTCCAGTGAGGCTCCAGGTGGATCGATCCTCTGAGCACCGTCGGGCGGCCAAGGCAAGATTTGGTTGGCAAATGCCAGATTTAGGAAGACTATGATAATCAGGATGCGGAGATGCACGGCCCGTTTAATGAAAACGCTGGTTCTGACAGTTTCACTGAGTCTGGCACTGGTCTCCGCTTCTGGCCAAGGGACGTTCAATTTCGCAAACGCCGCGTTCGGTGTGGATGCACCGGTAAGAGACGCTTACGGGAACGCAATAGCCGATACGGCCTGGGCAGCCGATTTCTATTGGGCTGCGGGAACGGTTTCCGATTCCGGGCTTTTGGCACCCCTGGGCCAGCCTGCCAACTTCAGCGGGACGGCTCCGGGTTACTTTTTCGGCGGCACTCGCACCATCCCAGGTGTCGGTGGAGGAGCAACGATTACCGCGCAAGTCCGTGCTTGGGGGCCCGCCTCCGGTCTGGTTGCCGAGTCGAGCCTGTTCCAGGTCACTCTGACAGCCGTGCCTTATCCACCGGCCAATTTGACCGGCCTTGAGCCCTTCTCCGTATCCGTACCGGAACCTGGCGTCCTGGGGCTGGGTTTGGTTGGCCTCGGGGTCGGTTTGGTTCTGCGCCGAGCTCGGATGTAAGCTCTTATGAAAAGCACAGGCCTCGCTCTTCTCAACTTCAGCGTCCTGGCGTTCTGTCCGACACTTTCACTCGCACAGACCAATCTCACCGGCTATGTGAATTCAACTTTCACCCCGGGTTACAATTTGTTTTGCAACCCGCTGAACACTGCGAGCAACTATTTGAGCTTCCTTTTCGAATTCGATAATCCGCCAGACGGCACCACCATTTCTCTCTGGAATTCAGCAACACGTAGTTTTGATCCGAGCTCGGTTTACATGGCCGGAGTAGGTTGGTCGATGGACTTCCGCTTAGATCCGGGCCGAGGCGCTTTGCTTTATACGCCCCTTACCTATACGAACACCTTTGTTGGAGTGTTTTTGGAACCGGACGGGTCCCCGTTCATCGACGCTCCACTCAAACGACCCCCGGTCTTCGGCGGTCCCACGGGAGTCTATCTGTTAGCCTGCAAAGCGGCTGGAGTATTGGGGGCCGGTGGCCTGCCGGTATTCGATTTTATCCTTGGCCGCGGGCCTCAGGAAGGTGAGCAGTTCACCTGGTTGGACGCCTCCAGCCAAACCTATCAAACAACTACCTTCAAGTCGGGTGTATGGAATAATCGTGACCCGTTCCTGCCCATTGGATCGTCAGCTTTTTTTTACATTTACGCCGCTCCATCACTGCGGATTGTTGACTCCGGCAGAGACGTGATTCTCTCCTGGCCGGCATCGGCGGCGGACTTCGTCCTGGAAACGAGCAGCATTCTCGTTTCGAACGCAGTCTGGACCCCACTGACCAATGGTGTCGTGACGAATGGCGAGAGCTTCGTGCTGACCAGCGAACCGAGCGCTCCCCAGACGTTCTACAGGCTGCGGCATTGGTGATCAAAAAGCGGTGCGCTTACATCACCGAGTCCTGCCGGAGCGGATTGTGCGCCGCAGGCGATCAATATTCAGAGGCTTCCCAGGACCGCTTGCCTGATTGCAGGGAAAGCTGATTGATATACTGGTGAGACGCAGTCTAATTACGTAACTCATGCAAATCATCCAACACGCTAACGCACTGACCCAAGCAAACTCCCAAACCTGATAAACTTGTGAAACGCTGGGCCGCTCTGACTGTCCTGCTGTACCTGGTCATTTTGATCGCGCTGACTTTGCCGGTGGTATTGCTTGCCTTTGGCAAATGGTGGCTCAAGGAGAACCAGGGCATTGCATGGCACGAAGCCTTCCAATGTTTCCAGGAATGGGGCTATTGGGTTTGGCTGGCGGTTATGGGCCTGGGCCAGGCGCTATTGCTGCTGGCGCCAGTCGGCATCGCTCAGCGCAGGCTGGCGCCCCGCCGGCCATTGCTGGCGCCGGTCATCACGACCGGATTTTTCCTCGCCAACATCTTCCTCGGCGCGGCGTTGGCGCTGCTGTGCGCAATTTTTAAGGACAAAGCCTTCGATGCTTTTGCTGTGGTCGGAGCGCTGGCCCGGACTGACGCGGCGCAAAATCCGCTTACGGATCAAATCTCAAAGAGCGCGGCCATGACCGGAGCGGGCAGTCTCGATTACGTTTTTGGGATGATCGCGGTCGTGGCTTTGCTCTGGCTGGCCTGGGCCCTGATCTTTTATCGTTTTGCCAAAACTGACGACCCCAACGCGCTGGTCAAGCGGACCATGCGCTGGCTCTTGCGCGGCAGCATTCTCGAATTACTCGTCGCTGTGCCCAGTCACATCATCGTCCGCAACCGCAATGACTGTTGCGCGCCCATGGGCACCTTCTGGGGCATTACCACCGGGCTCTCGATCATGCTCCTGTGCTTTGGTCCTGGGGTGTTTTTCCTTTTCGTCGAACGCTGTGGCCGCCTGCGCCCGGCGAAACCCTCGACGCTGCAGGGCGATTGAACCTCGGCTCCGGCTCCGGGGGGCGCGGCGGCAACCGTGCCTCTTTCGGGTAAGACCTCACTCACGGCGGGTAGGGCGCGTCAGTCCTCTGCGCGCCGTTCTGTGGTCTGCAGCGGCGCGCAGAGGACTGACGCGCCCTACCCGCTGTCACTAACCGTTATTCTTTCGCACGACCAGAAATTGACGCCCTGCCGGCGCAGAGCTACCGTTTTACATGATGGATTTGACCGAAGTCCCTTTGGATCGGCTGCCCGTGCGCCAGCCTATGCCGCCAGCGCAGTTCGATCCGCTTGCGCGTGAAATTTTTGTGCTCAAGAAACAGCTCAACGCCGTCATCCTAGTCCACAACTATCAGGTGCCGGAAATTCAGGACATTGCCGATTACGCGGGTGATTCGCTGGGCCTGTCACAACAGGCCGCCAAAACCCAAGCCGACGTAATCGTTTTCTGCGGCGTTCATTTCATGGCTGAGACGGCGAAGATTTTGAACCCGAACAAAATTGTCGTGCTGCCGGACAAAGACGCCGGCTGCTCGCTGGAGGAGAGCTGCCCTGCGAACAAGCTGCGCGAGTTCCAGAAAACCAACCCCAACTTCTGGACCATCGCCTACATCAATTGCAGCGCCGATGTCAAGGCGCTGAGCGACGTGATTTGCACCAGCGGCAACGCCGTCAAAATCGTCAACGCTGCACCGCAGGACAAAGACCTGCTTTTTGTGCCCGACGAAAATCTCGGCGCCTGGGTAATGGAACAGACTGGCCGGCCAATGACGCTGTGGCGAGGCAACTGCTACGCGCATGTGGAATTCCGCCGCGACAGCCTTCTGCGCCTCAAGCAAAAACTTCCCCAGGCGAAGGTCGTCGTCCATCCCGAGAGCCTCCGCGAAGTTCGCGACCTGGCTGACGCGATTTGTTCCACCGAGAAAATGATTACGTTTTGCAAGTCCAGTCCGGCCCACCAATTCATCGTCGTGACCGAGTCGGGCATCATTCACCGCCTCCAGAAAGAGTGTCCCGGCAAGCAATTCTTTTGCGCGCCGGTTTTTGATGCCATGAAAGCGCCGACCGATTCCTGCCGCTGCAGCGAGTGCAAATACATGAAAATGAACACGCTTGCGAAGGTGCGCGATTGCATGGCAAAGTTGTCGCCGCGGATTGAATTGGGCGAGGAGGTCATCCGCCGCGCCCGCCTGCCGATTGAGCGGATGCTGGAGATTTCAGCCAGATCATAGGATTTGCCTCCGGCCTGTCTCGTTCCCTCCGGGGATTATTGAATGTGGTTAGTTTGCCAGGGTCAGTTCATGAACGCTCGAAACTGGTTGGCAGGGCGGTGGAAACCCTTGAAAAGGGTTAAGACACACAAGCCACGCCCCACACCCCGATGAATCGGGGTGTTAATGAGACTGGTCGGAGTTTCTCGAGTGCGCCCTGGTTAGTTTGCTACCAAAAGCAATTAGTTCTTGTTATTGGCGAGGGTTCATTTAACATTTTGGAAAAATTCCTGCCTTGTCCTCTCTGAGAGACTTGCAGATGGGAGTTTTTATACAAAGCTGCCAATGAAGAAGACCTCAAACTTTAAACCCAAGAAAGGAACTATGAGCAGGAACCGATCAACAAGAAGAATGGGCTTGGCCGTCCTTGCGGGCGGGCTGGGCTTCGTCGGCGCGGCTGACGCCGTCGAGCTGGTCATTGATGGCAGTTTCGAGAACACCGTGCCCAGCAGCCTGCCTATAGTCAAGACGGGTGGCACCGCCAATCCCGGCGTAGGCGGCGGATGGAGCATTTTTAGCACCTATGCGTACTCAGCCAATTACACGATGCCCCTGACCAACGGATTGGGCACGTCAATAGGCGGCTCGCAATACCTGCGGCCTTATCCTGCCGGCACTTATGGAGTTGCGCTCAGCAGCGACACAGTCACGCAAACCGTGAGTCTGACGGCTGGCACCACGCTGACCCCAGCCAAGATTGATGCGGGCTTGGGCACCTTCACTATGGCTGCGTGGTTTTGCACCTATCGCGGAGATAACGACTACAGCGACCTGACGTTGAGCTTCCTGGATGCGTCCACAAATGTTGTGGGCAATCCCGTCCCCTTGGGCGGCAGCAGCTTCGTGGCGGCCTTGCCTTCCGGCCAAAATGCGCGGTACGCTAACGCCAGGTTTTGGGGCCTGGATTCTCAGGCCGCAACCATCCCTGCCGGCGCCCGCAACGCTCAGATTTTGATTCACTCTACCTCCCTCAGTGGCGCTCCGGACGGCTACGTGGATCTCGTCTCACTGGATGTGGCTGATTTAAGCCAGACGACTCCGGTCCTGGCCAGCGCAGACCCGCCGGACAACGCTGTGAGCGTCGGGCCGGTAGTCAACATCACCGTTGGGCTGCAAGATCGAACCACCGCGGTGAACACCAACTTGATCCGGATGTATCTGGACAACAATCTGGTCTCACCGTCTTCGATCCAAAAAGTGGGTATCAACACAACCGTCCAATACGCTGCCGGCCTGTTGCCGGCGCTATCGGCGCACACCTATACGATTGCCTTTAGTGACAATGGCGTGCCCGTCACGACCAAAACCAACCAATTCCACTTCGCTGTGGCTAATTATCCTACCTTGCCGGCGTCGTTAGGAAGCCCGCCCGGTTCGGAGGACGCCACGAAACCTGGGTTCAATGTTAACGTTTTCCAGGTGGAGACCTTGACGGATACCAATGGTTCGCCTATTCACCTGCCTGACAGCATTGAATTCGCCGAAGGCGTCCTCGCCGGGCTGGCAGGCACCAACGTGGCGGACCTTTCCGGTGCTGCCTCGGGTAACACCTACGCGGTCACCAACGTGGTCCATTGGGTAAACTCAACTGGCACCACTCCCAATTTTCCGAACGCTGATCCATTTCCTGGAATTCCAGGGACGTTGTTCACGGAGGAGGATTTTGTTCATGAAGTGCGCACCTTCGTCCGGTTCCCCGTCCCCGGATATTACCAAATGGGGGTGAACAACAACGACGATTTGCGGCTCAGTGTCGCGATCGACGGCAGCATGACACTCCGGGTCCTGGCCCCGACCAACGTCGCTATCCCTGGTGTCGCCATTGCGACCAACATCACTCAACTGCTCTTCGGCGGCGCCCTGCCGCTGGCCCCGCTCAGGGCTCCGGTCGTCTATGCTACGCCCAGCGGAAACCCAGACGACTCATGCGACATCTCAACGAACACCAGCCTTGCAGCCAAAATTGTCCTGCTGGATCGCGGCGCCACTAACTGCACGTCTTCCGCGAAGGCCTACCAAGCCCAACTTGCCGGGGCTGTCGCCGTGCTTGAAACGACACCGGGAGACACCGGCTTCCCATTCAGACTGGATGACAATGATCCCACCGTCACGATCCCGGTCATTGTGATCGCCGAAAACTATGGGGCTGGGTTGCTCAAGTCCTACCTTACCAACGGCATCGCGGTCCAGGCCTCGATTCTCGGAGACGCCAACCTCAGAATCGCTGAATGGGATGGCCCGAAAGCCTTCGGCAATGTGGATGTCCTGGCCGGCTTTGCGGTGCCAGCCGCCGGGGTTTATCCCTTACGACTGGTGGCCGGCCACGCGGGGGGCATGGCGGATTTGGAATGGTTCTCCATCATGCCGGATGGCACCAGGATTCTAATCAACGACACCTCAAATCCGAACGCGCTGCGGGCTTTCCGGGCTCGCAACGCCGGGGCGCTGCCGGTCTTGAATCGTCCGGCGGTTTCGAGTGGAATCGTGACAATCTCCTGGACGGGCGTTGGTCTGCTGGAAGAAGCCACCTCGGCCATCGGTCCTTGGTACACCTCAATCAACCAGGGTAACCCGCAAATTGTGCCGGCTACCGGCTTGATGAAGTTCTATCGGGTTCGACACTTTTAGTCAGTAACCAAAGGCGTCAATCGAGGGCTGCAGAAAGGGCAGACAAGGTTCGAGATACTTTTGGTAGTTTTTCCAGCGGCCGATGGCCCGCGTGTGAAGGGGTTGGCTAACCGCTTCGTAGGTGGGCGAAGCGACCGCCTTTTGGCGGAGGCGCTCGCGGTAGTCCAACACCTTCGGCTCCCAGGGCAATCCCAGGAATTCCAGGGCGCGCCGGGCCTCCCTTTCCAGGGCAACCACGGTGTGTTCGTAATGGACCTCCAGCCAGGGGCTGCAAAGAATCTCGCGAAACCTCAGCCAAATGGCCAGGTCATGGGCGTACCGCCGGGCCGTGCGCTCGAGCGTCAGAAAACAAACGCTGTTGGTATTGAGCGGCAGATATTGCATGAAGCACGAAATGACAACATCGCGAGGGTCGCGCAGCGCGATGAGCAGCCGTGTTTCGGGAAACAATCGTAACATGCCCGGAATGAGCAGGGTCATGGTGGGATTCTTATCGAGATGCACCCGGTCTCCGATGGGTTCGTTCAACGCAGCGGCCATGTATGCAAGATACCTGCCTCGTTGCGCTATCAGTCGCTCCGTCGGAATGGCGTCTAGGGCCTCGGCCGTTGGCAAGGGCGTCGTCTCCGAACGCCACAGCGCAGGGAAGATGTCTCGGCCGAAGGCTTGGCGCTCATCGGAACTGACGAGTCCCGGATGGCTATCCAGCACTTGTTCCAGGAGGGTGGTGCCAGAGCGCGGAAAGCTGGTCAGCACCGCTTGCTTTTGGTTCGGAAACGCTTTGCTTTCCTCAGCCCATCTCTGGAAGTGTGCTGGGGTCAAGGATTCCGCCAGGCTGCTCAGATGACGCTGGAGAGCTTCGGACTCCTGGCGCAATGGAGCTTCGTTCATCATCAGGAGTTCTTTGCAGTTGAGCATCAACCGCATGGCGCCATCGTAGTTTCCGTCCTGGTCAAGCTTCTGGGCGAGCTCGGTCCAGGCCTGCGCGCGAACCAGGGCATGGGCCCAGTCATTGGCAGCGAGTTTTCGGAAAACCGCTTCGCTACCCGCGTGATCTTTCATGCGGCGGAGCAGCCGGCCTTTGAATAGTTCGGCTTCCAAATAGTCCGGCTCAGCCCGAAGACAGTCCTCAATGAGCGAAAAGGCCTCGGCGACGCGATGGCGGCGCTCGTAGAGCACGGCCAGTTCGAGTTGAGCGTCCGGGATCCGGCTGGTCATTCCCAGCACCTGCTCGAAACATCGAATGGCCTTCTCGGGTCGGAAAATCATCCGGTAACTCTGGCCGGCCAGGTGCATCAGTTCGGGGTTGTGCTTTCCCAGCCGCATCAGCCGGTCGAGCAGGGGTTCTGCCCTGGCTATTTCGAACCGGGCGCCTAGCGCGCGGCTGGTATCCACGAGCGCGACCAGGTTCTGGGGATATTTGCGGACCGCTGTTTCAAACAGGTCCAGGGCTTCATCGAAGTGGTTGATCTGCCAAAGCCCGCGGGCTCGGCGGAGCTCCGGGACATCCACCCCCAGGCCGGGGATGACATTGGGTCCCGTTCGGGCGGGGGGAATGAGACCTGCCTGTCGAAATTTTCTGTTGCCGTGGCTGGCCATCGTCGTTCAGGCACTCGGGACACAGATTTCAGGATGATTCACAGTGCGTTCCATCAGTGACGGCGGGATTAGCCGTTGGCGGAGTGCGCCCGTCCTCGGGCGCAGCAACGTCCAAATGCACGAACGCATGCGATTTCACGGACGAGCCCGAATTTTTCGACATTGCTGCGCCCGAGGACGGGCGCACTCCGAAATTCCGACTCCCGCCATGACTGCCCCAACCCAGCGCCCGTGGCGGCGCTTATTGCTTTGCAGTGACCAAATCAAACTTCGGATCCAACTCCAACTGGAAATCCTTAAACCGCACCTCCATCGGCCCGCCGGCGTGGATTTGCAAGCCAATGATGCCACTACGCGAGATCTTCGGATCATCGAGGTCAACGCAGACGTAACCGTTTAACGCCGTGCGGATTTTGCTGCCGACGGCCAGGATTTCATAGGTGTTCCAATCATCGGCCTTGAGATAAGGCTCGCCGGATTTATCGGATAAAATGGCGCGGCCGTTTTCTTCGTAGAGCTTGCCCCACCAACCGGCGCCGATGTCGGCCTGCGGGCCTTTCATTTCAAATTCGCCAAACCGTTCGCTGCGGAACTGGACGCCGCTGTTTTCCTTGTTCGGCACCAACTTCACTTTCAACACCAGGCGAAAATCTGCAAGGGTCATTCGGCTCTTCAGAAATTCGTTATGCTTGAGGCCCGTGGCGGTATGCCCGACGATTTCACCGTTTTCGACTTTCCACAAAACAGCGGCGCCATCCCAGCCGGTCAGATCCTTGCCGTTGAAAAACGCCGCGGTGGTTTCCGCGCCCGCCGGCAGTGGCGCCTGGGCTGGGCTGCGTAAATAGAAGATCAAGTCCCGCACTTCCTGCTCAGCCAGGGTTTGCAGCAAGCCTTCAGGCATCATCGAAAGCTGGCTTTCCTTGAGCGAGCGGATTTCGCTGCGGGGAATGACCAGCGTCTCATTGGCGGTGATCAACGTCACCGACTTGTCGTCCTGCTGCTTGAGAATGCCGCTGATCGAGCGGCCATCGGTCGTTTCGAGGTTCCAGGCCCGATAATCATTGGGAATCACCGCGTTGGGATCGACCATGTTTTGCAGAATGTAATCGAGGTCGCCCCGATTGGAGCCGGTCAAATCGGGGCCGACCTTGGCGCCGGTGTCAAAGAGGGTGTGGCACTGCTGGCAGGCGCGGGCGAAAACAGCGCGGCCACGCGAGGCATCGCCCGGTTGCGAGCCGCCGGCATCATAAATCTCTTTGTACTTCTCGATTTCCTTTTGCTTGTCGGCAGCGCTCTCGCGCATCAGGCCCCAGACCTTTTGAATCTGCTCATCCAGTTCGGGGTTCTTCAAGTTGCGCAATTGTCGGACCAGCTCCGCCGTCAAATCCTTCCTCGGAATGGCGCCGGCGGTCACGGCTGCCAGCAGCGGTTTGGCAAAGCTCACGCGGGCAGCCAGCGTGTTCAAGGCGTCCCGTTTGTGCGCGTCGTTCAGAGAAGCATAGACGCCCAGGATGGCCGTCGGCGTCCTGGCATCATCATAGGCTGCCAGCCCGCGCAGGGCCATCCCTTGCAAATCGGCATCGCTCAACAACTGTTGCAACAGCGGAGCCAGAGTCGGCTCTTTTGCCCCAAGCAGCGAGTCGCAAGCCATCCTCCGCGCCGCTGGCTCGGCGGATTTGTCCAGCAGCGTTTTCTTCAACGCCGCCAGAGCGCCGGCGCTGCCGAAAGTCAGCGAGAGCGCCTGCGCCTGCGCCCGAATTTCCCCATTAGCGCTGGCGGCCAGCTTGGCTTCGATCTGTTCCCAACCCTTGGGCATCTGCCCTTTGCGCTGGCCTTTCAAGGCGAAGCTGAGGCCCGTGAGAATGTCCAGGCGATGCGCGTCATCGGCGGCCCGCTCCAGCGTGGCGGTGATGGCAGCGAACGCTTCTGCTGTGTTCAGCGCCGCCACGCGGCGGACCGTGAAGTTCAATAGATTCGGCAGTTTCGCCTTTTCAGCCAGGGCCAGCGCGCGGCTGACATCTTTGGCCGGCATCGGCTCGGCGGCATACCACACCATCAATGGCAGGTTCTGATCGTTGGCGTCTTCGGAATGTGCTTCGAGGTTTTCCAACACCTGCCAGCGATCTTCGACGGGCAGACGTTGCAGCGCCGAAGCCAGGTATAACCGCACCACAGGCGATTCGTCCTCGCGCGCCAGCCGGGCAAATTCCTTGAGAATCCCTGCCGAAACTTTCTTGTCCTCGCACAGGAGCTGGACGGTCCAGGCGCGGACGTATTCATCGGGATGCTTGAGGAAGCTGATTCCGTTGGTCTCGGCGAAGCCGCCAGTGACCTGCAAGGCCCAGAGCACGTGAAGTTTCCGCCGCGTGAAGAAATCCCCATAGAGGATCTCGGATACGTAGGTCGAGACCATCTCCCGAACGTCCGGATCATTCTGCGCGCGTTCCTGCAACATGTGTTGGGCGTGGCGCGCCACCCATTCATTGTCATTCGACGCCAGCGTCAGCAATTCTTCCGAGCTTTTCTCCACCAAATTCACCGGCGCTTCCTGGGCATCGCCGTAACTGATCTTGAAAATGCGCCCATTGGAGCGGTCATGGTGCGCCGGGTCCGGCGAGTGGCACTCGTTCTTGTCGTACCAATCAATCATATAAACCGCGCCGTCCGGGCCGGCTTCGAGGTTGACGATCTGCGACCATTTGTCGTTGAAATTGATCAAGTTCGACCCGTGGTGGCCGACAAAGCCCGAGCCTTTCCGTTCCGGAATGTCCATGTTGATGCAGGCGCCATGGATATTGTTCATGAAAATTCTTCCTCGGTATTCTTCCGGCCAATTGTCCCCCTGGTAAATCAGCAGGCCCGCGTGCGCATGCCCGCCCCCGGCCGCGCCCGAACGCGCATTGGCCGCGTGCGGTCCCTTGTTCCCGACCCAATGGACGTGATCGGCAATGGTCTTGATGTCGTCGTAAATGTAGGGATTGAAATGCGACCCGGCCTGGCGTTGGTAGCGCCCCCCTTGAACGATGTGGAACAGATGCGGGATGACGCAGGCCTCGATCAGACATTGGCCGTGCTCATCGAAATCTATGCCCCAGGGATTGCTGGTGCCTTCCCCGAAGACCTCGAAAACGTGTTTGGTGGGATGATAGCGCCAAACGCCGGCGTTGATGCGGGTGCGCTCTTTGTCGGGCGCGCCGG
>WNGL01010737.1_pt1 | contig 23087 bp, 14 predicted proteins | sample 5400591 | NCBI WGS metagenome assembly WNGL01 (sample SAMN13153377, study PRJNA577476) | soil metagenome | isolation source: 80 cm soil or saprolite under Garry oak tree replicate 1 | place: USA:California | collected 2016-06-15 | reverse complement strand
CAAGGATGACATCCGTAAAGAGGTATTTAATGTCTGTCAAAAACAGGACATCAGGCAATTTCAAGTCATGGGCGCAGAACACGCTCAGTGCTTTGATAACAGCGATATGCTTGATGTGATTGATGGAATAGTAGACGTAATCATTGCAAGATCACGCAAGAAGTGACAACATCCGCACCCATCAAGGCTTCCAGATTGCGCGATAGTCTTGATTTGCTGAAGAACGACGAAAAGTAGTAAGAATATGCCTCCAGCAGCCAGACTCACCGACATGCATACGTGCCCGATGGTCACCGGCGTGGTTCCACATGTCGGAGGTCCGATCATACCGCCGTGTTGCCCGACCGTCTTAATCGGATTTTTGCCGGCAGCGCGCGTGGGTGATATGGCAACGTGCGTTGGGCCTCCGGACGTGATTGCGTTGGGCTCGATGACGGTTCTTATCGGTGGTCAACCGGCGGCGCGTCTCGGCGATATGACGGCGCACGGTGGCGTCATCATCCCTCCGTGCTGCCCAACAGTTATCATCGGTGGATAGTCGGTCTGCCTCACGAAAGGGGCCATTGTTGATGGCGTACGGAAAAATCCCAGGGCCTCTTTGCCAATATCAGTCTCCGGTTGAAATTGCTGATGGGACAATGTGTCTTCAACCTTCACCGGCGCCTGGCCCCATCGGTGTCAGTTCAGCGTTAGCCATCACTGATGTGTCCAGGATGAGCCGGGCTGAAAAGCTCAAGGCGGCCATTCTCCGTGCCCGTTATTATCTTAGTCCTGAAGTAGGCGAGAAACTGCTGGCGCTGGTATCGCCCCAAGCGATTAAGATCATTTTGGGTACTGCCGCAGTTTGGGGCGCCGGACATTTTCTCGGAGTCAGCGAAGTCGTCGATGTGATATTGATTGGTTTGGGAGCCCTTGCACTGGGGAAAGAGGCGTTAACGGCGGCAAAAGACTTAACGAGTTTTGTATCCGGAGCGCTTAATGCAAGGTCCTTTTCAGACCTGGATAGAGCGGGCCAGCATCTTGCGCGCTTCGTGGCGACGGTGGGCGTAGACGCCGCCATCGCAGTCTTGTTGCATAAGACAGTTGGTCGGAAAGGCTCGGCCAAGTCTTCGGTCGCTGAGGAGCCGATGCTCAGACCGGATGTTTCTTTGTCCGGCGCTGGGCGCAGCGGGCAGAACGTCAAGTTTCTCACCGGTCCTCCGAATAGCGCGGTGAGGAGCGTTGCGCCAGGCAGAGTGTTTGTCACGGATTCGCATGGTCAGGTGATTCTTGATATTACAGCGGAAAGAGTAAAACCCGTCACACCGAAAACAGGGTTCGGCGAGAAGAGACCCCCTACACCAGAGGAGCTGGATTTGATCAGAGAGCTGTGGGGAGAATAAGAACCAACATCTTCTTGAACCGTTCAATACCGACCTTGGGCCGTTTCCACTTGGCCAAAAATCAAGTTATGCGGCGATCCGTTTTCCGGCTGTGGCTTTCGTGATGAAGCCATCGAAGCTGCTTACGCCTCTCAACGCGCCAATTTGAACAGTCCGTTGACAAATCTTACCTCAGAGAACAAAATCCCTTTCGATTCCAAGTCCGAAACTATAACTAAGATATGAGCCGGTATCGCAAAGTCGTGTGGAACGAGGGGATGCTCCTCACGCCGCATCATTTCCAACAGTGGGACAACTACTATGAGGAGCTGCTCAGTTCCCGCTTCGCTTCGGCCGCGCCTTATGAGTGGGGCGTACTCGATTTTCAGGCCAACAACGAAGCGATCGCCAATGGAAATTTCGATTTGATTCGCTGTCGCGCGGTGATGCCTGACGGAGTCTTGATCAGTGTGCCTGAGACCGAACCGGCGCCGGCGCCCCGCCCGGTAATGGAGCATTTTGGCCCCGATGTGACAAAGTTGGATGTTCACCTGGCGATTCCGGCGAAGCGTTCGGGAGCCGCAAACTTTCAGCGTAACGGGGGCGCGCCAGATCAAAATGTCCGCTATCTCCAGAATCCCGGAATGGTGCCCGATGAGACCACGGGAGAGAACGAACAGCAGCTCGCGTTCGCACAGGGCAACCTGCGAATATTATTAGGCGACGAACTCACCGATGGATACAGCGCGATCAAGATCGCGGAGTTGGAGCGAACTACGACGGGCCAACTCAAACTCGGCGAGCAGTACATTCCGCCGGTGCTGAATATTCGGGCTTCGCCCTGGCTGGAAGATATGCTCCGGCAGCTCGTCGAGATCCTGATTACGAAGAGCAGTTCACTCGGCGAGCAGCGACGCCAGCGAACGACATCGCTGGCTGATTTCACCGGGGCTGAAGTAGCAGTATTCTGGCTGCTGCATACGGTCAATTCGTCGATTCCTAATCTGGCGCATCTGTTTCGCACACCGGTGCTGCATCCTGAACGGCTCTATTTCGAGATGGCCGAACTGGCCGGGATGTTGATGACTTTCACGCCCGATCGCCATCCAAAAGATGTTGTTCGTTATGAACACAAAGATCTGTACGGAACTTTCAGCCAGTTGATCGAGCAGATTCGAGACATGCTCGAGACGGTCATTCCTACGCGGTGCGTGCCGATACCGCTGGAGAAGGTGCGCGAGACGCTTTACGCCGGACACGTCGTGGATGATCGACTACTGAAGGAAGCGGGATTCTATCTCGGGGTGCGCGCCGACATTCCGGAAGGTCAATTGATCGAGCGCGTGCCACGGGTAATTAAAGTAGCTTCGCGCGACACGATAGACGTGGTGATCGGATCGGCGCTGCCGGGCGTCACGCTGACGCATGCATCGCCGCCGCCCGCACCCATTCCTACGCGGCCGAAGTTTCATTACTTTCAGCTGGATTCCACCGGTATGTTTTGGGAGCGAATCGCGGGATCGAAAGCACTCGCTGTCTACGTGCCGGAAGAATTCAAGGATGAAATTGTCGAAATGTACGCGGTGAAACCGTAGCCGATTGCAGAATGCTGATTGCGGAATGCGGATTGATCTTTGTGCTTTGTACTTTGATTCTGGACTTGCTTTCTCTTTTGAATCCGCAGTCTGAGATCTGAAATCAGAGATTGGGAAATCCGAAATCCGAAATCCGAAATCCGAAATCTGAACATGAGTGCCGTTGCTGAACAACCATCGACCGCCGTAGGTCGACGACGCGCGCGATCGGGTAGCGACCTGATCAGTCTGGCGGCGCCAGTGTTTGAGTTGGTGCTGAAACTTCGCTCAGGTGCGCTGGCGGCTTCGTCGACTCTTAGGGCTACGGTCCATCAGATGTTGCAAGAGATGGAGCAGCGCGGGGCGACACTGCGCCACTCCGAAAGGCAAATCAACTCGGTGAAGTTTGCTTTGGCGGCTTTCGTTGACGAGACCGTCTTGACCACTCACTCTCCGGTGAGCGCGGAATGGGAGAAGTTTCCTCTGCAACTCGAATATTTCGGCGAACATCTGGCCGGCGTCAAGTTCTTTGAAAGGCTTGACGAGTTGCTGAAACAGATCCAAACCGACGCGGATGTAGTCGAGGTCTATTACCTGTGCCTGCTGCTGGGTTTTAAAGGCAAGTACGGGGTATATATGGAAGATCAGCTTAAGGAGTTGATCAAGAACACGGCGGTTCAACTCAAGCGCGTAGGACGATTGCAGGAAACCGAGTTGTCTCCGCACTGGAAGGTGATGGACCAACCAGAGCCGCCCCGCGATCCGGGACTGCCGCTCTGGGCAAAGATCGGCGCGGCCGCAGGGCTCGTCGTCGTCGCATTGATCTACCTGGTTCTGCTGCTGCTGCTGAAGTCGGATGTGAGATCCGCAATGGAGCAGTTAGTGCATTGATTTTACAGACAGTCTGCGCGCCTGGGATCTCACAGATCAGCTCCCTCTCCTTTGGGAGAGGGTTGGGGTGAGGGCTTAGTAGAGAGGAAACAAGAGATACTACTTTCTTCTCGTTGCGCTACCCTAAATAAAGGGGATTAAGTTGTCGGATCCGCGGCTAGGCCCTCACCCCGACCCTCGCCCAAAGGGAGAGGGAGACGCAGCAAAACGGGGCCGGCGTTTCTTGACAGACGAATCGGTTTTGCGGAATATGAATTCCACAAATCCCCCGCTTGCCCGACAGCCCTTCAGTCGTTGCCGTCAAACACGGTTTGCCGCAATAGCGGCCGAGCAAGTCATTGCGAGTTTGCGAGATACAGCAAAGAAATTTCGAGTCTTAAGCGAAACGTCAACCTAGGAATCATCGGGATAACAGTTCCGCAAAAATGTCCGCCCACGGCGATCAGATCAAATCCGTTCTCGGCATCTCGGCGCTCGTGTCGTTCTACGGGATTGCCAGCCTGGCCGTGGTATTCCTTGGTCCGTCGATCGGCCTCACTTACGTCTGGGAAATCGTAATCATCGCGCTGCTGCTACTGACCTGGCCTTTCGCGATCTTAATCAATCACTGGCGAAAGCGACGCGCCGCGAAACGCGAGGCTGCAGAGGCCGTCGCTCAAGAAACCGGAGGCGCCCAACCGGCGCCGGTTAAGGGCGGCGGGGCTCCCAAGCGAATTCATGAAGAGTTGGCTCGCGGCGCCGAGGAAGCGGTGCAGTGGTTACGTAGCACCAGACTTGCGGGCGCCAAATCCAGTGACGCGCTGTACGCGCTCCCCTGGTATATCGTTGCTGGTCCATCTTCGAGCGGGAAGACTTCCCTCGTCTTGTCTTCCGGTTTGGATTTTCATGCGCTGCCCAGCCAGCGACGAGCCGAGATGAAAATCGTGCGGCCAACGCATCATTGTGACTGGCGCGTCACCGACTCAGCCGTGCTGCTCGATACTGCCGGTCGTTATCAGGGCGATGGCCCGGCGCGCGACGAGTGGGTCGCCCTCACGGAAACCGTAAAAAAGCATCGCAATCATCGCGCACTGGACGGTTTCTTAGTTGCCGTAAATGCCGCGCGCATTCTTCAGTCAAGCGAAACCGAGATCGAACAACAGGCAAAGACCCTGCGCGCTCGGTTGGACGAGACCATGCAACTTGCGCGCGTGCGCTTTCCCGTCTATCTGGTGTTCACGAATATGGACGCGCTGTCCGGTTTTGAAGACTTCTTCAAAGACCGAAAGGACGCGGCCGAAGTTTGGGGCGCGACAATTCCGCTGAACAAATCGGCCAACGCCCACGCTTTGTTCGACCTGGAGTTCGATCAACTTTACGAGTCGCTTGTGCGCCGCCGTTTGCTTCGCCTCGGTATTTCGGTTACTCCGGCGACCCAACTGAAGATCTTCGATTTTCCGGTGCGCTTTTCTGAAACGCGAGCAAAGCTTGGTCTATTTACGTCGGCACTCTTCAGGCCTAATCCATTTAGCGAGAGCCCTCTGTTGCGCGGGTTCTATTTCACTGCGAACGTAACCGCCGGCGCGCCAGCCGGCGCAACCACTGGTGATGGCGGCGAAAGAGCCCCGCAAGCAGTCGGCACAGGGTTCTTCACCGATCGCTTCTTCAAAGAGGTTGTGTTGCGCGATCAGAATCTCGCCGCTTCGTTTCAGGCCAGTCAAAAGAAACCGCCGCGCACTGGCGCTATCCTCTTGAGCCTTGGCATCGTGCTTTTGTGCCTTCTGCTGTTTGGCGCCGCGGTTTCTTTCGTAACCAACAGAAAGCTGGTCGCTGAGGCAACTGAGCGCGGCGCGAGGATGGACGAGATCACCCGCGCGGATTTCGGCAAGGACGTTTTGAAAAAGGATCCGACGGCCGTGCGCGTGGAGATCGAAACGCTGGATTCTTTGCGCGACGAGCTGGCGACGTTGGATGCAGGGCCACCGCTCTATATGCGCTTCGGACTGTACTCGGGAAATGACGTTGCTCCTTATTTACGCAATATATTTTTCGAGGCAGTCGAAGAGCGATTCAAGAAGCCTACCGTCGAGGCTTTACAAACAGACTTGCGCAACTTCGCGGACGGACGGCCTTCGGCAACTAATACGAATACGAGCCCGGTGGGCAGCGAACAGCCAACTGCACCTTCGGAAGAAGACATTCTCGGCCGGCATTACGATCTGCTCAAGGCTTATCTGATGCTGTCTGACGCAACCAGGGTGGAACCTACTTTTTTGGCCAACACGCTGCGCGACTATTGGAAACGGACCGCGACGGCAGACACTGAAACTCTCTCGCTTCAGGATCTGGATTTTTACGCGCGCCAGTTAGTTCGCGATGATGCGCCGCATATCAGGGTGGACGATAGGCTGGTAGCTGATGCCCGACGCAAGCTTACCGCCTATCCTCCGGTCAACCGCTTTTACAAACGTTTAGTGACGGAGATCAATGCTAAGACGACGCCGGTTAGTCTCGATACGGTGCTCGAAGGGCGCGGCCGCGGAGTGTTGGCGGGAACCTACACGGTGCCTGGCAGCTACACAATCGACGGTTATCGCAATTACGTGAAATCGTCGATCGAAAATGCCGGCGAAGAGATCAGTAAAGACGATTGGGTGATGGGCGCGGCGGCAGTCGCAAATAATCAAGCGCAGGCGGCCGATATCAGTAAATTGCAGACAATGTATTTGAACGACTATGCCGACCAATGGCGGAAATTCGTTCGCGGCGTCAGTGTGCAACGGTTCAAGACAAAAGATGACGCGGTCGAGGCCCTGAAGACCCTGTCAGCTACCGACTCACCGATGGAACGAGTAATGTCCGCGGTGGCGCGCAATACGAATCTCTCCAAGAAACCGGAAAGCACCGGCATCTGGGGCTGGATCAAGAGTTGGTTTGTGAGCAATACGGACGATGACATGGGTGGCAACACTGAAGTCGAGAAGGAGTTTCGGCCGCTGTTTCAATTCGTATCCTCCGGGCAGGCGAAGAAGGAAAGTTCGCCCATGTCGCAATATCGCGCAGAATTGCGCCGCGTGCTTGACCCTTTGGAGGGCGCGTCGGAAAATCAATTGCAGCAAACATCGCAGGCTCTGCTGACCGGAGAAGATAAGATGGGGCTGCAGAAAGCGGAGCAGACAATTTCCGGCATGCTTGAAGCATTTAAGACTGCGGCCGCCACCGACACGGCAAACTTACTCAAACAGCCGCTGCAGAATCTGCGTGGATTCCTATACGGTGGCGGAGCCGAACAGATCGTGAAGGGATGGAACGAGCAAGTCTATCCGAAAGCACATACGATCGAATCAGGATATCCGTTTACGGATTCCGGCGAAGCTTCTTTGACCGATCTCGGTGGATTCCTCAATCCCTCGAATGGACAGTTATGGGCTTTCTTCAACAAGAACCTGGCGACTTCAGTTGATGATGTTCAGGGTCAGTGGAAGCTGAAAGAGACCGGCGCGGTGCGGTTGTCGGATGATTTCGTAAAATACTTGAACAGTGCGCGCAAACTCCGCGAGGCCATGTTCGCTAATGGTGGGCAACAGCCGGAAGTTGCGTACGATTTAACGCTTCAACCGACGGCCAATGCCGATGTTCTAATTGAAATCGATGGGAACAGAGTAGAATCGCGCGGTAACGCACCAGGGTCGGCGAAATTCATCTGGCCTGCGAAGTCAGGGAATTCCGGGGCGAAGATAACCGTGATGGCCACCGGCGGCGACTCAGTTCCGCTAACATTCCCAGGCACCTGGGGATTGTTTAAGATGATCGAAGCTGGTTCGAAGGGGTTGGCCGTTACCGATAAGGTCGATCTTTCCTGGAATGTGGGGAACGCACAAGTGCGGGCGACCTTGACCCCCGCGAGCGCAAACAATCCATTCCAGCGTTCTTTGTTTAAGAATCTACACGCTCCGCAGAACCTTCTGAAGTAATTGGCGGCGCACAGCGAGGACACTATCATGGACAAGGCGAAAGAGTTGTTCGCGGCAGGCAAGCTTAACGAGGCGATCGAAGAACTCGTGCGCGAAGTTAAGGCCAATCCGAACGATGGCGCCAACCGCACTTTTCTGTTTGAGTTGTCGTGCCTGGCGGGTGATTGGGAGCGGGCGGAAAGGCAGCTCGATGTAATCGGTCATCAGAGTACCCAAGCCGGACTGGGAGTGATGGTCTATCGCGCCAACATCAATGCCGAGCGGGAGCGAAAGCGGGTGTTTGCCGAAGGAGTTCAGCCGCATTTTCTCCGTGAGCCGCCGCCTTATATCGACCTGCATGTGGAGGCGCTAAAGCAACTATCAAAGGGACAAATGACGGACGCACGGGCAACGCTTGACCGGGCTGAAGAAGAGCGTCCGGCGATCGCTGGGAAGATTGACGGAAAAGAATTTAAAGATTTCCGCGACTACGACGATTTCGTCGCGCCGGTGCTCGAACTAATCGTGAAAGATAAGTATGTGTGGCTGCCGCTCGAGCACATCAAGAGCGTGCAGCTTTCGCCTCCGCGTCAACTGCGCGATATGATCTGGGCCAGTGCGCACGTGGAAGCTTCGGATGGAACGATCGGAGAAGTTTTCATGCCGACGCTTTACGCGGGCACCAGTAGCGCGACTGATGATCAGGTACGGCTCGGCCGCATGACCGACTGGAGAGAGTTAGGAGAAAATCTCTACTGGGGTTTGGGATTGCGACTCTTTTTGGTCGACGGTGAAGACAAGACTCTGTTCGAAGCAACGCCGGTTGAATTCAATGTGAGTGAGCCGAAGGCCGAACCAGCGGGGACTGCGTCCTAACGTAGCGCCAGATTAAAAGCGTAGCGCCAGATTAAAAGAAAGGACAGCACGTTCGATGTCAGCAGTACTAGAAACCACCTCCACCCCCGTTGCGCCGCCGACGCCGGCTGGTTCCCCTCCGCCGGTTATGGATGTCGCTGCGTTGCTGGCGCCAATTCCCGGCGACAACCCAGCAGGCGAAAACCTCCAGTATTCCGGAATCTACGACGAGATACGCGAAGCGCGCCGGGCAGATGATAATCTGACGAAAGGCGATTGGGAGCACGAGCCGAAGGTTTCGGAGTGGCCGAAAGTGGTCGAGCTTTCGACTTCCGCCCTGGCGAGTCAAACGAAGGACCTGCAGATCGGCTCGTGGCTCGTGGAGGCTGTCGTTCAACTCTATGGTTTCGCGGGACTGAGAGACGGTCTTAAGCTTATGCGTGGTCTCCATGAACAGTTCTGGGATCGTCTCTATCCTGAGAGTGAAGAAGGCGACCTGGATGGCCGCGCCAATGCCGTGGCGGCGATGGATGCGCGGCTTGAGATTCCGCTGAAGAGCGTGATGTTGACTAAGAGCGGGACGGGCGTGGATTACTCTTACATACAGTGGGAAGAATCGACTAAGTTTGAAATACCGGACAAATTGGATAACCTCGATTCAGACACTTACAACCGGATGGTTGCTTTGAAGGCAGAGGCCGAGGCGGCAAAAAAGACAACTGGAGACGTGTGGCGCAAAGCGAAAGACGCAACCCGGCGCGCTTTTTACGAAGAAACATTCGCGCTGCTCAATGAGTGTTGGGCTGAATATCAGGCGCTCGACAAAGTAATGGATGAGAAGTTCGGCAAGCATACGCCGGGCCTGGGCACACCGGCGGAAGGTGATGGCGAAATGGCCGGCACTGGTGGGGTGTTGCGCGGACGCGCCGAAGCCCTCAGGCAGTTGGCTGAGGTGGCGCAGTATTTTCAGCGCACTGAGCCACACAGTCCGGTAGCCTATCTGGTGCAACGAGCAATCAAGTGGGGACACATGCCCCTTGAGGTTTGGTTAGAGGATGTGATAAAGGACGGAGCAACACTTGGCCAATTGAAGGAGACGCTGGGAATAGGAACGGATACCGACACGGGGCCCGCCGGCCAGGGCTCCTGAGTTTTCATTTGTCATTCGTCAATGAAGGATGCCAAAGCAATGACAAATGAGAAATGAAAGAATGACAAGGAAATGAAGAAGTAAACCAAGCGGTCGAGTCTTAGATTGAAACTCCTCCGCCGACTTTAGAAAAAAAGGAGTAGCTAACAATGCCAAAGAAGGAAAGCATACAACACAAACTCGACCGGGTTCGCCCGCCTCGCGTGCACATCACGTATGACGTGGAAGTGGGCGGCGCCATCGAAAACAAGGAACTGCCTTTCGTGCTGGGTGTCCTGGGAGATTTCTCCGGCCAGCCGGAAGAGCCCCTGCCTCGGGTCAGGGATCGCAAGTTGATCGAAATCGATCGCGACAATTTCGATCAAGTGCTGGCGGCGATGAAGCCGCGTCTGACTTATCGGGTTGATAACAAACTTACCAACGACGGCAGCAAGATGGGCGTCGAGCTGAATTTTAGGAGCATCGATGATTTTCATCCCGACAGCGTGGTGCAACAGGTCGAGCCTTTGCGAAAGATGGTTACAGCGCGCCAGCGGCTCTCCGACCTGCTGTCGAAGATGGATGGCAACGACAAACTGGAAACGATATTGAACGAAATCGCTTCTGACACGAATGCGCAGGCACAGTTGAGTTCGGCTCTGGGACTCGATAAACCTTCGGGCGAGACCCCGGCGAAGGAGGAATCGAAATGAGCACGGAAATAAGCAAAGAGAAAGGCGTAGTCACTGTCGAGCAGCAAGGCGAAAGCGACCTGCTCACGCGCATCCTTGATAAAGGGAAACTGGCGCGCAACGAAGTGCAGGCCCAGCAGGCCAAGGACATGATCGGCGAGTTTGTTCACGAGGTAATGCAAGGGCAACTGGTCGTCACCAAGGACATGGAGTCAGCCATTAATGCTCGCATCGCCGAAATCGATCGGCTGCTGTCCGCACAGTTGAACGCGGTCATGCACGCGGAGGAGTTTCAGAAGCTCGAGGGCTCATGGCGCGGGATGCATCATCTCGTAATGAACAGCGAGACCGGAACCATGCTGAAGATTCGGGTCTTCAACGTCTCGAAGAAGGACTTGTTGAAAGATCTGGAACGGGCTGCCGAATTCGATCAGTCAGCACTCTTTAAGAAGGTCTACGAGGAAGAGTACGGCACCTTTGGTGGACATCCCTTCGGAGCAATGATTGGGGACTTTGAGTTCACCAACCACCCGCAGGACATGGCGTTGCTCGAGAAAATCTCCGGCGTGGCGGCGGCGGCAAATGCGCCGTTCATTAGTGCCGCCAGTCCTCAGCTTTTTGGTTGGGATAACTACACGGAGCTAACCGAGGTGCGCGATCTCGCGAAGATTTTCGATCGCACCGAGTTTGCCAAGTGGCGCTCGTTCCGTGAATCGGAAGACTCGCGCTACGTCGGTCTCACGCTGCCTCGGACACTCGCGCGTTTGCCTTATGGCGAAGAAACCATACCCACCGAAACTTTCCACTTCCATGAAGACGTAACCGGCAAAGATCACAGCAAGTATTTATGGAGCAATGCGGCTTACGCGTTTGGCACGCGTTTGACGGAAGCCTTTGCTCTATACCAATGGTGCGCGGCGATTCGCGGCGTTGAAGGCGGTGGGTTGGTCCAGGGACTGCCAACGCATACGTTCCAAACTGACGAAGGCGACGTGGCCTTGAAGTGCCCGACGGAAATCTCGATCACGGATCGACGCGAGAAAGAATTTTCCGATCTCGGCTTCATTCCCCTGGTGCACTGCAAGAACACCGATTACGCGGCGTTCTTTGCCGCGCAGTCGTGCCAGAAGGCCAAGAAGTACGATCAGGATGCGGCGAATGCAAACGCGCGACTCTCGACACAGCTGCAGTACATAATGGCGGTGTCGCGTTTTGCGCATTACATTAAAGCGATGATGCGCGACAAGATCGGCAGCTTTATGTCACGCGGCGAATGCGAGAGTTTTCTTAATCAGTGGATCCAGCAATACGTCGTCGCTAACGACAACGTGGGCCAGGCGATGAAAGCATCCCATCCGCTCAAGGAGGCTCGCATTGAAGTCGCTGAAATAGCGGGAAAACCCGGGGCTTACAAGGCCGTGGCGTTTCTCAGGCCCCACTTCCAGTTGGATGAACTGACAGTCTCTTTGCGGCTGGTGGCTGAGCTGCCGCCGTCTGCCAGAGGCTAGTGCAAAAACCGACTGGCGAAACGTCATGAGTATTACTCTGGCTCAGTGCTGCATGCGGCAAGTATCCGCCAGAGCGGGGACAACAAACAACAAGAATTAATTAGTCCAAAGGAGGATGGTTCGAAATGGCAACTACTGATTTTTTCCTCAAGCTCGAGGGCATCAAGGGCGAAAGCACTGACAAGAAACACAAGGGCGAGATTGAGATTGAAAGCTATAGCCTGGGCTTAACAAATACGGGCAGCTTCAGCCAGGCACCCGGCGCCGGTGGCGGTAGCGGGAAAGTCAACTTTCAAGATGCGCATTTTAGCAAGAAGCTGGATAGTTCCTCGCCGCTACTGAAGCTTGCCTGCGCCACCGGACAGCACCTTAAAGAGGCTCTCCTGGTGTGCCGCAAGGCTGGCGGCGACCAGCAAGAGTACCTGAAGATCAAGTTGAACGACTGTCTCATCTCGAGTTACCAGGTTGGCGGGCACGGTGGTGACAACCTGATCCCTACGGATCAGTTTTCCATAAACTTCGCCAAGATCAATATCGAATACATGCCGCAAGACGCGCAAGGCAAGGTGGGTAATGCGGTGCGTGCCGGCTGGGATCTCAAAGCGAACGCGAAGATCTAAAACGAGACAGAGCGCCACATCCTTCGCTGTTTGTCGGCCTCGAGAGTTGCGTCGGGTTGTTTGCATTTGCTGAGCATCTGAGACGGCTTGAGACTTGTCGTGCTGAACCGGCGCCTGCCAGGTATTTGCGGTAGGCGCCGGCCAGTAGTCTTCTGGGTTTCTTCGGTGTCCTTGACGGAGGCACAAACGCGATGGCCAGGACCGACAACGAGTTGCGGGTGACCACATCGGTATTGGATCGTCTGCTTGATTACGAACCCGAGATTACGCGAGAGCCAATCGCTTCACGATCCAAGAACCTGAGGCAGTTGAAACAATCGGTCCAGCGCGATCTTGAATGGTTGCTCAACACGCGCCAGGTCGCGGGAGGGCTGCCGTCTGAATTGAAAGAGACAAACAATTCGGTCGCGGCGTTTGGGCTGCCAGACTTTTCTAGTCTTAGCATCGACAGTGCCGACGACCAGAAGTTTATCAAGCGCGAAATTGAAGAGGCGGTCCGGCGTTTTGAGCAAAGACTTGAAGGCGTCGTGGTTTCGATTGAGCCGGTCCGGCCCACCGAGCGCGTTTTACGTTTCCGTATTGACGCGCGTTTGAAAATTGACCCGGCGCCGGAACCAATTACTTTCGATACCGTGCTGCAATTGGGTAGTGGAGAGTATCAGGTGCGCACGCAGTGATCGATGTGCGACAAACTAAAGTTTATCGAACATGCGCGACGAGCTGCTTGGTTATTATGAACGTGAGCTAGTCTTCTTGCGGCAAATGGGCGCGGAGTTTGCCCGCAAGTACCCGAAAATCGCCTCGCGACTCTTGCTTGAGGGCGACAAATGCGAAGACCCTCACGTCGAACGCCTGATCGAAGCTTTTGCCTTCCTCGCTGGTCGTATCCGCCTCAAGGTTGACGATGAATTTCCGGAAATAACCGAATCATTTCTTAACGTACTTTATCCGCATTACCTCTCGCCAATTCCTTCGATGGCCATCGTGCGGTTCGCTCCCAAGGAAGGAACTCTGACCACCGGCTTCCACATTCCGCGAGGCACCGGCCTTTATTCGAGACCGATTCAGGGCACGCCGTGTCGTTTCCGCACCGGTTATGACACCACCGTTTGGCCAATCGAAGTTGTCAGCGCATCGCTGGAATCGCTCGATCCCGTAGACACGCGTGGCAAGTGGCATGAAGCCGCGCTCAAGATTACGCTCTCGTGTATGAACGACACCTCGCTCAAGACGCTGAAGAAAGGCGAAACGCAGGCATCGATCGATAGCTTGCGTTTCTATCTCAATGGGGAACCACAGGTTGTCTATCCACTCTATGAAATGATTTTCAACCACGCGACGCGGGTCGAGATCCGGCCAGGTCCGTTGACTCCTTCACGTCGCACGAGAAAATTGACCCTGTCAAAGCTGCCGACAATCACGCTACCGCCATCCGCCATTAGTGAGGTCGGTTTCGAACTCGACCAGAGCCTGCTGCAATATACGGCGCGTTCTTTTCCCGGTTACCGGCTACTGTCGGAATATTTTTCCTTGCCGGAAAAGTTTCTATTTTTCGATTTTAAGGGTCTGGATCAGGCCGTGCGGGCAGGCTTTCTGACCCGCTTCGAGATACATATCCACCTGCGAGATGTGACGCCCATCAGTGGCTTGGTGGAGGCCGGCACCTTTCAACTCGGCTGCACGCCTGTAATCAACCTCTTCAGCGATATCGCGGAACCGATTCGTCTCACCAGTCAACAGCATGAATATCAGGTGATACCGGACGTGCGACGCCCGCTGGCGATGGAAGTCTATTCAATCGAGCGGGTCGTCGCGGACGATCCACAGCGCGGTAAATCGCGAGAGTTCAAGCCTTTCTACTCCCTCCATCACTCGAATGGCGGTGACGAAGATCCTACATTTTGGTTTGCGTCGCGACGGCTCTCGCAAAGACCACATGACGAAGGCACGGAGGTCTTCGTTACCCTGGTCGATTTGCAATTCAACCCGCACGTGCCGCCGGCGAGCGTCCTTGCGGTCCATACGACCTGCACCAATCGCGATCTGCCAGCCAGACTTCCATTCGGCGGCGCTGAGGGAGATTTGGAGGCCGAAGGCGCCATGCCGCTCTCGCGAATCCGATGTTTGACCAAGCCGACTCCAACTTTGCGGCCGCCGTTGAAGCGCGGAACTCAATGGCGTCTAATATCGCAATTGTCACTCAATCACCTTTCGCTCGTGGCTGCCAATGCCGAAGGATCGCCGGACGCGTTGCAGGAGATTTTGTTACTCTACGATTTCATGGATTCAGCGGCGACGCGCCGGCAAATCAAAGGAATGAAGCGCATAAAAAGCCGGCCCACAGTGCGACAAGTGGGCACGCGCATTGGCGCCGGTTTTGTGAGAGGCATCGAAACGACGATTGAGTTCGACGAAGAGCAATATGTCGGCAGCGGGCTCTTTCTGTTCGCCAGCGTGTTAGAGAGATTTCTGGGCCTGTACGCCTCGGTAAATTCTTTTAATCAACTCGTCGCGATAACGAGCCAACGGGAGGGAATACTAAAGCAATGGCCACCCAGGGCCGGACAACAGGTCCTCCTCTAGCGCAAGAGCTGCTTGACGAGCCGTACCGGTTTGCGTTCTTTCAAGCCGTGCGCCTGCTTGAGCGCATTTATGCCGACCGCGCTCCAGTAGGCCAGGACGCGGACGCCACCCGCGAAGTCGTGCGCTTTCGCACGCGGCCGACGCTCTCGTTTCCGGCGTGCGAGATACATGACCTGACTCAGGATCCTCAGCAGGATGGCGCGGCGCCGGAGATGATGGTTTCGTTTATGGGCGCAATCGGTCCCCTGGGAATTCTTCCTCATCAATACACTGAGCTGGTGATGGATCGCGCGCGCTACCAGGACACTGCGCTCTGGAGTTTCCTCGACATCTTCAATCACCGGATGATCTCGCTCTTCTATCGGGTGTGGGAGAAATATCATTTCCCCATCGCCTACGAGCGCACCGGTGAAGATCAATTCACCACCTATCTGTTCGACCTCATCGGGATGGGGACGAATGGTTTACGGGGCAGGTTTTCTTTCAAAGATCAGGGCTTGCTGTTCTATGGCGGACTGATCGCGCAACGGCCGCATTCAGCCACGGCCATGGGGGCGATTGTTGGCGATTATTTTGGCGCGCCGGCGAACGTGGTCCAGTTTCCCGGCGAATGGCTGAAGCTGGAAGACAATGTCACGAGCCTGGGCAGCGCGAACAGTCAACTGGGAGTGAGCACGATTGCGGGGGACAGAGTCTGGAGCGATCAATCGAAGTTTCGCCTCCGCATAGGACCCGTGAGTTTGAAGAAGTTCAACAGCTTCTTGCCGGTTGGTTCGGCTTATAAGCCGCTGACTGAAATGGTAAGACTGCTCGCCGGTTTGGAGTTTGAGTATGACGTGCAATTGTCGCTCAAACGTGATGAGGTTCCGTTTTTTGTTTTAGGGAGCGATCCAAACGGTGCCAGACTAGGCTGGACCAGTTGGCTTAAGACAAGTGATTTCAGCAAAGATGACGATCAGGTTGTATTGTCAGACAAGCTTCAGCTTGTCGCGGCCACGACAAACTGAAGTGCATTTTAATAGAAAAGGGGTTTATCATGGGCGTAAATCTAAAATCACTAATTGCGAGACTCAACGCGACTTGTCGCGGCGCGCTCGAAGGCGCAGCGGGGCTTTGTCTTTCGCGCACGAACTACGACGTCGAGCCGGAACATTTTCTGCTGAAGTTGATTGAGAGTCCCGATACGGATCTCGCAGCGATTTTCCGGCGCTACGAAATCAATCAGTCCCGGGTCACCAAAGACTTGACCGCCGCGCTGGACAAATTGAAGACCGGCAATGCGCGCACGCCCGGACTCTCTCCGCGTCTGCCGCAATGGATTCAGGAGGCTTGGCTGCTGGCCTCAGTCGATTACGGCGCCGCCCAAGTTCGCAGTGGGCATTTGCTGGTGGCGCTTTTGGCGAGTGACGATCTGAGACGCCTGGCCCGCGAAATCTCGCGCGAGTTTGCCTCCGTTTCGGTTGAATCTCTGAAGAAAGATTTCGCGGGGATCACTGCCAGTTCGGCTGAAGCTCGCGAGGCCACCAGCTTGTCGGATCAGCCTCTTGCAACCGACGCCGCTGCGGGCGGGCCGGTAACCGGAGGCAAGACCAAATCCCTCGATCAGTTCACCATCGATCTGACGGCGCGCGCGCGGGCCGGCAAGATCGATCCCGTACTGGGCCGCGATTTCGAGATTCGACAAGTGATCGACGTCCTCACGCGCCGCCGCCAGAACAATCCGATCCTTACTGGCGAAGCCGGGGTCGGCAAAACCGCGGTGGTCGAGGGCTTTGCTCTACGCATCGCCGAGGGTGACGTGCCCGATCCGCTAAAGAATGTGGCCGTGCGCACCCTCGATCTTGGATTGCTGCAAGCGGGCGCCGGAATCAAGGGCGAGTTTGAGAATCGTTTGAAGTCGGTGATCGACGAAGTCAAGGGCTCTTCGCAACCAATCATTCTCTTCATCGATGAAGCGCACACGATGATCGGCGCCGGCGGACAGGCTGGACAGAACGACGCGGCAAATCTGTTGAAGCCGGCGCTGGCACGCGGTGAGTTGCGCACCATCGCGGCGACGACGTGGGCCGAATACAAGAAATACTTCGAGAAGGATGCGGCGTTAGCGCGGCGTTTTCAGGTTGTCAAAGTGGAAGAGCCCGACGAAGCAAAAGCCATCGGTATGATGCGCGGCCTTGCTGAGGCGCTCGAGAACCATCACCGCGTTCGCATTCTCGCCGAAGCAGTCGAGGACGCAGTGCGGCTTTCGCATCGCTACATCTCCGGACGCCAGCTTCCCGATAAGTCAGTGAGCGTCCTGGACACGGCTTGCGCGCGCGTGGCGATCGGCCAGGGCGCAACGCCCGCGTCAGTGGAAGACGCGCAGAGACGGATAGATCAATTGACTACGGAAATGAACGCGCTCGAACGCGAAGAGATCACCGGACTCAATCACAATGAGCGTATTGCGGAATTGAAAGCGTTGAAGACGGGTGAAGAGGCGCGTCTGGCGAATCTGAAAGCACAGTGGGAAAAGGAACGTGGAATCATCGCGCAAATTCGCGACGTTCGCGGACAGCTGGAACAACACGCATCGGCCCAGGCTACTGCGGTTGCCGGTTCGGGTAACGGCAACGAGCCCGCCGTTGCCTCCGCCGCCGCTGCCGGCGCTGCTACCGCGACGGTGCCCAGCGAACGAGTCGCGGAAGTAGCTGCCGCGCCCGTGGGTACGCAGGCATCCTTGCCTGCTGAGGAGCACGCTGGAAGCGTGCGTACCCAGGCGGGCCAAGCTCCGATTGATATCGATGGATTGAAAGCAAAACTCTCTCAGCTCAACGAGGAGCTGGAAAAAGTGCAGGGCGAAACACCGCTCATGCAAGCTTGTGTAGATTCGCAGACAATCGCCGATGTGATTTCCGGCTGGACCGGAATTCCGGTCGGCAAGATGTTGTCAGACGAGATTCAGACCGTGCTCGCTCTTAAGGATCGTTTGGAGCAACGCGTCATTGGCCAGTCGCATGCGCTGGAAGCGATCGCGCAACGCATCAGAACTGCCCGCGCGGGACTCACCGATCCGCGACGGCCGGTGGGCGTATTTCTTCTGGTTGGACCAAGTGGCGTCGGCAAGACTGAAAGTGCTTTGACGCTGGCCGATACTCTGTACGGTGGCGAGAAGAACCTTGTCACTATCAACATGAGCGAGTATCAGGAAGCGCACACAGTCTCGTCGCTTAAGGGATCGCCTCCGGGATACGTCGGTTATGGCGAAGGCGGCGTCTTAACGGAAGCGGTGAGACGCAAGCCTTACTCGGTCGTGCTGCTCGATGAAGTTGAAAAAGCGCATCCCGACGTGATGGAGTTGTTCTATCAGGTATTCGATAAAGGCATGCTCGAAGATGGTGAAGGCCGCGAGATTGACTTCAAGAACACCGTGATCCTGCTGACGTCAAACACCGGAACTGACACGATCATGAAACTGTGCGCTGACCCGGACACCAAGCCGGAACCGGAACCACTCGTCGAATCGCTTCGGCCCGAGCTGATCAAAGTATTCAAGCCTGCTTTGCTCGGCCGCATGGTCGTAGTTCCCTACTATCCGATTTCCGACGACGTGATGCGCGAGATTATCAAACTGCAACTGGGCCGCATCGAGACTCGCCTGGACGAAAATCACGGCGCCAAATTCAGCTACGATGACGCCGTTGTCAATGAGATTGCGAACCGCTGTAAAGAAGTCGAGAGCGGCGCGCGCAACGTCGACCACATTCTGACTCGCACGCTGTTGCCGGAGATGTCGGGCGAGTTTCTTTCGCGCATGGCTAGCGGCACGGCCGTAGGCCGAGTTCACGTCGCGGTGAGTGGCGACGGTAAGTTTCAATACACGATTTCCTAAGGCGCTCGTGACGAACTGACAAAAGGCGAAATATGCCGACTTACACTCAGGACAAAAGACCGCTGTCAGTCCAGACGCCTTTAGGCAAGGACGTGCTCTTGCTGGTTGGGATGGCTGGCCACGAAGCTATCTCAGAGCTCTTCAATTTCCACCTCAATCTCCTGGCCGAAGACGCCAGTAAGGTGAAGTTTGACAAACTTCTGGGGCAGAAGATCACGGTTGCGCTCAAGCTCCCCAACGAAAAGGAACGCTATTTCAACGGCATCTGCAATCGAGTCAGCCAGGGTGGCCGCAGCGAGGGCGACGTCTTCACCGCTTATCACCTGGAGATCGTGCCGCAGTTTTGGCTTCTGACCAGGAGATCGCAAAGCAGAATCTTTCAGCACATCACCATCCCGGACATTTTGAAGAACGTGTTGGATGGGCTGGATGTTACGTTTGAAATTCAGGGCACCTTCCATCCGCGGGATTATTGCGTTCAGTACCGCGAGTCGGATTTCAACTTCGCCAGTCGTCTGATGGAAGAAGAGGGCATCTTTTATTTTTTCACGCACACCGCCGATGGCCATAAGATGGTGGTGGCCAACACGCCTGACAGCCATCCCAAGTTCGATGATGACAGCGAGAAGAAGATCATCTATGAAGAAGTCTTTGGCGGCTATCGCGATGAAAACCGCATTCTAGGCTGGGAGAAGATCCAGGAGCTTCGCTCCGGAAAGTATACGCTTTGGGATCACTGCTTCGAACTGCCGCACAAGCACCTCGAAGGGCAGACCGATATTCTTGAATCCTTACGCCCAGCGATTTGACGGCGTCGACAAGGGTGGCGGTGATCAAGCCGCTGATCTCCAGAAGATCTTTGAAGACAATAAACGCACGACAAAGATTCGCATGGAGGCCGAGACCGTGCCCGGCCTGGTGATCCGAGGAAGCAGCAATTGTCGACACCTGGTCTCCGGTTATCAATTTACGTTGGATCGGCATTTCGACGCTGACGGAGACTTCGTCTTAACCGAATTAGCGCATACGGCAAGATTGACGAGCGCCGACTATCGTTCCGGCGCGGGAGAGTTCGCTTACGAAAATCACTTTACGTGCATACCCTTCAACGATCACCTTCCCTTCCGTCCGCCGCAAACAGCGGTTAAGCCGACCGTTAGAGGCACCCATACGGCGGTTGTCACCGGTCCGGCCGGGGAGGAGATTTTCACCGACAAGTATGGCCGCGTTAAGGTTCAGTTTCACTGGGACCGACAGGGCAAGTACGATGCCGACAGCTCATGCTGGGTGCGAGTGGCGCAACCCACGGCGGGCAAACGCTGGGGCTCCTCGTTTTGGCCACGTATCGGCCACGAAGTCGTGGTGGATTTTCTCGAAGGCGACCCGGATCAGCCGATTATCATTGGCACTGTCTACAACGCTGACCAGATGCCTCCGTATCTTGGCAAAGGACCAGACCCAAAACATCCGGAAGATAATAAAGTCAGCGGCATCAAGTCCTACAGCACCAAAGGCGGAGAAGGATTCAACGAATGGCGCTTCGACGACACGAAAGGTAAAGAACAAATCTTCATCCATGCCGAAAAGGACATGGACGTGCGGGTCGAGAACGATCGCCGCGTATTCATTGGCGGCAACAAAGCCGATAAACAGATCGGTGACGATCACCTCATCGTCAAGCGTGACAAGTATGAGCAAGTCGAGCGCGACCGGCACCTCCAAATCAAGCGACACCAGTACGAAGAGATTGTGCAAGAGCATCATCAAAAAATAGGCAAACAGCAGGCAATATCGGTGGGCGAATCTCACTCGCTTACGGTCAGTGGCGATGTGAACGAAAAGTTCAGCAAGAATCACAATGAAGAGACGGGGATGTCAATTCATGTCAAGGCGGGAATGACGCTCATTCTCGAAGCAGGTGTACAACTGAGTCTCAAGGTTGGTGGCAATTTCATCGACATCAATCCCGCTGGCATCTTCATTCAGGGCGTCATGGTAATGATCAATAGCGGCGGCGCTCCGGGAAGCGGCCCCGGCGCAAGTCCGATCTCGCCGACCAAGCCGAAAGAGGCGGAAATTGCCGATGATGCTAAGCCTGGATCGAAGACATACGTGGAACAGCGCGCCGCTATGCCGCCCGCAGAGTTAGCGGCGACTAATGCGCCATGGCATGATCCAAAGTCTGAAGAGAATAAGGATAAAAAGTCCTGGATTGAGATCGAGTTGGTAGATCAGGACAACAAGCCGGTGCCCGGCGAACGATACCGCGTCACGCTCCCTGACGGCGCCACGCTCGCCGAAGGGACACTCGATGAAAAGGGATTCGCGCGCGTGGACGGCATCGACCCCGGAACATGCAAGGTTACCTTCCCGGACCTGGATAAGAGTTCCTGGGAGCCGAAGTAATCCGCGAACTCAAAGCGCGTAAGCTCTGCCGACGCTCGAATCCGTGTGGTGATAGGTGTACAACGCTAGCGTCTTGATCAAGAGAAGAGACTGGGGATTTAGAATATGCCGACAGTCGTGACTGCACGAAACGGCGATACGCTTTGTGGTCTTGCCATAGATGCCGGCTTTGTAGATTGTGGGCCGGTTCGTGCCGAGGGTGCTAACAGCGGCTTGCTTGCCCGTGCTCTAAAGGCGGGCGACCTGGTCACGATTCCGGACATAGCGCTCAAAGATGTGAGCAAGGCCACGGAGAAACGGCATCGCTTTATCAAAAAGAATGCGCCGGCGGTTTCGATTCGTTTTGTTCATGGGTCGCCCGACAAGAAGTACTTCGACGACTTTACGCTCACCGTTCTAAACGTAAGCAACTTTGAAACGAATAAAGGTGGGAACGACGGCACGAAGACGTTTCCCAATGGCTTTGGCTTCAATCCAAACGGTCATGCTGACATAGACGCGTTTAAGGTGGAAGTAGCCGACCCCGCCGCCGGAGGCTCAGTCAAGGTTCTGCTCGAAGCGCTTAAGCCGGATGGTTTGAATCCAGACGGGACACCCAAATTCTCACCTATTACCGGAGTCGCTGATGCGGCTCAGCGAAAAATCGACGCCCTGGAGTGTAAGAAAGTCAGCTCTGGTCACGTTGGTTATCGTTCTCGTTACATGCGTCTAGTCGTGGATGCAGATGACTTCAATGCTGCTCCTGGCCAAACCCTGCTGACCACGGATCTCGTGGATGCTGGGCAGGAAAACATCGAGATCCTGGACCAGAGGGTCCGGGCCACTTACGTCATTGAACGTTGTCCGGGCACAGGCGGGAGAAAATGCCAGGTAACAGCAGAACTCGACGTTGGTGAAAACGAGCAGCGAGTCAGAGTAGCTGTTCACATTCTCCGGGATCCGGTCACCAACGTTCCGGTGGCAACAATCGACCAGGCGCGAAAACGCAGCCTTGCGTTTGTTCGTCAACTCTACGCCCAAGCGAATATGACCATCAGAATTTTGTCTCTTCGTGAGGTTAACGCCCCGGCGAATATGATCGCCATTGCCAACGGTAATGGACAGGTAGCAACGGGTGGACAGACAATCAGGGTACGCGTCCGGATTGATGCGACGTTCGATCAAACAATTTCGATTACCACGGTTGCGGGCGACCAGCCTTCGCAGACAGCGACCAAACTGGCAGACGCGATTCGTAACGCCTTGTCCAAGGCAGCCCCTCCCGTAGTAGCGAACGTGACGCCTTCCACAAATCCTCCGCTGGTGGGACAAGCGATTGGGAGTGCTGACGTGCTAGTCGGAGATCCGTTAACGCAGACCATTCGACTGACGGTGGTAACAAATAATGATATTGGTCATCCTGTTCAGATCGGAAGAATTGCGAATACGACCATCAACGATTTTGCCCCTGCGGATGCTCATGTAGGCACGATTGAGGAACGGGTCCTGATCAAGAACTATGACACCGGCGCGGATCGGGTAGATCTGTTTATCGTGGGAGCGCTCGCTGGTGCTCTTGGCGAGGCCTTTAGGCCTCGCCTGACTGCGGCTGCCACTGGTCAGCCAATATCGGAAGTGGTCAACTCGGCACTGGTATTCGCGAATACTGTTGTCGCGGCGAACGAT
>WNGL01004622.1_pt1 | contig 23113 bp, 21 predicted proteins | sample 5400591 | NCBI WGS metagenome assembly WNGL01 (sample SAMN13153377, study PRJNA577476) | soil metagenome | isolation source: 80 cm soil or saprolite under Garry oak tree replicate 1 | place: USA:California | collected 2016-06-15 | reverse complement strand
AGATCCTGTCCGGCGAGGTGTGCAAGCGGGTGGAGGGCCGGATGATCAACATCCACCACTCCTTCCTGCCGAGCTTCAAGGGCGCCAAGCCCTACCACCAGGCCCACGCGCGCGGCGTCAAGCTGGTCGGCGCCACCGCGCACTACGTGACCCCCGACCTGGACGAGGGCCCGATCATCGAGCAGGACGTGATCCGGGTGAACCACACGCTCTCGCCGGAGCGCCTGACCGAGGCCGGCCGTGACGTCGAGGCGCAGGTCCTGGCGCGGGCGGTGACCTGGCACGCGGAGCACCGGGTGTTGCTCAACGGCGACCGGACCGTAGTCTTTCACTGACATCCCAGGGGCGGAGCGCAGCCATGGCGATCAGCGTCTTTGACCTGTTCAAGGTCGGCATCGGCCCGTCGAGCTCGCACACCGTCGGGCCGATGAAGGCGGCCGGGATGTTCGCCCGGGGCCTGCGTGACGACGGCCTGATGCCGCGAGTGCGGACGGTGCGGGTGTCCCTGTACGGCTCGCTCGGCCTGACCGGCCCGGGCCACGGCAGCGACAAGGCCGTGCTGCTCGGGCTCGAAGGCGAGCAGCCGGCCACCGTCGACGTGGAAACGGTCCCGGCCCGCCTCGAGGCCATCGCGCGACGGGGCACCGTGCGGCTGCTCGGCGAGCACGAAATCGTCTTCAGCAAAGGCGAGCACCTGGAGTTCAACCGCAGGAAGAAGCTGGGCTACCACCCGAACGGCATGCGGTTCACCGCCTACGACGCCGGCGGCGCGGCCCTCCGCGAGCGGGCCTACTACTCCATCGGCGGCGGCTTCGTCACCGACGAGACGGCCGCCGGCCCGGTATCGTCCGGGTCAGCAGCGTCCGGGTCAGCAGCGTCCGGGTCGGGCCCGGCCGGGAACGGCGGGGATGGCCGGGACCTGCCCTATCCGTTCACGACCGGCAAGGAACTGCTGGCCCACGCCAGGGCCAGCGGCCTGCCGGTCTCCGGCATCATGCTGGCGAACGAGCAGGCGCTCGGCCGGACGGCCGAGCAGGTTCAGGCCGGCCTGCGTGACCTGTGGCAGGTCATGCGGGCCTGCGTGGAGCGCGGCTGCGCGACGGACGGGATGCTGCCCGGCGGCCTGAAGGTACCGCGCCGGGCGCCGCGGCTGTTCCGGCAGCTCACCTGCGAGCGGAACGACGATGACCCGCTGCGGGCGATGGACTGGGTGACGCTGTACGCGCTCGCGGTCAACGAGGAGAACGCGGCCGGCGGCCGGGTCGTCACCGCGCCCACCAACGGCGCGGCCGGCATCATCCCGGCGGTGCTGCACTACTACGAGCGGTTCGTGCCCGGCGCGTCCGAAGCGGGCGTGGCGCGCTTCCTGCTCACCGCGGCGGCCGTCGGCACCCTGTTCAAGGTGAACGCGTCCATCTCCGGCGCCGAGGTCGGCTGCCAGGGCGAGGTCGGGTCGGCCTGCTCGATGGCGGCCGGCGGCCTCGCCGAGGTGCTCGGCGGCACGCCCGAGCAGGTGGAGAACGCCGCGGAGATCGGCATCGAGCACAACCTCGGGCTGACCTGCGACCCGGTCGGCGGCCTGGTCCAGGTGCCGTGCATCGAGCGGAACGCGGTCGCCTCCATCACCGCGATCACCGCGGCCCGCATCGCCTTGCGCGGCGACGGACGTCACTTCGTCTCGCTCGACAAGGCCATCGACACCATGCGCGTCACCGGACGCGACATGCTCGACAAGTACAAGGAGACTTCGCGTGGCGGCCTCGCCGTCAACGTCATAGAGTGCTAGCCCATGGGAGGGTTTGACCTGTTCCGTGGCGATGCCCTCGACGCCTACCGGAACTGGCCTGCTCCCGCGACGATCATCAGCGACGGCGCTTACGGCGTGCGCGGATTCCACGGCGACACGGTCGGCTCTGACGCCCTCCCGCTCTGGTACCGCCCGCACGTCGCGGCCTGGTCTGCGGCCGCCGGGCCGGCCACCACACTGTGGTTCTGGAACACCGAGCTAGGCTGGGCCAGCGTGCACCCGGTGCTCGCCGAGTACGGCTGGGACTACGTCCAGCTCATCGTCTGGGACAAGGGCCTGGCCCACATCGCGGGCAACGTGAACGGCCGCACCATCAGGCAGTTCCCGGTGGTGACCGAGGTGTGCGCGTTCTACCAGCGGATCTTCACCATCAATGGACCGGACGGGGCGATGCTGGTGAAGCCGTGGGTGAGGCACGAATGGGCCAGGTCCGGGCTGTCACTGCAGCGGGCGAACGAGGCGTGCGGGGTGAAGAACGCGGCCACCCGCAAGTACCTGACCAGGGACTGGCTGTGGTACTGGCCGCCCGGGGAGATGACCGAACGGCTCGCCGCCTACGCCAACGCACACGGCCGCCCGTCTAGCTGGCCGTATTTCTCGCTCGACGGCGAGCGGCCGGTCACCGCGGCGCAGTGGGATGCCCTGCGGTACAGCTGGCGGCATGCGCACGGCGTGACCAACGTCTGGGCGCGCCGGCCGCTGAACGACGACGAGCGGCTCAAGGGCACCCTGCGCCGCGCCGCGCCGCGGGTGCACAACCCGACAGCGGCCAGTTCGGCGCACCTGAACCAGAAACCGCTCGAGTTCATGAAGCGCCTGATCACGGCGGTAACCGAACCCGGCGACGTGGTGTGGGAGCCGTTCGGCGGGCTGTGCTCCGCGTCGGTGGCGGCGCTCACGCTGGGCCGCCGGGCCTTCGCCGCGGAAACCGACCTGGCGTTCGCGGACCTTGCCGCCGAGCGACTGCGGCGCGCCGGGGCCGGCCAGGAGCCCGCCGCCCTCGCCCGGGCGGCCGGGGCCCGGTGACCGTAACCTCCGCGGCGGCCAGCCCCGGCGCCGCCCGGCAGGCTACTCGCCCGGGCGCCGGGTTACGTGCTCGACGCGGAGGCGGAGGTGCTCGCCGGGGTCGAGGACGGCGGGGTGGACGACGGCGGGGTAGACGACGGGGGCGTCGACGACGGCGGGGTAGACGACGGGGGCGTCGACGACGGCGGGGTGGACGACGGGGGCGTCGACGACGGCGGGGTGGACGACGGGGGCGTCGACGACGGCGGGGTGGACGACGGGGGGGCCGACGACGGCGGGGCCGACGACGGCGGGGCCGACGACGAGGACTTGGTCGGCTTCGGCGAGGCTGAGCTGGTCGCGGACCTGATCGGCGTCGGCGGCATGGACGTGCTGAAGAACCGGGACAGGGCCGGGGTCAGGAACACGTTCGGCGAGACCGAGGCCGACGGCGAGGCCGGGGACGACGTGGGCGAGATGGCCGGCGGGTTCGCCGACGTGGCCGGCGCGGTCGCCGACGTTCCCGCTCCGGCCTGCGGCTGGGCGTGGCTAGCCGCAGGCGTCCGGTCGGCGCCGATCAGGGCGAAGGCAGCCACGGCCGAGGCGGCCACCAGCCCGCCGCTGAGGCAGGCCGAGGCCAGGGACCGCGAGATCCGGTGCCGTCCGGGACGGCTCGGACTGGCGGGCGGCCGACCCGAGGTCCCGGTCACCGCGATCAGGTTGCCCGGGCCGGCCAGGTCGAGGGGGGCGGCGGCCGGCCGGTCCTGGGCGAAGCTGCTCATGATCGAATCGGCCAGCCAGCCCGGCGCGGGCTGGAGGGCCCCGACTTCGGCCAGCAGCTCACGGGCCGTGGGCCGGTCGCTCGGATGTTTGGCCAGGCAGCTCCCGACCAGCGAGCGCAGTTCGGCCGGGACGCTGCCCAGGTTCGCCGGGCTGTTGACCAGCCGGTACATGAGCGCGGCGTTCGATCCGGTCCCGAACGGCCCCTGCCCGGTCGCGGCGAAGGTGAGGACCGCCCCCAGGCTGAACATGTCGCTGGCCGGGTCGATGTCCAGGCCCAGGACCTGCTCGGGGGACATGTACCCGGGCGAGCCGATCATGACGTTCGCGCCCGCCGCCACGCTCGCCTCGGCCGCCTCGGAGATGCCGAAGTCGATGACCCTCGGCCCGTCCTCGGCCAGCAGGACATTGGAGGGCTTCAGGTCGCGGTGCACTACCCCGGCCGTGTGGATGGCATCCAGGCCTTCCGCCAGGCCGGCGGTCAGCGCCAGCAGGCTGCGGACGGGCAGCGGCCCGTGAACGCGCACCGCCTCCGTCAGCGAAGGGCCGGCGACGTACGCGGTCGCCAGCCACGGCATCGGGCAATCCAGATCAGCGTCCACCACCAGCGCAGTGAACAGTCCGCTTACCTTCTGGGCGGCCGCGACCTCACGCCGGAACCGGGCCCGGAAGCTGGGATCGGTGGCCAGCTCCGTCCGGATGACCTTGACCGCGATCGGGCGGCCGCCGGCCGACATGCCCAGGAACACCTGGCCCATGCCACCACGACCCAGCTGCCCGAGCAGCCGGTAAGGCCCGATCTCCCGCGGGTCGTCGGGCTGCAGTCCCGCGTACCCCAATGTTCACCCCGAATGTCGGCAAAACCTGACTTTCATGGTATATCCGGCGGTCTAATCCTGACGATCCTAGTTCACGCCTGTATACATGTCGTAACGTCCCCGTAAGCACGGCTACGGTGTGGGCGACCCCGCGGACGGCACCGGATTTGCCGCAGGCGGCGTGGTGGATAGTGACCCGCTGGGCGTGGGCGAGCTGCTCGGTGAGGGCGAGCTGGTCGGCCTGGGCGAGCGGCTCGGCGTCCGGGACGGGCTGGGTGACCAAGTCGGGCTGGGGAAAGATCGCGGCGGACTGGAGGTGGCGGAAGGACTCACGGCCGGCTGGGTCGATCCCGCGGGCGCCTGCGCTCGCACGGGGCGCACCAGGATGTAGAGCGCCAGCACGGCCAGGAACAGCCCGCTGATCACCAGGGTCGAGGTGCGCGGCCGCCCGCTCATGAGGCGCCCCCGGTCGCGCGGGCGGTGTCGAGATCCGCCGTGACGTTGATGCCCTCGTAGCGGAAGGCCGACGCCACCCGGGCCCGGAGCTCACGGCCCACATCGAACTGAACGCCGGGCAGCGTGCGCGCCACGATCCGTACCGAGAACGTGTCGACTTCGATTTCCTCGACACCCATCACGGTGGGCGGGTCAAGCATCAGCTTGCGCAATCTGTCGTCGCTGTAGGCTTCCTCGCCGACGCGCCGGAGTATCTCCGTGACCCGGCTGACGTCGACGGCGGACGGGACAGGCACGTCGATGATCGCCCGGGCCCAGTCCCGCGACAGGTTGGTGACCTGGACGATCTGGCCGTTGGGCGTGGTGATGACCTCGCCGCTGACCGACCGGATGCGGGTGACCCGCAGGGTGACGTCTTCGACCGTGCCGGTAACCGGCTGCGATACGCCGGAGACCGCGATGCGGACCACGTCCCCGAAGCCGTACTGCCGCTCGCCGGTGATGAACAGCCCGGCGCCGATATCCTGGATGAATCGCTGCAGGCCGAACCCCAGCGCGGCGCTGAGCAGGGCAGCCGGCGCGACCAGGCCTGCCAGCGGCACGCCCAGGTTCTGCACCACCAGCACGGCGGTCACCACGTAAATGACGGCCAGCACCGTCCAGGTGACGACCTGCGCGACGACGTGGCGGTGCTTGGCGGCCTCCGAGCGCACCAGCTCGTCGGTCTCGTTCGCGCGGGCGTCGATCTGGACCATGATCCGGCCGCGCGCCCACACCGCCAGCCGGGTGAGCAGGATCGCTCCCAGCACCAGCAGCACGATCACCAGCAACTTGCCGCGCGCCCACCCGCTCAGGTCGTTCAGCGAGGCGATTACGCCTGTCAATGTAGCCCTCCCGTCTCGCGACGCTCACATCGAGAACGCACCTGATCAGGTGCCGGGAAGACCACGAAAGGGCGGCGAGAAGCCACGCCACCATGCCAGTTTGCGGCCACCCGGCAGGTGCGCCAGCCCGCCGACGACACGGCCGCCGGGCAGACCGATCGCCCATACCCCGCTGGCCGCCGGACTAAGCCGCCGGCCCCAGGGTTTCGGTTGGCCCGGCAGTGGGAGGGGCACGCCTGGCGGCCTCGCGAGGGACAGCTCGCTCCGCGCACTGCGGCGATTGGCCCGGCCGTTCGGTTACCTATGCAACTGCCTCAGGACCTGAATGGCGATGTCCGGACGGGGCTGCCCGCCGGGCGGTTCGTCACCCGGGCAAAGGCCTTTTGGCACTCGCATTCATTTGCTAGCTACTACAAACTGACAGTAGAAGTCAGTTGAGTGAGGCTCGGAAGGGGTGAGTGTCGTGACCGCGATCGAGGCTAAGGTGACGGCGGGGGCCCGCAAGTGGTGGGCGCTGAGCGCGCTTTCCCTGGCTGTGCTGGCCGTGGGCCTGGACGCGACGGTGCTGAGCGTGGCGCTGCCGACCCTGGCGGGCTCGCTGCGCGCTTCGGCGACCGACATGCAGTGGTTCGTTTCCTCCTACACGCTGGCGCTGGCCGTCGCGCTGCTGCCCGGCGGCCTGCTCGGGGACCGGTTCGGCCGCAAGAAGATGATGGCCGGCGCCCTCACCACGTTCGGCCTGGGGTCGCTGGCCTGCGCCTACGCGCCCGATGCGGGCGTGTTCATCGCCGCCAGGGCGCTGCTCGGGCTGAGTGCGGGCTTCCTGGTTCCGCTGGTGATCTCGGTCGTCGCCGTGATGTTCACCGACGAGGAGCGGACCAGGGCAATCGGCGTCTGGGGCGGGGCCAACTTCCTGGCCCTGCCGATCGGGCCGATCCTCGGCGGCTGGCTGCTGACCCATTACTGGTGGGGCTGGGTATTCCTGATGAACCTGCCGGTGGTGGTGATCGGGCTGGCCGCGGTCCTGGCGCTGGTGCCCGAGTCCCGGGCCAGCCAGGCTCCCGGCCTGGACCCGGCCGGTATCGTGACATCCTGCACAGGGCTCGGGCTGCTCATCTACGGCTTCATCGCGGCCGGGCAGTACGGCTGGACCACGGCCACGGCGATCATCGCGATGGCGGCGGGAGCGGCGATCCTGGCGGCCTTCGCTGGCTGGGAACTGCACCTGTCCCGGCGGCCCGGAGGGCAGCCGCTGGTGGACGTGAACCTGTTCCGTTCGGCCCGGTTCACCTGGGGCACCATCCTGCAGGCGTTCGGCATCTTCTCGATGTTCGGCCTGCTGTTCGCGGCGCCGCAGTTCTTCCAGGCGATCCTCGGGGTGACCGCGATGGGCAGCGGTTTGCGGCTGCTGCCGTTGATGGCGGGCCTGGCGTTCGGCGCCGGCCTGGCCAGCCTGGTGGTCAGGTGGCTGACGGCCAAGCTGACGTCCGCGCTCGGGTTCGCCATCCTCGCCACCGGCCTGGTGCTCGGTACCACCATGAGCGCCGCGAGCGGGGACGCGTTCATAGCGAGCTGGACCGCGATCACCGGGCTCGGGTTCGGGCTGGTGCTGGCCACCGCGGCGTCGGCGGCCCTGGCGGACCTGCCGGGGGAGAGCGCCGGCGTCGGCTCGGCGGCCATGCAGGCCGTCCAGAAGGCGGGTGCCCCGCTGTCCGCCGCGATCCTCGGCAGCGTGCTCGCCTCCGGTTACCACTCGCAGCTGCACCTGGCCGGGTGGCCGGCCGCCCCCGCCAGCGCGGTCCAGAGCAGCGTGTTCGCCGGCATCACCGCCGCGCACAAGCTCTCCTCACCAGCCTTGCTTGACATGGTGCGGTCCGCGTTCGTGCACGGCATCGACGCGATGCTCTGGGTCAGCGTGGGGATGGCGGTGGCCGGCATGGTCCTGGCGCTGCTGTTCCTGCCGTGGCGGGCCACGGCGGCGGCCCCGGCCGCCGACGCCGAAGAGGCTCCCGAGGGAGGTGAGGCCGCGCATGAGCGCGCGGCCTGAACATGCCATCACGGGCGGGGGATCAGCTCGCGGGCCAGCCCGGCCGCGGCGAGCAGCCCGGGATCGCCGGCAATGCCGAAGGCGTCGACGGCGGTGTCGGTGAACTTGATGACGTGCTCGTCACCGTGGCCCGCCGCACGGTGCAGCGCCTCGTCCGCGGCGTCGTCTCCGTGCCGGGCAGGTGCGCGGCGGGACGTGACGCGGGCCGGCGCGTACATCGCCTGGATCGCGGCGACGGCGGTCCACACGTGCCAGACGCTGTCCGCCCACACGGACTCGGGCAGGCTCGGCAGCGAGTGCCGCACCGCGTTGGGCGCGGTCGCCGTGTGGACCAGCAGCACCGGCGCGGCGGGCCCGTGGCCCAGGTACTCCTGCACGGCCGCGGCTACCAGCTCGGCCAGCGCCGCCGGCGCCCGCGACGCGTCGGCGGGCCGCATCGCGGCGACGCTGTCGGTCCAGCCCGCGGTCGTGGCCAGCCGGGCCGCCCGGTGGGCGATGAAGCCGCTCTGGTCGGCCAGCCGCGCGACGCGGCCCAGCGCCACCGCCGCCGGCAGCGTGCCGTGCGGGCGAGCGAGCGGCAGCGGGAGGTACCGCGCCGCCCAGAACGCGAGGCCGTGCGCCAGCTCCTCGCGGGCCGGGTCGCCCGCCCCGGCCCGCAACGCCCGGACGGCGTGGCCGACCCGGATGACGCCGTGGGTTGAGCCGGCGGCGATGCCGGGCAGCAGGCGTGGCCACCAGGTGCCGAGCACGTCCGTCCACGAGCGCTCGGCCAGCTGCGCGGTGAACAAGGCGCGCCAGTCCGGCAGCCGACGGTGATCACCCAGCGCGCGGGTCCAGTCGCGGACCGGACGGGACGGCGCCGGCAACTCGGCCAGGCGGCCGACGTACCGGTCGACCCACCGCGTGACGTCGACGTCGAGGCCGCGGCGCACCATGCCCTCCACCGCCATCGGCCCGTGGTTGGTCATGCCGTGATTGCCCTCTTCGTCGCCGCCGAACTCCGGCCCGTAACGGTGCAGGCGTTCGTAGGCCTCGTCCAGGTGCATGTCGCGGCTCCTCGTCCAGGTGCATGTCGCGCCTCCTTGTCCGTGCGCAGTCACGAGACTCGCCCACGGCCGCACCGGTTGTCGATGCGCTTCCCCGATCCTGCGGACAAGGACGTGGTGTACCTGGAGGCCGAGACCAGCGCGCTGTACCTGGAGAAGCCCCAAGACGTCAGCCGGTATAGCCTGATGATCGATTACCTGCGCGCCCAGGCGCTCGGCCCGGCCGAATCATGTGCCCTGATCGCGCGGTTGGCGGAACGATCGCCGGATTAGGCGCAGGAACAGGAAAGTTGAGGCGCTGAACGTGGACCTCAGCAGCGCCGTGTGGCGCAAGAGCAGTTACAGCGGCGGCAACGGCGGCCAGTGCTTCGAAGTCGCCGCCATCACCGGCAGCCAGGGCGAGTCAGGCGCGCTGTGCGCGATCAGGGACTCCAAGGACCCCGGTGGCCCTGTCCTGGCCTTCCGGCCCGGGCCATGGCGGCGGTTCACCGCTGCGGTCAAGGCGGGACAGTCCGGCCTGGCCTGAGAGGCAGCACGTCAGCCGCGCTGGGCGTACTGGACGTACAGCGGCGTGGCGAGCAGGTAGGGCGGCTCGCCTGCCGCGGGCGAGGGTTCCACCGCGAGGACCCGGGCGTGCCCGCTGAGGCGCACCGGCCTGGTCACCCAGCCGTTGGGGCGGTCGTCCCGGGTCTCGACCCGGCACAGCCAGCCGAGGGCATACCGCAGGCCCGAGCCTGTCTCCGGCGGGGTGAACTCGGCAGTCGCGGCCTCGTCGGGCAGCTCGGCGAGCTGGTGGGCGCAGGCGATGAGGGCGTCCATGTAGAAGTACCCCACCCGCTGGCCCGGCCCGTCCCCAGACTGCCAGCGGTCCAGGACGTGCACTGACGAGCCGCAGAGCACGAACGGCGCCCCGGTGTCGGTGGCGGCGAAGTAGACGAGCCCGGAAAGCGCGCCGCCGACCGCCTGGTCGTGACGGCGGAGATGGCGGCCCGTGGCCGCGTCGCCGTAACGGAACTCCTCCTCGAACTGGATCCAATCCCCGGCGCGCAGATCGGGGTCGGTCCGCCAGCGGGACCCTTTGTCCCGCTCGATCATCTCCACCACCGCGTCGAGCAGGGCGACCGGCGAGGGTTGCGGCTCACCGGGCAGGCTCGCCCTGGCCGACGCGATCCCCGCGTTCAGCCCAGCCTCGAAGCCAAGCCGCCGGCGGAGCTGGCCGGGCAGCTGCGGGACCAGCGCCCGCATCTTGTTCTCCGACAGGTACAGCAGATCGCGCATCATGGCCATCAGTGTTCCGGCCGGGCCCGCACAGCGGAAGCCCGCGGCCGAGTCAGCACGCTACCTGACTTCCGTCCGCTGCACCATGAGGCGATTACACCCGGCTGGCCCGGCCACTTCGGCATGATCTTCATGCCCGGCAGCTACCGGCGCACCAGGGCCGATACCGGAAGGATCATCGCCGCGCTCGAGGCAATCCTCATCCAGCATCCAGGCGAGGAAGACCTGGCCAACGGCGAAGCATGGCTCTAGGCACACAGCGAACGGGGCAGCGTCACGCGCGTCCCGGAGCACTGATTACCAGCCTGCGGCCGGGTGGTACCGGGCACGTCATATCGGACCCCGGGACACTAGTCATCGCATCATGGACGGGCCCTTGCCGCGACATACGTCGAGGACCTAACTCTCCCGTACGCTGCTGCGCCCGGTGACGATCCTGTCCTTCACGCCGGCGCCGGTGATGACGACCGGGCTCCTCGGCCGTCCGATCAGCGCTGGTCAATGGCCTCGCCGTTGACGACCGTGGCATCCTTGGCGAGCGCCATCGCCGGGCCGCTCGCGGCTGCCGCACCCGCGGCCGCGACGCCGCGACTTTCCAGATCGTCCTGTCGGGGATTCGTACGTCGCCGGAGCGGCCGCCCCGCAACGCCTTCGCGGCCGGCTTCGGCGGCGTGGCGCTGGCTCGGCGCCGACGTCGAGGCCGGCGCCGGTGACGCCGTGGATGAGAGATCTCGTATCAGCGCCTCACGGTACGCGTCTGTGCACATGGCTGCGATCGCCGGGCGGCTCAGCGCAGCTCCTGGATGCGGATCAGGTTGCCTGCGGGATCGCGGAAGGCGCAGTCGCGAACGCCGTAGGGCTGCTCGACCGGCTCCTGGACGACCTCGGCGTCGCTGGCCTGCAGCCGCTCGAAGGTGCCGTCGAGGTCCTTGGTGGCCAGGAGGATCCAGCCGAATGTGCCCTTGGCCATCATCTCGGCGATGGTGCGGCGCTCGTCGTCGGTGATGCCGGGGTCGGCGGCCGGCGGCGCCAGGAGGATGGACGTGCCGGGCTGGCCGGCGGGGCCGACCGTGATCCAGCGCATCTTGCCCCGTCCGACATCGCTGCGGACCTCGAAGCCGAGGGTGTCGCGGTAGAAGGCTAGGGCTGCGTCCGGGTCGTCATGGGGGAGGAAGCTGGCGTGAATGGTGATGTCCATGGCAGTCAGGCTAGCTGCGGCTCGGTGACCGGCGCTTCTCGATTCCTGACCGGTCTGGTCACCTGTTTCGCCACGCACGGCGGCATCCCCGCCGTCGCGCGAGCTGCCTGGCTCCGGTAGGTGCTGGGCGGCATGCCGGTCAGTTCGGTGAAGCGAGTGCTGAAGGTGCCCAGCGACGAGCAGCCGACCGCGAAACAGACCTCGGTGACGCTGAGGTCGCCACGGCGCAGCAGCGCCATCGCGCGCTCGATCCGCCGCGTCATCAGGTAGCTGTACGGCGACTCGCCGTAGGCGAGCTTGAACTCGCGGCTGAGGTGCCCGGCCGACATGTGCGCGCCGCGGGCGAGCGCCTCGACGTCCAGCGGCTGCGCGTACTCCCGGTCGATCCGGTCGCGGACGCGGCGCAGCCGCGCGAGGTCGCGCAGATGCTGCTGCGCGGCGGGTCTGCTGGTCATGTGCAAAATCGTACGTCGCGCCGCAACCGATGCCGAGCCCGTGTCGTGGCCGGGCCGCGGGCTTCGCCCGTGTCGCCCGGCTCAGAGCGGTGCGGCCTCCCACGCGAACCCGTCCGGGTCGGTGAAGGGCCCGGCATCGCTGCCAATCATGAGCCGGTGCGATCCGGTGCCCTCGGGAGAGACGCCGGCGTCCTTGGCGGCGGCACGGCGCCCGTAGAGCGCCAGCTTGACGGGACTCGACGAACAGGCGAACTCGACGTACTTGCGGCCAAAGCTCTTCGCCACGGCGAGGCCGTGGTCAACGTAGAACCGCTTGCTCGCGGCCACGTCCGTGACTCCCAGCAGGAGCACGATCTGGTCGATCTGCCGGGTGGCCGGGTCGCCCGGTCCGCCAGGCACGACGGTACCTACTGGGCCACCGTGATCATGACCCGGCGGCTGGCCCGCTACCAGGCCGACGCCCCGCCCGAACCGCGCCGGGCGGTGACCACCCGGCCCGCCTGAAGGCCCGCGACGATCAACCAGTACGACACCGGCAGTTCTGTCGATAACCCATGGTGGAGCTAAGGGGACTCGAACCCCTGGCCTTCTGGATGCAAACCAGACGCTCTTCCAGCTGAGCTATAGCCCCGAGATGTCTTCCGAACAGGGTACCCGCTCGCGCGCGTCCCCGATAAGGCGAAGCTACTTGAGCAGGCGGGACAGGCGGCGGTCGGCCAGCGGCTTGCCGCCGGTCTGGCAGGTGGGGCAGTACTGGAGCGCGGAGTCGGCGAACGAGACCTCCCGGATGGTGTCGCCGCACACCTGGCACTCCTGGCCGGCCCGGCCGTGGACCCGCAGGCCGCTCTTCTTCTCGCCCTTCAGGTCCGCGGCGGCCAGGCCCGCCGAGCGCTCCACCGCCTCGGTCAGCGTGGTCTTGATCGCTTCGTACAGGGTGGCCACCTCCTCCAGCGTCATGCTGGCCGCGATCTTGAACGGTGACATCTTGGCCGCGTGCAGCACCTCGTCGGAATAGGCGTTGCCGATGCCGGCGATGATCCGCTGGTCGCGGAGCACGCCCTTGACCTGGGTACGGCGCCCGGCCAGCAGGCCGGCCAGGGTGTCCGCGGTGAAGCCGGCGGCCAGCGGGTCGGGCCCCAGGGTGGCCACCCCGGGCACCTCGGCCGGATCGCGGACCAGGTACACGGCGAGGCGCTTGCGGGTGCCCTGCTCGGTCAGGTCGAACCCGGAGCCGTCGTCGAGCCTCAGCCGGAAGGCCAGCGGGCTCTTGCCCGGCTTGGGCGGCGCCGTGGGCAGCGTGTCGCGCCAGCGCAGCCAGCCTGCCCGGGCCAGGTGCATGATCAGGTGCAGGCCCTGGCCGGTGCCGAGGTCCAGGAACTTGCCGTGCCGGCCGACCTCGGTGATCACCTGGCCGGTGAGGCTGGTCAGCGGCGGGTCGAACGTCTTCAGCACCGAGAACGAGGCCGCGTCGGCCCGCGCGACGGCGTGCCCCGTCGCGTGACCGCGCAGGAAGGCGGCCAGCGATTCTACTTCCGGCAGTTCCGGCATGCTTCACAGTCTGCCACGTGAGCGCCGAAGTCAGTCACGGCCCGTGGTCGTGCTGCCCGGCTTGCGCGGCCACCAGATCGGGCAGTTCCCCGATGTTGGCCAGCAGATGGGTCGCTCCGGCCCGGCGCAGCCTGCTCGCGTCGTCGACGTCGCTGAGCACGCCGACGATGAACCGGCACCCGGCCCGCTGGGCGGACAGCACCCCGCCTTCGCTGGCCGTGGCCACGGCCACGTCACGCACGTCGCGGATGCCCAGCCGCAGGACGGCGGTGAGGATGAGATCGGGCCAGGGGAAGCCCTGGCCCACGTCGTCGGCGCACAGCACCAGGTCCGCCCGCTGCGACCAGTCCAGGCGCTCCACGATCAGGTTCAGCGCGGGCCTGGACAAGGAGGACATGAGGCAGACCTTGATGCCCGCCGCGGAGAGCTTGGCCAGCGCCTCGTTGACGCCGGGGAGCGGCAGCACCCCGAACCGGTCCACAGCGGCCTGGAAGGACCGCTCGAAGGCGAGGTTAGCGACCTCGGCGCGGATCTCCTCCTCCGGGAACAGGCTCCGGATGACCTCGGCGGGCGGCCAGCCGCGCGTCCGGTCGAACTGCACCATCGACCGGACGTACGCGGCGGTGCCGACGACCACGCCCTGGGTGGCGATCGCCTCTGCGAACGCTCGCTCGAGGACGCTGCCGTCGACGGCGGCCGCTCCGACCACGTCGCAGCAGACCAGCGATACGGGATGGGTATCGCTCATCTGCGTGCCTCCTCGCGCCGGATCGGGTCGGGCCGGCTGTCGGACACTGCCTCCGACCGCGGGTCAGTCCTCGTCGGCGGCGGTAGCCTCGGTCCACAAGTCGAGTTCGGCCCGGTCAGACTGGACCTTGCGCCAGACAGCGAACGCGCCGAGCCCCAGCGCGGCGAGCACGATGAGCTTCTTCACAGCGAGGAATCCTCCACCTTAAATGACATCGAAGCGGGCAGGCGGATCGAGATTCCGCCCTCCGCGGGTGTACGGCAGCTTAGCAAAGCCACCCTGCCAACCTACGCGGCCAGCGGACCCGCCACACCGGCCAGGTGGCCCGGCCATGAGCTGTTGTGGCTGATGAAGGAGTGTTTTGTGGGGTTACGTGGACTTGAACCACGGGCCTCGTCCTTATCAGGGACGCGCTCTAACCGACTGAGCTATAACCCCATACCATGGTCGCTGACCTGCGGAAACAGGAGCGACCAATATCCTACCGTACCGGGACGGCGGGTTGCGCCATGGTGGGCGGACCTTGCGCGTTACTCGGTTTCGCGGAGGGTTACCTCCACGCCGCCGACCAGCCGCGAGGTCAGGTTGTACACCACCGCGCCGATCGTCGACATCGCCGTGATCAGCACGATGTTGAGCGAGCCGAGCAGGGCCGTGTAGCCGAGCACCTTGGACGCGGAGAACCAGGCCTTCGCGTTCACGCCCGTCGAGCTCTGGCTTGACGTGACGCTCGACACGACGTGCTGGAGCGAGTCGAACACGCCAAGTGCCGACAGGACGCCGTAGAGCACGCTGACCGCCACGAACAAGATGACGAAGGCGACCAGGGAGACCACGAAGCTGAACTTCATCACCGACCAGGGCTCGACCCGGGCGATGGTCAGGTGCGCCTGCCGCGCCGACCGTTTCGCCTGCGCCTTCTGCGCCGCGGCGCGCGCGGCGGCCGGGCCCTCGCCCGCCGCGGCCTTATCCGGGGCGGCCTTATCCGGGGCGGTCGTGCCCAGGGCCGGGGCCGAGCCGGAAGTCGACGCGGCCTTGCGCGCGGCCGGGCCCTTGCCGGTCAAGCCCGACCGCAGGAACGTCCGGGCCGGAGACGACGGCGAGTTCGGCGGCGGGTCGGGCATCTCCCACGCGAACGCGGCCGGGGAGACCGACGGCGGCTCGGCCGGCGCCGGGCGGCTGCCCGCTGCCGTCCGCCCCGCCGGTGCGGCCCCGGACGGCGAAGCAGCCCGGGATGGCGCCGTACCCGCGCGCGCGCTGGCCGGCCGGTCGTCACCGGGCGGCACCGCGGCGGACTCCGCGGGATAGGCGATGGCCGGGTCTTCGACGGCCGGCTGGGCCGAGGCGGACCGCGGCGACCCGATGGTGTCGGCGGGCAGCGCCGGCACGCCGTCGACGATCGTGGCGTCCACCGCGGCCGGGCCGACCGGGTCCTTCGCGGCGCCGGCCGGGGCGCGGTTCGCCGCCGGGGCGCCGTTCGCCGCCGCCGTGACGCCGTTGGCCGGGGCATCCCTGCCGGGGACGTCCGCTTTCGCGCTCGCCGGCGTGCCGTTCGGCGAAACACCGGCGGCTGCCGTACCGTCAGATGCGGCATCGTCCCGCGATGCCGTCTTGGCGCGAGCGGACTTGGCTGCGGTCGGCTTGCGCGACGGCTGCCTGGGCGGTGCCATGATGTCGCTCGGCGGGATTTCGTCGTCGATCAGATCGTCACCGGTAGCTCGCGAGGTCACCACGGTAGGCGAGCCTCCGCCCGAGCCGTCGGGCCTATCCGTGCGCCTGTCCAAGCGGTCCTCCCTCTGATCCAGACCCTCACGAGGTTATCTCCGGACGAGACGCCCATATGACCACCTATGCGAAGAAGACGACATTCCGCCGGACTCCGCCTCACTCATGGGACGCTTCTGCCCCCGAAATCGTTGCCGTCACCTGAAAAGTCAGGCGTACTAGCCGACCTTACACAATCCCCCGGATTACTCCTCCTCGTCGTCGGCCGGATCCGGAACGCCGGCGTCGTCCGGCTGATCCGCCTCGTCCGCCAGGTCGGCCGGGTCCTCCGCGAGTTCCTGGTCTCGTGCACCATCAGCGCGCCCACCAGCTCACCGCGGGCCTCGACGATCTTGGCCGTGACGACGCCGCGGCCGCCGCGGCCCTGCACCGGGTAGGCGCCGGCCGGCGTGCGCTTGGCGTACCCGCCGCCGGTGGCCACGAGCACGTCGCCGCCGTCGCGGACCACGTACATGCCGAGCAGCTTGTCGCCGTCGTTGAAGCGCATCCCGATGACACCCGAGGTGGCCCGGCCCATCGGCCGCAGCGACTCGTCGCTGGCGTGGAACCTGATGGCCTGCGCGCCCTTGCTGACCAGCAGCAGGTCATCCTCGGGGGAGACCAGCCGGGCCGCGATGACCTCGTCGTCGTCGCGCAGATTGATCGCGATGATGCCGCCGGACCGCGGCGAGTCGAAGTCGGTCAGCCGGGACTTCTTCACCAGCCCGCTGCTGGTCGCCAGCACCAGGTAGGGAGCCACCTGGTAGTCGCGCAGCGCGAGTACCTCGGCGATCCGCTCGTCCGGCTGGAAGGCGAGCAGGTTCGCCACGTGCTGGCCGCGGGCGTCGCGGCCGGCGTCGGGCAGCTCGTAGGCCTTGGCCCGGTAGACCCGGCCCTTGTTGGTGAAGAACAGGATCCAGTGGTGGGTCGTGGTGATGAAGAAGTGGTCCACGATGTCGTCGGTGCGCAGCTGCGCACCGCGGACGCCCTTGCCGCCGCGCCGCTGCGCGCGGTACAGGTCGGTCTTCGTCCGCTTGGCGTACCCGCCGTAGGTGATGGTGACCGCGACGTCCTCTTCGGCAATCAGGTCCTCGTCGGCCACTTCGCCGTCATAGGCGATGATCTCGGTGCGCCGCTCGTCGCCGAACTTGGTGACGATCTCGCCCAGCTCGGTGCCGACGATCTGCCGCTGCCGCTCCGGCGAGGCCAGGATGTCCTCGTAGTCGGCGATCTTCGCTTCCAGGTCGTCCCGCTCGTTGACGAGTTCCTGCCGCTCCAGCGCGGCCAGCTTGCGCAGCTGCATGTCCAGGATCGCGCGGGACTGGATCTCGTCGATCTCCAGCAGCCCCATCAGGCCCTGCTGCGCCTCGGCCGCCGACGCGCTGGCCCTGATCAGCGCGATGACCTCGTCGATCCGGTCGATCGCCTTGAGCAGCGCGGCGACGATGTGCAGCCGTTCTGCGGCCTTGCGCAGCCGGTACTGGGTGCGCCGGACGATGACCTCGATCTGGTGCGTGACCCAGTACCTGATCATCTGGTCCAGGCGCAGGGTCCGCGGCACGCCGTCGACCAGGGCCAGCATGTTAGCGCCGAACGTGTCCTGAAGCTGGGTGTGCTTGTACAGGTTGTTCAGCACGACCTTCGCGACAGCGTCCCGCTTCAGCACGATGACCAGGCGCTGGCCCTTGCGATCGCTCGACTCGTCCCGGATATCGGCGATGCCGGTCAGGCGCCCGTCCTTGACCAGCTCGCCGATCTTCAGCGCCAGGTTGTCCCGGTTCACCTGGAATGGCAGCTCGGTGGCGACCAGGCAGATGCGGCCCCTGGCGTCCTCCTCGGCCTCCACCACGGCCCGCATGGTGATCGAGCCGCGTCCGGTGCGGTAGGCGTCGGCGATGCCACGCCGGCCGACGATCTGGCCACGGGTCGGGAAGTCCGGTCCCTTGACGCGCTGCATCAGCGCTTCGAGCAGCTCCTCATCGGAAGCCTCGAAGTTGTCCAGGTACCACTGCACGCCGGCCGCGACCTCGCGCAGGTTGTGCGGCGGGATCTTGGTGGCCATGCCGACCGCGATCCCCTCCGACCCGTTGATCAGCAGGTTAGGGAACCGGCTGGGCAGCACCACGGGCTCGGACGAGCGGCCGTCGTAGTTCTCCCGGAAGTCGACGGTGTCCTCATTGATGTCCCGCAGCATCTCCATCGCCAGCGGGGCGAGGCGGCACTCGGTGTACCGCATGGCCGCGGGCGGGTCGTTGCCCGGCGAGCCGAAGTTGCCCTGGCTGTCGATCAGCGGCATCCGCATCGACCAGGGCTGGGCCATCCGGACCAGCGCGTCGTAGATCGCGCTGTCGCCGTGCGGGTGGTAGTTGCCCATGACGTCGCCGACGACCCGCGAGCACTTGAAGAAGCCGCGGTCCGGCCGGTAACCGCCGTCCAGCATCGCGTACAGGATCCGCACGTGGACCGGCTTGAGCCCGTCCCTGACGTCGGGGAGCGCACGGCCGACGATGACCGACATCGCGTAGTCGATGTAGCTGCGCTGCATCTCGTACTGGATGTCGACCGGCTCGGTGCGGTCGTGCCCCGGCGGCTCGGTAACTTCGGTCACTTTCGCAATCCCAACCTCAACGATGAAACCAGCCGGCCGGTCCTGGCCGGCCGGTCAGATGTCCAGGAACCTGACGTCCTTCGCATTGCGGGTGATGAACGAGCGGCGGGCCTCGACGTCCTCGCCCATCAGCACGCTGAACAGCTCGTCGGCCTGGGCCGCGTCGTCCAGCGTCACCTGCAGCAGCACCCGGGTGGCCGGGTCCATGGTGGTCTCCCACAGCTCGGTCGCGTTCATCTCGCCGAGGCCCTTGAACCGCTGCACGCCGTCCCGCGGCCGCGGGTCCTTGCGGCCCTCGGCGATGCCGGCCGCGATCACCCGGTCCCGCTCCGCGTCGCTGAACGCGTAGCCGGGCTTGACGCCGCGGCCCTCCCACTTGATCTTGTAGAGCGGCGGCTGCGCGATGTACACGTGCCCGGCCTCGACCAGCGGCTTCATGAACCGGAACAGCAGCGTGAGCAGCAGCGTCCGGATGTGCTGGCCGTCGACGTCGGCGTCCGCCATCAAGATGATCTTGTGGTAGCGCAGCTTGGTGATGTCGAACTGATCGTAGATGCCGGCGCCGAGCGCCGTGATCATCGACTGGACCTCGGTGTTCTTCAGCACCCGGTCGATCCGCGACTTCTCCACGTTGATGATCTTGCCGCGGATAGGCAGGATGGCCTGGAACTCCGGATCCCGGCCGCCCTTGGCGGAGCCGCCGGCCGAGTCGCCCTCGACCACGTAGATCTCGGACTTCGCCGGGTCGGTGGACTGGCAGTCGGCCAGCTTGCCCGGCAGTCCGGTGGACTCGAGCAGTGACTTCCTGGTGAGATCGCGTGCCTTCCTGGCGGCGATCCGGGCCCGGGCCGCCTGGCTGGCCTTGTTGATGATCTCCTTGGCCTCGCCGGGGTTGCGGTCGAACCAGTCCCGCAGGTGGTCGTTGCAGGCCTTCTGCACGAACGACTTGGCTTCGGTGTTGCCGAGCTTGGTCTTGGTCTGGCCCTCGAACTGCGGCTCGGCGAGCTTGACCGAGACGATCGCGGTCAGGCCCTCGCGGACGTCATCCCCGGTCAGGTTGTCTTCCTGGACGCGCAGCAGTTTCTGCTCGCGGGCATACCGGTTGACGATGCTGGTGAGCGCGGCCCGGAACCCCTCTTCGTGGGTACCGCCCTCGGCCGTGTTGATGGTGTTCGCGAAGGTGTGCACCGACTCGGTATACGCCGCGGTCCACTGCATCGCGATCTCGACCGAGATCCCGTCCGCTTCCTCGCCGAAGTCGATCACCGAGCCGTGGACCGGCTCCTTGGAACCATTGATATACCGAACGAAGTCGGCGATTCCCCCGGCGTACTGGTACTGCATTTCGCGCGGCTCGTCCTGGTGATAGTCCGCGATGGAGATGGCCAGGTTCTTGTTCAGGAAGGCCATTTCCTGCATCCGCCGGGATAGCGTCTCGAACGACCACTCGGTGGTCTCGAAGATCTGCGGGTCGGGCCAGAACGTGATCGTGGTGCCCCGGTCCTCGGTCGCGGCCCCGCGCTCGAGCGGCCCCATCGGGTCGCCGCGTTCGTAGGCCTGCGTCCAGACGTAGCCGTCCCGGCGCACCTCGACCTCGAGCAACATCGACAGCGCGTTCACCACGGACACGCCGACGCCGTGCAGGCCGCCGGACACGGCGTAGGACTTCCCGTCGAACTTGCCGCCGGCGTGCAGCGTGGTCATCACGACCTCGACCGCCGGGCGGTGCTCCACCGGGTGCTCGTCGACGGGAATGCCGCGGCCGTTGTCCCGCACCCGGACCCCGCCGTCGGCCAGCAGCGTCACGTCGATGGTGTCGCAGTACCCGGCGAGCGCCTCGTCCACGGCGTTGTCCACGACCTCGTAGACGAGGTGATGCAATCCGCGCTCGCCGGTCGAGCCGATGTACATTCCCGGGCGCTTGCGTACGGCCTCAAGGCCCTCAAGTACCGTGATCGAGCGTGCATCGTAGGACAAACCAAACTCCATCCTGCATAAGAAGCGCGCTGCCCAGCCCCCACGATGTGGCTATCCTTGCGCTAATTCATTTTACCTGCAGGGACCGACAGCCAGGGTCGTGTTGCCTCTCTAGCCGTAGGTGTCGCCTGGGCCCTTGCTGCCGGGGACGCGCCAGCCGCCGCGCTGCCGCGGCGGCGCCGGCCCGCGGACCTTGACCCGGCGGACCGACCCGTCGCCGACCTCGGCGTTGAGCCGCTTGACGAGCACCGGGGCGAGCAGCCGGACCTGGGTCGCCCAGGCGGTCGAGTCGGCCGTCACCGCCAGCTCGCCGTCGGCGAAGCTGTCCGGGCGGGTATGGGCCGCCAGGTCGTGGCCGACGATCTCGGCCCAGCGGCCGAACACCGAGCCCATCGCGGCCTGCTGCTGCCAGCCCCGCGTGTCGAGCAGGCCGCCGATCGCGCTGCCCAGCGGCTGCGGATCCTCCCGGCGGGGGCGGCCGCGCCTCCCCGGTCCTGGCGAGTCAGCCTGGGTAGCCGCGGATGCGCCGGACCGTTCGGGATCATCGGTCTGGCCCACCAAGCCGGCCGGCAGGTCGCCCCTGGCCCGCGCGTCCGCCTTGGCCGCGGCGAGCGCCTCGGCCGCCCGCCGCACCCGGTCCGGCCCTGCCGTAGCCGGCCTCGGATTCTCAGCCGGCATCGGTGACCACGCCCGCGCGGACGGTGAACCGGGCCCCGGTCAGCAGCTCGGGGACGTCGGCGGGCACCGCCGCGGTGATCAGGACCTGCTCGGCGCCGGCCACCAGCGCGGCCAGCCGGTCCCGGCGGCCCGCGTCGAGCTCGGCGAACACGTCGTCCAGGAGCAGCACCGGATCCTCGCGATCCTCCCTGAGCAGCGCGAAGCTGGCCAGCCGCAGCGCGAGCGCGAGCGACCAGGACTCGCCGTGGCTGGCGTACCCGCGGGCGGGCAGGCCGCCGATGGACAGCTCGAGCTCGTCCCGGTGCGGGCCGACCAGGCAGACGCCGCGGTCGAGCTCGCTGGCCCGGACCCCGGCCAGCGCCTTGATCATGGCCACCTCAAGGTCGCCGGCGTCGGGCCCGGGCCCTTCGTTATCGGGACCTGCCGCCTCGACCGAGGACCGGTAGGAAAGCGCCGCCCCCTCGCCGGACGAGCCGTCAGCCGGGCCGCCGGACACGGCCTGGTACGCCGCGGTCACGTGCGGCCGCAGCGCGGCTACCAGGCGCATCCGCCCGGCCAGCAGCGGCGCGCCCGCCCGGGCCAGCTGAGCGTCCCAGGCGTCGAGCGTCGCCGTCATCGCCTCGCGCGCGGCGCCGCGCAGGTGCCCCTTGGATCCGGCGGACTTGAGCAGTGCGGTGCGCTGCCGCAGCACCCGCTCGTAGTCGCCGCGGACGCCGGCGTAGCGCGGCGCGGTGGCGGTCAGCAGCTCGTCCAGGAACCGCCGCCGCTCGCCGGGATCGCCCTTGACCAGGGCCAGGTCCTCGGGCGCGAACAGCACCGTGCGCAGCGCGCCCAGGATGTCCCGCGGCCGCGGCATCGGCGCCCGGTTCAGCCTGACCCGGTTGGCCCGGCCGGGGTTGAGCTCGATCTCCACCAGCGTGCTGCCCTGCGCCCCGGTCACCGCGGCGCGCAGCACGGCGCGGTCGGCGCCGCGCCGGACCAGCGGCGCGTCAGTGGCGACCCGGTGGCTGCCCAGCGTGGCCAGGTAGCCGATCGCCTCGACCAGGTTGGTCTTGCCCTCCCCGTTCGGCCCGCTGAACGTGGTCACGCCCGGCCCGAGCCCGAGGCTGAGCTCGGGGTAGGACCTGAAGTCGGTCAGCGCCAGCCGGGTGAGGTGCACAGATCCGAGCGTAAAGGCTTTTCGGGGGGCTCGGGGGGTCGTCCCCCCGGAGCCAGCACCGCTTACCCCGCTGAGCGGATCGGCATGAGCACGTACCGGTAGTCCGGCTCGCCCTCGCTCTTGCCGGTGATGACGGCGGGCTTGGTGGGCGAGGTGAACGAGATCCGGGCGGTGTCCGAGTCGATCGCGCCGATACCGTCGAGCAGGTACTGCGGGTTGAAGGCGATCTGCAGGTCCTCCCCGTCGTACGCCGCTTCGAGCACCTCCACCGCCTGCGCCTCCTCCGAGGCGCCGGCCTCGAGCACCAGCTGCCCGGCGCTGAAGGCCAGGCGCACCGGGGTATTGCGCTCCGCGACGAGCGCCACCCGCTTCACCGCCTCGGCGAACGAGCCGGCCGCGAGTTCGGCGGTCGCACTGAACTCGCTCGGCAGCAGCGCCTGGTACTTCGGGTACTCGCCGGACAGCAGCCGGGTGGTGGTCTGCCGCCCGGCGCCGGCGAACCCGATCAGGCTGTCGCCGCCGAGCGATATCGCCACCTCGGCGCCTGAGGTCAGCGCGCGGGCCGTCTCGCCGAGCACGCGGGCCGGGACGAGCACCGCCGTGCTGAGGTCCGCCTGCGCCGGGTTCCAGCGCAGCTCGCGGACGGCCAGCCGGTACCTGTCGGTGGCGACCAGCGTGAGCGTGTCGCCCGAGATCTCGATCCTGATGCCGGTCAGCACGGGCAGCGTGTCGTCGCGGCCGGCCGCGATCGCCACCTGGGCGATGGCGGAGGCCATCGCGTCGCTGCCCACCGACCCGGTGAGCGGCGGCATCTCCGGCAGCGTCGGGTATTCCTCTTCCGGCAGCAGGACCAGGGT
>WNGL01009656.1_pt1 | contig 23115 bp, 22 predicted proteins | sample 5400591 | NCBI WGS metagenome assembly WNGL01 (sample SAMN13153377, study PRJNA577476) | soil metagenome | isolation source: 80 cm soil or saprolite under Garry oak tree replicate 1 | place: USA:California | collected 2016-06-15 | reverse complement strand
TTTACATCGCCATAGAGCGAGGCCATGTGGAGCGGTGTAATTCCTTCCCGATTGACGACGTCCGGCTTTGCACCGGCGCGAAGCAGCATATCTGCCAGCTCAATATCGTCTTTATAAACAGCCCAATGCAGCGCGACCGCCCCGTCGACCTGCGGCGCATTCACATCGGCTTTCCGTTCAAGCAGCGCACGAACCGCTGCTTTGTCGCCTTTCATCGCCGCATCGGCGACATCGCTACGGCTGGCTGCGAGATTCAATCCCGCGAGACAAAACAGGAAGATAGCGGCAGAGGCAAGGATAGTCTTGTATTTCATTTCCACTTCCGTCACTCCCCTAGAGCATAATGAACCCGGAGAGAATTTCCAAATGAGAACGGATCCCAAGCGGGCCGGACTGCTTTCGATTGTTGCGGCTCTGCTGACGCCCAGTTGATGAGTGCTTCCGCAAGTCCTGGCAGGACTTGGTCTCGTCGGATTACTGAGCGCCGGTTGTCTATTTTGGCTCGAGCGGCTGCAGCCGCTGTTTTTTGTCGTGGCTATTGCCACACTCGTCTATCAGATATGGACCGTCGGCAAACGTCCGCCCTCGATGCGGACGTGGGGAATGAAAGCCATTCTTGGAATCAGCCTGGCGCTGAACGGATTGCTCATTGCGGGATGGATTGTCATAACGATCCGATATCAGTAAAGTAAGGAACGGCGATGAACCTGTATAAACACATCGTGGCACTGGGTGCTTTGACGGTGATCACGGCTCTTCCGGCCGCTGCGCAGGTCGAGAAGGTGGCAATCAAAACGACCGGCATTTCTTGCGGCACCTGTGCCGCAGTTTCGGAGGTCTACTTGAGACGCCTGCCGAGCATCGACAAAATCAACATCAGCCTGAAAAACGAAGCGGTCCTCGTGTCCTATAAGCCGGGCTCATCGTTCCAACCCAAGGACCTCCGAGAAGTCTTTCAAAAAACCGATGTCGGAGTCACCCAAATCCAGATCAGCGCTCGCGGCCGCGTCCAGGAGCAGGCCGGCAAGCGATTCTTCATTGCCGGCAAAGACAAGTTTCTTTTGATGAGCGCCGCAAACAGCCCTCAAGTTCCCGTGAACACACCGGTAACGGTTGAAGGCGTCGTCAACGATCGCGTGGATCCAATGGAACTGCGCGTCATGACGGTCAAGCCGATTACAGAATAATTCCGCTTTGCCCCGCAAATCGGGAACGAAAGGCGTAGAAAACGCCGGCACTCACTGTTCTTTAATGAGAGGGCCAGCCTGCAATATGCTGCCAGGAATTAGCTCTGTCTCGACTTTTGATTTTTGGGTGGGGAGCAGATTGACTTCGGTTTCAAAAGTCCGATAACCCGGCAGTTCGACTTTGACGCGATGCTTGCCGGGGGTCAGAAGCATGGAACGAAAGGCTCCGCCAAAATCGGCGGCGTGTCCGCTGTAATTATCATCCACGAATACGGCCGCGCGGTCAGGCTTCACGTTCAGTTTCAATTCAGCAGCGTCAGAGCCGGGATAGGGCGCCCGAAGGTCCCGCGTCATTTTAAGTCGCAGAATATGCATGCGCCCCGGTTCCACAACAAGGGTTTGTGTGAAATTGTTATAGCCGGCTTGCCGCACGGAAATTTCATGCTGGCCCGGCAAGAGCATGATCTTCTTGTCGCCCTTTAATTTTCGTCGGGCCTGAAAATTTCAGCTCGCCCATCACCTGGTTTTGTGCTCGCGTGAAATCCGGAGCACCAAGTAGAAGGGCTAGGCCCAGACTAATTAAACTGAGGGATTGAAACGATTTGGTCGGAATCATGTTTCCCCCTTTCTTGCGGTTTTCCGAGGGAACAACAGCACGGCCCTTTCCAAAGTCACCGAAGAAGATGGATTGCCGAACCTATTGAGTCAACATTGTTTAGGAATGTCTTATAACGTCTCCTTGCTTAGTACAAGTACATCCTTACGAATAATTTCAACCATTCTTTCCAAAACCTTCGCAGTATCGTTTGTTGGAACACGAAGCTCCAGCAGGATGACGAAATTCAAGACATTGCGATGAAGAAGCGCGTGCTGAAGATTCGACCGCCCCAGAATCCGGATGATCAAGACGCGTACACTCGTTACTTCCTCGACGATCCCGATAACCCCAATAAAATCGAAGTCATCGTTCTCAAACTGTACCTGAGAGAGCGACTTAAAGTGGAGTTCAAGGCTCGTGATCTCAGTTTGCCGGTCTGATTATGGTAGTGCAGCTTCTCTGTAAACGTTGGACCAAGGGACTGGGTGGCGAGATATAAACAACACAGTTCTCCGACGCGAAATCGTATGCCTCGATAAGTGTGGCCCTCGGCGTTCAAGGATCCCTCTTCGGCATGTCGGCGATCTGTAAGAGCAGAACGGCGCCATCGACGATTACCCGCGTTAAACGCCGCAGTGTTGTACACCGTCGCCACGCAGAAGCCATCCGGCTACAAACCAGAAGTGTGATCGAATCCGCCGAGCAAGCGTCGACCAAGTCCGCCGTGCTCGCAGAAACCTACGACGAAATGGAGAAGTACCTCGCCGAGTGGAGTCGCGCAGCGTCTCGGCGCTCTGCATAATCAACCAGTCCGGCCTGGCAGCGTCCCGGCGTTGCTCAGAAGATGACATCTTCTCCACGGAGGACGCGTGATCCGACGAGAAGGTCGCGTTTTCTCGTCGGAGAACGCGTACTCCGATAAGAAGATTACAGCTTCTCGTAGATGGCCGTTTCTTAGGGACCCATGGTCGGCCCGTTCGTCATCCAAAGTGTGCGCTCTGACCAGCCGGTAGAGCTGTGAACGGCTTAATCCCAACACCTGCGACTCTGGGCCGATCGCCATGACAATGCGTCAAAGCGACGATAGTTCGTCGAGTATGAGTACGGCGGTACAGGAACACCGATTGACAAAGTCAAGAAATGCATGTCCTGCATGAGGCGTGCTCTCGCTTAGGGTTTACGCGATGTTTTAAAGGCAGGCCCCAGCCCGTGATGCTACCGGCTCACGGCCTGTCTCGGATTCAGAATCAGCTTCTGCACTCGCCAGTTGTTCATATCCGCGACGAAAACAATGTCCTCGGATGGGCACGCCAGCCCATGCGGCCAGTTGAATTGTTTCGGCCCGCGGCCTGACTCGCCGAGCATCCCGAGAATCTTGCCCTCCAACGTGAGCTTGTAGAGACGGCCGGGCTCATTGTCGATGGCGAACAGATACTGAGTCGGACCATTCGTGGTGATGCAGAGCGCCCATGGTGGCGTCGCATTCGGCGGGTTCGGATTCGGATTACCGAGTGTCGGATGCCGCTTCTTATCGTAAGCGACGTTGAGCCAGATGAATTTCTTGAAATTGCCTTCGGAGTCGAAAACCTGAATGCGCCCGTTACCGCGGTCAGCCGCGTAGATGTTTCCTTGCCGGTCGATCTGCATGTTGTGCGGATTTCTAAACTGGCTCGGGCCGGATCCGTAGGACCCCCACGACTTGATCCAGTCGCCATTCTTGTTCATCTTGGCGATGCGAGAATTGACGTAGCCGTCGCTGACATATATGTTGTCTTCCGCATCCCACGCCACATCGGTTGGCCCGTCATAGAGTCCATCGACAGCCCGCTTCTCGGCCGGGGCGGAGCGCTTGAACTCGAAGCCTTCATATCCCTCCGGCCGCCGCCCGAGATTCATGAGGACGTACCCGGCAGGATTGAACTTCATGATCGAATTCGTTCCTTTATCGACGATCCATAGATTGTCGTATCTGTCGAAACGCACGGAGTGCGAATATCCGAGGCCGTATACGCCCTTGCCGATCTCCCGCAGGAATTTACCGTTGGAGTCGAACTCCCAGACCTGCGTCGTGGCATTGCCGTATAGCGGGCCGGATGTAGCCGTGCCCGGGTGATTCAGCACGACGATGTTGCCCTTCGAATTGACGGCCACACTGAGCGTCTCGCCGAAATTCATGTCCGGACTGAGCTTGAAGAAATTTGGAACCGATTCGAAAGGAATCAGCGGAACATCATTAATGATGGACACGTCCTGATTCGGCCCCGCTTGTGGGACGCCGGCGGCCGTTCCCCCGCGCTGGGGAAAAATAGAAACCGTTATCCCCAGAATTGCTAGGACGAAGAGAATCCCTGATCCGATCAACCATCGCTTCATGACGAATCTCCTTATTTGCGCAAAGACTATATCACCCCAACCGGATGGTGCGGGACGTGCATCATTCCATGCCATGAGCAGCCGAGTCTCGCGAATCCTAGTAGCCACGGTTATTTTGTGCGCCGCAACCGCGGCCGGCGCACGTCAACCCCCAATTACGGTTTCCGAACTCGAGCAGAGAATCAACGCTTTGGTCAACGGCGAGCAGCGGGCCAGAAGTCTGAAGCCGCTGGATTTGGATCAAGATCTATCGAAAATTGCGCGCGCTCACAGCCAGGACATGGCCAATCGCGGGTTCTTCAATCATGTCAATCCCGAAGGAGAAACGCCCAGGGACCGCCTGCGCCGGGCGGGCTACAGTTGTCCGAAGACCACCGGTGAGAACATCTTCCAGAACAACCTGTACTCCCGTGTCACGATCAGCGGAGATCGAAAGTCCTATGACTGGAATTCGCTCGGGCAGATAGCCGGCAGTACCGTCGGCGGCTGGATGCACAGCTCCGGCCATCGGCAGAACATCCTAAACAGAGCTTACCGAAAGACCGGGATCGGCGCCGCAATCGCCACCGACGGTCAGGTGTATGTCACGCAGGTGTTCTGCGGATGATTTGAGACCACTGGAACACACCAAATTTTGATGGGCATTGTGCGATTGGCAGCGGCGGCAAGCCTGGCAAGTTTCCGCAGATAGGGCTAAGGCTTGTTCGGAAATGGCCGGGGCATCCCATGCTTCCAGTCGGGCAGCACATATCCATCACGATTCGGCATTTTGATCTGTGGCAGACTCTGAGCGTCGACTACCTGGTTCTCCGGAATAACACCGTTTTTGTAGAGCAGAAAGGCTGTCAGGGCGTATACGTCGTTTGGTGTCAGCGTGCCCTCCTTACCGAAAGGCATACCGCGATTGATGTAATCCCATATCGTGGTCGCGTATGGCGAGTAGATGCCCATTACAGTTTCGTTTCGGATACAAGGTGAAAGACAAGGCGGCGCCTTGCCTGCTGGCGGGGGTGTCGTGCTTTCGGTTCGTATCAACTGAGGAGCCCGTCCTCCGTATCCTGTTGCACCGTGGCATGCCGCACACTTTTGGGCGTAAAGCGGCGCGCCTTCTTTCGCGCTTCCACTTCCCGGCGGGAGCTCCTTCCCGGTCGGACTGATCGCGATATCCAATGCACGGATTTCTTCTGCGGTGGGACTCTTCCCCAAACCATAGGAGGGCGATTGCGCCGACCCAGCCTGGGAGAGACCCATGATGATCATAAGAGGGACAAGGCTACGCAATCGCATTCGAGACGCTCCCATCGGCGGCGATTCTCCACGGTTGAATCATGTTGTCGGTACCTGGAACGCCGTGTGTATGGTAATAGTCTGCAGGCTGGTTAAAGAATTTGGCGAGCTGGGCTCGTGTCGGTTGAACCTGACCCAGTTCGTCCGTACACCGCGATTGCAGCACACATTCTTGTCCTTCCCACTTCCAGGTCATGCCAAAACGCGTGTGCGCCATTCGGTGGATTTGGCCTCGAATCTCGGCGTCTTTCCAGGTGTGGCCGCCGTCGGTGGATACTTCTACTTTGCGGACGGCGCCACCGCCGGACCAGGCTAAGCCAGTGAGTTGGTAGACTCCGGGCCCCGGCAGCTTCTGTCCCCCGGAAGGAAACGTGATGACCGATTTCGGTCCCCACTGAAGGTTCAACGCGGCGACCTTGGGGTCCTTGGAGATGTGCCCGTAATCGTTATAGGTCATGTAATAATGGTCGACCACTTTGATGCGCCGCAGCCATTTGGTGTTATAAATTCCTTCGAAGCCGGGGACGATCAGCCGCACCGGGAAACCATTCTGTGGACGGATCGGCTCGCCATTTTGGCCGTAGGCGACCAGACAGTCGTCCATGGCCTTCGCCAGCGGAATGCTTCCGGCTCCTTTAACCTCCTCCGCTCCTTCTGAAACGACCCAATTCGCGCCCTTCTGAACGCCGACCTCTTTCAGCAACACAGACAGGAGCACGCCCGTCCATTCACTGCAACTGGTCAAGCCGTGCGTTTGCTGGACTGTCTTATGGTCGGCCTTCGCACGGTTGCCAAGGCATTCGAGAAAATGAACGCGGGAGACGGAAGGAAAGCGCTTCAATTCTTCCAGGGTAAACTCCAGCGGCCGGTCCACCATGCCGTGAAGCAAAAAGCGATACTCCCGAGGATCGATGTCCGGAACAATAGCACCACGGTGCGTGCCCACAAAGTGGAGCGAGGATGGTGTGATAATCCCCACTTGGTCCTGAAGCGGAGTCAGTACGTGAAACGTAAGGCCGAACTCGTCGGGCGATGGTCGTTCGAGCACGGCTACGCGCACCGATGTCACGTAATGCGAGCGTTCGCCATAGGCGACCTCATCCTTCAGGGAACGCCTTACCGGGGCCGGTGCTGGTGCCTGAGCGCTTGCGGACTGAATCGCACCCACGGCCGCCGCCGCGGCGCCACCCTTCAGAAATTTTCTACGACTGGCTTTTTTCGAGTCCATGGATCTCTCCTTGGCAAACGTCTTCCACTTCCCGCCGAGATTCCCTTCTGGAAATTTCGGATCGCCCGAAATGTATGCTGTCTGCGCTGCCTCGTCAATAAGAATGCGCAACGTTTGAAGCGCCATTTGTACCAATGGACCGGAATAGCCCAGTGCAAATTTCTCGCCCGGCCGTGCGACAATGAATCTCATTCGGGCGAATCCAGGAGGTCACGATGCGCAAACTTGCAGGCACGATTTGCATTCTTGTTTTGGTGATTGCAATTGGCCTTGCTCAAACAGGGCCGCGGCAGGAACAGGTCGAAATCGAGTTGATGACGTATCCGGAGATTTACTCTGCTATTCACGATCACGGCAAAACGACGGTCCTTGTATATAACGGCGGGACCGAGCAGCGCGGCCCGCACGCGGTTCTTGGCGGACACACGTTCATGGCTCGTGCAATTGCCCCTATGGTCGCGCGAAAGCTGGGTAATGCCCTGGTGGCGCCGGTGCTGCCCTTCTCGGTCAATCCCGCCGGTGGTGTCGATCCAAAAATGCCGGGTAGTGTCGCCCTTGCTCCGGAGCTCTTCCAGAAGGTCAATGAAGCCGTGGTCGACAGCATGGCCAAAAACGGCTTCAAGAACATTGTGCTGATGGGCGATCACGGCGGCGGCCAGGAGGAATTAGCCAAACTGGCCGAAACTCTCGATGCCAAATACCGCACCCAAGGGATTCACGTCTACTTCTGCGGTGATGTTTATGAAAAGTCGCGCCGTGAATTCGCCGCGTGGCTGACGAGCAAAGGCCTGCCTCTAAGCAACCATGGCGGGATTAGCGATACTTCGACGATGTTGTACCTGCAGCCCGCCAGCGGGCAATGGGTGCGCAGTATCTATAAGACAACGATCGGCGATCCGGTCCTTCCTCCTAGTCAGCGCCCCGATCCCCGCACTCCCCGCGTGAATAACGGCGTAACAGGTGATCCCAGGCCCTCAACTCCAGAAATCGGTAAGCTCGTCGTTGACATGAAGGTCACCAACGCCGTTGCTCAGATTCAGAAATTGTTCGCCGCAAAAACAACTGGCGCCCGCTAACGGCAATGTGCAACTGTAGCGGCGGTCTATGACTGTCTATGACCGCCGCAACAGTGCACAAAGGCTGCAACGATACAAAAAGCCCGCCGATTGCGGGCAGGCTTTGAGTAGATCTTAGCTTGCTCCGTTAGGCCGCCTTGCCTCCAACCGTTAATCCCTGACGTTTGAGAACATCCAACATGGTGGTGGGCATTCCGGGAACCCGCTTCAGATCCTCCCAACTTTTGAACGTCCCATTCTGATTGCGATAGTCCACGATTTTCTTGGCATTGTCCCTACCGAGGCCTTGAATGCCGGCAAGTTCCTGTTCGGTTGCAGTGTTCAGATCGAGATTTTTCGACACAGTCTCTCCTTTCGAGATTTGAAGTTTGTGTATCGTTTTTTTGCAATCCGTTGACCATGCCGGTGCACCTCCGATACCACCGCAGCTTGCACTTACAGAGCTTGTGGTTAGGGTTCAACTATTCCCGAAGAAGGCAAATGTTTATTCAGCGGAGAAGTGACGGGCGAAAAGAAGCTGATATTTTCCATGGTAACAGGGTAGGCGGATTACCTAACTTGCCGACGCGTTCCACCCCCCAGGGTCCAAATGACTTGCGGATAAGGGCTTGGCTCGAATTTCAGGTATTGGTCGGCATTCCAAGTCGGCATATCATCTCCCGTTATGATCATCGATTGTCACGGACACTACACCACAGCTCCAAAGGAGCTGCAGGCATACAGAGATAGCCAGATTGCCGGATTGAAGGATCCCGCTCACGTTCCATCCAAAGGCAATTTGAAAATTACCGACGATCAAATTCGCGAAAGTCTGGAAGGCGCGCAGCTCAAATTGCAGCGGGAACGCGGAAGCGATGTGACGATTTTCTCGCCGCGTGCCTCGGGCATGGGGCATCACATTGGCAACGAATTGACGAGCAGGCATTGGACCGAGCACTGCAACGATCTCATTTACCGCGTTTGTGGACTCTACCCTCAGAATTTTGTGGGTGTGTGCGCCCTTCCGCAGTCTCCGGGCGTGCCCATCGCCAACTCGATTTCAGAGCTTGAACGATGTGTCCAACAGCTGGGTTTTATTGGGTGTAATTTGAACCCGGATCCATCGGGAGGCAGTTGGAATGGCCCACCACTGACCGACAAGCATTGGTATCCGTTCTACGAGAAAATGGTCGAGCTCGACGTGCCGGCAATGATTCACGTCAGCGCCACCTGTAATCCGAATTTCCATACTACCGGCTCCCATTACATTAACGCGGATACCACCGCATTCATGCAATTCATCACAGCCGATCTCTTCCGAGATTTCCCGACGATCCGATTCATCATCCCTCACGGTGGCGGCGCCGTTCCCTATCATTGGGGGCGGTATCGTGGTCTGGCGCAGGATGCCAAGAGGCCTCCACTGGATGAGATGATTCACAACCACGTCTAGACAAGCTCTCGCTGAGCGCCGAAGACAAGCGAAACGTTTTCGAAGACAACGCGCGCAAAGTCTACCCGCGAATCAACAAGCGTATTCCCAGAAAGGCGAGCTAGCGGGGATGGGTGAAATTCTGGGTCTCGGCATGACTCACTATCCCCCGCTTGCGGGCCGAGATGAAAACATGTCTGGAATTCTCCGGGGAACACTTCGCGATCCAGTTATCCCCGCGTATCTGAAGGACCCTGATAACTGGCCAAGGCAGATGCAGGAGGAATGGGGAACAGACCAGGGAAAAACAAAGGCAGCCGAACACCGTCAGGCCTTGTTGAACAGTCTTCAGAAAATTCGAATTGCTATCGATGAGTTCAAGCCGGACTTCGTGGTGATCTGGGGAGACGATCAATACGAGAACTTCACTGAAGACATTATTCCTCCCTTCTGCATTCTCGCCTACGACACGATTGAAGCGATGCCCTGGCGTTTGAAAGCTCCCGGTATGCCGGGCGCAGCGAATGTCTGGTCCGAGCATGAGGATTTCGTCTTCACGATTCAGGGACACCGTGAGGGCGGCAAGCGTTTGGCGGCGGGCCTCATCTCCGAGGGCTTCGATGTATGTTATTCCTATCGGCCGCTGCATCTACAGGGCGTGGGGCACGCGTTTTTGAATTCGGTCGCCTACCTCGACTATTACCGCAAGGGTTTCCAGCATCCAGTTGTCTGTTTTTCTGTCAATTGCTACGGCCGGCGAGTCATCAGTTTTCGCGGCGGTGCGGCGAAGTTCGGTCAAACGCCGCCGGCCGAGCAATTGGATCCGCCTTCGCCCTCGCCTTCCCGATGTTTCGATCTCGGGAAAGCCACGGCGCGCGTTCTGAAGAACAGTCCGTATCGCGTGGCGCTGATCGCGTCGTCAAGCTGGTCTCACGCGTTCTTGCATGATAAGGCGTGGCGTCTCTATCCAGACATCGAAAGCGATCGCGCGCTTTATGCAGCGTTGTGCGAAGGAAGGCATATGTATTGGCGAAACATGCCGCTGTCGGCAATCGAAAATTCGGGGCAGCAGGAAATGTTGAACTGGTTTTGTCTTGCCGGAGCAATGGCGGAACTCGACAGGACACCGGCCTGGTCGGAGTTCATCGAAAGCTACGTCTTCAACTCCGACAAGTGCTTCGCCATTTATCCCACTGCTTGATGCCTCTTTTTTTGGCCTGGCCGCATTACGTTCCCTCTTGATTCAAAAGCCGGAGAAAATCTAACATAATGGGAATTCAGGGGTCGGAAAGGGACCGAAAAAAGGAGAATTCAAGTGAGAACTCGGTTGAATTCCATCATCGTTGCCGCCGCAGTCGGCACCTTCTGTCTTGTGCCTTTGGTCGCCGGCGGGCAGGGCAGTCAGCGAGGCCGAGGAAGCAAGGTGGACCTCTCCGGTCCAGCCCCGCGTCTTCCCAATGGGAAACCCAGCATGTCGGGCGTTTGGGGACAAGTGCGGCGAGCGGACGTGACCGACTCCCACATCCCGGGATACGTGAAGGAACTTCCTTACACGGAATGGGGAAAGAAACAGTGGGAATCCTACGATGCGGCCAATGGCGACTACACCGGCACCTGCCTGCCGTTCGGACTTTCCCGCACGATCTACGGTCCGCATCCGATCCAGATCATCCAGGACAATGACTATTTCGTCTTTCTAGCGGAACAGAACACCTGGTTCCACATTGTCCCCACCGATGGTCGCTCTTACGACGCGGAACTGCCGCCCTCATGGTTCGGCCAATCCATCGGGCACTGGGAGGGAGACAAACTGGCCGTTGAGACCCGCAACATCAACGGGTACGTGCGAGTCGATACGATCGGCCATCCACTCAGCAACCAGGCGCGCCTGACCAACACATTCAGGCGCATCGACTACGGCCATGCCGAGCACACGTACACCGTGGACGATCCGAAAACCTATACGCGACCCTGGACCATTACTGAAACCTGGACCCTCAAGCCGGACGTCTCCATCATGGAGTATTCCTGCGAAGAGGGGAACAGAGACATATATAGCGGCCACATCAAAGCGTGGCATCCACCCGAGGATTAACACAATCCCAGAAAGGATTAGTGAGATGAAAAAGACCCTAGTAATTCTTGGAGCAACCCTGGTGCTCGCTTTGGGCACCATTGCGCTGATCGCGCAACAACGAGAAGGACAGCGCGGCGGTGGTCCTCCACCGCCGATGAGCTTCTTTATCACAAGCGTCGGTAAAGGCGACGGCGCCAATTACGGCGGCCTGGCAGGCGCAGATGCATATTGCCAAATGATGGCGGCTTCGGCAGGCCGAGGCGCCGCAACGTGGCACGCGTATCTGAGCACTCAAGGTCCCGGCGCCGTCAACGCGCGTGACCGTATCGGCAGCGGACCTTGGTATAACGCGCGCGGCCAGCGCGTCGCCATGGGCGTGGCCGATTTGCATGGGGACGCAATCGAGCAAGCACGCATTGGAAACGCGCTCGGGAAGCAATTCTCGCTGACGGAAAAGGCAGGGATCGTGAATGGCGTCGGCGATATGCCGAATACCCACGACATCCTCACCGGTTCACAAGCCGACGGCCGAGCCTATACGGATTCGATGGATCACACCTGCAGCAACTATTCGAGCAATGCCGACGGCAGAGGGCAGGTTCAGCTTGGCCACTCCGATAAGCAAGGCGGCAACAATAGCTCTTGGAATTCCACTCACGGAAGCCGCGGCTGCAGCCAGCCGAATCTCGTATCCACCGGCGGAGCCTCAATGGGAAACGATTTAGTCATCAGGTCATTTCGTCAGTGAGTCGTTTTACAAGTTCATCGGACATCGCACAACAGACATTCGACATTTGACAGCTTTGGCTGTCGTCGATTTTTTCACAGTTCCTATGACCGCCGGCGACCTCGAAAATCTGGGTTGTCGGCGGCACAAACCGCCGCTGCAGAAAGTATCCTACTTCTTCTTGGATCCGCCTTTCTTCGGCGGAACCTTAGCACCGGCTTTTGGCGCCTTCGACAGTCCGATGGCTATCGCCTGCTTGCGGCTGGTCGCTTTCTTTCCCGACCGGCCGCTCTTCAGAGTTCCGCGTTTCCGCTCGTGCATCGCCTCCCTGACCTTTGTTGTGCCTTCTTGCCGTATCTGGCCATTTCTTTTCCCCCTTGTGCAGAACCGCTGCAAGGCAGGTTCCAGAGCTACGTGCCAGGCAAATGGTGTTAATATCACGCTTCACATTTCAAAACCGGGAAGAGAAACCATGACTCACATGACACGGCGAAGTTTTCTGACGAGTTCAGTTTTTGCTGTCGTAGCGTTACGCATGCCGATGCGGCAGACGCCGCCCGCCTCCGCAGGGCCGCCGGATCCGATGCTTATTGAAGACCTCGTCGCAGCATACCGGATCCTGTCTCAGCAGGGCGTCGTCGATGGATACGGACACGTCAGCGCGCGGCACAACCGAAACCCGAATCGTTTTATCATGTCGCGCTCTTTGGCTCCGGAGTTGGTCACCGCGGCGGATCTGTTGGAATTCGACCTGGACGGAGTCCCGATCGATGCGAAAGGCCGCGCGTTGTACTCGGAACGATTCATCCACGCCGAAGTCTATAGGGTGCGGGCCGACGTGAATGCCGTCGTTCACGCTCATGCGCCGTCGGTAATTCCGTTCGCCGACACGAATGTACCGATGCGGCCAATGAACCATATGGGATCGTTTATGGGTGACGGCGTTCCGGTCTTCGATATCCGGAAAACTTTCGGGATCACGGATATGTTGGTCAGCGATTCGAAGAAAGGCCATGCGCTGGCTGAAGTGCTCGGAAACAAAAACGTCGTTCTCATGCGCGGGCATGGCGTGGCTGTCGTCGGTCCAACCGTCCGTCATGTTGTGGGACGCAGCATTTATCTGGAAGTGAACGCGCGGACGCAAGCCCAAGCGCTCAGTTTCGGCAGCCCTATTACGTACCTCGATCCGCAGGAAGCTAAAAAGATGCTCGATAGCGGCGAGAACGGCGGCTACGAACGGCCCTGGGCCGCATGGAAAGCCAAAGCAATGGGGAAATAAGAGGGCCACAAAAAGGCACAAAAATCACAAAAAATTTCTGTGAATTTTGTGCCTTTTTGTGGCTGATTCCCAGTCACAGTTGCGTGAGCCGGCCTGAACTGTCGCCCTGCGTTTCCTGGCGGATGCCGTACAGATCCAATATGCTCAGCAGGAGATTTCCAGTCGTTACCGTCTTTCTATCGAAGTGGATGTGACGCCCGCCTTTCAGCTTTCTATTGACGCTGCCGATCAGGAAGTGAGGCACATCATAGTGCTGGTGCTGATTGGAGTTGCCCATGTTGGTCCCGTGCAGAATCAGGGAATGATCCAGCAGCGTGCCATCGCCGTCCGGCGTACCCTTCAGCTTGTTGGCCAGGTACGCAGTCGTATACAGGTGATATTTGTTGAGTCTTGCGTATGTCCGGATCTGCTGCGGATCGTCCTGATGATGCGATCCACCATGGAAGCTCACGCTGACGCCACCTTCCGGATACAGATCTTTCGGAAACGGATAGCTCTTGCCCGTCAAATCGCGGGCGCCCAGCAGTGTGACCACTCGCGTGATGTCGGCTTTGAAGGCCAGCGCCGTTAAGTCCCACTGCAGCTTGATATGATCATCAAATGATTCGGGTACCCCCGGCGGTTCTTCGAGTGACGGAACCTCGGTGGACGCTTTCGCCGCCAGTTGAATACGCCGCTCGATCTCGCGTACCTCTTCTGTATATTGATCGATGGTTCGCTGGTCCGAAGCGCCTAGATTCTTTTTCAGGCTCTGCAGTTCGCCCATGAGCGAATCCAGAATGCTCCGGCTTTGCTTCATGCGGGCGGCGCGTAGTTCGGGAGTCGCGCCGCTTCCGAACAAGCGCTCGAAGACAACCTGAGGATTGAGTTCCATCGGCAGCGGCGTTGTCGGTGTATTCCACGAAATGGAATTCGTGTACGAGCAGCTATAACCTTCACCGCAGTTACTGGAACTGGAATTGGGATCTTCAACAGCGAGTTGCATTGAAGGTAACAGATTGTCCTGACCAATTTTCTGCGCAATGACCTGATCGATCGTCGGGCTGCCCACGCTCGCGTCCGAACCTGCCGTCTTCTTCGGCTTGATTGCAGTCAGGAAAGCTGCAGCCACCCAATGATCCGAACCGGTCGTGCCTTCGGGCGGTTCCGCCGATTTGGACCACAGGCCGGTGATAACGACTGTCTGATCCTTTACTTTTTCGAGTGTCTCCGTGATAAACGGCAGCTTCTCGGGAAGCGGCCCTTCTTTCTCGAGCTCCCAGTGACCCGGCGCCATACCGTGCGGATAAAAAACACCGACAAATCGCGGTTTTGGATTCGCCGGAGTTTGAGCGAGAGCAGTCGCAGCCGGCACCATTGCTTCCAGTAACGGTAACGTCAGCGTCACACCTGCGCCCTGAAGGAAGGTGCGGCGCGGAAGTTGTTTCTTGGTTATAAACATTGCATGCTCTCCCGACTCATTCTAGTGTTGAGTAAGAAAATCTCCAGCAATCGACACTAGTTTCCTTTCTCTTTATTGGGCTGGATGCTGGTTTCCTGCATCTTCATATTCATCTGAAACGGTTTACTCTTAACGATACCCAAAACAAGCGCTGAAAATTTATTGCCGTTCTTTGCCGCGTCTCGCGCCAGCGAACGCACGAGCGGCATGTCTTGATATTCGACGCCGCGCCCCAGTGCATAGGTCAGCAGCTTTTCCGCGACGACCTCAACGAACTGGTCCGAGTATGTTGCCAGCCAGGTCCGAAGGCCGGTGGGGCCATTAATCTTGGTCCCGTCGAATACTGTCGCAGCCGGGTCGACCGGATTTCCTTCATCGTGTGTTCGCCAGGATGCAATCGCATCAAAGTTTTCGAGTGAGAAGCCAATCGGGTCCATCATGCTGTGGCACTGAACGCAATCGGAGCGGACGCGATGGTCGAGCATCTTCTGGCGCATCGACGGTTCTTTAGCGTTACCGGCCGCATCCGTCATTCGCGGAGGGAGCGGCGGAACATTCGGTGGTGGATCCGGTGGGCTCATACCAAGAATGTTGGTCATGATCCATTTGCCGCGAGTCACCGGAGAAGTTCTTTCAGGTTTTGCCGTTGTCACCAGAAACGCGCCCTTCCCCGTCAATCCCTTTCGGACATCCGTATCAGGACCGAGCGTGACGCGGCGAAACTGGCTACCGTAAATGTTAGGAATACCGTAATGCTTGGCCAGCCTCTCGTTGATGAAAGTGTAGTCGGCAGTCAGCAAATCCGTCACATTTCGGTCCTCGCGAACGATACTGTCGAACAGCAGCTCCACTTCGCGTCTCATCGCTTGCCGCAAAGGATCGTCGAAGTCCGGAAAGAGCATCGGGATTGGACCCACAGCCTGCAAACCGCGCAGGTTCAGCCACTGTCCGGCAAAGTTGACCGCGAGTGCTTGTGCCTTGGGATGTTTCAACATGCGGCGCACTTGCTGTTCCAGCACGACCGGGTCTCTCAGCTTTCCCTGACCCGCGACCCGAATCAATTCGTCGTCGGGGATGGTGCTCCACAAAAAGAAGGACAGCCGCGAAGCGAGATCGATGTCGCTGACTCGGTACGTTTCGCCCTGCTTTACCTTCGGCGGTTCGGCTTCGATGCGGTAGATAAATTTGGGATCGGTCAGAATACGGGCTAGCGCGTTCTCAATGCCATCCTCGAAACTTCCCTCCCGGCGACCCTCTTGGTAAAAAGCCATTAACGAATCCACATCCGCGTTATTCGCGGGCCGCCTGAATGCGTGCGTCGCCAGGTTCGAAATAATCTTTCGCGCGCATGCGGTCTCGTCAGCCGGAGTCGTTGGTCTACAGATGAAAATTTTACGGCGGCTTGGCGAGTCTTCGGCTTGCTTGGCGTTGTATGGTCCTTCAATACGAACGGTCCCCACATGCGGGAAATAGGTGAAGCCGGGCGTGGGGCCTGTCTGCACCGTATCGCGCATGAAATGCTGATCCAGATCAAGGATTGGAGCAAAGTTCGTTTGCAAAAAGGTAACCCCCAAGTCATGCAGGCCGGCTTTTGTCGAAATTCGGATCTTCATCGAGGTGCGACCCAGGTCTTGACCCGTCTGTCCACTTTGCACCGCCGCGACTCGACGACCGCCGCAATTGGCTGGGGGCGTTCGACCGCCGCCTTGCCAATCCAGAAGTTCGATCCGCTCGCCATCCAAAAGCACTTCGAGTTTTTCGCAAGGAACCGAGCCAAAACCCTGCGGCGACATGTTGTCACCGAAAATGGGCGTTATCGTGATTTGGTATTCGCCATCGGACGGAAAAACATGCCTGATCAGCATTCCGCCCCGCGTTCCGAAGGGCAATCCTTCGATATGGTAATCTTGCGATGTGTCCTCCGGAGTTCTGTAAACGGTCAACGACGGTGTCGCAGCTTCGCCGATGGCGAGCCGGCTGACCTTTTGAGCCGCCGAGACATAAGCTTCTACAAGTGTCGATGAGACACCCAAAGCGCCGGCAATATTGTCAAAGCCGTGGGTCGAGTCGTCGGAGGGCAGATACTTCGCGGGATCGATATTCAGATCCAACAAGTCCTGCAGCACGTTGGCGTATTCAGTGCGGTTCAGACGGTGGAGGCCCGGCGGAGGAGTATAGGTCACCGCGTTGCGATCGAGTTCGTTTTCAAGCCACGCGATTAGGCCCTTGTATGTCTCTCGATCGGGCCGCCGGATGCCGGATGGCGGCATCATTCCCGCCCGAAGCTTGCGAACTACGCGCTCCCATGTTTCCGCATCGCGGCTGACGCCGGCGATATCCAACCTGTCGAAATCAATTTTGCGCGCCGAATCCATGCCGGCGGCTTTTGCCTTATCACTATGGCAGGTCGAACAATACTGATTAATGATTGCGCGTTGAGCGGCGGCCTGATCCGATGACGCCACCGCAGATTGGCTCTGCCGGCCGCCTGTCTTGCCGTACACCTGAACCAGAAGAGACAAAATGGTCAACGAACCAATCGTCAGAATTCTTCTCTTCATGGAGGCTCCGGTCTAGGAAGCTGAACAGCCTAAGAAGACAACAACATTAACGCCAAAAAGAATATAACAACGCCAAGTGATATTTCAAACTTGAAGCCCTTCTGTGTCATGATTTTGCGAGCTGCAAATGAGAATTGAAAATTGATGAGTGAGTAATGATTATTGACCTGGTCGTCAACCAATGCATCTTCGCGTATCCAAACCGATCTTAATAGCCGCCCTTGTCCCGCTGATTCCTGTTCTAGCTCTCGCGTTGAGGCAAGATCGGCGAGCTTCCGACATGCCCGGGGAGTTGAAGCTCGAGTACACCGAAAAGTGGGGGTATCTTCCCTCTCTCTTGAAGCACTACAACATCCCGATTTCCTCGCAAACATTGGTTTTTTCGAAGTCCAGCTTTCAACTCACTCAAATCGCACCGGATGCGCCCCGCGCGATTTACTTCAATGATGATGTTTATGTCGGTTGGGTCAATCACGGCCAGTATATCGAGGTTGCGACTGTCGATCCGCAGACGGGCCCCGTGTTCTATACACTGGGCCAAGAGGACGATCACCATTATCCAGTCCTGGAGCCGCAGAAGGAACAATGTCTGGTGTGCCATGACACGTTCCAGACAAACACACCCGTTCCGCGTCTTCTCATGCTTTCGGTGCTGCCGAATCCGGACGGCAATGCGCTGAAGGCCGCAGCGTTGATCACCAACGATCAAAGTCCTTTTCGAGAGCGGTGGGGCGGATGGTACGTTACCGGCACGCATGGCAAACAACAGCATCTGGGAAACACGATTGTGCGGGCGCGGGCCGACGACATCGACGATATGAAGAAGTTCATCGCGCGCATGGACCTGAGCGCCGGTGCGAACGTCACCGACCTCAGCAAACGTTTCGACACGAAGGAATATCTTTCACCCCATAGCGACATCGTCGCCTTGATGGTCCTTGGCCACCAGACTCATGTGCACAACATGATCACCTCCGGTGTGTACGAGCTGCGCGATGCAGAGGAAAAGGGCCTCTCCGGCAAAATGAACGACATCGTTAAAGACGCGGGCGAGCGAATTGTTCGAGCGATGCTGTTCGCCGGTGAAGCTCCCTTAACAGAACCCGTCTTGGGCACGTCGAGTTTTGCAGCAGAATTCAAAAGCCAGGGTCCGCGCGACAAGCGCGGCCGCTCGCTCCGGGAACTGGATCTCCAACGCCGGCTGTTGCGCTACCCGCTGAGCTACCTCGTTTATTCCAAATCATTCGATGCCATGCCGGGTGGCCTGAAAGATTACGTCTATCGCCGGTTCCGAGAGATCCTATCCGGTCAAGACACAAGCTCCGACTTCGCCCGTCTTTCCGAAACCGATCGCAAGGCGATTTTCGAAATTTTGAAAGAGACAAAAGCAGACTTCTAGACTGTGTCGTTTCCGAGTAGAATACGCGCGGACTTCAATCCTGAAGAATATGGCCCGTGATATCGCTAATGAATCAGGTGGCCCTGATCACGTACATGCCGCCGCGGCAAAGCCGGCGGATGTCCGCGAATTGTCTTTACGGTCGGTTCTTTGCGGCTTGGCAGTCGCGGCGGTGATGGGGGCGTCGTATCCGTACATCGTATTGAAACTCGGCTTTGGACCGAACGTTTCCGTCGTCGCAGCGTTCTTTGGATATCTCGCGCTGGGCATCGTCTTCAAGGACTACAACCGGTGGGAAAACAACATCGTTCAAACCGCCGGCACGGCCGCGGCTCAAACAGCGTTCATGTGCGTGCTGCTGGCGGCATTCGATATGTTGTCGGCCAGCCAGACCGTATCGTTCAAGCTTTCATTGACGCCGCTCGAATCCTTCATGTGGCTGACCTGGGCCGGATTGCTTGGCGTTCTGTTAGCCGTGCCGATGCGCCAGCATTTCGTTGTGGACGAGAAACTCACATACGCCGACGGCTTGGCCGCCGGCGAAACGCTCATCGTCTTGGATGGCAGGGGCGCGGATGCGCGCCTGGCCGCCCGAGCTCTTGCGATCGGAGCTATCGCATCCGCGGCTGTCATGTTGATGACGGAAGATGCGCGCGTCCTGGCATGGTTTCCCTCCATAACGCTTGCCGGCACCGCAGTGATGATGACAACAGGTGTGGGCTTGAACTGGAGCCTGCTGTCGCTCGGATCGGGCATGCTGGTCGGTCTTCGGATCAACGTAAGCATGCTGCTCGGTATGGTTATTTCATGGATCATCGCACCTTACGCCCTGCTCCACTACGGCGTGATCAAAGCGAACTTTACTAAAAACGATGTGTTGTTCTGGGTGATGTGGCCGGCGACAGCCATGCTCGTGGCCAGCGGGCTGGCTGCACTCGTGTTGCGCTGGAAAATTCTCGTGAAGACATTCCGGAACCTTTCGACGGCGAGTGCGGGAGCAGATAGCTTTCCGATGAAGTGGGTCGGCACCGGAGTCTTCGTCACGGCTATTGCACTGATTGTCACGCAGAAGCTCAATCTCGGTCTCGATCTATGGATGACGACTGCCGCAATCGTGCTGTCCGTTCCCATGATGCTCGTGGGACTCCGCGTGCTGGGTGAAACAAATTGGGGGCCAATCAGCTCGCTTTCGAACGTGATGCAAGTCATCTTTGGCGCCCTTGCTCCCGGCCACATTCTGGCCAATATGGTCGCAAGCGGAACTACAGGCACAATTGCAGTCGAATCGGAAGCGTTAATGCAGGACTACAAAGCGGGTCACATGATCGGATCCTCACCGAAGAACTTGACGATCATGCAACTCCTGGCCACCCCCATCGGCGCCGCCACAGTTTCATGGATGTATCCGCTGTTGCGCGACACGTACGGTATCGTTGGCGAAAACGCCGGGCTTTCCTCGCCGATTTCCCGAAGGTGGGCCGGGTTCGCAGAAATTCTCTCCAAGGGATTAAGTGCTCTGCCGCCGGGCGCAGTTGAAGCGGTGGTGATCGCCGCCGTTCTCGGCATCATGTTTGCGCTCCTGGAAACCCGTAACGCCCGCTGGGTTCCTTCGCCCACAGGCGTCGGCATCGGGATGCTCGTTCCCGCAGCCGTGATTTTCGTGATGTTCTTGGGAAGTTTGGTGGAACGTCTTTGGTGGCGCGCTGACCGCCGGTCGCACCAGTTATACATGGTGCCGCTTGCTTCCGGGTTCATCGCCGGGGAAGCCATCGTTGCCGTCATCGTGCCGCTGTTGGTCGTCTTCGGCCTCGTCCACTGAAGAAATTCGGGGTCAGACGGGTGAATTCCCTAAGGGAAGTTCTGCTGCGCCTCGGAAACTCATCATTTCGGCTACGGCTACGATATATTGAAGTTGTCGAAGCGTGAAGTTATAGGTCTTCATCCTGATAGGAATAGCCTATCGCTGAGATAGAGACAATGTGTTAGACAGTTCAGGCTGTCCGACGCGAAACTAGAAACACTGAGAAAGGAGACGGGAGAAATATGGCTGAACTGAAAGGAACCAAAACTCATCGAAACTTACGAGATGCATTCGCCGGCGAATCCATGGCGAATCGCAGGTATCTCTATTTTGCGAAGGTCGCCGACGTCGAGGGTTATCCGGAGATTGCCGGCAACTTCCGCGACACGGCCGAAGGCGAAACCGGCCACGCTCATGGCCATCTGGATTACTTACGCAAAGTGGGTGATCCCGCTACGGACCAGCCATTCGGCGATACCGTGCTCAATCTGAAATCCGCGGTGCACGGCGAAACCTACGAATACACGGATATGTATCCGGGAATGGCGAAAACGGCTCGCGAAGAAGGTTTTGCGGAAATCGCAGACTGGTTCGAAACTCTGGCCAAGGCGGAAAAATCTCATGCCGGCAGATTCAGCAATCTTCTGAAATCGATTTCGTGATCGGCTGCGAGGATGGAACAAACGAAGAACATCGCCTACCAACCCACAGACGGGCTCTCCTATGCTCCCTCGGAAGCGAAATACTGGGATCCGGAGGCGCTCGACAAGGAGATCCGGCGGACCTTCGAGATCTGCCACGGGTGCCGTCTCTGCTTCAAATACTGTGACAGCTTTCCGAGTCTTTTTTCCTCCATCGACGGGAAGGATGGCGATGTTCGGCAGATCACCGCTGCCCAGACAGCCAAAGTGATGGACTCTTGCTTTCAGTGCAAGCTCTGTGAGGTCCAGTGTCCCTACACCGAGCGCGATGGACACGAGTTCAAATTGGATTTTCCACGTCTGGTGCAGCGCTACGTTGCGCAGAAAGCGCGCCGTGAGGGACTCGGCCTGCGCGATCGCGTCCTCGGCAATCCGGACAGCGCTGGAGCTGCAGCGCGCGCGAGTCTCGGTATCGCCAACGTGGCCAATCGCGTCCGCCTGCATCGAATCTTCCTGGAGAAGGTTCTCGGCATTCATCGCGACAAGTTGCTTCCCGAGTTTGCCGGCACGACCTTCGAGCGATGGGCTTCGCGCGCCGGAAAAATGAGACCGGAGGCCGGCGGCGAAGCCGTCCTGTTTCAAACATGCTATGTGCAAAACAACGAACCGGAGATCGGCCGCGATACCATCGAGGTGCTTGAACGCAACGGTGTCGATGTCCGTTGCGCCAACGGTCTCGAATGTTGCGGCATGCCGGCGTGGGAGCGCGGCGACCTGGAGTCGCTTCGCCGCCGCGTGAAGGTGAACCTGCGAATCCTGTTGCCGTTCATCGAGCGAGGAGCAAAGGTCATCGCCATCAACCCGACTTGCTCGATGATGATGCGCAGAGAACACCCGACGCTCGTCGGACCGGAAGACCGGAAGGCCGCAGAAAAGGTCGCCGCTGCTGTCAGGGATCCAAGCGAGTTCCTCTGGTCCATCCGTGACCAAGCGCGTTTCAATACGAACTTCCGCAGCACGCCGGGAGAGAAGGTCGCCTACCACGCGCCGTGCCATCTTCGCGCACAGGCCATCGGTTTCAAAGGGAGAGACCTGTTGCGAAAGATTCCCGGAGTTTCGCTATCAACCATCATGGAATGTTGCGGCCACGACGGCACGTACGCGATGACAGTGGAAGGTTTCGAACCTTCGGCACGAATCGGGAGAAAAGCATTCGAGGGCATGAAGGAGGAGGCGGCGGAAATCTGGGCAACGGATTGCCCGTTGGCCGCCCTGCAGTTTCAGCAACACGCCGGAGTTCGCCCGATGCATCCCATGAGCATCCTGGCGCGTGCATACCGCGAGAACGGTTTCAGTCCTGCCACGGGCGATGTCGAATCCAAGGAGCCGTCCGGCGGAGTTCAGAAGAGTTGAATGGTTAAGCGGGCCGAAATCGTCGACTACGTCACATATGAGGACATGCGAGCTCAATTTCGCGCGGACGTCATGAAAGCGAAGGAACTTCGCCGCATCCATATCGGCGAATACCTCACGTTGCTTTTCGAAAATCACCTGACTGTGCGCTATCAGATTCAGGAAATGGTCCGCGCGGAGCGGATCGTCCGGGAGTCGGATATCGTTTATGAAATCGATACCTACAACGAACTCTTGGGCGATGAAGGGGAGCTTGGCTGCACGCTGCTGATCGAGATCGAAGACCCCGCACTGCGCGATCGGAAGCTGCGAGAGTGGTGGCAGCTGCCCGAAAAAGTTTATGTAGTGCGCGAGAATGGAACTCGTATCGCAGCCACATTTGACGAACGGCAGCGTGGTGAAGGACGGCTCAGTTCCGTTCAGTACCTGAAATTCAAAACCAACGGTTCAGTACCTGTCGCCGCCGGCGTCGATCTCGGCGACCTCCGGAATGAGACTCCACTGAAACACGAGCAGCAAGTAGCCCTGCGCGCCGATCTGGCAGAACGCTGACATCGGAAATGGAAAACGGATTTATTTGGATGCGGCTTTGATCTCGGCCAACATCTCTCGCCGG
>WNGL01005932.1_pt1 | contig 23134 bp, 26 predicted proteins | sample 5400591 | NCBI WGS metagenome assembly WNGL01 (sample SAMN13153377, study PRJNA577476) | soil metagenome | isolation source: 80 cm soil or saprolite under Garry oak tree replicate 1 | place: USA:California | collected 2016-06-15 | reverse complement strand
TTCATCGTCGGTCCTTATGGAGTATCTATTTCGCGTCCAGCTTTCGATGCATCTCCTCAATGCGCTGAATAACTTCGGCTAACGTCGTTACGCCCAGGTCTTCCATATCCTCACGTAGTGACTCCAGCCTCTCTAAGAGCTCCAGCTCATCATACTCATCCTCATCAATAGCATCCTCGTCGGACGGAAAATTATGACTATGTGCCAGTTTGCTCATCTTCTTTATCTCCTTTTTCCTAAAACAAAAACGAGGTGTTCGGATCTTCATATGTCCAGCCTGCCTGGATATCGTTACCTGTATCAGCTATAGCAGGCGTCCCTTGCACTTGGCCCGTATTATCAATAGTTATTGTATAAAGTCCGTGGCCAGAACTCAAGCTCTGACCTTGCCAGAGTAGGCGTCCTTTCGTCAGAAACAGGAAATGACGACTATCGCTAGCCCACAAGCTATTGGCTACGGGCTGAAGTAAAGTACTAGCATCAGGCGTAACTGTCTTTTCTGGCGTGGAGTTGTTCGTATCACTCAATAACACTTCCTGCCCTTTACTTGCTCTGTTTATAAGCCTCAAGGTATGCAAGCCGTCTAGCAAGAGAAACTGGCTGTCAGGTGACCAGTAAGGTACGCTTCCATTTTCACCTGTAAACGAAAATGAGTCACTGTTCTGTATGTTCAGAATGCTATAGTTTGTGCCTGTACTGTACAAAATAGCGTTGCCATCAGGTGACCATGCAAATTGCGTGCATGTGCATGTGGCAACCGTCATACTCTTACCCTGCATGGTGCGCAGTACAAGCTGTACCTTTGATTGTGCGTTGAATGAATCTGGCTGCGTAGTGGATGGGAGTGCATACAATATGTCCGGCTGTTTATGCGCTGGTTGCCACAATACACGCTCTAGAGAAGCTATAAGAGGATGACCAGCTAAGAGACCCTGAACAAGATAATGGATGTCTGTCCCCGCTATCGAAGTCGTAAACATACCGTTTTGTGAATTTTCTATAGCCATAGAGCTACTTGCATCTATAGAGGGAATAGAAAAGGTGCTGGGCAGCAATTTACGTGCAATACCCCCTGGTTGATCGTTTTGCGAAACCCACCAGAGTGCTGAGCCAGGAGGGGGAACAGAGGTTGAGGCAGTAGGTGTTTCTCGATAGATGAGCCGGTTGCCGGTTGCACTCCACCATGCAGCACTGAAACGTACATCAGGGCTGGAAAAAATGATCGGAATAGGCATCCCGCCGTCAATACTAATGGTATTGAGTGTACCGGGCAGATCGCCAGTTAACTCGCTGACAGGGTCACGTGCAATATGCTTGCCAGCTGCTGTTTTGGCAAAGTCGGGATCGAGCGTGCGGAAGGTCAGCAATTGATGGTTGGGAGACCAGCCATAGCTCACTACCTCTGGTGCATTAGCAACAACCGCAAAAGCATTAGCTCCATCTGGATCAATTGTCCAGAGTTGCCCATTGCGCAAAAACGCTATCTCGTTGCTTCCCAAATGTCCGGGGCTGCATGCAGTTATACTACTCAGGAGAAGCAACCATAGTAGAATGACCCGTTTTCGTTTCATAACAGCAGTATAGCGTTGCTCTCCTCATTACGTCAAACATCGGTCAATTATGCTATTGACAGTACATTCTTCCATCTTCTATGCTAGGGTTAGTTATTTTGTAAGCTAACCCTATTAAAAAGAGCATAGTCATGAGCCAGGTTGAACACTTACCATCATTAGAGATACCAGCAAAGCCGCGCTGGCAGTATTATCTCATTGACACTACACTTGCTACGGTAGGCGCGCTTTTCATTACTGCCCTCATCTACAGTTTTCATCTGTATCCAGGTATTCCTAATATTTCTTTGACCTACCTGCTCATTGTGCTAGCTCTGGCAAGTACACGTGGCCTCTATGCCGCAGTGTTCTCGGCTCTGGTCGCTTTCTTTTCCTTTGACTACTTTATGGTACCTCCCCTCTATAAATTTACTATTAATAGGACAGAAGAATGGTTAGCTTTGTTGGTCTTTCTAGCAACTGCTATTATCACAGGTCAGCTCGCCTCGGCTCTACGCCAGCGGGCTGTGCAGGCTAATCAGCGTGAGCGAGAAACCCGCATCCTTTACGAGCTGGTACGCGCAACCAACAGCGAGGAAGACCTGACTCGCCAACTTAGAGTAGTTGCATATGCTATAGTTGACGTTTTTGCCCCATGGGGAGTGCGCGATTGCTCTATCCTGTTACCCGACATACACGGCAAGTTGTCGATACAGGCAAGCGTACTCCAAAGTGGCAAGTTGCTAAAACTTTCATCCGATGAAGAGGCGACTGCCTCATGGGCAATGAAACAGCCGTTACATCCGTATGATCCCATTAAAAATAGGATCAAAAGCCGTCGGAGTTGTACGGCTCTTAATGGAAGATGACGCACGTCGCTTTGCTCCTGAAAGAAGCCTGGGTGTAGATCGCGAAAAATCACATCCTTCAACGGCCTTTTTTTGGACTTTTCTTGATCAGGCTACCTCCATCATTGAACGCGCCCGCCTGCATCGCGAAAGCTTACAAATCGAACTTTTGCAGCGTACCGATGCACTACGTGCTGCATTGCTTTCTTCAGTGTCACATGATTTGCGTACTCCACTTTCATCGATCAAAGCTGCGGCCACTAGCTTGCTTCAAGAAGATGTCCAGTGGGATGAAGAAGCGCAGCGCGGCTTTGCCCAGACGATTGAAAGGGAAGCTGATCGGCTCAATCGCTTGGTTGGCAATTTACTCGATATGTCACGCATTGAAGGAGGGGCACTCAAACCTGAAAAAGAATGGTATCCTGTGGATGAACTCATCCATGATGTTTTAGGTCATATGCAGCCTCTCTTGCAAGAGCGCACGGTGCTTACCAATCTACCAGATAATTTACCGCCGGTAGAACTAGATTACCTTCAAATGGATCAGGTATTGACTAATCTTATTGAAAACGCTGTACGTTATACTCCTCCTTCTTCTCCTATTGAACTCAGCTTGCAGGTTAAGGACGGAAATATGCTTATCAGTATTGCTGATCGTGGTCCAGGTATTCCGCCCGCTGATATTGAGCGTATCTTCGACAAATTCTATCGTGTGTTAAGTACACATACGAAAGCATTACTGGGTGGTTCGGGGCTGGGGCTCGCTGTTTGTAAGGGTCTAGTTGAGGCGCATGGTGGGCGTATCTGGGCAGAAAACCGCGAAGGTGGTGGTACTATTTTCTATTTTACATTACCAATAACGAAGGCAGAGGGTGACCATAATGAGTAAAAGTGGTGCACGTATTCTAGTTGTTGACGATGAAATTGAAATCTTGCGGGCCTTGCAGCGTAGCCTTACGGCCCATGGTTTCGAGGTCTTCACTGCTTCGACCGGCGAAGATGCATTGGATGAGGTGGCGCGTCATCGCCCAGACCTTATGATCCTCGATCTTGGCTTACCGGATATCAGTGGCCTGGAGGTATGCAAACGAGTACGGGAACAGTCCAATTTACCGATCATTGTCCTTTCTATCAAGGATGCTGAGCGTGATAAAGTGCAGGCTCTTGACTTGGGTGCTGATGACTATGTCCCTAAACCCTTTGGTATGGACGAGGTATTGGCTCGCATACGAGTCGCCTTACGTCATACAGCTCAAGTACAGGCAGGGGCCGAACCTACGTTTACAACTGGCCCTCTCAAAGTAGATTTCGCTCAACGGCTTGTCACCGTTCACGAACGAGAGATAAAGCTTACTCCTACCGAATACGATCTGCTCAAAGCCCTGATCAAAAATCGTGGTAAGATTATGACTCGTCAGATGTTGCTTTCTCAGGTATGGGGCACCGGTTATGGGACTGAATCTCACTATCTTCATGTCTATATAGGTCAGCTACGTCGTAAAATTGAACCTGATCCCTCCCATCCACGTTTTATTCTCACCATATCTGGCGTCGGATACCGCTTCAGTAGTGAGGAGTAGTACAACGACCAGAAGATGTGCCTGTTACCACTGTTTAAGCATATGCGCGACCTTACCGCTGGAGGTGAGTTCGTAGCGGATGCGATCTGGGTTAATATCTTCAAATCGAGAAGCATTTTCAGCGGCCACTACGGTGTCATGAGGATGAACCGCTTGCCATACGCGTGCCACAGCCTCCGGCTCCTGTTGCCGATAGACAAAACGACGTGACACCTTGGCTCTTTGAGCTAAACTTTCGGCTTTGCCAAAGTATTCCTTGGCCTGTGAATCGTCGAGATAAGGGTCAACGACCTCGAAGAGATTTGGAGTTCGTTGACGCTGTGGTTTGTAGTCGCTCATATACATGAATACCACAGGATGTCCAGCAGCATGATTAAGAGCAGCACGTATGACTGCATCGTTGTGCCCATTACGTGAAGTAAGCACCGCCAATGTGGAACCGGGCAAACGTCCCTCGACACCTGTAATCATCACAGGCACACGTCCCCTCTGCTTGTGGTACATATAGTTACCATAGGCTACCAGCATGCCCACGGTTGCCACTGAACCGCCAAAGAGTGTCGCCAGCGGCTTTGAGACCAGGTTGGTAGACCACGCCACTGCCACTAAGAAAGTGGTCAAGACGCCGAGCCAGAAATCAATATCAGACCACAGGCTACGTTTTTTGGGCTGAGGAGAGGAGAAGGTTAGTGGCTCATACTCTCCTCTTATGATGCCAGATAACGTATCTCCATTGAGCTTGTTGGGTTCCGTTGCTGATGAGGTGGTTTCTAGCGAAGTATGATTGGTCGGTACGGGGTTATTGCCATTTTCTGGCTGAACCACTGGGGAGATATACCTTTTAGCACGAGCTGCTCTGCGTTCGCGATAACGCACTATATCCAGGCCGAGACATGTCAGGGTAAATGCGCCCAACAGGCCGAAGGCATACATATCGCCGAGAATATTGATGTTGCCTGCAACCATCAGGAGTACGACGATAGGAATACCGGTCGCCAGGGCAATAGAGTAATGTGGGGAGCCACGAAGACGATTACGCTGGAGTACGAAAGCTGGAAAGAATTCCATACGAGAGAGGGCCATAAAGACATGATAGGCACCGATAATCGCGGTGTTGCTGGCAAACACTAATAAGGCACTGGCACTAATCGCCACTTCTGTTTGCAGGAATATACCTCCCCAATGACCTCCAAGCAGGGATATCAACTGAGCATTGAGGGTGGGATCATCAGCCAGTGGCCGCCCAGCGTTGTCATAGAGGAGAAGAGTTGAAAGCATGGTCAACAGAGGACTGGTTATGCCTATGGTGAGGACAACTAACAAAAGAGCAACTCCTGCCACCTTTTTGCGGGGTGTTCTCATGACAGGAGAAAGCTGTGAAATGCTCTCAAGCCCTGAAAATGCGAGAAATGAACCTGCAAAGCCTACGAGAATAGAAATTGGAGTGAGTGATTGATGAGCAAACATTTTGGGGAAAAGTCCCAAAACGTCGGTGAAAGAGAGGTGAGTGAAGACTGTGACCAGGATAGCGAGATCGCTGACAAAAGCGATAATTGCCCCGACCAGACTTACCTTGGCACTTTCGCTAATGCCTATCCAGTTCAGAAAACCAAGGAGGATCAGTACTCCTACAGTAATCCACAAGGCATATGCACCCACGGCAGGGATAACAACACTCAGATACAGCATACCTGAAAGGCAACTGATGGCAGCGGTGAGGAAGTAATCGACTAAAATAAACATGCCACCGAGTGCGCCGACCCACTGATTAATGGCCTGTGCTGCCACCGTGACAACCCCACCACCTTGTGGGAAACGATGCGTTACCTCTGCGTATTTCAACGTAAGCAACACAAATACGGACATGGTCAGGAATACAAAGAAACCTGCGAGTTTCCCAACAGTACCATAGAGGATACCCGGTGTGTAATACACAGAGGTACCAATGTCGGCAAAAACAACTGCCCAACACAGAATGGGACCAAGCAGGCTTCCACCGTGATTATGCTCATGCTTCCACCGTGATTATGCTCATCTCCATGGGCCTGACTTGACATTTCATGTGTTGCTGTTTCCTGTGGCATAGGCCTTTGATCCTTTGAGTAGGGAGAAAGTTGTCTACCAAATATGCTTTTCATCCTTTACATTAACCGGGCAATGTACTATCGGATGATTACATAGTGTAGCATAGACCAGATGTACAAGCAAGGTATATGAACTCTTCTGTTAGCCTTATTTTAGCTTGTCATACTAAAAATTTTCTCAAGAAAACAAAGAAAATGCTCAAGAATGGCTCAAAGTCGCTTTGTAGCAGTTTTACTATGGTAATATTTATCTTAATGCAGTCGATACATTGTCTTTAGGACATTTGTTAGGAAGAAGTTTCTGACAAAGTAGAGCTTACAGTACTACGTTACAGATGCAGGAGCATAGAGGAAATAAGCCAATGGAACAAAGCAACGGACAGCCAGGCGAGAAGAGTGAACTGAAAAAACTGGCGGATGACATGGACAAAGCCAACGTTGTGATCATTGTCATCATTTAAAAGGGTTGGGATGGGCTTACTAGAGGCTACCAAAGTAACGCAGGCACCGCGTACTGTATGGGATCGCCTAAAACGCCTATTAATTGGGGCTCCTATTGCTACGGCACAGTCAGAACACGAACGCCTGACCAAATTCAAAGCCCTAGCCGTCCTTTCCTCCGATGCTATCTCGTCAGTTGCATATGCAACTGATGCCATTCTTGTTGCTCTTATCTCTGCCGGTGTAGGCTCGAGTAACCTGTGGACGATTATACCCATCAGTGTGGCTATTGTTGGTCTACTAACGATAGTAGTCATTTCCTATCGCCAGACTATTCCTGCCTATCCTAATGGTGGTGGCTCATACATTGTAGCAAAAGATAATCTGGGAACATTACCTGGCCTGATTGCTGCTGCGTCGCTGCTCATTGACTACGTCCTGACTGTCTCGGTAAGTATTTCCTCTGGTGTACTCACCCTGGCTTCCTACTTTGCTCCGCTCACTCCTTACGCACTCCTCATTGATGTGATCCTGGTGATCATAGTGACTGTCGTCAATTTGCGCGGCGTGCGTGAATCCGGTAGCATTTTTGCTCTGCCTACCTACCTTTTCATCAGTAGCGCCTTGCTGATGATTGCCGTTGGCTTAATCAAATCCTTTGGTATTCAGCATCATCCTATCATTGGGCAATTTGACTACATTCGCGCTACTCAGCCATTGACAATCTTTCTGGTTCTGAAAGCGTTTGCTGCGGGTTGTGCTGCCATGACCGGTGTGGAGGCTATTTCTAATGGCGTTCCTGCTTTTAAGAAACCGGAGACGCGCAACGCTGCTACCACACTCACCTGGATGGCTGTAGTTCTAGGCACTCTCTTTATTGGCCTCACGATTTTGACAACCTCCTACCATATCGAGGTGAGTGCAGGTGATAACCCGACGGTCGTTGCTCAGATAGCGGCTCAAGTATTTACTGGTCCGCTGTCCTTCATGAATCCAGTGTTCATTTTAGCGACCTTGTTCATCCTCACCCTGGCGGCCAACACCAGCTACTCTGATTTCCCCAGGCTGGCTTCTTTGCAGGCACGTGATAATTTCATGCCGCACCAGTTCGCCTTTAGAGGTGATCGCCTAGCCTTTTCTATTGGTATCGTCTTCCTGGCTGTGCTTGCCAGTATCCTGATTATAGTGTTTAATGGTGACCCCACCCAGTTGATCAACCTCTATGCTGTAGGCGTGTTTATGTCGTTTACCCTTTCTCAGGGTGGTATGGTGCGTCATTGGTGGAAATTACGGCGCGAACATAAAGGCTGGTTACGTAGCCTGCTCATCAATGGTTTAGGCGCGTTGACAACGCTGACCGTGGCTCTGGTCATTGCAATCACGAAGTTTCTTGAAGGGGCCTGGATTGTCGTTATCCTGATTCCCATCCTGGTTCTCATGTTTACCGCTATCAGCCATCATTATGAGCATGTAGAACACCGGCGTACTGCTTTTCTTCCTATCCATCCGAAAGACATCCATCATCGCTTCATTGTACCGGTGTCTGACCTGAATGTGCTCACCAAGCACGCTCTGGCCTACGCACGTTCAGTTTCACCGGCAGTGACTGCTGTACATGTGGCTGTTGATGGTAATAAAGCAAGCACCTTGCAGGCTGCTTGGGCAAGCTGGCAAGAAGGTCTTTCTCAGGATGAGCAGGTTTCTTTAGATGTTATTGAGCCATCGCACCGCTCACTTATTCGTTCCTTACTTGACTATTTTGGCAAGATACAGCAGTATCCAGATGAGATACTGACTGTTATTTTACCAGAAGTGGCGCATTCGTCCACACTGGGCCGCCTGATCTATAATCGCACCATTTCTGGTTTGAAAGCTGCTCTGTACTTCCATCCTGACGTTGTGGTTACCAACGTTTCGCAAGAGCAGAAAGCGGGTGATGTTCCTATCCGTCCGAAAGATATCAAGCATCGCTTTATCGTGCCTATCGCTGGACTCGATCGGGCTTCGGTGCAGAGCCTCGCCTACGCACGTTCAATCTCTGCGCGGGTTGTCGCGGTGCATGTTGCTATCGATCCACATGATGTGGATGAAGTACATGAGGCATGGGAGCGTGTGCGTAAGCATCTTCAGAAAGAAGAGGAAACCCAACTCTTGACAGTCATTTTCCCCGAATTTGTCGTGGCCCACTGGTGGGAGCATATCTTGCATAACCAGACGGCGTTGCGCCTAAAAGCAGCTCTTTTGACTCGTCCCAGCATTGTCGTGACGAATGTACCACAACACCTCAGGAGTAAATTGGCGTCTTAAGCAGATGTTCCTCGCAAGCAAATGTATCCGTCTAAACTTAACGGTACGTGTACCTATTCAGATGTCTAACTTCTTTCATGCAAAGGATGAACTGATATGTACCGTACAACTCGTTCCTCGAGACAGGAGGGAGCCGCTCAAACGTCAACCGCTAGCAGGACAGCAGGTGGCGAGGATCGACGCGACACGCAGAAACGATATCGTATTCAGGCGGTTCTTTGGACTATCGGCTTGATAATCTTCGTCATATCGTGTTTCACTATTCACTTTCACTCTACACCCTATCCTATCGATCTGTGGGCTATCCATAGTGTTCAGGCCGAACAACCGCATCTACCCTCATGGCTGCAATTCCTCATAGTGCTTCCCAGTATCCTCAATGATCCTGTTCCATCCGCCTTGACACTAACAGCCTGGGTTGTGATGATGATCGTGGTGGGATTGGTACGTCACTTGCGTAAGCTCCCATCTCTTGGATGGTTTCTGGCTGCTGTGGGTTTAGTGGTAACCGTCATGAGTTCTGCCGGTGTCAATGTGTTGCTGGATATCATCATTGGTCGGCCCCGACCCGATCCACATCGCTATCATTTTCAGCTTCATACGCCTCTTGTACCATTCCCTGCTTATCCTTCCGGTCATACTGAGCATGATGTGGCGTACTACGGCTTTCTGTTGTACCTCAGCTTCACCAAGTCTGTGCGCGAGTGGAAATATCATTGGCTCTTGCTGCCGTTGCAAATCTATGCGGTCTTTGATATCCTCGATATTGGCTACTCACGTATCTACGAGGGAGATCACTGGTTTACTGACGTTCTAGGCGGCTACCTTGAAGGTGTCCTGCTGCTGTTCTTCTTCATCTTCCTCTATCGCTTTACTACCAGTTGGTTTGCGAAGCGACGACAAAGGAAAGAAGACGTAAAAACTAGTGGTGCCTACGGAACTCATGCAAGGTAAAAACGCGTGATTGTAAGGAAGCAGCTCAATTGAAACGTAATGGAGAATTTTTGCGTGAATATGGTAATTCAGTTCTCATCATAGAGATGTTAACAAGGAGGTTTTACTCGCTATGGTTATTAATGCGACAACACTCATCATCTGGCTATTGATCTCTGCCCTGGTTGGCTTTGTTGGAGAACTTCTGGCACGGCGACGTGCCCCTGATGGTATTCTTGGTGCTATCATTCTTGGTTTTCTGGCAATTTGGCTGATCGTCGGCGTCTTCCATTTTCGTATCGTAGGTGAGCCGACACTTTATGGCGTACCACTGATTAGCTCTATTATAGCTGCCGCTATTCTGGTATTCATCTGGAGTGCTTTTGCCTATCACCGCGTTCGTCCCTACTACTCGCGGTACTACGCTCGTCGTCCCCGTCGGCGTTTCCGCCTGTTCCGCTAAAGCCGCTCGTCGAGGAGAGGGAGGTAGGATGCATTCCACCTCCCTCTTTTTGTTTGGTCCGTGCTTTATCGAGTTAAGTGCTTCGATAGAAGAAACGCGCTGAAATCAGCGACGCTCGCTACATCTCCCTCATCGAGCATATTCACCATCTTTTTTACTACAAGGCGACGAGGCTGACCAGGGGTAGCTGGCAGGGTAAAGCCGATAGCAGAAGTCATCTGTGGCTCACGCTCGTGGCGAATCTCTTCCGCCACCAGTTCCAATAAATCAGCTATACCTAAGTCCAGTGCTGTAGCTATGCTCTCCAGCACCTTAGCTGAGGGATACTTTTGTCCACGTTCAATCTCGCCTACGTAGATTTCCGAAAGTCCTGCTTTATCACCAAGCTCTTTAATGGTCAGACGACGGTCTTGACGTTCACGACGAATAACTCGTCCCATAATTTCCTGTAAATCGGCCATCGTTGTTTCCTTCCTATGCTTACGGCATACCTTGCTTGTGAGCTATGCTTATAGCATATTTTCTGTCTTTTATTGTACGCTAAAAGCATGGTATATTCAAGTCAGGAAATGTTTGGTTACCAAAGGAGAAAAATACCATGTTATCGTTTCCCAGACGTATGTCTGGACAAAAGGATGAGCGGTCTATGATGGCTATGCCTTTACCGATTGTTTACGAAAATGTTCCTATTACGCCGCCAGTATGGGAATACGAGGTCTTAACCATTGATACACGTGAAGATGCTCTACCTGATGCTGCTCTGCTCAATGAAAAAGGGAGACAGGGATGGCTACTGGTTAGCGTGGTAGAGCAGAGGGTAAGTCAAGCAAGGGTGCCCTACAGCCAGCAGCTAGAGAACCAACTGCTCACGAGCAGGCCAGAGCAGAAGGCAGGTGAGGGAACGCGCTTTGTCCACTACTACTTTGTACGACAAAAAGCCTAATAGCAGAAGGAGTATAATAATCATGACTTCAAGTTTGTTTGTTCCAACCGTCATTGAGAGTACTGGGCGTGGGGAACGGGCCTATGACATTTTCTCTCGTTTATTGCGTGAGCGTATCATTATGGTCAATGGCCCGATTGAAGACACCATGGCGAATCTGGTGGTAGCGCAATTGCTCTTCCTGGCTGCTGAGGATAGTCAGCGTGAGATCAATGTCTATATCAATTCTCCTGGTGGCGCAATTACTGCCGGACTGGCGATTTACGACACCATGCGTATCTTGTCGTGCCCGGTAGCCACCACCTGTGTTGGTTTTGCAGCAAGCTTTGGTACGATCCTGCTTATGGCCGGTGATCATGGTTTACGCCGCTCTCTGCCGCATGCGCGTATTCATATGCACCAGCCGCTTATTCAAGGTGGTATTGGTGGACAGGCTACCGATATTGATATTCAGGCGCGTGAAATTTTACATACCCGCGATGTACTCAATGAAATTATCCAACGCCACACTGGGCAACCACTTGATCGCATTCGCCGGGATACCGAACGCGATTTCTTTATGAGTGCCACGGAAGCGGTCGAGTACGGTATTGTCGATGAGGTATTACCTCTGGCTGAAAAATAGCGGATAGACGTACCTTTGATAAAGGGAGAGCTATGTTAGATATTTCTAACACGGCTCTATTTTTACGGCATCTATCTCAAACCACTCTGGTCCACTCGCAACTGTCCCAAAGCGGAGGGTGCCGCGTGGTGTGACAATGGCATACTGGTTATCGAGCCAGGCGACGAAACCGAGTGGACGCGCAGGTGGACGGAGAGCTTGCAATACGAGGGTATCATCAACCCAGAAACGAGCCTCGCTCTGTCGCCACTCCAGAGCATAAGTATGCCATCTCTCCATTGCTACAGGAAGGAGAACCTCTTGCGTTCCGGTCAATTTTTGCAGCCAGTGCGCCGCCATCTGTGTGTGGCCGGTCAGACGTGCCCATGTAGCGGTCAGGCCCATGGGAACGGTTGCGGCCAGTGCCTCTGGTCGCATGCTATGCACTACCTGAGCTTTCCAACCCCAGCCAGGGATATGAGGTACCAGGGCCATGTTTGAAGGTGGAGAGGCATAGAAAAACCAAATTGCTTCTGGCAGCATCAAAATATCACCCCGCACAGAAAAAGGATAGTTCCAGAAACCAAAACCTGCCGTGCCGCGAAGTATGCTTGTACTCTCAACGCTGCTGGTAGCGCTGGCTGCTGGTAGCGATGAACGCGCCCGCACTTCCATGCGTAGAGGTGGCCGCCAGGGAAAAGCTGAACGCGCCCGTCTACCATAGTCATCGACTTGAGCATCGGTATACGTTCCTATTTGTGCTAATGGAAGCACCATGCGGAGAGCTGAATCGACGATGTGAAGTGAGCCACCACCAATAGTTGTTTGCGTCCAATAGGAGTCGATAGCGGAAGTGAAATCATCAAACATAGAAGTTCTCGAAAGGCATGCAATGATAAGTATGGAGATGTCGTGATGTTACAAGTTTGCCGAGGATAGCAATAGCTCTTCTTCCAGCTCGTGCCATACTATCTCTTCTGCTATGACACTGCTCACAGGATGGCGGTTTCTTGCAGCTTCAATCATCGTGTTAGCGACCCTCTGCCGGAAATTGGCGAAGTGGGTTTTCTGTTCTTCCTGATCAGGCATTACTCGTAGCTCAATCTGATATGGTTCATAAAATTCATGAGGCTCAAATGCTAGAGCTAATAGGTTGGCGTACTGCTCAATCAACATATTGCGTGCTGGTGAAAGGAAATGATTGTATTGTGAACTGGAGACTAACAGGCACCCGGCAATGCGACCAGCATAGAGGATGGGATATGCAGACGCACTCTTCTCAAAACCTACCTTATGAGTCGGAATAAGGCCTTGTTCATCATCAAGGTTCTCGATTGCGGAAGGGCGCGAGATGGTAACTACATAGCCACACAATGATTCTGCTCCCAGGAACATACCTTTTTGTTCCAGGTTGCTGCTCCAGGGATGGGTGCCAACGCCCACACTTTCGCGTAGGCTATGCACCTTGTTATCTACTTGAGAAGGGGTCATGCAGCGTACCACTATGATGCCCATACCTACTCTATCTGGATCAAGTTGGCCAATGGCTTGCTGTAAAATCATGTTGGAGAGTGACCAGAAGCGCATCGATTCAGTAGTACTGGCGCGAGCGGCAAAGAGGCGCACATAGAATGGCGAGGGTATCTCTTTAGATGAATCATCGAGTATGCCGTTAGAAAAATCCTCAAAGCCCGTCTCTTCGCGAATCAACTCAAAGAGTTGCTCACGATATTGGGGTAAAGCATTCAGTAAATTACGCAAGTTTTGTGGACGAGGGTCCGATTCTTTGTTTATCCAGCGAGCTAACGTAATGGCTTTGACCCCCAGTACCTCAAGGAGACGCTGTTTTTCACGTGGATCTTTGATAATTTCCTTCAACAGGTCCCGCCATGTTTCTGATTCAAGCATGCTGTTGACCCTACTGCTAAAAAAAACCTAAAAGCACTTTTTATGCCTAATCATAGCAGTTTGTGCTAACTACGTCAACAAATTTGGCGGAAAAGCGGAAAATCCTTGGGAATTTATCTTTTTCCCAATGCTTCTCTCAAGAGAGTCGCACTTAGCACACCAAGCACTGCTACTACTAATAGCACACCCTCAATAGCGCGTAATGGTGCTAATGCGCTCACATTATTGATCAGAGCGAGGACAAGCACCGTCACCACAACACCGATGAGAATAATCATGTCGCCCACGATAAAGTTGTAGATAGCTTTAATGGCGTTCAATGCAGTACCTCCTGTTCTGAAACCTCTGTTGCGTCTTTAGGCATGGAGACTCCAACAACACGTCTCTGTTTGCTTTGTCTCAGGATCATAACCAGGATGAACGAGGCAAGTAGATAGAGAACTGCCAGCACCAGAATGAAAGCATCAGCATAGGGCCATGCAACGCCGAAGCCCTCACCGGCCCAAAAGGTACCGAAGGTAGTGAGCATAATACCGACGATGAACTTGAGGGTGTTTTCTGGCACTCGAGTTAAGGGGGCACGTATAATGATGCCTGCGAGGATGACCAGGATACCTGCAATAGTTGCCCCAATGGCAGCTGAGGTAATACCACATGTGTTGTTGCAGACATTGGTAGCTGAACTACTACCAAAGGTAATTACAATGAAAGCAACTTCCAGCCCTTCGAGTAGGACAGCTTTATATGAAAGGGCAACTCCAAAGGGTTCAAAACGGGGAGCGACCTCTTCGCCGCGTGCGCGAAGTTCTGCTCGTGTCTCTTCGAAGATCGCTTCCTCATCGTGGAGAGCCTTGAGGCCACTATAGCGTAAAATGGCCTTCTTGATCCATTTGAGGCCAAAGAGTATGAGAATAACCCCGACGACTAAGCGTAGATAGTCGATAGGGACAAACCGTACCAGTGCTACACCGAGCGTAGCAACGATGGCAGCAAGCGTAGCAGTTGCGGCAAAGGCACCAGCTAAGGAACTACGCCAGTTGATGGTGATGCCAACGACCAGCACAATAGTAAATGCCTCAACAAATTCGACGGCTGAGGCAAGAAAAGCCGCTATAAGGACAGCCCATTGCATGACAACATGACTCCTGTGATCTCGTAATGAAGCCCTCTACGGGCATTCGATTTATTGTTTAGCTATACAAGAATCGTTTCTGTTGTCTATTGTAGCACATAATGGCTGTCTGTATGATTTCATGCTTTCGTGGCGACGATTTGTAGCCACGTACGCGGGACGGCAGTGAGACCTGCTTCCTGTCCTACTTGATAGACCGCTTTGCCTAGTGCATCGGCGGCAAAGGCGAGCGGTGCGCCTGGTAACGCTCCTTCGATGAACAGCCAGTATTGTCCCAGATCATGCCAAGCATCCACGGTGATAATGGCGTTCTGTTTGACGGTTTCTACACTCCCAAAGCCAGCTTGATTGAGCAAATCAACGTAGTCTTCTGGTGTAAGCCACTGCATCGCCGTGGCTTTGGCATCGCGTGAGAGGCGTACTTCGGGATGTTCCTTCCGCAATAGGCGCACAGCCCGCATCGTCCATTGCTGGTAGAAGCGTTCTGTACCCTCAACATACGTTCCCTCGTAGAAGGCACTATTGCAGGCAAAGATGCCACCGGAAGCTAAAATGGAAAAAACCTGTTGGAAAGCAGAGAGCTTGTTGGGAACGAGATGAATAGCGTTGCAAAAGAAGGCGGCGTCGGCGTTATGAACAATCTGGGGGAGATCCTCAGCCTCGCCTTGAATGAAAGCAACTTGAGTTCCCATCTTGCTTATATTGCTCATCTCAAGCATACTTTTCTGCGCCCTGCGTAGAGCCTCTGCCGAAGGGTCAACGCCAATGAGGTGAGCCTGCCTGCCCTGCCGGGCTAGCTCTTCGGCGATCAATCGTGTGATGGCTCCTGTGCCACAGGCCATATCGACGATGGTCAGGGGCATATCTAGCGGACGGTTTGCGAAGTGAGTTAATGCTTGTTGCACGAGCGCACGGTTGACCTCAGTATAGAATGGGTGAGCTGCGAAGGCTTCAAAGGTAAATTTATTGGTTTCTTCTGTTTCAATCAATCCCATCGGGTAGACTCCTTTACGTGTATATTCTGCTAACCTTTTAGAGAGAATCTACCGCCCATTTGTTTCATGAAATTGAGATGTTAGATATGTATAGCTATACCGCCATCGACACACAGAATCTGGCCGGTAATATAGCCTGCTTCGGGTGAGCATAGGAAGGCAATGGCGGCTGCTACCTCTTCGGCTGTGCCTTGACGGCCTAGAGGAGTAGAATTTAGGATAGCATCACTCTGCTGTTGTGTTAGCGTTGAGGTCAGTTCTGTGGGGATATAACCAGGGGCAACCGCATTGGCGGTGATATGACGACTCGCCATTTCGCGTGCCGTGCTGATTGTCAGAGCGAGGATAGCGGCCTTCGATGCGCTGTAATTGGCTTGCCCAGCCGATCCCAGTACACCGGCGACGGAGGAGACATTGACGATGCGTCCCCAGCGTGCCTTCATCATACCGCGTAGGGCCGCTTTCGTACAGAGAAAGGCCGAACGCAAATTGGTATCCATTACATGTTCAAAGTCGGCCAGGGACATCTGTAAAATAAGCTTATCGCGGGTGGTACCGGCGTTGTTCACAAGTATAGTAATCGTCCCAAGAGCTTGGGTGGCCTCAGTGAAGAGCCGCGTCACATCTTCTTCCTGGCTGACATCGGCCTGGATGGCTACGCAACGTTGGCCCAATGTCTCAATAGTGGCTTTGGCTTCTGCTGCCGCATTGGCCTTGCTGCGATAATTAATAACAATATCGGCTCCCTGGCGAGCCAGTCGTTCTGCCGTGGCTCGGCCAATACCCTGACTACTCCCTGTAACTAAAGCAATCTTTCCAGCAAGCGGCTTCTGCTGTTCGTCGGTCATGCTATTTCTCTCCTTCACGTTCTTCCTGCTCCGCACTTCCACTCATCCCTTTCGAGTAGTATAGCATATTCCGGTGCTGAATACGCATAAAGATGATTCTCATCTAGTTCGTCCCTCTTGACGTACTGCTCTATAGTAGAGCAAGGAAATGGAATTGTAGGGGCGTGATTGCTATGAATTGGCGAGGTATTAATCGGCGTTACGAAGCTGGCGTATGGGCTGTTCCGCTGGCCCTTTTCCCTTCATTTCTTGTGAGTGCGGCATTTGGACGGCCTTCGTGTATAGAGCCTATCATTCCGGCACGTAACGAAGAGGTGAACCTTCCACGCTTATTAAACTCGCTGGTGGCACAAGACTATCCTCTGTATGAGGTGATCGTCGTAGATGATGCTTCTACCGATGGCACTGCGGCGGTAGTACGTCGTTATGGGGCGAAGGGCGTGCGCTTGCTCTTGACTAATGGACCGCCGGAAGGCTGGACCGGTAAGAATGCTGCATGCTGGCGAGGAGCCGAGGCCAGTCACTACCACTGGCTATTATTCATAGATGCCGATACTGAGCTTGCACCATTGGCTCTGCGTTCATCGCTCCATTTTGCCTTAGAACAGCAAGTACAGGCTATATCGCTGTTTGCCCGGCAACGTTGCGAAACCTTGTGGGAGCGGTTGCTACTGCCGTTTGCCTACCAGCAGTATTTTGTCGGCGTCAATGCCCGGCATCTTCACGCTGCTGCTGGACCGGCTCTGGCTAATGGACAATATTTCCTGATTTCACGTACTGCCTATCAGCAGGTAGGAGGTCATGCAGCCAATGCGCAAAGCATCATTGATGATGTTGCACTGGCGACTAGCTTGAAAAGGGTCGGTATGATCCCGCTGGCCTGTCGGGGCGAAGCTCTGGTCGCGGTACGCATGTATACAGGGTTGCGAGCGATCATCGCTGGTTTTGGCAAAAATTCGTATCTCTTCTTGCGTAAATCACCCCTGACAGGCATACAGACTGCGTTCAGTACCGCGCTGGCGGCCTCCGTATTGCCCTTGTTGCTGGATGCTTGGCGTAAGCGTTCCTGGGGTATAGTTGGTGTGGCAATAGTGGCCTACTTTGCCCAGGTATGTCACATGCAATTCTGGTTGCGTCGTTTTGGGGTGTCTCTCCGCTATGCTTTGCTGGCTCCCTTTTCAGCATTGGGGTTTCTGGCTATTGCTCTCAACTCGATGGTGTGTGGTCGCGCTCTGGCCTGGAAGGGACGCCGTTATCGTTTTGTACGAGTACGCTACCGTTTGCCACGTCGCTGGATTCTGGACATGGGACGTGCGCTACTGTTCAAAGCACCACACTCGATTGTTGAGGACTCGCGACTGGCTGTTGAAGCTTTGCCGAAGCCGCCCTGTATAGAAGGGGCAGAGCATATACCGCTTGAGGGGTCCTTTGTGCTGGTATCAAACTATTACCAGCGTCTTGATCTCTGGATTGGCTGGAGTGGTGCGCTTCTGATCGATGCCATTGCACAGCGACGCAGGATCACGGTGCGTTATGTGACGACTGATCGTGCTCGTATAGGGCAATTCACGATTCCAGGCACGCGCTGGCTAATTGAGCGGGTGGCAGCTGTCTGGGGTCTTGTGCTGGTCACGCCCCCGGCTCTGTTGCAGAGGCGTACTGAGGGTCAACGCTACGCCCTCTTGCGTATGCTCCGTATGCTTCAACGCGACGAGGGACAAGGAGTGTGCTTTGCCATGATGCCAGAGGGCGATGAAGGTACAGCATCTGGTCTCAACGAAGCCATGCCAGGGAGTAGCCGTGCGCTCTATGCGCTGTCTTCCAGAGGATTACCTCTGCTACCGGCAGCTGTATGGGAAGAAGATGGTCGTCTGCATGCTCACTTTGGCGAACCATTACCGAAGTCTCAGCTCCTGATCACGAATGCTAATGAACTGGATGCCTGTGTACGCACACTAATGATGCGGCGTATCGCGGCATTGTTACCGCCAATGTTACGTGGCAAGTACGGAGGGATAGAAGATGGCGCGTTGGGATAGGGCGATAGCTTTGTTGTCGTTTCGTCAAGGGCGCGTGCTTGATCTGGGCTGTGCTTTTGGCTTTGCAACGCTCCGGCTCGCTCGTAAAGGATACGAAACGATAGGGGTAGATTACTGGCTATGGCCTCTTTCCCCAAGAGATTGCCCAAACAGGTATACACCGTCACTACTCCTTGAAGGATATACAGGCATTGCTAGGGCCAGAGTTTCGTATACAACGGATTATTTGTACCGGGTTAGGCGTGGCAGAACTGGTTAATTTGCCTTTGCTTGTCGGCTGCCGTTATATTCTACGTTGGGAACTACTGTATCAAATTCTTCAGTATGTCTATTTTTTGATTTATCTCCTGGAAGATCTTCTTCCCCTTGGCCGAGCAGGCTATCACTTAATGGTAGTGGCGACGAAAACAGCACCTTCTGCTGGGGTATAAGCAATTCTATATCAGAAAACGATGGTGAATGTGGTGTCTCTGGAGGTGGTACCATGGCGATGTCCTCTTCCGGCGTTGCGGGTTCTGGCATGGCGGGCGCAGACTCTTCTGGTGGTGAGACAACTGCCATTTTCCCTGTAACTTCGAATTCAGACTTAGATGGAGTTTCAGGGGGCGGTGTATCTGAGAGTAGCTTATTCATAGGAGTACGCGTGATATCAAACTCTGGATCGAACTGAGTAGTGCTATCATAGATAGCGGTATGGACTTGCTGTGCGGTAAGGCTGCGTGCGCCGCGCAGGTCTGCTCCAAGCAGGAGAGTATCCTGAAGATCAGCGACAAGGAAGTTGGCACCGGTCAGTATAGCACCTCGTAAATCTACACCGGAGAGATTGGCCCCTGATAGATTAGCTCCTGAGAGATCAGCACCTGTTAAAAATGCATTTGAAAGGTCGGCCATAAAGAAATTGATATTTGTCAATTTAGCATGACGAAGATCGCCTTGGGCCAGATAGCGGTGCGAGAGGTCTTGCTCAGAGAGGTCGACTCCTGCTAACAGGGGCGGTTGCCAGTTGGGGAAACTCTGCTGATGCTGGTGTGTAGTCTGAATCGCGAGTGGCCTTTCCTCAATACGCGGTAGGCGAGCCAACTCATGCTTCACATGCAAATAGGTTTTGGCTTCCTTCAGTTCTCTGTTTAGAGTCTGGACCCGCTTCTCGTCTTTGGCTTCCCACTCGGCCCACGCTTTTTGCATTTGCTGCACTTTCTGGGTAAGTCTTGTTTCAACCTCAGCAGCGTATTTTTCCTGCTTGACCTCCCAATCCCGTTGATGAACCTCCTGGGCGCGTTCCCATCCTTCATTATGGGCTTGCATACGCCGAAGTTGATCATACTGCATCTTAAGGGCTACGAACGCCCCGGCAAAGGCAGATAACAAACTAATGATACTTGCCATTACGACCGTTACAATCATGGTATGTCCCCCTCTATAGAACCTTCTGCCATGCATCCCCACTTTGTGCGGAGCTTTCTGGCTACTTCTGTGTAAATAAGACCTATATTAACTATGATCTATTCCATATGAATATCAACGGAGGTGCAACATTAGCAGTAACGAGTACTGTTACAAAAACCGTTTTTGAACCAATCTTAGTAGATTACCTTACCATAAAGTTCTATAATAGGGAAGATTAAAAGCCATCAAAATTGATGGCTTCTGTAATGAATATTCTATCCAGGCAACATGAGAGGCAAGCAGAGCATGAGTCAATATAATCACCCAATTCCAACATCGTTTTTGTTGGATGAAGATAATCGTCAACTTATTCTTACTTGGAGCGACGAGCATGAGAGTTTGCATGGTTGGGAGAATCTACGTTGGGCCTGCCCCTGTGCGTGGTGTGCTGGTGAAGCGGGACAGCCAGGAATGTTACAAAATCGGCAAAGCCTAACATCCGAAGAGACCACACTGGTCAATATAGAGCCTGTAGGACGTTATGGTCTAACGCCTGTCTGGGAAGATGGGCATAGGACGGGTATCTACACCTATGAAAAATTGCGTGCTAGCTGTGAATGTGAACAGTGTCGTGCAAATAGGACAAAAATACCAAAAACACATTGAGCGTTAACATTGGTTACACATAGCGTTATATCTATTGGATGAGGCAATAGGGGGGCGGCCTGGATAATCATCATCCAAGTCGCAAATAAAATCAAGCAAGTAGGAGTTTGTGTTATGGCTACCAATGGAATCAATGCTCGTGTCCCTGCAACAGCTACTGGAAATTCACGTCGGTTCGCTTGGCTTGTTTCTGGTCTCGCGCTCCGTTTGCTAATCGCCTTTATTATCAGCTGGATGATTATTTTAGCCTTCTTTGTATCAGGTGTTGTTTCTCACTAATTCTCTTGCTCTTCATTGAAACGTACACCTCCGCCTATACTATGCTCCTTGCTTTGCCCAGAGCATATGATAGGCCAGTTCTCCACGTTCCATCATTCGGCGTGTGATGGGCAACATACGCAAAGACATGGGTAGATGGGGGAGAATGACTCGCATACTCCATGCTGAAAGATCAAAGGCTCGTTGCTGCGTTGCGCTCCATTCCAGACCATATATCTCACGAATGGGTTGAGGCAGGAGCGCGCAGGTGATCTGGCAGTTGAGATGTAACAGGGGACGCCACGATATGGGTACTGGAGGGAAAAGTACTTGCTGCGCCAGTTGACGCGCTTGTGGGGTAGCGGCTAATGCATTGCTATGCACCATATCGTCCACATACTGGCGTAAATCTTTCACCGTCCTGGGCATATCTTTTGGTGAAAGACCAAGCAGGTTTGCTAGCTTTTTCGACTCTTGATAGTACTGTTCCTGTTCCTGCTGGCTGATGGGCCCAAGGAACAAAGGATAGGTATAGAGGATAGTATCTATCAAGGTGGCGTGTACCCAGAGCAGTAGTTCAGGCGTACGAGCTTTATAGGGTGTTCCCTTAGTGTGAGTACCTGCCTGTACAGACAACGTCCCATGGACATGGGTGTGCAGGCGGTTGATGGTACGAGCAGCCTCATGGGCAGTTGTGCGGGAGCCAAAGGTGAGCATTTCACCCAGGATGAATGTGCGTTCTGAACGTCCAAGAGGATCGTCCATATAGCTACTATGTATATACACGCCCTCTGCGACCAGTGGGTGCGCTATCTGCATCAATACTGCCCGCGTGCCACCGAGTAAGATGGCAGTTTCGGCAGCGATTTTCCAGGTGGCGCTCTTTGGGCCATAGTAGCCATAGTCTTTCATCTGTGTATTGTCATCCATTCTACTGTTGTTCGAAGTTTACTGTGGCTGTTCTGTCTGCAAAATTTGTCAGTGCCATAGATGCGGTTCCTCTCCAAAAAATATCAGCAATATACACTTACTCTACAGTATGATGGTATCGCCTGAGATAGGAGCATGTCAAATGCGGGGTTCTCTTTCAGGGAAGGTCACGCTGTTTCACGCTTACTCCGTTGGGGGGCAAAAAATAGGTATTGACAGCATTGCTTTTCTATGAAGTTTTATGCTATATTCTTTATTAGCGTTTGCTGATAGCTTTCATTGTCGAGAGAAAGCTCTAGCGGAACGTGAAGAGGTCCCGTTGACTCCCAACTACTATGGTTAGTTGCAGCGTGGACATTAAGCGAAGCTCATTTATTGAAAAAGGCAACGGGAGTGTACATGTATTTGCCCTGTTGCCAGAGCGAAAAGGAGTATCTGTAATGGCTCGTGTCCTCTTTGAGCATGTCTACAAACGATTTGGCAAAGTCGAGATTGTGCATGACGTTAATCTCGATATCACCGACAAAGAGTTCCTCGTCCTGGTTGGTCCCTCCGGTTGTGGCAAAAGTACCTGTCTACGTATGGTCGCTGGTCTGGAAGAGTTAAGTGAAGGTGATATCTACATTGCTGAAAAACTCGTCAATGGGGTCCCTCCCAAGGATCGCGACATTGCGATGGTTTTCCAGAACTATGCCCTCTATCCTCACATGAGTGTCTATGACAATATGGCCTTTAGTCTGAAGTTACGCCACTTCCCTAAAGACCAGATCAAGAAGCGTGTTGAGGAAGCTGGTGAAATTCTCGGACTACAGCAACTGCTCAAACGCAAACCCAAAGAACTTTCTGGCGGTCAGCGTCAACGTGTCGCTCTTGGTCGCGCTATCGTGCGTGAGCCAAAGGTCTTCTTGATGGACGAGCCTCTGTCCAACCTGGATGCGAAACTGCGTGTAGAGACGCGTGCCAATATCACCAAACTCCACCAGCGTATTCAAACCACAGTGATCTATGTTACCCATGACCAGACTGAAGCGATGACCATGGGTAGTCGTATCGCCGTCCTCAATGCTGGCATTATTCAACAGCTTGGTGCGCCACAGGAACTCTACGATCACCCTTCCAATCTTTTCGTGGCTGCCTTCATTGGTTCTCCATCAATGAACCTCTTCCCCGGAGCGAAAGTTGTTAGCGATGGTAATAAGATGCGCATTGTAGTTGAAGG
>WNGL01004948.1_pt1 | contig 23140 bp, 20 predicted proteins | sample 5400591 | NCBI WGS metagenome assembly WNGL01 (sample SAMN13153377, study PRJNA577476) | soil metagenome | isolation source: 80 cm soil or saprolite under Garry oak tree replicate 1 | place: USA:California | collected 2016-06-15 | reverse complement strand
AGTTTGCCGATGGAGTCAGACATGAATCACGCAAAAACGAGGCTCGGTGCATTCGCGCTCGGCCTTGCCGCGTTCGCGGCCGCAACGGCGCTGCCGGCCGGACAGACGCGGAACGAAGCCATCATCACGGTCAATCCCTCGCTCTACAGCACGATCTATTACCGGCCGCTTACGGTCTTCAGCCGCGGCGGACGCGTGACCGCCGTCGCCGGCGTGCCGTCGAATCCGCGGCTGTTCTACATGGGCGCCGCGGGCGGCGGCGTGTGGCGGACGACGGACGGCGGCGCGCGCTGGGAGCCGCTCACCGACGGACAGATCAGCGTCGGCTCGATCGGCGCCCTCGCGGTCGCCGACTCCGACCCGAACGTCATCTACGTCGGCACCGGCTCGGCCGATCCGCGCGGCAACGTCTCGAACGGCGACGGCGTGTACAAGTCGACCGACGCGGGAAAGACGTGGACGCACATCGGCCTCGAGAAGGCCGGACTCATCGGCCGCATCCGCATTCATCCGCAGAATCCCGATATCGCGTACGTCGCGGCGCTCGGCAATATCTTCGGGCCGAATCCGGAGCGCGGCGTATTCCGGACCAAGGACGGCGGCAAGAGCTGGGAACAGGTGTTGAGGGTGAGCGAGCGGACGGGCGCTGAAGATCTCTCGCTCGACGCGAAGAATCCCAACACCGTCTTCGCTGCGATGTGGACGGCCGAGCGCAAGCCGTGGACGATTGATTCGGGCAGCATGGAAGGGGGCATCTTCCGCTCGACCGACGGCGGGAACACCTGGCAGAAGCTCTCGAAAGGCCTGCCGCAGGGCGTGATGGTCGGCAAGGCGGGCGTCTCGGTGTCGCTCGCCGATCCCAAACGCGTCTACGTGCTGATTGAAGCCGCCGGCGATCAGGGCGGCGTGTACCGCTCGGAAGACGGGGGCGATTCGTGGACGCGCGTGAACGCCTCGCGCAACCTGCTGCAGCGCGCGTTCTACTACACCCACATCTACGCGGACCCGCAGCAGGCCGACACGGTGTATGCGGTCAACACCGGCGCGCTGAAGTCGACCGATGGCGGGAAGACCTGGCAGGCGCTGAATCCTCCGCACGGCGACAACCACGACTTCTGGATCAATCCGACCAACAACCAGATCCTGATCAACTCGAACGACGGCGGCGCCAACATCTCGACCGACGGCGGACGGACGTGGTCGACCCAGAACAATCAGCCGACCGCAGAGCTGTATCGCATCGAGACCGACACCCGCTGGCCGTACGGGGTGTACGCCTCGCAGCAGGACAACAGCAACATCGCGGTGCCGAGCCAGGGCCCTGGCGACACCTTCAGCGTCGCCGGCGGCGAGAGCGGCTACATCGCTGTCGATCCGCGCAATGCCAACATCATCTACGCCGGCAACTACGGCGGGACCATCGAGCGCACGGACCGTTCCAGCGGCGTCAGCGAGAGCGTGCGCGTGTATGCCGACGAGGAAACGGGCCAGCGCGCGGCGGACATGAAGTACCGCTTCCAGTGGGACGCGCCGATCCGCATGTCTCCACACAACCCGGACGTCGTTTATACGACGTCGCAATACGTCCACCGGACCAGCGACGGCGGCCAGACGTGGGAAGTCATCAGCCCGGATCTCACGCGCAACGACAAGACGAAGCAGGATTACGCGGGCGGCAAGGGCATCACGCGCGACGACACGGGCGTCGAAGTCTACGACACGATCTTCGCGTTCGAAGAATCGCCGGTGACGCCGGGCCTTCTCTGGGCCGGCACCGATGATGGGCTGCTGCATCTGTCACGCGACAACGGGAAGACGTGGCAGAAGATCACGCCGACGGGTTTGCCGGACTGGAGCACGATCAACGTGATCGATCTGTCGCCGAAGAACGCGGGCCGCGCGATCGTGACGGCGTATCGCTACATGCTGAACGACTTCACGCCGTACGTGTATCTCACGAACGACTATGGCAAGACGTGGAAGCGGATCGCCGACGGCAACAACGGCATTCCGGCCGGCCACTTCGCCCGCGTCGTCCGCGAGGATCCCGATCGTCCGGGGCTGCTCTATGCGGGGACCGAATACGGAATGTACATCTCGTTCGACGAAGGCGCGCACTGGCAGAAGTTCCAACAGAACCTGCCGATCACACCGGTCATGGATCTGAAGGTCTATCGAAGGAACCTGATCGTCGCGACGGAAGGACGCGGGTTCTGGATCGTCGACGCGCTGCCGGTCGTGGAGCAGTTGAAGGCCGGCATCGAATCGACGGCGGGCACCCTCTTCAAGCCTGCTGACGCGTATCGTCAGGGAGGACCCCTGCCGTCGTTCTACTACTGGATGAAGGATCAGCCGACGGCGCCGGTGACCGTAGAAGTGCGCGATGCGACGGGCGCCGTGACCTACACGGCGACGGGGCAGCCGGGCGCGGGAGTCACCCAGCCGCCGTCGCCGGTGCCGCCTGTGCAACCTGCAGGTGGTCGCGGCGGACGCGGAGGGCGCGGCGGCTTCGGACTCGGCGGACCGACGGTCGCGGCGCATCAGGGACTGAACGAAGCGACGTGGAACGCGCGCCTCGAGACGCCGTTCACGGTTCCGCCGCGCATCATCATGTGGGGCGGTGGCGGCGGGCGAGGCGGCGGACCCAAGGCCGCGCCGGGCATGTACACCGTGAAGGTGTCGTCGGGCACGTGGTCACAGGAGCAGAGCTTCCGGCTCAGTTCCGATCCGCGGCTGCCCGCAATGTCCAACGCTGAAGGCGCCGAGCAGTTGAAGATGGCGATGGACGCAGGCAACCAGATCAAGGTGCTCTACGACACGCTCGCGAAGCTTCGCGACGCGAAGCAGCAGGCGTCGCAGATCGCGCAGAAGGCCGGTACCGGCAGTCAGGTCGGCGCCGCGGCGAAGACGCTGACAGACAAGCTCGTGGCGGTCGAAGGCGATCTGACGCAGCTCCAGGGCGAAGCAGGCCAGGATGCGCTCAACTTTCCCGGACGTCTGGACAATCAGTGGGTTGCGCTGTACTCGAACGTCGTACAACTCGAGCGGAAACTGAATAAGTCGGTGAAGGAACGTTACTCGGATCTGCGGGCGCCGACCGACGACCTCATGCGTCGAGCGCAAGCGGTCCTGACGACCGACCTGGCCGCTTTCAACGAGGCGGCCTCGAAGGGCGGGGCGGGAACCGTGGTCATTAAGTAACGAGGTCCGAGGGTCGAGGGTTAAGGGTCGAGGTCGAGCTTCGATCGATCGTGCTTCTCCTCTATGAAAAACCTGCTCTCTCAGAGTGAAAAACAGAGAACTTGTGCTAACCTTCGTGCATTCATGCGCAGCCTGACGCGGAAGCCGCGAGCGGAACGGAGCGAGCGGCCCGCCGTCGCGCCTGCGGCGCTTCGGCGAAGCAGGCTGAGCGTAGTAGTGAGCTAGTCGGAGTGCAGGACGTGCCAGCACATCGAAGGAAGCGAACGAGCGACAGCGAGTGAGCCACGCGAGCGGAGCGGGGATCATAGGGGTCCCCGCGAGCGAGCGTGCTGGGGGGTCCGGCGGGGCGAAGCCCCCCGGCATATCGAAGGAAGCGAACGAGCGACAGCGAGTGAGCCACGCGAGCGGAGCGGGGATCATAGGGGTCCCCGCGAGCGAGCGTGCTGGGGGGTCCGGCGGGGCGAAGCCCCCCGGCATATCGAAGGAGCTGAGATGGCCAAGAAGACGGCGAAGAAGTCCGCGCGCAAGCCGAACGCGGCGTTCATGAAGCCGATGACGCCGAGCCCGGCGTTATCGGAAGTGGTCGGCACGAAGCCGATCCCGCGGACCGAGGTCACCAAGAAGCTGTGGGCCTACATCAAGAAGAACAAGCTTCAGGACGCCAAGAACCGCCGGATGATCAAGGCGGACGACAATCTGAAGACCGTGTTCGGCGGGAAGGCCCAGGTCAACATGTTCGAGATGACCAAGCTGGTGAACAAGCACCTGAAGGCCTGAGCTTTCGGCTCTGTTCCGATGGCGCCACGAAAAGCCCCGATTGCGGGCTTTTCGTGCGTCCACGGCGCCACCCGCGTTCACGAACGCACCCCGCCGCGGCCGTCACCGTCCCTGCGCGCTGCCCGTCTGATATCGGTACCGTGATTCGGTGTTCCGGAATGGACCATCGGGCGTCGCGCCGTGCGCATCTGTATTGGTACCTTCCACTGAGAAAGGTCGCGGCATACGGCTTGCCCTTCGGCAATTGACCATGTCGTGTAGATCTGTCTGGCGGGGTCCGGCGCGCGCGCGCGGCTTTACGCTGCTCGAAACGCTGCTGGTCGTGGCCATCATCGGCGTGCTGGCAGCGATTGCCCTACCGATGTCCGGCAACGCCATCCGGTACGCGAAGATCAGCGGCGATTCGCGGGACCTTACGAACGATCTCGCCGTGGCGAAGATGCGTGCCGCGGCGAAATTCACCCAGGCGCGCGTGTACGCCGACCTTTCCGGTAACGCGTACTATATTCAGACGTGTGATACGCCCGCCACGACTCCGTGTCCGAGTTGGACGACGGACGGCGGCACGAATTATCTGTCGAACACCGTGTCGTTCCGGTACAGCCCGGTCTCGGCGCCGCCCGCGAACACGCAGACAACGATCGGTCAGGCCGGCAACTGCCTGAACAACGCCTCTCCGCCGGTGGCCGTCGCGAATACGGCCTGCATCATCTTCAATTCCCGCGGCATCCCGGTCGACACGGCCGGCACGCCCACGGGCGCATACGGCTTTTACATCAGCGACGGCACTTTCGTGTACGGCATCACCGTCGCGGCGACCGGCTTCATTCGCAGCTGGCGGACCAACGACACGACGACACCCACATGGACTCAGCAGTGATTCAGCAGGGGGAACGCGGGACCACACTTATAGAGGTGATGATCGCGAGCGCGATTCTCTGTACTCTCATGGCTGGATTGATGTCGATGGCCGCCCTGGCCATCTCGACGACGGAGAACCAGGGCCATCTGGCCGCTCGCGCGACCGAATACGCGCAGGACAAGATGGAGCAACTGCTCGGCCTGGCGTATGGCGACGTGGTCAGCGACACCCGAAGCTTCCCCGCCGCGAGCACGGGCGGCTCGGGGCTCGCCGTTGGCGGCAGCTATAACGTCGACAGCCCGGTCGCGCTCTACGTCGATTACCTCGACGACGCGGGGAATCTGTGTGGATCGACCGGTGCGGCGTGTGCCGCGCCGGTCGGCACGACCGCGCCAACCGGCTGGTTCTACAAGCGTGCGTGGCAGATCTCGCAGCCGGCGACGAATCTGAAGCAGATCACCGTCGCCGCCTGCACGAGTCGCGGTTTTGGCGGGAGCACTCGCGCCGCGTCGTATCTCACGGTCCTCAAGACGAGTCCTTTCTGATCATGAATTCCAGAAGCGCCGGTTTCTCGCTCGTCGAGTTGATGATCGCGATGACGATCATGCTGGTCATCTCTGGTGCCGCGGTCACCGCGTTGCTGAAGCTGAGCACGACGCAGTCCACGATCTGGAACCGCACGCAGATGCACAGCGGCATCCGCGGCGCGACGGAAGTCCTGCAGCAGGAGGTCGGCCAGGCGGGCCGCATCACGCTTCCGAGTCCCGTCACGTTGACGAGTGGTCCCGCCCTGGGGGCCACCTCTTTGACCGTGTCGTCGAGCAGCGGCATGTTCGCCGGAGAGAAGCTGACGCTTGGCGCAGGCACGAATCAGGAGACGGTCACCGTCTCCGCGGATCCGACCAGTTCGACATCCGTCTCCATTTCAGCCACCACCGCGTCTCACCCATCAGGGGATTCGCTCAGCGTGCAGGGCGGCTTTTCCGCCGGAATCGTGCCGTCGACGACCCTGAACGGGTCGACCGCCTCGGTCTTGAAGATGTTTGGCGACATCAATGGCGACGGGAACATGGTGTACATCGAGTACTCCATCTCCCCGTCGTGCATCTGTTCGGGCACGTGCTCGCCGAGCACGACGACAGGAAACCTGTATCGAAACTCGATGGCGTGGAATGCCACCTCGAAGACGCCCGCAACAGCGTCGCAGATTCTCCTTGGCAACGTCACCGCGAACCCGAACAATTCGGCGTGCTTCAACTATCAGACGGCAACGGTGAGCGGGAATACCTACGTCACGGACGTTGCCGTGACGCTGACCGTTCAGACGCAGCTGATCGATCCGATCACCCGCAAGGCGCAGACGGAAACGAAGGCGCTTCTGAACGTCTCGCCCCGCAATGTGTTCAACACGTGGGAGCTGGCAGGCTTTGGATACACGGACCGCGTGCAGCCGACGCCGGGCACGGTCACCACCCTCCTCGCAGGCGCGTCCTGAGGTGCGAGCGATGAAAAAAGACGAACAAGGCATCGCGCTCGTCATCACGATGTTTCTGCTGGCGACGCTGTCGGCGCTCGCCGTGTCGATGATGTTCCTCGCGCAGACGGAAACGGCTTCCTCACGGAACTACCGGACGATGTCGCAGGCCCGCTATGCGGCAGAAGCCGGCGTCCACGAGATGGCCAACTACCTGATGAACACCACCTTCGTGCCGTCGTCGAACGTCGACACGACGAAATCGCCGGTGACGTGCACGGGGGGGAGTTGCGCCCACACCGGGTCGTGCGCGTCGTACAGCACGATTGCGGCTGCGGTCGCAAACGGCTGCGTCGTCCTCGGCTATTCGTCAGCGACGACGAACAATCCGACCGCGACCGTGCACACGCCGACCAGCAGCACGCTGGCCGTGAACGGATCCGGAGTGACGAACAATCCGGCGCTGGGCACCGTGACCTACAGCACGGCGGCGATTCTCCTGTCGCAGCGGTCCATTACCGCCTACGGTTCTTCGACCCCCAGCACGATCCAGACGTGGGTCATCATTTCCGACGGCACCGTGCCGCCTTCGACGTCCGCCATCGTCGAAGTGTCCGCCACCATGGAGCAGGAAACCGGGGAGGCGGAGACCTTTGCCGTGTTCGCATCGAATCCGAACTGCGGAGCCATCACGATCAGCGGCAATGCCGCGACGAACAGCTACAACTCGCAGAGCAGCACGGACATGTCGACGACGCCGCCGACCACGACGGGAACGCAGGGCGGCATCGGCACCAACGGCAACCTGAACGTGTCGGGCTCCGTTGACATCGGCGGCACCCTGACGACGCCGAGGACGGGCGCCGGCGCCTGCACCGCCAGCAATCCCGACGCGATCACGGGAAGCGGCAGCTGGACGTACCCCGACGGCGCCAACTGGCGTGCCCACGACGAACACCACGATCTCATCGAGCCTGACGAGCGTGACGTGCACGGCGCTGGTCGCAGCGTCAGGCTGGTCGTGTCTCGTCAATGGGGCAACCAATACCGTTACGTTGACGCCGGCCGTCACCACGAATGTGCTGACTCTCGGGAATCTGTCGGTCGGTTCCAACACCAATCTCGTCATTGCGGGTGGAAGCAGCAGCGAGACATTGAACGTCAACAGCTTTGCGATCGGCAGCAACGCCACGATGTCGTTGGCGACGTCCACCAACGTCACGATGAACATCGCCGGCCAGAGCCTCGGCTCGACGAAGCCGCTGGACCTTTCCGGAGGTGGCACGGTCAATCCCTCGTACGACGCGTCACGCTTCCAGATTATCTACGCGGGCACGGCCGAGATGGATCTGGTTGGAAACAACACCATTGCCGCGACCATCTACGCGCCAAACGCGACCACCAAGACCACCGGACACGGCAACCTGTATGGCTCCGTGCTGTCGAGCACGTTTACCGACACGGGCGGCGCGCAGATCCACTACGACACGAGTCTGTCAACGAAGTTCAAGACGATCGGCAACCACGTGCTCACGTCGTTCAGTTGGAAGAAATACTAGAATCGGGTAATTTGGAAATCGGGTAATTCCGTAGTCTTGCATGCGCACGCTACCGCGTGCGCTTTAGAATCTTCAGACATAACCGGACTCCTCGACAATCCGTTCCCGTTTTCACGGCCTGCGTTATCATTTCTCTCCCCATGGCGACCCAAACGACGACTGCGCCCCCGGCGCCGATGACGTTCCGCCAGGTGCTCGGCCTCACGGTCATGCGCCGGGTGTGGTACGCGCAGCTGGTCAGCCTGCTCGGCGACTTCCTCGCGCTCTTCGCGGTGATCAGCGTGGTCACCTACCGGATGCACGGGACGCCTGCGCAGGTGACCGGCGTCCAGATCGCCTACATGCTGCCGCTGGCGATCCTCGGTCCGCTGTCAGGCGTCTTCGTCGATCGCTGGCCGCTCAAGCCGACGCTCGTCGCGAGCGACCTGATTCGCGCCGTCCTCGTCATGTTCCTGTTCGTGACGGCGACGATGTGGCAGATCTATGTGGTGCTCTGCGCGCTGAGCTGCGTGTCGAGCTTCTTTGGTCCGGCACAGTCGGTCACCATTCGGAATCATGTGCCGGCGAACGGTCTGATCTCGGCGAACGCCTTGATGCAGATGGCGATGATGGGGACGCGGGTCATCGGTCCCGCGGCCGCAGGGGCCCTGGTGGCCGCGTTCGGCCCGCGCCTCTGCTACGGGCTCGACGTGATCAGCTTCATCGCCTCGGCCGCGCTCATCAGCTCGGTCGCGATTCTGCGCCCTCCGGCACCTGCATCCGCTGCCGTCGTGTCTCAGAAGAGCCGCGTCGGCGCGGTACTCCACGAGATGAGCGCCGGCTTGCGCTTCATCGTGCACCACGCCGCGATTTCGTTCGTGGTGATGGCGATGGCGGCGGGGTTGTTCGTGATCGGGTGCTTCGGCCCGCTGATCGCGATCTACGTGCGCGAGTGGCTGCACGCGAACGCCGGTGTCTTCGGCATGGTGAGCGCGATGGTAGGCACGGGGATGATGTTCGGGATGCCGGCGGTCCGCCGCCTGTCAGGATCGCTGTCGAACTCGACGCTCGTCCTGGCCGGCCTCGCAGGGATCGGTCTCGGCGCGCTGATTCTCGGGGCATTCACGTTCGTGCCGACCGCGATGCTCGGAACGTTCACGCTAGGGTTCACCTTCGCCGGTGTGATCGTGCCCGCGCAGACGCTCCTGCAGCGCGAAACGCCGCACGAGCTGATGGGACGCATCTCGAGCTCGGTGATGTCGATCGTCTTCTTCGCGCAGCTGCTCGGGCTCGCGCTGTCGGGCGTGCTGGCGCAGGTCTTCGGCGTCCGCGCGGTCTTCTTCCTGTGCGCGATCCTGGCCTGGGTGTTGACGGGCGCCGGCAGGTGGCTGCTCGGCACGGATCGGCACGCGCAGGCCCTGTGAAGAGAAAGTAGCTGCGCCTGGAGGGTATACTCCTCCAATTATTCCCTGGAGGAAGTATGAGGCTGTCGTCCATCCGTGCGCGCACCCGCGAAGCCGTCCTGATCGCGGGGCTGATCGCGCTGGCCGGATATCCCATATCGAGTCAGAGTCCGCTGTACGCCCAGTCCCGCCCGCGCGCCAGCGCCACCTCGCAGAAGCCGGATGAGGATTACACCGCGCGCATCAGGAAGGCAACGCCCGACCCGCGCATCACCACCGAATACGTCGATCACATGCCGGCGTCCGCAACGGTGCCTTCGCCGCTGAAGGTCCTTGGCTACGTGCCGGGCGAGCCGGGCCGTCTCACGTATCACGCCGATATCGTCCGCTACTACGAGGCGCTCGAGAAGGCGTCGCCGCGCGTGAAGCTGTTCAGGATCGGCAAGAGCGAGGAAGGACGCGAGATGGTCGCGCTCGCGGTCGCCGACGAAGCGACGATCAAGCAACTCGACAAGTACAAACAGATCACGGCACGCCTCACCGATGCGCGCAAGCTGCAGGAGGCTGAAGCGAAGCAGTTGATTGCGACGGGAAAGCCGATCTACTACGCGACCGGCAGCATCCACACGCCCGAGACTGGAAGTCCGGAGATGCTGACGGAGCTCGCGTTTCGCCTCGCGGTCGAGGAGACGCCCTTCATCCAGACGATCCGCAACAACGCCATCGTCGTCATCACGCCGTCGACCGAGGTGGACGGCCGGGAGAAGGTCGTCGACAACTTCAACTACTCGCTCAAGCACCCCAACGAACCGCAGCCCGGGCTCGTGTACTGGGGACAGTACGTCCAGCACGATAACAACCGCGACGGCATCGGCGTCGGCCTGAAGCTGACGCAGAACGTTCTGAGGAGTTTCCTCGACTGGCACCCGACGGTGTTCCACGATCTGCACGAATCCGTGACGCTGCTGTACGCCTCCACCGGCACCGGACCGTACAACACGATCGTCGATCCCATTCAGATTAATGAGTGGTGGCTGCTGGCGCAGAACGAGATGATGGAGATGGCGAAGCGGGGCGTGCCGGGCGTCTGGACCTACAACTACTACGATGGGTGGGTCCCGAACTACATGTTCTGGATTGGCGTCACGCACAATTCGATCGGCCGCTTCTACGAGACGCAGAGCTTCCGCGGACAGAATTACGCCATGGGCGCACTCAATCAAAGCCGCGAGTGGTATCGGCCGATGCCGACGCCGAACGACATCACGTGGGGACCGCGCGCCAACGTCAACATGCAGGAGAGCGCGCTCCTCATCTCGATGAACAACGTCGCGAAGAACCACGAGACGTTCCTCGAGAACTATTACCTGAAGAACAAACACACGATCGAGCGCGGCCAGACGAAAGCGCCGTATGCCTACGTCGTCCCCGCCGCCCAGCGACGCCGCGTCGAGGCCGCAGAACTCATGAATCTGATCCGCCGCGAAGGCGCCGAGGTCCATACGGCCGCCGCCGCGTTCACGGCCGGAAACGTGTCCGTCGCGCCGGGCGACTACATCGTGCGTCTGGACCAGCCGTATGGAGCGATCGTCGAGACGCTGCTCGGCGTTCAGTACTACGCGCCTGAAAATCCGCGGCCGTACGACGATACGGGCTGGAGCATTCCGCTACTGCGCAACCTGAAGGCGACGGCGATCGCCGACAAGTCCATCCTCCAGCAGCCGATGACGCTCGCGGCGGCGGATTTCACGGTCCCCGGCACGATTACCGGCACCGGTCCCGTGCTCGTCGTCGATCACACGACAGACAACACGCTCGTGACGTTCCGGTTCCAGCACGCCGCGGTGAAAATGGCGGCGGCGGAGCAGGCGTTCGATCTCGACGGCCATCACTTCGCGCCGGGCGCCTTTGTGATGGCCAACGCGGATCGAGCTGCGATCGAGCCGTCAGTCAAGGCGCTCGGCCTGTCTGCGTGGGCGGCCGCTGCGGCGCCGAACGTCCCGATGCACGACCTCGACGTGCCGCGCGTCGGCTACATCCATACGTGGACGAGCACGCAGGACGAAGGCTGGGTGCGCATGGCGTTCGACAAGCTCAAGGTGCCGTACACGTACTTCGGCGACAACCTCGTGCGCCAGGGTAATCTGCGGCAGAAGTATGACGTCCTCATCTATCCTCACGCCGGAGGCACCGCGACGAATCTGGTCTACGGCGGCGTCGCCGGGAACGCGCCGCGTCCATACAAGAAGACCGACGAAACGCCGCACCTCGGCGTCCAGGATTCAACCGATGACATGCGCGGCGGCCTCGGGTACGACGGCCTGCAGGAGCTGTACAAGTTCGTCCAGCAGGGCGGCGTCCTGATCACCGAAGGCGCGACGGCGACGGTCTTTCCCGAGTTCAACCTGACGCAGGGCGTCACCGTCGAGACGCCCGAGTCGCTATATGCGCGCGGATCGGTGCTGAAGGCCGTTCTCGGCGATCGGACCAGTCCTATCCTTTATGGCTACGACCAGAGCGCGCTCGCCGTGTATTTCAACCAGGCGCCCGTGCTGTCAATCGGGGGCGGCTTCGGTGGACGCGGGGGCGGGGGGCGCGGCGGCGGTCCGAGCATTCCCGGCATTCCAAACATGCAGCCCAATGCCGTGCAGCCGCGCCTGACGACGCTGGATCGCGATGCGGCGGCCTCCGCCTCCACCGCCGCTGACGCGGCAGCTCCGGCGGGACGCGGTGGTCGTGGTGGTGGACGCGGCGGGCGTGGAGGCGGTGGTGGTGCTGGCGGCGGGGCGACTGCGGAAGGAGCGGCGTCGGCCTCCGCTCCTGCTGGCGCCGGAGCTACGGCGGGACAAGGCTTCGGCCGCGGCGGCGGCGCCGCGGGGCCGCTGCCACGCGTGCTGCTGTCGTTTCCCACAGATCCGAACGATATGCTGCTCTCCGGATTGTTAGTCGGGGGCGAGGCGCTCGCGGGTCGTGCCGTGGCGGTCGACGCACCGATCGGAAAGGGACACGTGATCCTCTTCGCGACGCGTCCGTTCTGGCGATTCCAGACGCAGGGAGAATTCTTCCTCGCCTTCAACGCGATCCTGAACTGGGACCATCTCGACGCCGGCCGCGCCGCGCCGCGCGTCACGACAACGGAATCGAGATGAAACGATCATTCCTCGTTGCAACGGCCATCGTGGTCCTGACGACCATGGCGCAGCCGATCTTTGCCCAACCCGCCACGCTGCGCTACCGCTGGGTCAAGGGAGACGTGTTGAAATACCGCATGACCCTCCAGACCGATTCGACGATGAGCGGAATGCCGGGCGCCGGCAACGCGACGCTCGGACAGACGATGACGCAGCGAATCACGCTGGCGGTCGAGGACGTCGCGCCCGATGGGACGGGCACCCTGATGGAAACTGTGACCGCGATCAAGGCGGAGATGAACAGCCCGATGGGCCGGATGATGTACGACTCGGCGTCTCCCACGCAGAACACGACCGACCCGATGAGCGTCAATATTGGCAAGATGCTTTCGCCGCTGGTCGGCGAGCCCGTCATCGTCGTGATCGGCGTAGACGGCTCCGTCCGGAAGGTGGAGGGCGCGTCGCGTCTCATGGACAAGATCGCGGCAGGACTCGGCCAGGATCCGGCGGTGGCGCCCTTCCTTCAATCGATAAAATCGACGTTCAGCGACGAGGGGCTGCGCGCGATGACCGAGCAAACCTTCGTCTCCCTGGCCCCGACGCCGGTCAAGCCAGGTGACAGGTGGACCGGACGGATCTCAATCGGCAACCCGGCCATCGGCAGAATCGCGTATGCGATGACGTTTACGCTCAAAAGCTTCGACGAGACGGCGTCCCGCGCCACGATCGGCGTATCGACGATCATGACGCAGGAGAGCGCCCCGCCGCCGGGACCGATGAACATGACAGTGAAGCTTGGCGCCAGCACCGGTAGTGGCGAGGTCGTCCTCGCGAACGGCCTCATCGAGCGCAGCACGATGCGCTTGAACATGCCGATGACGGCCTCGATGAGCGGCCCGGACGGCGCACCGACCACGATAACGAACGAGTCGAAGACCACGATGACGCTCGAACGAATCGACAAATAGGAGGTGAGATGAAGAGACTCGCAATGATCGCGGCTCTGATCGCCATCGCAACGGGCGTGATCGCGGCGCAGCAGAAGACCGCCGCCGGCGGTGACGAGGCGGCGATCGCGAAGATCCGTTCCGCATACCAGTCGGCCTCGAGCGCGCAGGATGCGCCGGCGATGGCGAAGCTCTATGCGCCCGACGGCATCGAGATGCCGCCGAATGCGCCGGCCGTGAAGGGCCGCGCCGCGATCGAGGCGTATCACAAGTCGTTCGCGCAGCAGTTCATGGTGCACGGGATGACGATTACCGGAACCGAGACCCACGTGATGGGCGATCGCGGGTACGACGTTGGCACCTACAAGCAACAGCTCATGTCCATGAAGGGCGGGGGCGTGATTGACGATCACGGCAAGTACGTGGTGCTGTTCAAGAAGGACGGCGGCAACTGGTGGATCACGCACGCGATCTACAACAGCGACGTGCCGCTGCCCGCACCGCCGGCGAAAAAATAGATGGTCCGCGCGATCGTCCTCACCATGGCAGCCGTGCTGTCGCAGGTCTCCTCTGCTCCTGAGCGCGCCATCGTGTCCGCCATCGACGCCGGCAACGCTGAGGCGCTGGCGCTGCTCGAGAAAGCCGTCAACATCAACAGCGGCACGCACAATCTGCCGGGCGTACGCCTGGTTGGCGATCTCTTCCGCCGCGAGTTCGATGGGCTCGGGTTCAAGACGCGATGGGTGGACGGCGCGGCGTTCCATCGCGCGGGGCACCTGATTGCCGACCATCCCGGGAAGGGCCCGCGCATCCTGCTCATCGGCCATCTCGATACGGTCTTCGAGAAGGACAGCCCGTTCCAGTCCTTCAAGCGGATCGACGACAAGACCGCCACCGGGCCGGGCGTGATCGACATGAAAGGGGGCGACGTGATCATCATCGCCGCCTTCAAGGCCCTGAAGGCGGCCGGCGTCCTCGCCGACATGAACGTCATCGTCGTCATGACGGGCGACGAGGAGGATGCCGGCGATCCGCAGGCAGCCGCCCGAGCGTCGCTCGTCGAGGCGGCAAAAGGCGCGAAGTACGCCCTCGGCTTCGAGGATGGATCCGGCGACCCGAGATACGCAGTCACCGCGCGCCGCGGCACGTCTTCCTGGACGCTGAAGGTCACCGGGAAGACGGGCCATTCATCGCAGATTTTCCGTGAAGACCTGGGCTACGGCGCCAACTACGAGCTCGCGCGCATCCTGGATGGCTTTCGGCGGAAGCTGGCGGGCGAAGAGCATCTGACGCTCAACGCCAGTTTGATCCTCGGCGGCACCGCCGTCGATCTCGATGAGGCGCTCAGCCGCGGGACGGCGTCGGGCAAGACGAACGTGATCCCCGAGCGCGCCGTCGCGATCGGCGATCTTCGGACGTTATCGAACGAGCAGCTGCAGCACGCGCGAGACACGATGAAGGCCGTGGTCGCCGAGTCGCTGCCGCGGACGCAGAGCACCCTGATCTTCCAGGACGGTTATCCGTCGCTGCCGCCCACTGCCGGCAACGCGCGGCTGCTCGCCGAGTACGACCGTGCCAGCCGAGACCTCGGCTTCGGCCCCGTTGCGGCCACGAGCCCGGATCGCGCCGGCGCCGCGGACGTGTCGTTCGTGTCCGCCGAAGTGAAGAGCATCATCGACGGCGTCGGTCTGATGGGACACGACGATCATTCGCCGGGAGAGACCGCCGACCTCTCGACCCTTCCGAGCCAGACCAAACGCGCCGCGATTGTGTTGTACCGCCTCACGCAGGCAGCGAAGTAGGCATCCAGCCACGGACAACACGGACCACACGGGCGGGGTCGGTCCGCCGGCCGCGCGTTGCGCGGCTGGAGGGCCACACGATCCGGAGAAACAAGCAACGCTTGTGACGTGGTTGTTTGTTTCTCCGGATCGTATGGCCCTCCTGTTTGCCGGCCGAAGGCCGGCGAGGGCGGACCGACCGCGTCTTGATGGCGCCTCGATTCGACGTGAGGAGTGATCCTGTCTGTGTCCGTGTCGTCCGTGTCGTCCGCGGCCCGGATCGTCTTCCGTGTATTCTTACTCTGTGGCGAACAGGAAGGTCTTCAACGACGTCCTCGAGGCGATCGGCGACACGCCGCTGATCCGGATCAACCGGATCGCAAATGGCGTGAAGGGGACGGTCTACGCAAAGATCGAAACCACCAACCCCGGCAACTCGATCAAGGACCGGATGGCGGTCAAGATGATCGAGGACGCCGAGCGCGCCGGGCTGCTGAAACCGGGCGGGACGATTATCGAGGGCACCTCGGGGAATACCGGCATGGGCCTCGCGATTGCGGCGGTCATCAAGGGATACAAGTGCATCTTCACGACGACCGACAAGCAGTCGAAGGAGAAGGCGGACGCCCTGAAGGCGTTCGGCGCCGAGGTCATCGTCTGTCCGACCAACGTCGATCCTGAAGATCCGCGGTCGTACTACTCGGTCTCGTCGCGGCTGGAAAAAGAGGTTCCCAACTCCTGGAAGGCAAACCAGTACGACAACCTCTCCAACACCGCGGCCCACTACGAGCAGACCGGACCCGAGATCTGGGAGCAGACCGGCGGGACGATCACGCACCTGGTGGTCGGCGTCGGCACCGGAGGCACGGCCAGCGGCGTCGGCCGCTACCTGAAAGAGCAGAACCCCGCCATCAAAGTCTGGGGCATCGACACGTACGGCTCGGTCTTCAAGAAATACAAGGAGACCGGAATCTTCGACAAGAACGAGATCTATCCCTACATCACTGAAGGCATCGGCGAGGATTTCCTGCCCAAGAACGTCGATTTCTCGGTCATCGACCATTTCGAGAAGGTGACCGACAAGGATGCCGCGCTGATGACGCGGCGGATTGCGCGCGAGGAGGGCATCTTCGCGGGCAACTCAGCGGGGTCGGCCATGGCGGGTCTGCTGCAGTTGAAGGACAACTTCGCGGAAGGGGACGTGATCGTGGTGATCTTCCACGACCACGGGTCGCGCTATCTCGGAAAGATGTTCAACGACGACTGGATGCGCGAGAAGGGCTTCTTCGAGAAGAGCGGCATGACAGCGCGCGATCTCGTCTCGGCCGGGATCTCGGGTGCGCTGCTGTCCATCGAAGGGACCCAGCCGGTCGAAGCCGCGGTAAGGCTGATGAGCGAGCACGATTTCTCGCAGATCTCGATCACGCACGACGGGCGCCTCGTCGGCTCGCTCAACGAGACCCACCTCTACACGGAGCTCGTGAAGAATCCGTCGATCAAGATCGATCCGGTCGACACGATCATGCAGCCGGCGTTCCCGTTCGTCGACATCTCGACGCCGATCGATCTGCTGTCGACGATGATCACGCCGGCGACGCCCGCGGTGCTGGTACGCGACTTCAAGACCGACAAGACGTTCATCATCACGCGGTCCGACATCATCCGCGTGCTGGTGTAGGGACGATTTGCAACGGCCCCTACTGAACGACCTCGAACGTCCCAGTCAATGGGTACCATTCCTAGCGCTTCGCCAGCGTCCGCTCGAGCTCGTCGAGCCGCTGGTTGATCTCGATCCAGCGTCCCTGTTCGGTCGTGAGGTCCTGCGTCAGCTGATTCTCTTCGGCGCTCAAGCGATCCACGTTGGACTTCGCGCTCGCGACTTGTCGCCTGAGGCCGCCGAGCAGGGAATCCCTGTCTCCCTGGGGCGTCTCGCCGGGGGTGTGGTCACTTTCCAGCATCTGCGCGAGCCGCGGATCTGCTCGTACTCGCGTTTCGCTGTCGACAGACTGTCGTGGACGGTGTCCAGCCGCCTGACCATCCCGGCGATGCGTCCTTCCTGCAGATGCAGGCGGCCGACGAGCAGCTGCGCGTGCGCGTTGTCGGACGCCATCTGCTCCATGGCCGCCCGCAGTCCGCGGACTTCGGTGAGCAGCGCGGGGAGGACGTCCGCGCCAGCCGCGATTGGCTGTTGCGCGCGCAGGGGCGTACGTTCCGTCCACGTCCAGCCGGCAATCACCACCGCCACCACGATAGCGATGTACTGTCGCTTCATCTCACACCTCGTAATCGTCTGACGTCGTTCACTTACTCGAGAGCTTATCGACACCGTTGGTGAGTGTCATCCGGACATTGCCGCTCAGTGTCGCCTGATATTTTCCGAGGTCGAGCACGCCTTCGTCGGCCGTGACGACGGAGCAGGCCGCGATGCGGACGTTGCCGCGCAACTGCAGTCGGTCGCCGTCCTGCTGCACCGACTCGGCGAGAAAATTCAGCTTCGGCGCGCCCGCTTGCGCGCTGGCGCAGACGGTGATGCCGATGACCATTGCCGCGAATAGGACCGTTCTCATTTTCGACCTCCTGGTTATTCCTGTCGCAGTGCAACGAGTGGATTCATCTGTGCCGCGCGCCGCGCCGGCAGGTATGCCGCCGCGTGCGCCACCGCCGTCAGCACCACGATGGCGCCGCCGATGGCCAGCGGATCGCCGGGTTTCAGCCCGAACAGCATCGACTCCACCGATCGAGTTGCCGCCCACGCAACGGGGAGTCCGATGAGCACGCCGATAACGACCGGACGGCGCATCCCGTTCAGGATCAGCGTAACGACGCGGCGGCGCGAGGCGCCGAGCGCCATGCGGACGCCGATCTCGCGCGTTCGTCGTGCGACCGAGTAGGCGAGCAGTCCGTAGATGCCCACACTGGCGAGCACCAGCGCCAGGCCGCCGAGCGTTCCGGCGAGCGTCGCCATCAGGCGCTCCTGCACCATCGTGGCTTGGAGCTGCGTCGACAGAGGGCGCACCTCGACCGTCGCGTTCGGCATCGTCGGCTGCAGGATGCGGCGCATCGCCGCCGCAACGTCGGCCACGCGGCCAGCGGCCCGCACCGTCACGGTCGCGAATCGGTTCGCGGGAACCTGCTGGTACGGAATGTAGACGACCGCGGCCGGCGCCTCCCGCAAACCGACGACAGTCGTGTTGTGAGCCACGCCGACGATCTCGAGGTCCCGCGGCTCGCCGTTGAGCTTCGAGGCCAAATGCTGGCCGAGTGGATACTTTCCCGCGAAAAACCGCTCCTCATATCGTTCGTTGACGATCGCCACCGGCTGTGTGTTCGCGCCGTCGCCATCGGTGAACGCGCGTCCCGCCACCAATCGGATCCCCAGGGTCTCGAAGAACTGCGGACCGGCGCCGACGAAAAGTGCCGTGTCGCGATCCGGCAGTGGTCGTCCGGCCGGAACCACCGGTTCGCTCCAGCGCGCGCCGCTGATGGGTGTATGCGTCGAGAAGCTCGCGGCGACGACGCCAGGAACGCGCTGGATCTCCTCGAGCAGCGCCGACGGCGACGCTGGCGGCTTGTCGAGCTCGACCAGCAGGACGCCTTCGGGGCGGAATCCTGGATCCAGATTGCGCAGATTGCGAAGCGTGCCGAGGAATAGTCCGGCGCCGATGAGCAGCACGAGCGATAAAGCGACCTGCACCGCGACGAGCGACGGCAGCCAGCGCGAGACTCCGGTGGTGGTGCGCCCATCCTCTTTCAGCGACGCCGAATGATCCATCCCGGCTGATTGCAGCGCCGGCGCCAGACCGAACAGCATCGCCGTCAACATCGCCACTGCCGTCGTGAACGCCAGCACATGCCCATTCGGGGTCAGATCGAAATCGACGCGGACCGGCCCTGTCGACAGCATGTCGAGCAGGAAACGGCCGGACAGCAGCGCCAGCATCAGGCCGCAGGCGGCGCCGATGAGTGAGAGGAGCGCGCTCTCCACGAGCAGTTGCCGCACGATGCGGCCGCGCCGGGCGCCGATCGCGAGACGCACGGCGATCTCGCGCTGCCGCGCCGACGCGCGCGCGAGCAGCAGGCTGGCGACGTTCGCGCAGGCGATGAGCAGCACGAGTCCGACGGCGGCCATTAGCACCCACAGCGGCTTCGTGTAGATGTCGCGGAGATAGGTCCATCCGGTGGCGCCGGGCGTCAGCTCGAATCGCGCGTTTGCCATCTCCTTCCGGCGCGGCGCCGACCATTTCGGCGCGATGACCGTATCGCCGATCGCCCGCCATACGGTATTGAGGCGCACCGCCGCTTCGCTGGCTGAGAGACCAGCTTTCGGCCTGGCGAGCGTACGCAGCCAGAAATTGCCTTTCCCGAGGAGTCCCGCACTCTGCGGCGCTACCACGGGCAGCGCCGATACCGGCACCGTGATGTCGGCGGTCTGGCCAACGGTCGCGCCGACGAATCCCGGCGGGCTGACACCAATGATGGTCACGGAAGCGCCGTTGAGCAGCACGGTCTGGCCGATCGCCCGCGGATCGCGCACGAACTGGCGCTCCCAGTAGCCGTAGCTGAGAACGGCGACGGCGGGAGCGCCCGGTTTATCGTCGTCGCGCGCGATCAGCCGTCCGGCGGCAGGATTGAGGCCGAGCGTCTCGTAGAACGAACCACTAAAGAACGCTCCCGGCACGCGAGATACTGCACCCGGCACACCGGTGGCGAACGAGGATCCCGTATACCCGCAGACGCCGTCGAACAGATCGCGCTGTTCGTCGAACGCCTGCACGATCGGATACGAGAAGGTCGGATTGCCGGAAGAGGTCGCGTCGCCTGCGAAATTGAGCTGCACGAGATCCTGCGGCCTGTGGACCGGCAGCGACCGAAGCATCAATGCATCGATCAGACTGAAGATCGCGGTGTTCGCGCCAACGCCGAGCGCCAGCGTGATCACCGCCGTCGCGGCGAAGGCCTTGTTGCGCACGAACATCCGCAGCGTGTAGCGGAGATCACCGCGGAGCTCGTCGAGCAGCCGGAGGCCCACGTTCGCACGCGCGAGATCCTTCTGCTTTTCGATCGATCCGAACTCCAGGCGCGCGCGGCGCGCGGCTTCTGCGTGCGAGACTCCGCGGCGGACGAGGTCCGCCGTACGGCTCTCCAGATGGAAGCGCATCTCGTCGTCCATGTCGCCTTCGAACAAGGCGCGGCGTGACGCGGCGCGCCAGAGCGAGCGAAGCTTGGGCAGCATGGCGATGCCTCAACCTTCGGTCGGCCGTGCCTTCAACGCGGCGGCCATGGCCGCCGCGGTCCGGTTCCAGCTGTCGGTCTCGTCTTTCAGGCGGCGGCGGCCGGCAGCCGTCAACGTGTAGTACTTCGCGCGCCGGTTGTTCTCCGACGTGCCCCATTCCCCCTCGATCAATCCCTGATGTTCGAGGCGATAGAGCGCCGGATAGAGCGCGCCCTGCTCGATCTGCAGCGCGCCGCGGGAGATCTGCTCGATGCGCAGCAACACGCCGTAGCCGTGGAGCGGCCCGAGCGAGACCGACTTGAGGATCAGCAGTTCCAGCGTGCCCGGAAGGAGGTCAGCCTGTTCTGCCATCGCATTCTCCTAATGCGTTTAGGTGTACACAACGCACACCTAAGCTGTCAAGGGGAAAGTGATGTTGATAGGATCCCGGTATGGCTCAGATTCTGGACGCCGCAATAGCGGGCTATGTCGACAGTCTCGTCCCGTCCCGCCACCCCGAACTGCAGGCGATGGAAGAGTACGCGCGGCAGCACGATTTTCCGATCATCGGGCCCGCGTGCGGGCATCTCTGTTACCAGGTCGCCCGCATGATCGGGGCGCGCCGCGTGTTCGAGCTCGGCTCAGGCTATGGATATTCCACCGCCTTTTTCGCGCGGGCCGTCCAGGAGAACGGCGGGGGCGTGGTCCACCATGTTGTGTGGGACGAAGAATTGTCGGGCCGGGCCCGCCGGCATCTGGCTGCGCTCGGCCTCGACGGCGTCGTGCAGTTCCACGTGGCTGAGGCTGTCGGCGAGCTGGAGCGCACCGAAGGCCCGTTCGATCTCATCTTCAATGACATCGACAAGAAGGGCTATCCCGCGTCGCTTCCGGCTATTGAGAAGAAGCTCAGACCCGGCGGGGTGCTCATTGTCGACAACATGTTGTGGAGCGGCCGGGTGCTGGATCATAGCGACCGATCTCCAGAAACAGAAGGGATACGGGCGCTTACGCGAGCCCTGCTGACCGACCGATGGATTACCTCAGTTGTGCCGATTCGAGACGGTCTTCTCGTCTCGCAACGGCCGTAGCTCATCGGTTCGCCGGTACGATTCCTGCTCCCTTCCTGATGGACGGAGTGCGCAACGTTATCCAGTACGTCATGCACAGAGGAGCTGAATCATGTTCAAACGCATCGGCGTCGTCATCTGCAGTCTCGCCGTCGTCCTGATGAGCGCGGGCGCCGCGTCCGCGCAGGCGACCGCCACTGAGAAGGCGAAGGCGAAAACCGAGGCGGCGGCCAAGAAGACCGCTACCGTCATGTCCGACACGGAGATCACCACGGCCGTGAAGACGAAGTTTCTTGCGGACTCGAAGGTGAGCGGACTCAGCATCAGCGTCGAGACCGACAAGGGCGTCGTGACGCTGACCGGTCCGGTCTCGAGCGCGGCCGAGCGCGCGCGGGCCATCCGCCTGGCGAAACAGACCCATGGCGTCAAGCGCGTCGTCAACAAGCTGAAGATCGAGAAGAAGAAGTAAATCAGTCGCGGTGTACTGTCGTCGGCGAGAACGCCGGCAGGCACACCGCGACGTATTCGGCGCCCTCGGGACCGGGTGTGCTGTAGCGCACCCATTCCCCGGGGCTCGTCACGATCGCCTGACCGGCGCGCACGTCGAGCGCGCCTTTTTCGTGCTCCACGCGCAGCAGGCCCTTCAGTACGACCGTGATTTCCTCGAATTCAGGCCGCTGCCCCGGCTCTTCCCATCCGCTCGGCGAGATCATCCGCGCGACGCTGACGCTCGCGTGACCCGAGTTCACGCGTCCCGCGTATTCCTGGATTTGCTTCGGTTTCGTTCCGACGCAGTCGATGACGGTGGGGTTCTCTATGAGTTTAGGCATAGCAGTTGGTGAATTATGAATTGGTGAGTTCGTGAATTGAAGGTGTGAATCTGCCAATTCTCCAATTCACCAACTCACGAATTCACCAATTCGCTAATTGCCGCCCCGTCCCTGCGGCAGCGGCGGCATCTTGTCGGCCGGGAGCCGCGGGACCATCTCGTCCCTCATCGCGAGATCGTACAGGACCGCCGCGATCACCGTCGCCGACGTCTTCACGTCGTCTTCGATGATGCGCTCGTACGTGTCGAGATTGGTGTGGTGCGTGTGCGGATTGTAGTCGATCGCATCCTGGCCGAAGCCGATGCCGGGCAGACCCGCGTGGTTGAACGACGTGCTGTCGGTTCCACCCGTGGCTCGGCTGGTGGTCGCGGTCGCGCCGGCGACGCCGAGATCCTTGAAGGGCGCCAGCGCCCGCCTCAGGATCGCCGCCGCTTCGGCCGGCCCGAAGATGCCGGCGCCTCGCGCGCGGCCAGTCCCCGAATCGATATTCAGATAGGCGTCGAGCGTCGCGAATTCCGGCTTCGGCTTCTCGACGGTGCCGAAGTGCTGCTCGACATACGCGAGAGACCCGAGCAGGCCTTCTTCTTCACCGCTCCACAGGGCGACGCGGATCGTGCGCCGCGGCTGTACTCCGATCGCTTTCAGGATGCGCGCGGCCTCCATCATCACCGCGCAGCCAATCGCGTTGTCGGTCGCACCGGTCGCGACGTGCCACGAGTCGAGATGGCCCCCCAGCATGACGACTTCATCCTTCTTGTCGGTGCCGGGAATCTCCCCGACGGTGTTGAACGACGTGTGGCCTTCCGGGTACCACTTGTTCGCAATGTTGGCTTCGATCGTCACCGGCGTGCCGTCGGCGAGCACCCGCGCGATCCGTCCGAAGTCATCGTTGCGCATGACGAGCGTCGGGGGCTGCT
>WNGL01002318.1_pt1 | contig 23143 bp, 20 predicted proteins | sample 5400591 | NCBI WGS metagenome assembly WNGL01 (sample SAMN13153377, study PRJNA577476) | soil metagenome | isolation source: 80 cm soil or saprolite under Garry oak tree replicate 1 | place: USA:California | collected 2016-06-15 | reverse complement strand
CGCCCATCATCCCGGAAACGGCCCCGCAGCCCGCGGAACCGGCAATCCCGAACCGCCCCGGACACATCCCCGGAGAGCCATCAGCAAGGCCGCTGATCAGCGAACATGACCATCGGTAACGCCAGATATGACCTGAAAGTGCAGACACTCCGAACATGACAGCAATCAGCCCGGCAAAAGCGACAAATCATATCTTCCAAAAAGGGGCACCCCCTGAGAAGTCTGCGGTGCACCGAATGTTGACGCGCTCATTGCGGTTGGCAAGGGTAACAAGATTGAGCTCAGGTCACCTGAACAACATACGTACAGAACTGGACAATATGCAGGATGATGCGAGCCCTGCCTACCCGGAATCGAGCCGTCCGTAATCGGCGATCCGTCGTTGAGGCTGGATCATGTCCTGGCGACGATACGTGATCAACCCTGCTCGATGACGCTCCCCTCCGCGCCGGAACGGTTGTTCGGTTACCGGGAAGGCCGGGGCATGGGGCGTCCGGCCGCTGGTGGTATTGCCCGTTAGTGTTTGGTGGCCGGGCGGGTCGTGTGAGGGGCAGGTCCGGGCCGGTCAGGTGTCCCAGCGGACCGGGGGTTCGGGGTCGTAGCTGCACATGGTCCCGGTGCGTACGGAGCGGGAGAGGTGGCGGCCGAGTTCGGGGTGCACCGTCTCGATGCGGCGGATGGCATCGCGGATGCGGGCGGTGACGGCGGTACGGGCGCGCTCGGCGGGGTCACCGGCCCGGCGGGGCCGGCCGCCGAGTCCGTAGGCGGTGGTCAGCTGGGCGAGGATCGCGGCGCGCTCAGCCTGGAGTCGGGCGGATCGTTCTGCGTCGCCGATGGTGTCGGCGTCGTCGAGGGCTGCGTTGAGATCTGCGAGTCGCGCCTTGTAGGCTGCGCGGGCTGTCTGGTCGATGGTCTCGCCAAGGTCGCCTTGTGGCGGGGCGCCGCCTGGGACGGCCAGGTCCAGGGCGGGAATCTCGCGTGCTGGACGGGCAAGGAGGCGGGCGAGATCCCTGAGTCCTTTGGAGTCGCGGACGCGGCATTCACGACCGGCGAAGCGGATGGCCCAAACGTCACCTTCGTGGCGCAGCCGGTTGGGCCCGGCGGGTGGCCCCGGCCGGAGAAGTCCGTCGATCTTGGCGACGATCCGGTCAAGTCCGAGGGCGTCGTAAGCGTCGCGGGCCGCATTGAGCGCGTCGCGGTCATCGAGGGCGAGGCCACGATCGAGCAGGGTGCGGGCGGCCAGCAGTTCAGCGCCAGCCGCCCGGTTCGCAGCCAGGGCGGCGGTGAAGTGCTCTGCCGCACGGTCGGCGCGCCTGAGGAGGGCGGCGAGGGTTCCAAGCTGGCGATGCACTGGCCCGTGGGCGTAGGCAGCGATGCCGTCTACCGACCACAGCTCGGCGTATGGCAGCAGCGTGTCGTAGAGCCAGCCGGCCAGAGGGTGGCCGCCGAGCTTGGCGCATAGGTCGCCGACCTGGGCGAGCAGCGTCACCCATTCCGAGTCACGGGGCGCTGCGGCCAGCTGATCCGCGGAACGATCCAAGGCGGCACGCGCTTCGGCGGGCCGGCCTGCGTAGAGCGGGCGCATGATCGCCAGCGGTAGCATCTGGATCCCCATCTGGGCCCACGACCCGGGTGGCGCCAGCCGCTCGGTCTCTGCCAGGTAGGCTTCGATGTCGCCGCTCTCAAGCCACACAAAGTGGCGGTGGGCGAGCAGCAGGATCTCGACGTTCGGGCCGCCCACCGCAAGGCCCATGGTCTCGGCCTCATCGGCGAGGCGGGCTTGCTCGGCAAGCCGGCCCCGGGTCGCGGCCCTGGCCGCGCGCCACAACCGGGCGTACCACTGGTAGGCAGGCTGGTGCAGCCAGTCGGCCAGCTGGCCGAACTCGTGGACCTCGCGGTCGAACGCCGGCAGGTCGCCTGCTTCCAGCAACGCCAGGAGCAGAAGGCGCCGGCCGAGCAGCTCGGCGCCGTGGTCGCCCCGGCGGCGCGCGATCGCCACGATCATCTCGGCGTCAGCGACCCGCTGCTGCACGTGGTCGGGGCCGGCCTGAACGTCGCATCGGGCCGCGAGCGCCGCCGCGATTGCGGCATCGTCACCGCTGGACTCAGCGAGGGTGACAGCGCCTGCCGCCAGGGCGGCTCGGCGGTCCTCGTCTCCGGCCAGGGACAGCGCGACCGACAACCGGGCCTGCAGGCGTGATCGCAGTGCGACATGGGCATCGTCGAGCGCGCCGAGCGCTTCTTCGAGGAGTGCGACCTGGTCATCGTCGAACAGTGCGACCTCGAAGCCGCTCCCCGCCAGGCCGAGTGCGGCTCCGGCCAGCTGGTCAGCCCGGCCGGCCGATCGGGCGTGCCCGGCGGCAGCCACAAACAGGCGCCTGGCTGCGACGGAGCCTCCGGCCGCTGCGCGGGCTTCGGCGGCACCGAGCAGCAGATCGGCGCGATCTGTCCCGGCCGGGTCCAATTCGTGCGCTGTCAGGGCGCGGTCGAACAGGTCTGCTGCTGCCTCGTAGGCCAGGTTTCGCATTGCCCGCGCCGCTGCCTGCGCTGAGAAGGCCGCGGCCTTTGCGGCCCCCCGCGTGATGCCGCCACGAGGTAGTGGTAGGCGAGGGCGGCAAGGTCGGTGTCGTCCAAAGTGACCGCGCGGCCCTCGATCGCCTCCGCCACCCGGCGGTGCAGCTCGGCCCGGCATGCCAGGCCGATGTCGTCATAGAGTACGCTGCGCATCAGCGGATGGCAGAAGGCAGCGGACGCAGGACCGGCCATCCTTACGATCCGTGCCGCCGTGGCCTCCTCGATCCCGGCCAGCACGCTGGAAATGTCCTGGTTTGCCGCCTCGGCTACGAGCGACAGCCCGAACTCGGCGCCAGCTACCGCGCCGTATTCCAGCACCTTGCGGCAGCTGTTGCTCAAGGCCGTTAGCCGTTCATCGAGTACCGCCCGCACGGTAGGCGGCACCGGCAGATGCTGGTTTCCAGCCAGCGCTGCGAGCGCATCGTTGTGGTGGAGATGGCGCGCCAGCTCTGCTACGAATAGCGGGTTCCCGGCTGTTGTCCGATGCAGCCCGGAGACCACCTCGCGTTCCGGGTCAACGTCGAGGAGCTGGACGGCAAATTCATGCACCTCATCCAGCGACAGGCCCCCCACCGGAATAGCGTGGCCGAGGCGCCCGAGCGCGGCGGCCAGGGTCGCTCCCGCTTCTGCCCCGTCTCGCACCGTCGCAACGATCAAGACCCGCATCGAGCGGACGAGCGGCGCCAAATAGATGAGCAGCCGTGCCGTCCCCGCGTCTGCCCAGTGCAAATCATCGATGACCAGCAGCCAAGGCCGCTGCCTGACGACGCTGCGCAGTGCCTCGCTGACCGAAGCGAACAGCCCGGCTCGCGCCACCTCCGGCGCGAATTCGCCGGCAGCCGCCGACGGCATCGCCGTGCCCATCTGGTCCAGCAATTGTGCCCACGGCCAGAGCGCAGGGAGCCCAGCGGACTCCCAGCACGCCGACCAAGCGGCGCTCATCCCCCGCGCCCTGGCGAACTCGGCCAGCTCCTGGCACAGCCGGGTCTTGCCGATCCCCGCTTCCCCCGAGATCACGGCGAGGCGTCCGCGGCCGGCCAGCGCGTCATCGATCAAGCCGGCCAGTTCCCCCAGCTCCCTGGCCCGGCCAACCAGACGCGCGGACGTGTTCTGCTCCACGAATCGAGTGTGCCGCACTGCGCCCATCCATGCCTCGCCCGCCTTGGTCGCCGACCTCTCCCACGAGCGGGCGGAGGCGACACTCGCAACTCGGTAAGCCGCCGCGTGATGGCGAGGGCTCACATAGTGCGATCCGATCTCACGCCTTCTAGTCGAGAAACCGCACAACCAGAGGAAGCACTATGATCGTCGTCCGCTTCAAGATCTGCTGCCAGCCCGGCAAGGCCGAGCGCGCCCTCGCCGTCATGCACGACGTGATCAAGCCCAGCCGCTCCCTCGACGGAGTGGTCAGCTTCGACATCGGCCGGGACATCGCCGACCCCGACGCCATCATCGCCGTCGAGGTCTTCGCCGACCGAGCCGCTCTGCGCCGCCAAGAAGCCCTCCCCGAGGTAGCCCGCGTCATGAGCGTCCTCCCCGACCTCGTCGCCGGGCCGCCCGAGGCCACCCTCTTCGAGGTCTCCTCCAGCGAAGCGCACATCTGACCCGAGCCACGCCGGGGCGGACGAGACAACCGCCCCCGGCGATTCGCTGCCCTTGCAACGCGGACCCGGCCGTGCGTAACAGTCACCCGTATCCCCGCGCGGCACAGATCCGGTTGTTAGGCGAGCGTCGGCTGTCGCCAACGAGGCAACACTCACCCGACCGTACTCGGCGATCAGGACGCTTCACGCTCTGGAATACCAGTAGCGCTCAGCAACGGTTCCTGGTCGTGGCCACCGCGCCGGATGCGCCGTTATGCAGCACATCAGCACGCCAGGCTGCCGCGCTCCCTACCGCCCAGATGGGGAGTTCGGTGATGTGTTGACTGGCGGGAGGATGCTTCCGGAAGAGGCGCTCGCAGGCGGCGTCGCGAGCGCGGGGAGTACGGCGGCACGCCTGCGACGCGCCGGCCGCTTCACGAAGTGCGCAAGGACGACCCCGTCTCCAGCAGGGTCTTCAGGCTGGCCAGGACAGCGGGCCACCCCTCGGAGATCGCTGGCAGCACAGCGCTGCCCGGCGCGAAGCCGTCGTGGGTGACGGTGAGCTTGACGACACCGTGGCCGACGTCCTCGATGTCGAAGGTGACCTTGGAGCGGGCTTCGGCGCGCCAGGTCGCGGCGGTTGCCTCGTCCATGCCGACCGCAGCGGCCCACTCAGGGGTGATCGTGTGCCAGGTATAGGCCAGCCGGTGGGGCGGATCGGCCTCAAGGATCACCTGCTCGGGGCCGATCACGCCCAGTCCGGCTTCGTCGTGCGCCATCTCGTAGGTGGAGCCCTTCTTCCAGTCGGAATGGAACGTCTTCGGACCAGCCTTCTGGTGCCGCCAGTAGCGCTTCATCAATGCAGGGTCGGTGAGGCCCTGCCACACGCGCTCAGGCGTCTCCTGGATGTAGGTCGTGTAGACGAAGGCGGTCTGCTCATCCTTGGCATCCATGGCGGTGACCTCCGGTGGTAGTGGGGATTCGGTCTTGCACGTACCCGAGTTCGATTGGACGCATGCCGCGAGGAAGGGACGCGAATGGCAGGATCGCCAGGCCCGATGGCCGGTCCCTGTAGCCCGCGTCCCATCGCTGGCCGACAAGCCCTCCCCGCAACGAGGACTGGGTCGACGAGTACATGACGCGGGCCTCGCCCCCGAACGTCGGCGGCGGCCGAGCGCAAGGAGCCGGGCGCCCAACGCCCTCGATCGGGCGTGGTCGGCTTGCTATCACCGCACCGAAGATCGCGCGGATGAGGTCGTCGATCTACGCTCGCGCAGCTGGCGCCCTGGCAGGGTTCGGTTGCCCAGATGAGGTGCTCGGGCCCTGGCTCTGCGCCAACCCTGCGGGCTTGGCCCCTGTCATACCAGGGCACTGAACCGGACAGCGCCGAACCGGCTGATCTGCGCAACACGAGAACCATGCCTGCTCGTTACGCCGCGAGTGCAGAGTCGGCGTTCCGGAACATTTCTCCAGTGGTAGATCATCACTTCAGCTCCCGTCGGCTGTGACACGGCGTGACCGGCGGATGCGGCCTACGGTTGGGTTCCGCTCAATCGCTGGGACCCGCAACTGGCCCAGCCTCCCGGGTCTCAGCCCGGCCGGGATGTGCTCGATGACCACTGCCGCCCCATCCACCGCGCTGGCCACGATCCAGCTCGCGTTCACCGACGCCGAACGGCTCGCCCTCGCCGGGTTCCTGGCCGCGTACCGCGGCCTAACCCGCGAGGCCTACGCACTCGACCTGCGCCAGTTCACGACCTGGTGCCGCGCTCGTTCCCTGCCCCTGCTCGCGGTCCGCCGCCTCGACATCGAGTCCTTCGCCCGCGATCTGGAAGCCAGGGGCCGGGCCCGCGCTACTGTCACCCGGCGGCTGTGCACCATCGCCGGGTTCTACAAGTACGCGGTCGAAGAGGAACTCCTCGAGCATTCACCCGCCGCGCACGTCCGCCGTCCGCGTGTCGACTACGAGTCCCATGCTGTCGCGCTGGACCGTAACGAACTCGGTGCGCTGCTGGTGGCCGCCGGGCTCGGCCCGCCGCTTGAGCATGCGCTGATCTCGCTCCTGGCGCTGAACGGGCTGCGGGTCTCCGAGGCCACTGGCGCCGACATCGAACACCTGGGCCTGGAACGCGGGCACCGGACGCTGACCATCACCCGCAAGGGCGGCAAGGTGGTGACCATCCCGCTGGCGCCACGGACGGCCCGGGCGATCGACCTGGCCATCGGCGAGCGCGCCGACGGGCCGGTCTTCCTGGCCGCCGACGGCCGGCGGCTGGACCGGCACGGCGCTGGGCGGACCGTCCGCAAGACCGCCCGCCGCGCCGGGATCGGCAAGCCCGTCACGCCCCACACGCTGAGACACGCATTCATCACCGCTGCGCTGGATGCCGGGGTCCCGCTGCGCGACGTGCAAGGGGCTGCCTCGCACGCCGACCCGCGGACCACGATGCGGTACGACCGGGCCCGCGGCAGCCTGGACCGGCACGCCACCTAAATCGTCGCCGCCTACGTCGCGGGCGCCGCCCGGTAACGGGCATCGGCTCGAACTGTGCTGTCCGGCGGTCCACGGCCGCCGGACAGAACTCCGTTGCCGGCGAGCCGACCGGTGCTCGCCGGCAACGCGCCGCGATCCCAGGGCAGGCGCGAACCGCCGTTCGGTGCGGCGGCGAGGCTACCGATGTTCATTAAGCTGAGGCGCACAGATCAGGTCGTTCAGGGCCGGGGCGATGCAGCCTATCGAGGTGCTGAAAGTTCATGCGGCGCCAGCCAGATCGCCTGGCAGCCGTACCGGGTTCCTCAGCTCGATTTCGATCCAGGGCAACCGGATGCCGGCCGGGTGCATTTAAGTGATGTGACGGGAAGACAGGGCGGTAGCGGGTGAGCGAGCGCCAGGCCGATTACGTGGAATACGTCGAAGGGCGGCTGGCCTGGCTGCGGCGGCTCGCCTATCTGCTCTGTCAGGACTGGCACAGTGCGGATGATCTGACACGGAAGAGGTCACTGGTTCAAATCCAGTACGCCACGAAAGTTTTCGAAAACCCGTCTAGCGGTAGCAGCCGAACTTGGCCGCCAGCGACTTGCGGTTTTGGCGCTTACCTGTCGTTGACCAGGGAATTTATCGTGAGGTTCCGGAACGAGAGCCTTCTGGCGATTCTGCAGCTTGTGGCTCTCAGCGGCGGACGTCATCAAGTGCGGCGCTCAGCTAGTCGCTTCTGATCTCCAGGCCATAGTGGGCTGCTGGGTCATCTAGAATCGCTCTGAGACACCGAAGTAGCGCGTTTCCTGATCCCGGCCCCATCAGCCATTCAGGCACATCCAATGTCACGGATAGCGAATACCCTGCACGCCTCGATACCACGTGACGCGCACCGGGTATGTGCTCTGATTACCGCGCACGATCGTCAGCGTGGGGTTGTCGCAACTGAGCATTAGATGGTGTGGCCTGTGCTCTCATTCCGTCGCCGATGCAAATGAAACCCGCGGCCGCAGCCGTCGCTCTACTATCACCGTCGGCGAGCTGCTGCTGAGCCTGGCTCAATGCCATGGCAGCACCCTGCCCAGCTGCCAGTCGCCGGTGGAAAGCGATCATCAACGGGGCGGTTTCCACATCAGGAACGGGCACTACGGATGCGATGAGCTGGTGGGTACCAAGCGACAGCAGACTTGCACTGAATCCGAGCAGTTCATCACCGGTGCATACCACTGGCCGACCGCTGTCACATGCAGCGAGGACAACTGTGGAGGCCACGCGATCTAGCCGTTCCAGGTCAAAGACGGTGAGTTGCCCGTCGGCGAGCCTCAGTGAAGAGAACAGGGGATTGTCCGAGCGGACGTGCCCATGTGCCGCCAGGTGCACCATGTCCGCCCGGCGCAGGGCCGCCGTTACCGCTTGCACCGTCGCGGAGGAGCCGTAGAGGGCCGTGGTCCGGTATATGGTGGCAACGGCCTCGGCCTCGTCGCGGGCGCCCGGCAGACCAGGGCCGGCCGCGATAGCGACCTGCCATCGCGGTGGTGGCTTCCAGCAGTGGGCGGCGTACCACAATGCCGCTGACGGCGCCACCGTGACGGGGCGGCCCATGCATGACCGCAGGACCGACCATGCGAGTGACTGAAGCGGGCCCGTCGGGATCACGACCAGTGCCCTGCCATCGATCTGGTCCGCGAGCGGATCGAGCAAGGCGGCGTCCAGTTGCGCTGCCGCGTAGCGGATCATGGTGACTGCCCCGGCCCGGCTGGCCTCGCTGACGTGATGGCGGGCAAGCCTGCGCAAGGCGAACGCACTGTGGTCTACGAGATATCGCAGCGGGTCAAGCGCGCCGACGCGCTGCAGCCGGGCCCGGCCGTCCACCACAGTCACCGCATGCAACTCGCCATCAAGCTGTATGAATTCAACCAGCGCGGCCTCCCCCAACGCGGCGGCAAGGTCGCCCACCGAGACCGCCGGGGTAGGGTCTGCGGCCCCGCTGTGGGGCTGCCGACGGTAATGGTCACGGATCTGGCGTTCGAGCGCGGCCTGGCGGCTGACCAGGTCGGTGCTGGGGCGGCCGGCGTGCCGCAGTTCCTCGATCTTGGCGACGGTCACCCGGAGGCGGGCCAGTGCGGCCGCGAGTTCTGGATCATCTGGCGGGCGGGCCGGCCGTGATAGCAAATGACGAGCGCGGCCCTCTTCCGCCCACACCAAGACGCGGTCCGCTTTCCCGCTGGCGATCGCGATACGCACGCCCAGGGCAGCCAGCTCGCTCCGGTGTCCGGCTGCATAGGCACGCAGGTCGGTCGCGGCCAGGGTGGTCCGATACTCGTCCAGGACACGCAGCCCGCAGCGAGCCGCGCCGACGGCACCGCGGGCGTTCCCGTTCGCTTTCCGTACCAGGGCCTCGGCGTACCATGCGCGGCTTCGCAGCAAGGCTGGCCCCCGCCTGCGACCTCGGCTGACCTGCTCCAGAAGCCGGCAGCCCTCGCTTTTCATGCCGCGACCGAGGGCAAGCTGGCCTGCGAGCAGCCGTGCCTCCAACGCCGCTACGGCCCAGCCGGTGGTGGTCAAAGCATCCGCGGCGTGCTCCAACTGCCGCACGCTGACGTGCGATGAGCCGTTCTCGCCAAGCCGCGATGACAGCACCACGAACCGGGCCAGCGCGGCCCAATGCGGGCGCTGCTGACGGGCGAATTCACTGACTGCGCGCCGCGCCTGGTCGACCGCGTAGGCGCTGTCGCCGTCGAGCGCGGCGGCCCGGGCGAGTATCAGCCGTGCCTCTGGGAGCGCGATCTGCTGACCCTCGCGCTCGATCTGCCGCACGGCTTGTTCACCGGTTTGCCTCGCCTCTGACACCAGGCGCACTGACAAGAGAAGTTCGCTGCGGTCGGCAAGAATGAATCCCAGCCGTGAGCCGAGGGCCCGGAACCGCTGCTCCGCCGTGTCGAGATGGCTGAGCGCCGTCGGCACGTCCCCGCGAAGGGTTTCTATCCAGCCAAGGTTCTGCCGCACGAATCCTGCTGAAAGCCCCAGACCATGCTGATCGCAGAGGCCTTCAGCCTCCTGCAGGTCTCTCACCGCTGCTCTGAACTCGTTCTGGTAACCGTAGATGACAGCCCGGTTGGACAGCACCCGCTGAACCCATACATGATCGTCTGCCCGGCGAAGCGCCGGAAGCGCGTGACGGAAGCTGGCCAGTGCCTCATCGGCGCGGCCGAGGAACGCCAAGATTGTGCCTCGCTGCGCCTCGGCACGTGCGCGCTCGACGCCATCGAGGTCTAGTATCGCGGCGTTGATCTCACGTATCGCCTGTCGTGAGCGCCCTTGCCCGTTCAGCACGTAAGCAAGCGTCATTCGTGCCTCAGCCGCCAGACTGGGGGATTGGGCACGGCGGCCCAGCGTAACCGCCGCGCGCAAATGCCGCATCGCGGTGGCAGCGTTGTCTAGATGCAAGGCGGCGAGCCCCCGAGCCCGTTCGGCGATGGCGGCCGCGGCGATGTCATGAGCGGCCTGCGCTTGCGCAGCCACATCGGCAGCGAGCGTTGCCGACTGGCCTGGGTCTGCCTCTGCCAGCCGGAGCGCCTCGCGTGCCTTGTCGGCCAGGGTAGTGGTCATGTACAAGGCGAGTAACCCACAGCATGGGCGGGTTGTCGAGGGAATAAGGTCCCCAAACCCAGCGCAGACTGTATCAATTGCTCCCGCTACGGCCTCCGGGAAGTTGAGCGGACATCCTCACGGTTACGACGAGAGGGCCAGACCCATGAAGCATCAGGGCGCGATCGAGGAATATGAGGACAACGAGCTCGTAGTAGCTATACCTGATCTCGCGGCGGTTCGCGGCGCGCTGAGTGTGATCTCGGTCCGCGGGAGAGAGGAGGATCCCGAGCCACGGCTTGGCCTCGCGCTTCTCCCGCTGCGGGACGTTGCCACCGGGGCAGCGAAGGTACGCAGGGACTATAACGAGGTAGCGGAGCGCGTAATCGAGGCAAAGCAGCCCACCGGGACCGAGCCGTCCGACCTCGATCTCGTTATCGGCTGGCTGCGCGACCACTTCAGCCGCGCCTACGAGCGCTGGGTTCCGACCATCGGAAAGAACCGCGTGATCGACCCCGTCAGAGGGCTCCCCTACCTAGGCGGCGGCGGTGAAGGCGACCCTCACTTCGGCGGATACGGCGACCCCAAGGCCGGTTCCGGCGCGAACGGCGGAACCGGCGTAGAGGCCCCCAACCTCAGCGCACCGCCATCGGAGTGGCCTCGGCGTTCAGCCGAGCCCGGTCAGCGCGTGCGGGTCGGCGTGCTCGACACAAAGCTGTACCCGAACGAGTGGCTCGCTGGAGGATACATCGCGGCAGGTAATGACCTGCTCCCGGATCCGGGTACCGGTAATTCGCCACTCCCCGCGTCGGCGGGGCACGCAACGTTCATCGCAGGGCTGATCCTGCACAAGGCACCCGGCGCCGAACTCGTCATCCGCCCAGTGCTGGACGAGAAGGCGGTCGGGAAAGTCTGGGATGCGGCGAAGCGCATGGCGGGTTTCATCGGATCCGGAGTCGACATCTTGAACTTGTCGTTCGGCTGCTATACCGACGACGGCGAGCCGCCACTGGTGCTAGCCAGAGCGGTGAGCCTGGTCAGCGCCGAGATCCTGCTCGTGGCGGCCGCAGGAAATCACGGAAATATCGACAAGCTGAAAAAGAGCGGTGCTGTTCCAGCCGATTCCTGGGCCAAGGGTCTGACCCCGAAGACGCCGGTGTGGCCTGCGGCCTTCGACGAGGTCATCGCGGTGGGCGCCACGAATAGGGGCAAGCCGGCACCGTTCAGCCCGAAGACACCGTGGGTTGACCTGGCCGCGCCGGGTGTCAATGTCCGAAGTACCTATCTCGAAGGGGAGGTCAAGCTGGGCTCTCCCGACGGGCCTGAGACGGAGACGTTCAGCAATGGGTTTGCTTACTGGGACGGGACCTCATTCGCGGCCGCGACGGTAAGCGGTGCCATAGCGGCCAGGATCCAGCCCGGCCGCTGTAACGCCCGGCAGGCATTGGCATGCCTTCGTGAGACACCCGGGGAAGGTATCCGCCCCTTCGAAATATCTGACCACTGAGATCGGTTTGGTTCTCACCGGCCACCTGGGCGAGGACACGATCGTGATGCCAGACAAGCCGGCGCCGAGAAGCTTGATGACCCGCGCCAGGAACGGCGACACGCGGGCCCGGGGCGTAGTCCTGGAGCGGTGCGCTCCGATCATCTGGTCGTTCTGCCGTTGGTACGGGCCCAGCCGCCAGGACACAGACGATATCGGCCCGAGCGCCAGGCCCCGGCTGGCCGCGCTGATCGACGCCTTGCGTGAACTGGCGGTGCCGCCGGACCGGCTAGCCGACACGACAAACCACGAGTGTGGCAAAGTCCTCCGCGCTGCCGCAAACGTCCCGTCAGCGAATGCTCATCCGACCCGAGACCGGGCCCGACGACCAGCCTGCACCGGCAGGAGCTGGCTCTTCATCGCAGAACGTGACGCCTTGCTGCGCGAGGCCCTCACCATCCAGTCACCGCGGTGTCGGCAACTGGCCGCAGATCCTCCGGTCCCCGGCGCTGATATCCGCACGACTCCAGCGATCACGGTAGGCAGTATCAGGCCGTACCGCCGCGGATGCCTCAATGCTGTCCGCCGCGGCCCTCCGCTGGCCGCGGCCGTCAGCGGTGAGACCAGGGACACTATGAGGAGCTGACGCAGATGTCCCAGCAGTGGTGGGAGGACGACAACCAGCTCCTTGCTGCCCTTCGTGAGGCGCTCCGGTCCGAGCGCAATGTGCTCGCGGAATTCACTGCGACAGGTAAGGCAACCTTCGCGTGGCGCGACATCGATGCCGAACTCGCCACCCTCAGCTATGACTCAGTCTTCGAAGGTGCGGAAGCGGGAATGGCTGGCCTGCGCGCTGAGTCAGCAAGCCTGCGCTCCCTGACATTCACATCTGGGGAACTCGCTATCGAGATAGAGGTGACCGAAGGCGCCCTTCTTGGACAGGTCGTGCCTCCCGGCCCGGGTCAAATGGAGGTACGCACCATAGATGGCGACGTGGCCACAACTGTCATCGACCAAGTCGGCGGCTTCACTATCTGCCCTATCCCTCGTGGCTCATTCCGCCTTTATTGCCATACGACGAGCGGCGCGAAGGTACTGACCAATTGGCTCAAGCTCGAGGATTCCCCAGGCGATTAGATCTAGCGTCGCAGGAATATCGACAGCGTGGTGTCAATGGCGCCCGAATTTTCCGGAACCTGTGGTTGTCTGCGCGGGAGCAACTGTGGGTGCCCGGCAGGGAGCGTCCGCGTCAAACAGGATGCTGGCGGCCAGGATTTATCGAACGCGTGAAGACCTGCTTGCCCGCCAGGTGCCTGTACCGGACCCGCGATGGCGATCGGGCAACAGGTCGGATTTGCGCGGGCTAGATGCTGGGCGCTCAGGCTAGGGCCGATGAGGTGACGATTCTTCTCTACGGCCCCGGGCAGCACGGTGAAGTGCACTTGCCCGTCGTCGTCGACGGCCACCACCCTGACGACCGCCTGGGTCCAGCTCGCGGCAGCCTGAGGCTAGGTCGGTCCACCGCACATTGTTGCCCGATGCAGGCCAGGGATATCACGGCGCGTCCCTCCGGTCCGCGATCGTGAGGCAGTACCAACTATTCGGCTGGTCCGGTGATGAAGGTCGTTGGCCTGGAACGCCGGTCCGGATCCGACCGGTCCGGCCGTCCGCCGCCGTCAACCATCCAGGGAGCTGGAGACTTACTGTATGTCCAGCGAAACTGAAATCCGTCCGTTCCGGGTCGGCATGTCCGAAGAAGCGATCGCCGACCTTCGGCGGCGCATCGTCGCGACGCGCTGGCCCAGCAAGGAGCTCGTCGCAGACCGGTCGCAGGGCGTGCAGCTGGCGACGTTGCAGGAGCTGGCGCGCTACTGGGCGACGGATTACGACTGGCGCGCGTGTGAGGCGAGACTGAATGCGCTGCCGCAGTTCAAGATCGAGATCGACGGGGTGGACATCCACTTCATCCACGTGAAGTCGCGGCACGCGGACGCGTTGCCGCTGATCGTGACGCACGGCTGGCCTGGCTCGGTCATCGAGCTGCTCGACTCCGCCGGCCCGAGGGGCTGGCCGGCATCCACATGAACTTGCTCGTGCCGGCGCTGGGCGCCCACCAGCCGGCGGAATCCGAGCAGGAACGCGCGGCGGCTGACGCGCTCGCCACATTCAGGGCGAGCGGCTTCGGCTACTTCCTGGAGCAGGCCACGCGGCCGCAGACGATCGGCTACGCCCTGCTGGATTCACCCGTCGCCCTGGCGGCCTGGATGCTCGACCACGACACCGACGCCTACTACAAGATCTCCCGTGCCTTCGTCGACAGGCAGCCGTCCGGGAATCTCACCCGGGACCACATCCTCGACAACATCACCGTGTACTGGCTGACCGGCACCGGGGCCTCGGCGGCCCGGTCGTACTGGGAGAGCGGACGAGCCCAGGCTCTCGCGGCCGGGCAGGCTCCTCCGCAGGTCACGGTCCCGGTCGGCTTCACCACGTTCCCCGACGAGATCTTCCGGGCCCCGCGCAGCTGGGTCGAGAAGGGATACCCCACCCTCACCTACTTCCACGAGGCCGACAGGGGCGGCCACTTCGCCGCCTGGGAAGAGCCCGAGCTGTTCGCGACCGAGATCCGGGCGGCGTTCAAGCCGCTGCGCTAACGACAACCTGCACCTGGGCTTGACGGTGACCACCCGGTCCACGACCACGTGAACAGGAAAGGTGCAAGAGTTCTGGTTGGGCTCGGATCCTGGGATGGCCCGCTGAATCTCGTTAGCACTGCGGTCTTCGGAGGGCTCTCGCTGCAACGCCGCTTGAAAGTCGCGTCAGGAGCAATGAAGTCAACGCCATTGGACACCTGGAACTCAGTCGGCTGGCCTGGCGCGCATAACACGTCGATCTGTACCCAAAACCAAATCCATGCGTCAAGATGCTTACCGCAAATATTCGGCGATAAGAAACTCGGCGGGTCGGCATTCCTATCACACTCAGCGATTACGCCTTGTCCGCAGCCGTAACGCGATATCCTCCGTCCGGGCTATTCACGTAAGTGGAGCAGCTTCGGTAGCTGAACGTCATCGGACCTGGTCGTTGGTTCAACTCGGCCAGATCGGACCTTCCCAGACCAACCCTCTGAGCTGGGCAACTCCGGTTAAGTGAATACCCCACTCCTCCGTTATGGCGCCCGTGCCTCTCGGTCGGCATTGCCGTCGGTGCCGCACCGAAGGGGGCGATCTGCTCGCTGTCGCCGGCACGCGGCGCCACGTGGATGGGTCGCTATGCGACCGGCTAGCATGGATCCTGATCAAGGTGCTTGCCCGGCCGCCGATGCGGTCCGTGCTGTGTGTCAGGGCCGGGGTTGCGTTGCGGCGCAGTTCGTCCTCGGCCACAGGATCATGCCGAGCCCCTCGAGCGCCGCGGCTCTGGTATCTGGTGGATCCGCCAGAGCGGGAGCGTGTCCGAGTGGTAGTCGGCTGGGATGAGCGACCCGAGCGACCCGCCCACCACCTTGATGCCGAGGCGGGTGACGCGGTCGGCATCGGACGTCGAGCTGAGGTACATGCTCGAGAAGAGGCTGCTGAGGGTTCCGATGAACTCGAACCCCTGATGGTTGTCCTCCTGCGGGGTCCGGATGAAGTTCACCGCGACCAGTTCGCCGTCGGTGATCTTGGTCGTCGCCTCCTCCTCCCAGCCCCCGTAGAGCATGAACCAGATCGCGAGGTTCCATTCGGGCCCGGTGAGGCGCTGATCGCCGCAGTACATCTCCACACCGCCGATCGTGAAGGCGACCTCTCCGTCATCTCCCACGGTCCGCTTGTGCGCAGGGTCGGCCACGACCTTGATCCGCAGAGGAAATCGCGTACCGACATGCAGGTCACCCAGGATGCCCATCTCGTTCGCCTTGATTGCGCGCGGCATGGACAGCGATGGTCGTCCCCTCTCGGTGCAGGCGGACAGCGGCACTAGCGTCCAGAGGTTCCATCGCGACCAGTAGACGGCCAGCTTCACAGGGCATCCGACGAGCTGCCCGTAAGCGTGCAGGCCAGCCAGATAGCTGCGGGAGATGGAGAACCCTTTGCGCGGGTCGCCGCCCTGGTGGAAGTGCTTCACCTCGGCGAGGAATGTGGTGCCGTCCGGCAAGACGATGCGGTAGTCGGGAATCTTGAGCCCGCGATGCGCGGTCCACGCCGGGCCGGCGTCCTCCTGCTTGATCAGCTCGATCCGGCCGAGGCTCACCACCAGCGCCGCGAACATCGCTTCGGTCCTGAGGCCGCGCAAGAGCGTCGAGTCCGCGACTGCCTGCGTCAACGGCTGGCCAAGACTGGCGAAGAACTCGCCTGGCGCGCTCGCGTCCTGCAATGTGCCGCCCTGATCGGCGAGGTGCGCCGCGAAGAGCTGCAGCAGGTCGAAGCGCAGAGGATCACGCGGGATCGGTTGGATGTCGTCGTTCGCACCTTCCATAGCGGCTCGATCCTATGGTGGTCGGAGGATTGGGCGCGGCCCAGCGCCGCGGGCGCGAGGACGACGCAAGCCGCAGCAGACCATGGGTGCACGGCATGCCGTTGCGTTCAAGCATGACTCGAGCTTCTACATCCATGCGCATCGGTGACGACGGCCAGCCGGATCTGCCAAGCGGCGGCGATGCCGAGCTGCCCCGGAGGTGGCGGTCAGCGCGATTACTTGGTGTGACAGCGGTCCATGGTGGAGGCGCGCAAGTAGCCGCCTGATTCGTTCGGTACTTCGTAACAGGTCATGCCAGTCAGCATCGGCTGCATGCCGAATGGGTGGATCTGCGCGTGGCCATTACATGTGGTGCGCATGCATCCCTTAGACGGTATCGATGGTCAGGGAGATGGCGGTGAGCCCGTCATCGTGCCCGATTAGCAGGGCATCGTTGGCATTGAGCAGGAAGCGCGGCCGGACGCTGAGTGGCAGGAGCGCGACACTGCCGCGCTGCGGTTCCCAGATCCGCAGGTTGCAGTCGGCCCGGCTGGCTGTCACCACGGTGATGCCATTGCCTGCCCCCGGTAGCACCGCGATCCCGGTGACCTCGCGGTGTGCCGGGTCGGGCGGCAGCGGGTCGCTGAGCCGTATGCCGAAGGTCTCCCACATTGACACCGTGCCGTTCCGGTCGGCGAGCAGGACTGGCTGGCGGTGCCCCAGTCGTCTGGGTGATGCGCTGGCGCCGGTGATGTGCCGGTGGCCGGCCGCGGCGAGCTTGGCCACGCCGGGCGCCATGGTCGAGAGCCTGCCGTGGACGGACCCGGATTCCCACACGTCCACGCGCAGGTTGTTGTATACCGCGACGAGGTCGGTGCCCTGCCATGGCGGATGGTTTACGAAGTTCACGGCCATCAGCGATACGACACGCCACCCAGGACGCCGGAACAGTGCGGTCACTGGCATGCGGGTTGCCGGGTCCCACAGCTGGACTACGCCGCCGGCGTCGCCGGCGGCGAGCATCGTGCGACCGTCCCGGAACCCGGCTAGCCGGCCGGCGGTTTCGCCTGTCGCCCGAGCCGGCTGCAGGAACGGGGCAGGCATCAGGACCGGGGCCAGAACCTGACCGCGCCAGGCCCGCTCAATCGCGCCGGCCGCATCCCGCCACGCCGCCGCCCTGTCAGGCGCCGGACCGGAAGCCGGCCCCGGGAAGGCCGGCACAGAGCACGGCAACGTCAGCGGGTCAGCGAAACCGTCCAACTCCCACACGGTTTTACATTCAGGGCAGGTCACCTGTATGTAACCGTTGCTCGCCGAGGGGAACTGCCACAGCGCGGAGCCGACCCGGTGCCCGGCGAGCGCAACGCAGGCCAGCGCGTAGTAGCAGCTCTCGTCTGGCGTCAACTCAGCGTCAGCCAGGAAGTCCCGCACCACTGCGGCTTCCGCGGCATCCAGCGCGGCGGTAAGGCCCTCCTGCAGGCCTGCCGCATGCGGCGACGAGAAGCGATCCGCACCGGCCGTGACCATGAACCCGATCTCGATCCACAAGTCACGCCTAGACGCTGCGTCCAGGTGCGGCGCCACGTCAATCAGCTGCGGGATCGCGGCCGAGGACACCCCGTAGACCGAACCCTGGTGCAACATCTCGTCACACAGGCCGCGCCACGCCTCACCAAGCTGCCGGGTCGCCACGATCTCGCGGAGCCGGGCAACCGCGTTCTCCGCGGAGTAACACGCCGACAGCCGACCCCACAGCGGGCTGTCCAGCGGCAGCTTCGCGACCACGCTCGGCATGATACGGCGCAGCACCCGCCAGGCTGCCGCGACGACGAACCGGCCCCGCTGCTAAGCCCGTCATGCTCCACACTTGATGCCAGTCCGCGGCGAGTTACATCGCCTGGTCCGCCGCTATAACGGATTCCGGATTTTGACCCCCAGGGGGTCAGCGACTGCCGATCTGCCGGGTAATGGACTGGTCGGTGATCTTGGCGTCGTCGGCGAGCAGGAAGGCCTTGCTCAGGATGAGGCTCAGGATCGGGTCGTCGTCGAACGGGAGGTACAGCTTTCCCGCGCGGGCGTCGCGGGCGGCGACGATGCACAGGTACTGGTCATTGGGGGACATCAGAATGTTGCCGCTGCCGAGGTGGATGCGGTAGGTGTGCAGGTCGCCGCGCACCTTGAGGAACCGGCCTTCCAGCTCGCAGCGGTCTGCGATCGCGAGCATCGGGACGAGTCTGGCCAGGACGTTGCGGCGGACTTCCGCACCCGCGCCCAGATCGCCGAAGGCGTAGCGGTGCCAGTAGTCCCCGAACCGCCTGCCCTCGCCCCGGTCCAGCCATTCGGGGTCGGCGCCGATCGACGTCACGCCTATGAACAGGTCCACGTCGCGCATCGCCTCGGAGAACGTGACCGCAGCGATCCCGGCGAGCGGGACCGCGTCGCCGGTGCCCGCGTCGAAGAACCGGACCTGGTCGCTCGCGCAGTAGCGGTACAGGTCTGCGGCATGATCCTGGTAGTCGGCTGGGTCGAAGAAGAACTCCGCGCGCACAGGCGGTCGGCCACCCGCCGGCGCGTACTCGCGGCGGGCGACGCCGTGGTCGATCCCGTCGTCCCACCACGCGAGCGGAACCGGCGCCCACGAGCGGCCCTTCATGAGGGCACGGGCCTGCTGCTGGCGGAAGATGTGCCCGGCGAACCGGTTGGAGTAGTCGCGGGTCGCCTCCTCAGCGGGCGTCAAGACGTAGACCTCACGGAACGCCTGCTTGACCGGCTGAACGAGCCGCCGGTCCACGAGCACCTGCCGCCACGCGCGCACCTCGTCGGCCGTGGCGTGGACCGGGTGCCACAACCGGACCCCGGCCCCGTCGTCGCAGGGGATCGGGATCTCGGCGCCTTCCAGAGTCACGAGTGCGTCCGCGCTGACCGGGATGCCAGTGATCACGTCCGTTCCCGACGGGACGCTAAAGGTCCACATCAGGGCGCGAGTGAGCTGGCCGGTGACGGGGTGACCGAGGTAGAGCTCGCGCCACCGTGACGCAGGCCAGCTCCGGTCACTCGCGAGGCAGGCATCGAGTCTGGCGCGCTCGTTGCCGATGGTGGCACGGATGGCCTTGAGTTCTTTGCGGCTGTCGGCGAGAGCGTCGGCGCTGGCCTGCTTGACAGCGGGCGGCAGCGACTTGCGGGGCTTGCCGTCGGGATCCTCGTAGCCGAGGCGAGCAGCGCGCGCGTCCGCCTCGATGACCGCGATCCAGCCGTCGGCTAGGGGGACACGGCGGGTGCCGTCCGGGCTCAGGCCGTGATCTTCCACCGCCATCTCCAGCAGTTCGACCCGGGTCAGGCCCTGCGTGGCGGCGAGGGCGTCGACAGATTTGCGGACCTGGCGCAGCAGGGCCCCGTGGCGGGTGCTGCGCTCAGTCTTGAGGAGTTCGGTGACGGACGACGGGAGAGCCGCCGCCGCGATCGCCTGGACGCAGTGGTTGGCGAGGCGGACGCTGCGCGGGTGTCCGTACTGGCCGCCGATAAACGTGATCGCCTTGAGAGCCAGGCGCCGCAGGCGGGGGAGCAGGTCGGCGGGGCTGGCGGAGACTTGGCCGGCGAGGATGGTGATTCCGCAGAGAAACGCCTCGTCGCACTTGGAGGCGTACCTGGTGTACCTGTGCGTGGTGCTGTGGTACTTGTGCTCGTGATCAGGCGCGTCGAGTGCCGCGTCGAGAACGGCAGCGATCGTGTCGGCGGGCTGACGCAGCGCGCCTTGGACAAGTCCAGCGTCCCCGATCCACTTCGGCCGGGGCTTGCCGGTGACGGGATAACCAGCGAGCAGCCGGATCAGTTTCGCCTTGGCCGCGTCGGGTTCCGGTGCCGCGACTAGCACAGACCGCAATGCCTTGCCGACCTCGCTGACAGCCTCGATGAGGTCGTAGGGCACCTGGCCGCCGCCCGCAGCGGTGGTTAGCTTGCGCAGGCGGGCAGCTACCGCCGAACCGGTGGTCTCGGTGGCGACCCGGTCGAACTGGGGAAGCAAGCGTGTCTTTTCCTCGTCGTTCAGCGACTTCCAGGAGGCTTCAATCTGGCCTGCCAGAAAAGCCAGCTTGCGGGCATCCGCCCACAAGTCGCGAGAGTTCCGCTGACTGATCGGCGGCGGCAGTATCTCCTCGATGTCATCAAGGGTCAGCCTGGCCTGCTTGCGGGCAATGTAATGCAGGAGACGGGTGCCGGCCCACTCCTCTTGCCGGGCGACGATCAGGATGCACTGCCGGCGGACGTCGGCGGGCGCGTTGATGATCGCCTGGATGGCGGGGAATGCGCGGATGGCATCCTCGCGGTGACCGTAATTCCCGTCGAGAGACCGCATAGCCTCATCGACGAGGACGGCCGGATCGGCCGTGGCGGACGCGGGCGCGGGGGCAACGTCGGTCACGCGTCAGCCTCCCACCAGCTGGACGAGGCGGATGAAGCGGATGTCCGTGTCAGGAGTCAGCTCCAGGGTCTCGTCGGGATCGGTGACCTGGCGGCCGGCGACGAGGACGAAGAAGCCATTCCGGCTGAACGCTTCCAGGGCCTTGTCGGCCTGCTGCTCCCAGTTGACGCGCCGGCGCTTCGGCATCCGGAAACCCTCAGGCGTCGGCTGCGCCCCGTCCGGCATGACGAGGCCGTGGAAGATGCCGGTGCCGGCCGCCTTGGCGTTATAGCGGGCGACCTCTTCGCGGACGCGGGTGCGGATGAGATCCCGCACTGTGCTGCGGCTGTCGATCCCATCGAGCGTGATCGTGCCGGCGACCTTGCCAGCCCCTGACTGATCCATGATCGTCACCGAGATGGGCGCGGTTCGTGCAGTCATGTCAATAAATGTGCCACGGAGGTACGACATTGGAGGCGCACGAACAGAACGGGCACTCTGAATGCCGGTCTCGACCGCGAGCGCCCCGCCGGCAGCCGCGCATAGCAGGCGATCTCGCGCCGTAGCCCCGACGGCCTCGGAGACCACGCTCCGTGGCGGATGTTGTTCAAGGGTTGCGTACGATATCCGCCGTTAGGGGCGGGCTTCGGGATCGATTTCAAGTAGACCGGTAACCTGTAGAATGGGGCAATCTGGTCGGCCGGTTCGGCCGGGTGGGCCCGCAGCTCATGGATGGGCCCGGGTGCGCGGTCGGCCTCTCCGCAAGGTACGCCTGCGCTGGCAGTCCCTGGGCGCATCACCGCCGCGTGTCAGCACCCGGTGAACGTATGTGGCCAGCCCACTAGGGGTACCGGGCGTCGACGGTGGTGGTGAGGTGCCCGGTGGCGATGTCGTAGACGTGGCCGGAGACGCTCACCTTCGGCGGCAGCGAGGGTGCGGTGAACAGGCGCTCCACGTCGGCTTTGACGGTGGTGTGCGGGTCGGCGACGGCGGAGGCTTCGAGGGCCGCCTCGGGCAGGCCGGTCGCCTCGGCGGCCTGGTGCCGGAAGCTGGGGTCGGCGAGAAAGCCGGTGCCGCATTGGGTGTGATGGATGATTGCGACTTCGAAGAGCGTGTCAGGCGGGGTTTGGCCGCCGAACAGCTGTTCGGAGAGGAAGGCGAGGTAGGCGATGTCGTCGATGACCGCCTGGGTGACGCGCCCTCCGGCGTTACGAGGGCGGGAGCGTCGCCGAGCTGGAGCCCGAGGACAATCGCGGGGTCGACCCGGTGGTCGAGGCAGGTGACGATGACCACCTGCGCCGCGGCCGGGCCGAGGATGGCCGGGGTGTAGGTGCGGGCGAACTGCTCGTTGCGCTCGAGCAGGGGGGTGATCCTGGTCATGGTGGCTTCCTATCTTCAGGTGTTACCGGTGGGCGGCGGCCGAGGTGCCGACGCCGTGGCGCTGGGCAATGTCGCGGATGGCGGCGGCGAGGAGGCCGGGGTGTTCGCTGGTGGTCAGGTGGCCGCCGGGGAAGGTCAGGATCTCGGCCTGGGGCACGCGCTGGCGGGTGGCCGGGATCTGCCGGTGCTCGTAGGGGTCCTGTTCGCTGCCGCCGACGTAGAGGGCGACCGTGCCGACCAGATCGCGGGCTATCGCGGCGAGGTCCCAGCGCTGCGCGTGGCGGCGGTGCTCGGCGGTAAATCCCGCGGCATTTGTGGGCGAACGCCGCCCCGTCCCGCCGGGTGATCGCCGGCCACAGCTCGGCAAGCTCGGCCGGGGCAGGATGGTAGCCGCGGGCGTACATGCGTGCCCGCTTCCAGCTCGCCTCGAACGCGCGCGGCGAGCGCTGCCATCCCCGGCATCCCGAGGGCACCCAGCGGGCTGCGCAGCAGCGGTGTGCCGCTGCCACGGGTGCGTGCGCGCGTCGGCGAAAAGGCCGCCGTTGACCATGAACGCGGCCGCGATCACCGGCCCGGCGGGATCGCCGGAGGTGGTCCGCTCCAGCTGGCGGCGCAGCAGCTCAAGCAGTACGAGCGAGGTTTAGTCGAAGGTGACCACGACGGTGGCGCGCACGCCGTGGTGCCGCCAGAACGCCCCGGCCAGGTCTGCGCGCTCGACGGTGGAGTACCGGTAGCCGCGGGGCTTGCCGGAGTCACCCTGCCCGGCCGGCTGTACGTACAGCCGCGGGCGGAGGCCGGCGCCGAGCATCGCATCCGCCTGGGCCCAGCCGTGGGAGCCGTCTGGGAATCCGGGCAGCAGGGTCAGCCACACGGTGTCCGCGCCGTGCCCCGCGGCGGCCACGCGCTCGAACACCCGGAGCGTGCCCGGGGCCGCGGCGGCCTCTTCCTCACTCAGCACGCGGGGCTGCCGGGTGTACCAGATCCGCTGATCGCCGGCGAACCACTCCGCCCGCCGTTCCCACGCCTGACCCTGCCCCGGCACGCCAGCCGTCGTGTTCCTGTCCACGACGAGCCTCCTCACCACTTAGCGGCCTCGCGGATCAGCCGGACCGCCTCGGGAACGCCGCCGTTCCATGCCGGCCCGTGCCCGGGCAGCAGCCAGGTGGCATCGACGCCCTCGATCCGGTCGAGTGAGGCGACAGCCTGCTGTGGCTCGAGCGTGAACG
>WNGL01011287.1_pt1 | contig 23152 bp, 17 predicted proteins | sample 5400591 | NCBI WGS metagenome assembly WNGL01 (sample SAMN13153377, study PRJNA577476) | soil metagenome | isolation source: 80 cm soil or saprolite under Garry oak tree replicate 1 | place: USA:California | collected 2016-06-15 | reverse complement strand
CGCATTATGATCGTAGCGCTGCAGCTCAAACCGCAACTGCTGTCCCACTACGAACAACTTCTTGCCATCGTTGCCGGGAACGGGAGAGAGAAAGGCCAGCGGCCCGGCTGTCAGCTGCTGCGGAGCATCGCGGCGCCCGCTCAGCAGCGAACTCGTTTCCGCCAGCGCCCAGATGTCATGGCTGCTGCCCCGCGAGCTTTCAAAAAAGAAATACTTGCCATCGCGCGTCCAGTTTCCGCAGCACTCTTGCGAAGGCTGGTTCCATCCCGCTGGAAGTACCGGACGAAGGCTCTTGCCGTCGGCTTGCACTTCCCACAACGCGGAAATGTTTTTCTCGGCATCTTGCAGCGTGAAGCGGATGCGACGGCCGTCGGGAGAGAAACGCAAGTTCATGGCCGCACCAGGAAGCGTGGTCAACTTGCGTCCCTGGCTGCCATCCGCCCGGATCATGTACAGGTTGGAACCGTTGCCGTACAAAATGGACTGGCCATCGAGAGTCCAGGTGGCGGCGTGGGCAAACACATTACCCACCCGGCGCGGCGAGCCGGCCGGAATGGGCAGTTGCCACAGCGGCGTCTCGGTTTGGGTGCCGCCTACCTCGCTGGCTATCAGCAGCGCCGAATGATCCGGAGAGATGTCATAAATATCGGTGCCAGCCAGAGGCGTCTCCAGGGGCGCGCTTTCCCCACCCACCCCTGATACCTGCTGCAGCCCGAACTGCCCGCTTTTCTCTTCTGAAAAATAGATGCGGGCGCCGTCAGTGACCACCGAGGACTTGGGCAGGCCGTCCCTGGTTAACTGTAGCGAGGCCACTACCCGTGCGGGCGTGGCCGGCGACCGCAGCCACAGGGTCAGGGTCACGGCGGTCGCCGCCACCGCGATGGCGCCCAGAACCATGATTCGATCAGAAAGCCTTCGCCCTGTGGGCGGCGGCGCCGCCGTCTGTCTCCAGGCCCGCAGCGGTCCCGATTCCAGGTCGCGCTTCAGGCGTTTCAGATCGGCCCGCACTTCCGCCGCCGACTGGTAGCGCAAGTCGCGATCCTTTTCCATCGCCTTGTTGATGATGCGCTCGAGTTCTGGCGGGACCTCAGTGTTCAATTGTGCCGGCCCCTGGGGTGTTCGGTGCAGGATGGCATCGAAGGTCTCCATCGCAGTCTCGCCGACAAAGGGCAGTCGGGCCGTGGCCATCAGGTACAACACCACGCCCAGAGAGAAAACGTCGCTGCGCGGGTCCAGTTCTTTGTTCAGCGCTTGCTCCGGCGACATGTAGCTCACCGTGCCCACCGTTTGGCCGCCGTCGTCAGGCCCCCATGGTGTCACTGCCAGCGCCGACGTGGGCGCATCGATGGCTTGCGCCACGCGACGCTCCAGCATGGACTTGGCCACTCCGAAGTCCAGTACCTTGATCGGGCCGCGTTGGAGCAGGAAGATGTTCCCGGGCTTGATATCGCGGTGCAGAACGCCCTTTGTGTGCGCGGCATCGAGCGCTTCCGCAATCTGGATCGCCGAGTCCAGAACCTGCTCCAGAGGCAGGGGGCGGCCACGCATGACCTCGCCGAGGGTCTTCCCTTCCAGCAACTCCATGGCGATGAAACTCTGACCGGCGGCTTCTTCAATCTCGTAAACCGTGCAGATGTTGGAATGGTTCAGGGCGGAAGCGGCACGCGCTTCCCAGCGCAAGCGCTGCAGAGCCTGCGCGTCCTCGCCGACGTCATCCGGAAGAAACTTGAGTGCCACGTGCCGGCCCAGGATCAGGTCTTCCGCTTCGTACACTACTCCCATCCCTCCGGCGCCCAGCTTGCGCACCAGCCGGTAATGAGAAATCGTTTGTCCGATGCTTACGGTTGTGGGGGGCATTGCGCAGAAATCAGGGCCTGCCGGGAACAGCTCGCTTGTTGCAACGGCCCGACCGCTGAGTTTACCGCCACACGTAGCATAAAACAACCTGCGTCTGCAGCACTTGCAGCACTCGCAGCACTTGAGGCGGTCGGGCAGGAATTGGATGGGTTACTCGAACAGCAGGTCTAAACCCCTGCGGGGGGCTTCGCAAGGGTCGTCCGGTGCAGGACTGCGCGAGCTTTGCAGATATGATGGCATGACTTTGAGAAGGGCACCGGCTTCCAGCCGCACCGCCCACAGCCCCAAGATATGCGGTTGGAACCGTTGTCCCATCTGTCCAGTCCCGGTTTTTAATCCGTTCGTCAATCCGTTCTGGTGCTTTTTTAACTTCACGCCCGCCTTGAAGCCGCCGGTCGAGGATAATGGACACATGTTGCCTACGCCGGGTGTGCGTGGTTTTATGGGAGACAAAACCCCGATCTGTCGATCAGAGTGGAGATTGACCGGGTTGGAGGCTATAAAATACGATGCGCGGACTGAGGATCTGTTTATATGAACAGGCGTGATGCGCTACGGCTGCTGGCGACGGGCGCGGCGCTCCAACTGGCGCCAGGTAATCTGTTGGCAGCGCTTCGTGATGCGCGGGCGCTGCTCGGAACGCAGACCACGGTGCGCACGTTGGATCTACACCAACGCGCAACCGTAACGGCAATTGCAGAGCTCATCATTCCCAAGACCGACACACCGGGCGCTACCGACGTTCGCGTAGCCGAGTTCATCGATCTGATTGTGACGGAGTGGTACGACGCGGAGGAGCGGACTCATTTTTTGAATGGGCTGGCCGATGTGGACGTCCGCACGCAGGCATTGTTTGGAAGGAACTTTGTCGATTCCTCACCCGGTCAGCAGACACAGATTCTGACAGTTCTGGGGCAGCAAATGAGCGAGGAGGCCGACGCACTTCAAAATCACGCCCGCCAATACCGGGATTCACCCCCGCAGCCGAAGAAGAACTTCTACTACATGCTGCGAGGTCTGACTCTGATGGGTTACTACACATCCGAAGCCGGGGCCACTCGGGAACTGGATTTTCAAATTATTCCTGGTCGCTTCGACGGTTGCGTTGACGTCCGGGCCAGCAGGGAGGAAGGGGAAAACTAGTGAGGGATGAAACCACCTACGACGCGATTGTGATCGGCTCCGGAATGACGGGCGGCTGGGCCGCAAAAGAATTAACCGAGAAGGGGCTAAGAACGCTCGTGCTCGAGGCTGGGCGTTCGATTGTTCCCGAGGAAGACTATGTCGAGCATGTTCCGCCGTGGGAGGTTAAATTTCGGGGAATGCGGGATCGCCATCGGCAACTGGAAGATCAGCCGATTCAGAGCACCTGCTACGCCTGCGATGAGTGGTCGGCAAAGTTTTTTGTAAGCGACAAAGAGCATCCCTACACGACCGAGCCGGGCAAGCCGTTCCGGTGGATAAGGGGCCGACAGGTGGGTGGGCGCTCCATCATGTGGGGCCGCCAGGTTTATCGATGGAGTGACCTGGATTTTGAGGCCAATCTTCGCCAGGGAATCGCGATTGATTGGCCTATCCGTTACGCAGATATCGCGCCGTGGTACGACTACGTGGAAGATTTCATCGGAATCAGCGGAGAGCCTCTGGGACTTTCACAATTGCCCGACAGTAAATTCCTGCCGCCAATGCAGCTTAACTGCGCAGAGACGGCAGTCCGGGATGCGATTGCGAAACATTTCGGCGGAGAGCGCGTCCTGACCATAGGGCGTGTGGCGATTCTCACCAAGGATCATCGCGAACGGGCGGCTTGCCACTACTGCGGTCCGTGTGAAAGAGGATGCATCACGCGATCGTACTTCAGCAGCCTCAACGCCACCTTGCCCGCGGCGGAAAAGACGGGACGTATGACGCTGCGCCCGCACAGCGTTGTGCACAGCGTCAGCTTTGACAGGCGCACGCGACGAGCGACCGGCGTAAGGGTGATCGATGCGAAGACACGCGCGATTTCGGAAGTTCGTGGCAAGCTGATTTTCCTGTGCGCCTCAGCGCTTGAATCGGTGCGCATCCTATTCAATTCGGCTACGTCGGAGTTTTCACATGGGCTGGCCAACTCGAGCGGAGAGCTTGGTCACAACCTGATGGATCATGTGAAGGGCGGCGGAGCGGGTGCGTTTATTCCCGGTGGTCAAGACAAGGTTGCCTTCGGAAGACGGCCCAACGGGATTTACATTCCGCGATTTCGAAACGTGAAGACGAAGCAGCTCGAGTTCTTGCGAGGATATGGTTTCCAGGGCGGAGGACATCGTCAAGGATGGGAGCGGGGAATTGCGCAAACAGGATTTGGACCCGAGTTCAAGAAATCTCTGAGCCGGCCCGGGCCGTGGCGTTTCACCTTTAACGGGTACGGCGAATGTTTGCCCAACCACGACAACTATGCCGAGCTCGACAAAGAGACGGTGGACGCATGGGGAATTCCAGTGCTGAAGATCCACTGCGCATTTGGCGAGAACGAGTACGCGATCCGGAAGGATATGTCGATTGCAGCGGCGGAGATGCTTGCCGCGGCGGGAGCACGCGACATCGAGCCCTTCACGGACGACGATCCACCGGGTTTTTCGATTCATGAAATGGGAACAGCCCGGATGGGCCGGGACCCAAAGACTTCGGTGCTCAATTCCTACAATCAGGCGCATGACGTTAAGAACCTGTTCATCACCGATGGAGGAGCCATGGTTTCGTCGTCATGCGTGAATCCATCACTCACCTATATGGCACTGACGGCGCGAGCCTGCGATTATGCTGTGCAGCAGATGAAGAGGGGAGAGCTCTGACGCGATGATTGGCAGCCGGCGGCAATTTCTAAAGGGACTCGCCGCGTTAGCTCCGATGATTGCACGCGCAGGAAAAGAGCCCCGGTTGCGGCTGGCATTCTCGACCCTGGCCTGTCCCCGCTGGGACTGGAAAAAGATACTGGGCTTTGCCGGGCAACATGGCTTCGCGGCCATCGAACTGCGCGGTCTTGAAGGCAACCTGAATTTGCCGTCACATCCGATCTTCGCTGCGCAACACATCGAACAGACCAAGCGAGAGATACGCGCCAGCAAGCTGCGGATTGCGTGCGTAAGCAGTTCGGCCGTTTTGCACGTCGCCGATTCGGAGCAGCGCACAAAGGAACTGGGCGACGCGCGGCGGTTCATTGATCTGGCGGCAACCCTCGGAGCACCGTACGTGCGTATTTTTGGCGGCAAAGCAGAGTCTGACAAGAGCCCAATGCCGAGCGAAGAGATAAAGGCCCGCGTGGCCGCGGGCTTGCGCGAACTCGGGAAATACGCGGGTCCGCGCGACGTGACCGTGCTGATTGAATCCCACGACCATTTTACAGCTTCGTCGACTCTGAAGGACGTATTGCGCGGAGCCGATTCCAAACACGTCGGACTTCTCTGGGACGCTCACCACACCTTCGCCACCTCGAACGAAGAGCCGGAATTTACGGTGGGACAATTGGGACCCTGGGTCCGCCATACCCACCTGAAAGACTCGATCGGAAATGGCGAAGATCGCAAGTATGTGCTGACTGGGCGAGGGAACGTGCCCATCCAGCGCCAAATCAAGTCGCTCCGATCAATTGGATACAAAGGGTTCTACTGTTTCGAGTGGGAGAAGCTGTGGCATCCTGATTTGGAGGACCCGGAGATCGCCATCGCGGATTTTGCGCGCGTGGTCGGCCAATGCTGAGGAAGTGCGCGAGAGTGTGACTCTTAAGTTAGTATCTCCAGAATTCGACATCTTGCGGCACACGGATGGGTCCAGTAAAGGCAGGCGAATCAGAAATATCTGACGGAGTTCGGCCCGGCCTTACGCTAATCCGCCGCCATCCACCAGCAGGTGCGCGCCCGTGATCCAGTTGGCCATGTCGCTGGCGAGGAAGAGGACGGCGTTGGCAACATCACTGGGCGTGCCCACACGATGAATGGGGCGATTGGCCGCATCTTCCGTGAACCTGCGCAGGTCATCCCCCAGTTGAACGCACTCGCTCTTGAGCATGGGGGTGTCCACGTCACCGGGACAGACGCAGTTCACCCTGATGTTATCTTTCCCGTGGTCAATCGCCATGGCTCTTGTCAGGTTAAGCACGCCGGCTTTGGCTGTGCAATAGGCGGCAGCCCGCGACCCGCCCTTCAAGGACCATCCCGAGCCGGTATTAATGATGCTGCCTCCGCCGCCGCGGATCATGTGAGGAATCACTTCCCGCGAGAGCCGATAGACGCTTTTCAGAGTTACATCCAGGACCAAGTCCCATTCGTCTTCCTGCAATTCGAGGACAGTCTTGCGAATGACAATTCCCGCGTTGTTGCATAGGACATTTATTTTGCCGAAACGCTCGACGGTCTTCGTCGCGGCTTCGGCGCAATCGTGGCTGGATCGAACATCGCAACGGATGAATACCGCCCTGTCTCCCCGCTCCGAAATTTTCGAAACCGTCTCGATTCCACCTTGCTCATCGATGTCGAGGACTGCTACCACCGAACCCATGCCCGCGAGCGCGAGTGCGATGCCACGGCCGATGCCGGAAGCAGCCCCCGTCACCATCGCGACCTTGCCCTCCAGCGACAGGAGTTGAGCGGCTCTTTCAGGAATGTTCATGCAGGAATGTTACGCGACGGCAACTGCATCGAACGCTTTCTCTGCCGCAGCCAGAGTCAAATCCACATCTTCGTCGGTATGGGCCAGCGTCACAATTGAATGTAAGGACGCGGCCGGTGTGGTGTAGACGCCATATTCGAACAGCTTCAGAACAAATCGCTGGTAAGCTTTGCGATCTACGTACTGGCAGAATTCGCGAGAGTCGTGGATTGTGCTCTTCTCGGTAAACATTAGCTGAAACATCGGCCCAACCCGCTGCACGATAGTGGAAAGCTGCTTCTTCTTAAAGATCCCAATCAGGCCATCGCAGAGCTTGTCAGCAATTCTCCAGGTATGCCGGAATGCGGCAGAGTTATTTTCAGTGAGCTTCTGAAGGCTGGCGCGCGCGGCGTGCAGCCCAATGCGCGAACCATTGTGTGTTCCGTAGTGCAGAACGCCACCCCAGGCCAATGCGTCCATAATTTCAGCTCGGCCCGCGAACGCGGCCACTGGAAGACCGCAGCCTAATGCTTTGCCCAAGGTCACGAGATCGGGCATCAACTTGTAATATTCTGCGCAGCCGCCGGGAGCGATGCGGAATCCAGTCACCGTCTCGTCCAAGATGAAAAGAATGCCGTTCTGCCTGGCGAGTTCTTGCACACCCTGCAGGTATCCGTCGGCAGGAGGAATCACACCCATATTGGCCATGATTCCTTCGGTGATAATCGCGGCCACCTGTCCCGGATGATTTTCGATGACGCGTTCCAGCGCTGGCAGATCGTTCCAGGGAACCACGATGGTATCGTCCAATGCGTGCTGATTTAATCCTGAACTGTCCGGAATCTTAATCGGATCGCGCGGATGGCCCATTGCCGTGACCGGCAATGGGTTGGAACTAATTAGCAGATCGTCATACCAGCCGTGATAGTGGCCTTCGAACTTGATGATCTTCGGCCTGCCCGTGTACCCGCGAGCCAGCCGCAGCGCAGCCATGACCGCTTCCGTACCGGTGTTGGCGAAACGGACGCGTTCGGCACAGGGAGCTAACTGGCGCAGCAATTCAGCGACTTCTATCTCGATCTCGGTTGCGGTTGCGAAGTGAGCGCCGGTCGAAGCGGCGTCGGAAATGGCGGCGGCTACGGCGGGGTGCGCATGGCCAAGTGGCAACGCGCCAAACGCCATCATCCAATCGATGTACTCGTTGCCGTCGACGTCGTAAATTCGGGAGCCGCTTCCACGCTCCATGAACAGCGGGTAGTCACCATAGTTAGCGGGGCCGCGAGACGATGAACTACTGCCCTCGATAAGGATGTCGAGAGTTCGCTGGTACAACTGCTTTGATTTCTCGGTGCGCAGGGCCACCCTTCATCTCCTGGGTATGATGGTTACGAAAACGAAGGCAGTCAGTCCCTTTCGCGCATCTCGCCCTCAATTGCGCGAGCCTGCGCAGCGCCCGCGCCGCCTTTGCCGTCCTCGTGCGCCTTCTGCCAGTCGGCTTCACTTAGCACGGAGATCGCCTCCAGCCTTTTGTTTTTTAGGCCAGAGTTGATTGCCGATAGTTCTCTCTGCGTGAGTTTCTGGAAGTCCGTGATCACGTCTTCTAGCTCATGCGCCAGAGCAGCGGTGCGGGCCTCCTGATAATCGGTGGGCCGCCCCTCGTAACCAACTACGCTCCCATAGACTCGGCCGATGTGTTCGCGGATGCGTTCTTCCCCGGTGATCATGCCGCCTTCCTTGGTGGCCACGATCTTGGAGCGAAATTCGTCACATTTACCAGCCAGTTGCTGCAGTTGCGGCCGCAGGGAATCTTTTTGTGGCAGTTTGGCAATGCGCGCATTGGCGGCATCGCGCAACCCTTCAATTGCATCCACTGCATAGGTCATGTGACCGAGAAGGCTGTAGAGCTTCATGGACAAATCGAATTGCACCTTACGATCTTCCAGAGAAAATTTCGCGCGCGGATCGAGCACGACATTCAGCGGTTCGGTGTAAACCTGATCTCCCTTTGTCAACTTCACCGTGTAAGTTCCGGGCAACACGCGCGGCCCTTCAGCAGCTTCAAACAGCGCGGTCGCAGCTGGCGGAACGGCGGGAGGCTTCAGATGCATCGACCACCTCGCCCGGTTCAGCCCTCGATGCTTGCTCCCGGCAACCGCGTCGACAAGCTTTCCGTTCGTATCGAAGATCTCAACCTTAAGATCGCCAAAGATATGACGGCCCTTCTGGTAATAGGTGATGAGCGCATCCGTGGGCCGGTTGGGTCCACGGAAGGTCTCATTACCTTCGGGCCAGCCGCCTTCAACGTGGAAGTACTGAATCGCAGGCCGCCCCGAAATTAGAACCGCGTTCTTGGCCATGACTTCGGGCGTGAGAGCGCGCAGCGGAGAAATGTCGTCAATGATCCAAATACCACGTCCATGCGTAGCCAGCACTAAGTCAGACTCACGCGCTTGCACTGCGATGTCTCGCACGGCAGCAGCAGGGAAGTCGGACCCCTTGTATTGCGCCCAGTGCTGACCACCGTCCACAGAAATCCAGAGTCCGAATTCAGTGCCCAGGAAAAGAAGATTGGGATTGACAGTATCCTCCTTGATCACATGGGCGTACCCTTGCACGCCGCCGTCCTGCACCGGGAGGGCAGCCCAGGTCTTGCCGTAGTCGTTGGTTTTGTAGACATATGACTTGATGTCGCCGAAGGTGTGGCGATCAAAGGTTGCGTAAGCGGTTGCTTCATCGAAGCGGCTCGACTCGATGGTCGAAACCCATGAGTTCTTGGCTAGTCCCGGCACGTTGGCCACAACGTTAGTCCACGTCTTGCCGCCATCGCGCGTGACCTGCACGTTGCCATCGTCGGTGCCGACCCAGATGATCTGGCCATTTTTCGGCGATTCTGAAATGGAATAAATGCTGGTATGCATTTCAGCCGACGAATTGTCGACCGTGACGCCTCCGGACTCCTCCTGTTTCTGCTTTTCGGGATCATTGGTCGTGAGGTCCGGAGAGATCCGATCCCAGGATTGGCCGTGGTTGCGCGAACGAAACAGAAACTGCGCGCCAATATAAACAGTCCCCTTTTCATTGGGGCTCATGTGAATTGGAGTGTTCCAGTTAAAGCGCAGCTTCTTCTCACGGTATTGGGGAAGCGGCTTGATGGATCGTGCCTCGTGCGTGTAGCGATTGATGCGCCCAATCTCGCCGCCCTGCGCTTCCGCGTAAATATAGGCTGGATCGGAAGGGTCTTCGAACATCCAAAAACCATCGCCGTCGTACATATTTTCCCAGCGCGAATTGCTGACGCCACCGGGATATGAAGAATCTCCCACCCACGAGCTGTTGTCTTGCAAACCGCCGTAAACGCGATACGGATCGGCGTCATCCGTGCTCACGTGATAGAACTGCGAAACCGGCAGGTTCATTTGATGTTTCCAGCGGTTGCCGCCATCTTCGCTACGCCACAAGCCACCGTCGTCACCGGCGATGACCACATTGGGGTTGGTCGGATTTATCCAGAGGTCGTGAAAATCGCCATGGCCGCCACCGGAAACCATGCTGAAGCTTTTCCCGCCGTTGACCGACAGCAGCAAGATAAGATCGGGCTTGAACGCTTTGTTCTCGTCTTTGGGATCGACGATGAGATTTCCGAAGTAAAACGGGCGCCAGATCACGTAGTTGCTGGCGTCAAGGCGCGTCCAGGTGGCACCACCATCGTCAGAGCGATACAGCGCGCTGTGCTTTGATTCGATGTTGGCATAGACGACCTGCGGCTTCGAAGGCGCGACCGCCAGCGCTACCCGGCCCCAAGGTTTTTCCGGGAGACCTTTGGCGCTGCGGTCATTCAGTTCCGTCCAGTGCTCGCCTCCGTCGGTGGACTTATACATTCCACTGCCTGGACCGCCGGATCGGAACGTCCAGCCTTGTCGACGGAAGTCCCACAAAGACGCATAAACGGTCTTTGGCTCCTGCCGGCTCATCGCCATCATTCCGCAACCGGTAGATCCGTTGGCTCCAGCCAGAACTTTCCTCCAGGTCTTGCCGCCGTCAGCCGTCTTGTATACGCCGCGCTCGTCGTTGTCGTCCCACAGGTGACCTGGGGCACAAACCAGCACGCTGTTACCATCCTTGGAGTCAATCAGAATCTTTGCGATGTGCTCGCTGTCTTTCAGCCCCACATTGGTCCAGTTTTCGCCTCCATCGGTTGACTTGTAAACGCCGTCGCCGACAGAGACGCTGTTACGCATCCAGGATTCGCCGGTACCGACCCAAATTGTTTTCGGGTTCGAAGGATCAATGGTCACTGCCCCGATTGACTGCACCGGCTGGCGATCGAACACAGCCTTATAAGTCGTGCCACCGTTTACCGACTTCCAGACTCCGCCGCTGGCGGCGCCCACGAAAACGCTGATTCGGCCATCTTGCTCAACCGCGTCCAGCGCTGCGATGCGTCCGCTCATGGTGGCCGAGCCGATGTTTCGCGCTGGCAGTCCCGAGACCGTGGCGGCGTCAAACTTGAAGGGAGCTTGGGCCAGGGCTGACCGAGCAGACCATAGTGATAGCAGGCAGAGAAGCGGCAAGCAAGACTGGAGGAAGTAGGCTGAATAACCAGCGCGCGCAGTCATCTTTGGTCGTCCCCTTCTGTAAATAATCTTAATTACTGGGTCTTGGCACCAGCAGACCGCATCAGTGCTTTTCGGCGTCAGGTTTTGGAGATGACCCCTGCTTCAGAGACGCTGGAAGCTCAAATTCGGACTTTGCCAGAGGCACATTCACATCGATTTTCTCGATGGTGGTCGTCTGCGCAGCATCGGGTCTGTTCTTCGGTCCGGAGGCGATAGAAAAGGGATACATCACTCCCGCGACCGGTTTATAAGAACCGAGATCGACTACATTCTCCCTGATTGAGCCACGGATAAATTCCTGGATCTCTTTGCGGATCTCGAGGTATGTGTCTGGGTCCAGATAGTAGTAGAGGATGTCCCCATTTTTCAGCGTGACCTTGAGTCGCAGCGCGTCATCGCCATCCACCACATCGTGACCCAGATACTCCACTGTGTTTCCCTTTTCTCTGTAGTCCACCAGCGGCCCATCGAAGTCTGCATCACGAAGCAGATCCCGCACATCATCTTCGCCCATCAATTCTGGATCTTTGTGGCCGCCGAAAGGTTGAATCTGCCAGCCCACAGTGCCATCGTAGGCTTGCACGCCCGTCATTCCCTGCAGCGCAAAAGTCTCTCGAACCAGGTTGGGCCTCATACCATCCTGCGTCACCGTTGCCATGAAGCCGCCGCCTCCGGTCAATTTGCCCGTCATGTGCAGACTGTGGATGGCTTTGATCCTCTCCCGGCCGCCTTTGGCTTGAATGTTCTTGTCGACCAATTCCTCGGCAGTTTGGCACTGAGTGAAAACGCTGAAGCAGCAGACTGCGACCAGCACAATCATTGCGTGACGCATGCATCGAACTCCTGATTCAGGGACTTGAGAACCTGGAAATGGGCAAACAGTACTCTACGTCCTGGTCGACGTGTTTGCCAAGCGTCCGTGAGCGGAGGCGCATGAATTTTTGCGATCCGAACCCTGACCGCCGAGCAATTTAAGTGCGCCTCAAGATAGCGGGCTACTTCCGCCCAGACTCCGCCGCGATCTTCTCAATCACAATCGCACTGGAACCCCCGCGCTCGTATGTCTTCCCGCTCGCGGTGACTCTCTGCCCGGCGAAGGGCAGCAGACGCTCGTTTTGCCCGGACGACGGTGTGGTATCGGCAATCGGCCAGTAAACGGTTCCGTTGTCCGACAGGATTACCAGCGGTGACCCAGCCTTCGCACAAGCCTGCGCACACTGAGCGCTAATCGGCTTTTTCAGGCCTTTGGTAAAGGCACAAGCTGAGTCCAGAACGTAGCCGTTTGCAGTGACGGGTTTACCGGCGTCGCTCACCACGGAGAGCACCACCGCAAAAACCATGGATGCAAATGCAAAGACCGTTAGTTTTCTAGTCATCTCTGTTCTCCTCAAACCGTTCAAGCGGACGTGGTTGCCCATAGAATCCGTTGACAAGCTAGACAGGGTAGTCAAATGCTAACTGGAAGGGAGAGCCGAGGGCAACAGACATAGTCAAGTCGGTGAGATGTTGATCCTTCACCTGCCGTGCGAATTCCTAGGAGCGCAATTATGAGGCATGGGTAGGACGCCCGTACCCTCATTGTGCGAACCTACTTCGAAGGTGTGAATGCAATATTCAGCCCCGTCGTCAATACAACGTCATTCTGCTTCTTGCCCGGGGGCGGATTAGTCACATAAACGTCGCCAAACTGATTCTGCCAACCCAACCACTTGCTGATTTTTGTCACGGTGCCCAAGTCAAATGTTCCGCGATACTGCCCGGTGTCGCTCAGGTCCGGGTAGAAGTACAGTTTCTGCACCACAACAGTGCTGGCGCCAAGGAGTAATCACCGTGCCGCTAATCGTAGTGGCATAACTCTCCCGGGTATAGTTAATGCCGCCCAGCAGATCGAGCGTGGTCTTATCGCTCTTGATGGCGTGAAAACCCAGGCCGACCGTCACGACGGAGCGTAGATTCAGAGCTTGCAGCGCGTCGCTCATGAAATCACCGCCCACAAATGCGAAAAGCCGTGGATTGAGATTGCGATCGTAGCGGATTCCTCCCTGCACCAGGTCAGCGACAGTGCTCGGGCTCGCTCCTGGCGCATTGTTCTTCGCGTACACAGTGCTCGCGTACATGGTGATCTTGTCGTTCAGCGTGGGATGCACGGCGTTGAACGCTAGTGCCAGGTTCTCGGTCTGGTTATTGCCCCGAGTCAGCGCGAAGCCGACGTTAGCCCCGCCATTCCAGCCATGCAGCAGTCCCGGATGCATAGATTTGTCGTGGGCCGTCTGCTCCGCGTCGTTGCGGATTATCGCCACGTCTTCCTTCGGAGCCTCGACCGTGCCGCCAGCCTTGGTGGTTACCTTGATCTTGCCGTCGCTGGTGGTCATGGGCCCAACGACGGTTTGACCATTCTTCAAATCAACATGCAGTTGCTCGTCGGTAGTGATCTGCGTGATCGCTTCATACTTAAGCGTGACATCGCCGGCGAATTCGGTGTGCAGCACGAGTATCTTGCCGTCCGATTTCACGACGGTGCCGGTCAGGCGGTCGCCGTTTTTCAGTACGATCTGATCGGCGAACATTAATGACGAAGAGAGAGAAACGAACAAGATCAAGCATTCGATCTGGCGCGGCACAATGATTCCTCCGGACTTAAGAGCTGATCGTCTTTGGACAGAAGATAGGTTTTCTATCCAGCGAAAATGGTTGCTTTAGATCGAGGCGGGGAGGAAAACGAACCAAGGGAGATGGCAGGACCATAGGGCGGATATAACGACAGCCTTGGGAAACAACCGGCCGCGGAATCGATCAGCTCTTGGTTTCCGTGTTCTTGCTCTGCTCACTCGAGGCCTGCGTCGAGGAATTATCTTTCATACCCTCTTTAAGGGCACGGATTCCCTCGCCTAGACCTTTACCGAGCTCAGGCAATTTCTTAGGACCGAACACCAATAGGGCGATAAAGAAGATCACCAGCAGGTGCATCGGCTGAAAAAGACCTTCCAACATTACAACCTCCGGGAAGCTTCTGCGCTGTTTAATACGTTACCGGAGTCCGGAGAGCGAGTCAAACCCGGCCGCTAGTTGCGCTAGTTGCCTAGTTGCCCGGATTCCCTCACCCCTGCACATACCCAGCGACCGACGGGGAAATCAGAAACAGTGATCACATCGGTGCCCGGCACCTATTGGTTACCTCCGTGACCTTACCGTGGAACCTCACTCCGGTCTATGTTCTCGAAGACGGTTTCAGCGCGCCTCCGGGAGCCAAGCCTAGAAACCGAAAAACGTTCGGGGAGTCCGGTGAGACACAAGGGCCTATCCTTATTCTTATTCTTCTGCCTGTCGGTGGTTGCCGCCGTAGATTCCTCCAAGAGTCAGCCCTTGGATACAACTCAACTCACGGCCTGGCTGACCGGCGGAATATCCAGCACTCGGCTCGTGCAGTTAATTCAGGAACGCGGCCTTGCCCTTGCCCCCACAGAAAACGAGATCCATCAGCTTCAGGCCTTCGGCGCCGACGAAGCGCTGGTCCGCACTCTTGCCGGAGTAAAACCGGCGGATAGCCACAGCCAGAGAACTTCCATCCCCGCAGCGCTGCTACAGGCTGCTGCAGGCGCTCATGCACGGCGCTATCACGAAGCCGAACTGCAGTTGCGCGCAGCTCTGCGAATCGACCCTCAGAATCCGGCCATACATTTTGCACTGGCCGCGATGTTTCGCCAGCAGGAGCAATGGGACGACGCTTATGACGAGCTCACGATATCGGCGCGGCTCATGCCGGATTTTCCCGACAACCACAGCAGCCTCGCCTACGTCTTCTACCGATTGGACGACGGCCCGAATGCGATCGCTGAGGCGCGAACCGCGCTAAGCATGGATCCGCAAAATGCTGAGGCTTACCAATACCTCGGTCTCGGTCTTTATTCTAACGGCCAATATGCTGCAGCCATTCATGCCTTTGCCGAGTCTCTGGCTCGCGACCCGGACAATCCCGACACTTACTACGACATGGGCATTGCCTTACAGGCTTCTGGAAGGCTCGTTGCCGCGGCGGCCGCCTATCGTTATGCCATTCACCTGCGGCCTGCCTTCTGGGAAGCTCACAGCAATCTTGGCCTGATCCTGCATCAGGACGGCAAACTCGATGAGGCCATCGCGCAGTATCGCGAAGCCAAAAATATCGCCCCAGACGAAGCTTCCGTCCGCAACAATCTCGGAAATACGTACTGCGACCGCGGCGATTTCGACGCGGCCATCGCCGAATTGAGCGAACTTTACCGCCAGCACCCTGACTGGGAACAGGGCCATAGCTGCCTGGCTAGCGCCTACATGTCGAAGAAAAACTACCGCAGCGCTGTCCGCGAGCTGCAACTGGTTATCCACCAAAAGCCAACCGATGCCGCGCAGCATCGGCTCTTGGGCCAGGCGCTCCTGCTCGATGGAGAGGCTGAAGAAGCTCTCCGGGAGTTTCGCCTCGCCGTTATTCTGGATCCCGATTCCGACGTCGCCCATCATTATCTGGGCACGGCTCTATTCCAGGACCAGAAACTTCAAGCGGCGGAGAAAGAATTTCGTGAAGCGCTTCGTCTGAAGGCATCCGCTGACAACCATTATTCTCTAGCGGCTTGCCTCATGAGCATGGATCGCTATCAGGAAGCGCTGACGGAGCTCGAAATTGCCGCACGGCTCGAACCCGAGCGCCCCTTATATCGTGCGCGCCGGGAAGAGCTTATGAAACTGATGAAAGACTCGAGCTTGCGATAGAAACAGAACTGGGCGCACTTTTGGGCAGTGTCGCGTGCTGTACCAGTGGTGCTTCGAGGATTCCGCGGCGGCTCCTTACACTAAGGCAAGGCGCGAGGACACGCGAAATCGGTAACGGCTGAATTGCAACGGGCGAGACCGGCACGAATAGGTTCAGGGCATCAAGTTTGGGGAGAATGGTCATGGATCCAACACGTTCCGTAGCATCAGGAGCAACGGCTGGGGCGAAGACCGCGCCGGCGGTGACGCCAACGGAAGGCGATGTCCGCCGCGTGGAGCGCAGCGTACCTCCTGGTTCGCTGCTATCCGCCCGAAAGTCCGTTGGTTACGGGCTCCCCTGCGCGAAATGCCATTTGTACTACGCAGCAGATCTCGATACCTGTCCCAGTTGCAACGCTCACGAAAGAGTACTGCCGGTTTTGCCCAAAACGCCCAAGATGCAGGCCAGCGCTGAACCGGAGATCGATGCCGCTGCCCTTGAGCAAGAACGTGAAGAATTCCTTCGACAGTTCAAGTCTCAGCTTTTGGCCGCCCATGTCGAGGCAACGACCGCTGCCGCCCCGACCTGCAACTTCGCCGACAACCATCCGGGAGAACCCGAGGTCGCCGAAGTCTGCAAACCTTGTTATGAGAAGCTGCAGGAGCGTCTTGATGTCTGTGAAGCGGCCCTGCACATGGATATGAAAGAAGCCGCGCAGATCATCTACGACGCGGTGTGGGCCGATCCCTCCGATCCCAGCAAAACTTATCGCAACGCCGCCAGCGCCATCCTCACGGAACTGCGCCGGCGTGCCGGAATCACCTCGCTGCTCGGTCCATTTCAGCCGCTGACTCACTAAGGTGCGTCCGTTCGGCCCACTCTTAAGCCCCGTAGGTACGCCCGAAGGTAGCCCGCCAAGTCAGTGGCGGGTAAATGTCGGTACACCGACAGTCCCATAGAGACGCCTGAAATCCCCAGTCGGATCGACGGCTCGAATTTTTCCAGCCTGAAGACGACCTTGGAAACTCCGGAATTCGGCTCACTCCGGCTTAATTTCCACCCACCTCTTGCCGGCATACAGGCGATACGCTCCGCCCTCTTCGACCATTTTAAGAGGAACCGCCCGTTCTAGGGCCTTTTCCGTCTTGGAAGGCACGCTGAGCACATCGTCGTTGGCTACGTCCATGACCACAAACTTATCGCTGGCGGTGTATCCGAACCCATACTGGCCTGGCGGCAGCTCTGAGCCTTCAACATTGAGCTTGGATTCCGTGATTAGCAATCCCTGATACTTCTGTTGGATCGCGGTCGAGTAGCCCGATGCGTCCACCAACGCAGCCAGCGTCATCTTGCCATTCGCGAGCTGAAGTCCTACCGAATTGCGAGCCTGCGTGGGAGCTTTCTGACCTCGATAGAAAAACTCCGAAGGGACAACCTTCCTAAGCTCATCCGCTGAAAGCAGATGGGGCGCCCCTTGTTGAGCCAGGGCGGAGACCAGCAAGACGCCGAATAGACCGCCGAAAAAAGCCAAGCGCAGCTTCTTCATAGAATTGTTCCTCTTTTTGAGATCATCCGGGAAAGAATGCAAAATCCCTCAAGGAATCTAAGCGTTTGCGCGGGCATTGGCAAATCCTCATAACTTGCCCGTCCAAGCACTGAGAGTCGGGAACGGGAAATCGCAAAAACAGTTTGTTCGCAAGGTTCGGATAGTCTGTGGCACGCTCTTCGATCTACCCTTTCCTTACCATGACCACCAATGCCATACTCGCAATGAACCGCCCAAGCACAATGCCTGCCCTGCAAACGAACATGCCGACCCGAGTAAGTTGCGGCCTGAACGACGATCTATGCTGGAACGCCGTCATCGCTCGCGACCGCACTCACGACGGGGAGTTCGTGTTTGCGGTATCTAGTACTGGGGTCTATTGCCGCCCCTCGTGTCCCGCACGTCGCCCGCGTCGCGAGAATGTCAAATTCTTTTCGAGGACCGACGAGGCCGAACAGGCCGGTTATCGCGCTTGCTTGCGCTGCCGTCCGAAGTCTGTGATCGGTAATGGCCAGTCCGACGTGGTGAAGGCTCTATGCCGCTACATTGAGCTGCATCTCGACGAGCCCCTTACTCTGGCAGCTCTCGGCAAAGAATTTCACCAGAGTCCGTTCCATCTACAAAGGCGTTTCAAAGCAGTGCTGGGAATCAGTCCCCGCGAATACGCCGATTCCTGCCGTCTGCGGCTCCTGAAGCGCAGCTTGCAAGCCGGGGACAACGTTACCCGCGCCATGTACGACGCCGGTTACGGCTCCAGCAGCAGGCTCTACGAGCGCACCTCTTCGCAACTCGGCATGACGCCCGACAAGTACCGCCGCGGCGCTATCGCCGCCACCATCCGTTACACGTGTGCTGATTCTCCCATTGGACGCATGTTGATTGCCGCCACTGAGCGGGGAATCTGCGCCATCCAATTCGCCGGCTCCGATGACGAACTCCTGGAAGGCCTTAAGCACGAATTTCCCTTTGCAACACGCAAGCCCGACGACGGCGGCCTGAAGTCTTGGACGAAGGCACTTCTGGGCCAGATGCAGGGAGCTATCCTCGATACGGCGTTGCCGCTGGATATCCGCGCCACAGCTTTTCAGCGCCGCGTATGGACCTATTTGCAATCCATCCCTTTCGGCAAGACTCGCTCGTACAGTCAGGTCGCCAAAGCAATCCGCGCCCCCGCAGCGTGTCGAGCCGTGGCCCGCGCCTGTGCCACCAATCCAGTGGCCGTGGCCATCCCATGCCATCGCGTGGTGCGTGAAGATGGCAACCTAGGTGGTTACCGCTGGGGCATGGATCGTAAGAAGAATCTGCTCGACATGGAAGCAGCGTCTCCTACACGCTGATGCCTGATATCGCGACGAGGCCGGCAGCGCCGCTCGCGGCTTCCAGATGTCGGATCCGCCGTCCCAGGCTACACTCTAGCGAGTGCCGGTGAGTTCGCCACTATAAGCCGCCTTCCGGGGTTTGTTCTTTCTGCCGATTCCGCTGCCCTCTGCAAGTCTAAGGTCGCAGTCGTTCTGAAGATTGAGCCAAAATTGCGCCGGTGCAGGCCGAAATACTTCCCAAGCGAACCGCAGTGTCGGCGCTGATGGCTCGGTCTCCGCGGACGACGTCATGGATGCCCGGAAAACCCAGCGCGTTTGCCAGTGCATAAGCGCCCACTCCCGGGGCTCCATTGAATTTGGTCTTGAGAATTTCTCCCCGGTGGACCGCAAACACCTTCTTTGATCTGGACATGGATGGCCCCATTCTTAAACGTAATCCACGATCTCTATCTCAAACAGCTCCTGTCCGTTTTTTCTTGGAAGCAGTGGATGTCCTCGAAGGGGCACCGGGACGAAGCCAGCCGCCAGACCGCGACCCATGAATCAGGTATTATGCGGTCAGCCGCGCGGGCTGGCTGTCCCTCGCCGAACTTTCATCATGATGGTCTTCACCGCAGCCCGTCTCTACACCCCTCTCGAAGAAATAGGCGATCCTCTGCTTTTCGTCCAGGATGGCGCCATCACCAAGGTGTCCTCGCGCGCACAGTCGGAAACCCCGCAAGGCGCTTCCCTCCTAGACTTCGGCGATGCAATTCTCGCGCCCGGCTTTGTCGACATCCACATGCACGGCGGCACTGGAGTCGACGTCATGCAAGCTTCACCCGCCGATCTGGCCCGTTTGGGCAAATGGCTGACCAACAATGGCGTCACCGGGTATTTTCCGACCACCGTCGCGGCACCGATCGATCAGACATGCGCCGCTCTCGAGCGCATCGCTGATGTCATCGAAGCAACCCGTGATTCAACCGCTACAAATGGCAAAACGCCTCGAGCTCGCCCTCTTGGCATCCATCTGGAAGGACCGTTTCTCAGCCATAAGCGCCGCGGCGTGCATCCGCCAGAGTATCTTGCACAGCCCACGCTGGAGGTTTTTGAGTGTCTCTGGCAGGCTGCGCGCGGGCACGTTGGCATGATGACGATCGCCCCGGAACTTCCCGGTGCGCTGGAAGTGATCGCCGAAGCGGCGCGACGAAATGTCTGCGTGAGCATCGGACATTCGGACGCCGATCTGGCTAGCGCGCAGGCTGGCGTGAAGGCAGGCGCCCATCATGCCACTCATACCTTCAACGCCATGAGGCCGCTTGACCATCGCGATCCGGGGATTGTCGGCGAGGTGCTGACGGATAACCAACTCAGCGCCGACATCATAGCCGACGGAATTCATGTCTCGTCCGCGGTTGTGCAGCTTTTCCTGCATGCGAAAGGCTTCGACCGTTCGGTTCTCATCACCGACGCTACCGCCGCCGCTGGCATGCCCGATGGCCGCTACCAGCTTGGCCCCATGGAAGTTGAAGTCAAGGCTGGCAGGTGCACGATCGATGGCAAGCTCGCGGGCAGCGTCCTCACTATGGACCGAGCCGTGCGCAACATCGCCATTTTCGGGGGCTGGAGTCTTCAGAATGCGGTGCGCGCAGCCACGCTGAATCCGGCTCACGCAGTTGGACTATCACCTCAGCAAGGAGTACTAAGCATCGGTTCAGAAGCCAACATAGTTGTTCTGAGCCCAACGGGAGAGGTGCGAAAGACAATTGTTCGCGGCCTCACTTCCTAAGAATCATGGATTAGCAAAAACGCCAAGCGTGGCGCGGCGGGAGTTGAATCACATGCAGCGAGCGAAATTTAATTTGGCTTACGCTCTTTGGCCTCTGCCAGGTAGCGAACCAACGTGGCTTCATCGGAGCGGCTGAGACGGTCTAGAAAGGATGTTTTCAGCTTTATTTTCTCGTCGCCGGCGGGTTTGGTCTGAATCCTTTGGCGCAACTTGTCCCCCAGTTCGGACTCGTTGTTCATGACCTGCGTGTAGAACCACAGGAAATGACGCATCTGGTCCAACGCTGAGCGCAGCACTTGGATGGGCTCGGTCTCGGGCAGGGCACTGAGTGCCTCCATGAGTTCCGGGTCATTGGGCGCCTGCATGGCCGCACAGTTGAGCTCGCGCTGAATGACACGCAGGTCTTCGGTGACCCGCGCAATCCGGAGATGAATGCCGTCGAGATACTCTTCTTTTTCCATGGACTCTGTGGCTGTCTCAACATCTCATCGGCGGCGCGAAGCGAATAGATGCCCCACGGGCATGCGCTTTGGTAATTCAGGGTATTACTTTGGTATGAGCAGGAATTCATAGTCAGCCTATAGTGCTGAACGCCGCTAGCGGTGCGGCTTTTCACGCATTGTCATCACCAATATCGGGCACGCTCATGACGCGGTAACTCGCGCCGCGCCGCCACTAGTGCAGTTCGTCATGCTCTAAAGTCACCAGGTCCAGCCGCCTTTCTGCGCACAATCTGAGATGAGCAGAATAACTTCCAGGGGAAGATGAGGTGGACTTGTGGTACAAACGCGCCGTGACAGAAACGGCCCAAGGAAGCACATCGCGCCCACAACTTGTCCGCGCCATCGGCCGCTGGAGCCTGACGGCGCTGACCATCAATTCCGTCATCGGCAGTGGAGTTTTCGGTTTGCCATCGACTCTGGCGGGGCTAATGGGCCGAGCGAGCCCGCTGGCTGTACTCTTCGCAGGCGCCTGCATGGCCGTCATAATGGCGTGTTTTGCCGAAGTTGCTTCCTGTTTCTCCGAAGCCGGCGGCCCCTATTTATACGCGCGCATCGCCTTCGGGCGCCTAATGGGAATTCAAACCGGTTGGATGCTCTGGCTGGCCCAGGCAGCAGCTCCGGCGGCCAATGCTAATTTGTTCGTCATTTATTTGGCCGAGTTCTGGCCTCAGGCTAGAAATCCAGCGCCCCGTTTTCTTGTTCTTACCACCCTCGTGGGATTGCTGGCTGTTGTCAATGTTCGTGGCGTTCGCGCGGGCACGCAGGTCAGCAATCTTTTTACGGCCGCGAAATTGCTGCCGCTGTCGGTAGTGATCCTAGTGGGAATTATTGCGATCATCAAAGGTCACGCGACGCCCTCTCTGTCACCCACAGCATTTCACGCCAATGAACTAATGAAAGCCATGCTGCTCGGTGTCTTCGCATATGGAGGCTTCGAAACGGCGCTTACGCCAATGGGAGAAGCCAAGAATCCGCGGCGCGACACCGTATTCGCACTGTTCGCTACTCTGGTCAGCTGCGCGTTGATGTACGCGCTGATCCAGTGGGTGGTTGTGGAACTCTTACCTAACGCAGCCCGCAGCGATCGGCCGCTGGCCGACGTAGCCCGGCTTATGATGGGACACAACGGTGCCGCGCTCGTGACCATCGGCGCATTAGTTTCTTTCTACGGATATCTCAGCGCCAAGATCTTGGCTACACCTCGCGTAACATTCGCTCTGGCCGAGAGTGGAGACTTTCCAAAAGCCTTTGCCGCTGTGCATTCCCGGTTTCACACTCCTTATATCTCTATCCTCATATTCGCAGCGCTGGTGTGGCTGTTCTCTCTGGGAGGAAGCTTCGCCTGGAATTTGACGCTGTCGGCGGTGGCGCGCCTTTTCTATTACGGAGTGGGTTGCGCGGCTCTGCCCATGCTGCGTCAGAAGCGGCCTGGCGGGGCACTGTTTCACTTGCCGGGCGGCCGGGTCTTCGCGATTCTCGGTGTCACAATCTGTGTGGTTCTACTTACGCGCGTGGATCTGACGCAATCTGTAATTCTGATAGCGACAATCGGCGTAGCTCTACTGAACTGGGTCTGGGTTACGCGGGGACGCGCTCGCTAGCTGGCGAAAAAACGTGCCGGCGCCGGTTTTTGTCTGACTCGCCATGCAGCTAACGGATGGGACACGTTTTTCGGGCAGCCTCCACTACTTGCTAGCGCATCCGCGCTTTCACATGGGCATATTTGAACGGCGCTGCAAATGCTATAATCGCAATGAAGTAAGCTAATCTCATCTCCGGCGCGTGGCAATTCCTCTTTCGCGTCGGTCGATGTTCGGGGAGTGGCTCAGCCTGGTAGAGCACCTGGTTCGGGACCAGGGGGTCGGAGGTTCAAATCCTCTCTCCCCGACCAAATTCTTTAAAATCAAATAATTACAGGCACAAGAGATTCGCTTTAGACGCCTGTTTCATTGGCTCCGGGTTCCATTCTCCAAGTAGTATGCTGTTTATAATCAGTGACTTAGGAACTTAACTGAACCCCTGGTGGAAAACCAGGTGGTCAGGCGGGGATCCGGTCGAACAGCGCGGCTCCGGTCTGAAGCCGAACGCTCTAATATGGCGTTCCCAGGAGACTTCACACGTGTGCTTGCGAAACACTCGAAGTCGTTTTCGCTCATCGATTGCATATCGGTCGGCGTAGATCGAATGCAGC
>WNGL01002724.1_pt1:5000-7500 | contig 23160 bp, 17 predicted proteins | sample 5400591 | NCBI WGS metagenome assembly WNGL01 (sample SAMN13153377, study PRJNA577476) | soil metagenome | isolation source: 80 cm soil or saprolite under Garry oak tree replicate 1 | place: USA:California | collected 2016-06-15 | reverse complement strand
AAGCAATAACAAGAATATTTCTAGTGGAACGTCTTTCACAATCCCTGGAGAGATAGTTCACTAATAGACCGAGGGATAAGTAATTCGACTCATTCACATCTAGATCATGAATGTTTGGAATCCATATTATGCAAGGAGACATTGCTTTTGCTAATTCGAATTGAAGGGTGATATAAAATCGGTCTATTTCCGGCATCATATCCATAGTTAGCGCATTCGTCATAGTTAGAAGCTCCAGCTCCGTATCAAGGTCACGGTCAATATCGTCACTATCATCAATAAGAAAACCCTTAGGCTTGTTATCCAGGAACTTGTTCAGAAATACTGTAATGAAAGGAACATAGGAGTTTTCCGCTAGGTATTTGACCAAATAGGATTGTCCAGTTCCTATAGAACCTATCACTAAAATACCCCTAGAGGGGGATAGGGCTAAGCGGAGCGAAAAGGGTTTTCCATGAGATGGGAAATGAAAACTATTAGCCTCACACGAGGTTTGTGAATAAGTGATTGTCTGATAATGAGCAAGAAATATCCGTCTTTCTGCTAAACAGGATGTATTGAACTCATAATTCATTAGATACTTTTTATGAATGTCAACTAAGTATCGTAAGTAAATTGCTCCCGGTTGTTCAATCATTTGATAACCAGAGTCATTCTTTGATAAATGATCACTATGAGTCAGACTCAATAGAATTTGATCAATCCTTTTTTCTGTCGTTAAGGTGGAGAACTGAACCAAGAATTCTCTTTCTTTATCATCAATCGAATCACTGTTCGAGACCCAGGATTCTATTTGATCATCAATCCAATCACCGTTCACGTTTTTTCTTTTTCTTATCAATGAATAGATCTCTTTACTTGTATGACTTAGATGTCTCGTATTTCTCGAAAAAGCGATTCGATTGATGGGATTTGGTATGATACTCATGAGATCGATGAGATTGATATTCAAATATTTCTTCTTAGAACGTATTGATTTGACCCCATAAGCGGGCCCACCGCCCCATAGCATGTTGCCGCCGGAAGCATAACCCCGTATTTCTTCTATAGAATCTCCTAATTGTTCCAGAGCAACTAGAAAGAGATTCTTTAACCAGAAAGAATTCAGCTCAGATGTAGGATACCTATCCAGAAGTTTTCGCAACTCAATCATGTATGATGGAATCATCAAAGATTTGACCTTTTCGAATTCTGTCTGTAACTCACTATAGGCTCGAGAAACAAAGAGAAGATGTGTACGAACGAGATATCCAGCAACAAGAAGAAGGAAAAGGATTGAATAGAGGAACTCCCGAACATTTTGCGATCTCAGATGTGTCGATATCAATGGTGACTCATTATTTCGATGAATCATTTCTTCGGACAGAAGAAGATTATGTAAACACTTACTCGAAATCTCACTTATCAGATTCCATTGTGGAAGACACAATTTTTTCTGAAGAATTCGCCATGATATATCTGATCCATGCATAATATCATGAAAAATGGATACAAATTTTTGGCTGCTACTTAGTATCGGCAATAGGTCTGAAAAAGTATCTAAAAATATCAAATTTAGATATTTGTACCCTGTCGAAGTAAGGAACCATGGCATATATGTTTGGAATAGATTCCATTTTGAGAGAGTTGAAAAAGCACTATCTCGTTGAAAGGTTCTATACATCTGCCCTTTCTCAAGGCATTTCTTTAGACAAAGACTCCGTTTTTTCCTCTTTTCGGATGGTAAATATTTCTCAGAACATGGAGTGCGAATCAAACCCATGTTTGAATTGAAATTGAGATACTGCTGCAAGTTCTTCCCCTCTGAATCAGATAAATTCATATCTGAAGGAGGTTTACAATAAGTTCTTTCAAAATTGACTATTTGTCCCTCTGTTAGAGGTGTTCCAAAAATGTCTGCGATCGAGTAAATAGCTCTACGAACGAATGGATCGGATCGAATTGGAAAATGGAAAGATTTGTACAAGTTATACCTTCTTTCGTCACCACTTTGTGGAAAATCGTTAGGTATGAATATGTTAGATACCTGTAACTCGATTGGTGAAATAGTATCTCTCTCCAAAAAAGCATGTTTTTTTTTACCGCCGCGCAAAGAAAATATTTTGTTGCGAATGAACAAGATATTGAGGAATTGTCCATACGTAAAATCATAATTATTGACACGGGCCTTTTCCACATAAAAAGGGAATCTTTTGTTACAATCGAAGCAGAAGTGATGTGGATTATTCAAGAATCGAAGTCGATTTGCTTTATAAAAAGAAGATATCAATGAACTTCTATGAAATGGTTTCGCGGGATTCGGCCAATTGTCTTGATCGTGGGATATCATTGAGAAATAGGAATCCGTGTTCTCAAAAGATTTCCTGCGATTCTTTCTAGTATGGAATGAGTCAATCATCCACCACTTTGGTATCTTATTGAACAAAAATGGTGATATTGTTCCTCCGTTGATCAATAATTTCGATTTCTGGGAAGTATCATGATCATCCAATAAGAAGGG
>WNGL01008499.1_pt1 | contig 23178 bp, 28 predicted proteins | sample 5400591 | NCBI WGS metagenome assembly WNGL01 (sample SAMN13153377, study PRJNA577476) | soil metagenome | isolation source: 80 cm soil or saprolite under Garry oak tree replicate 1 | place: USA:California | collected 2016-06-15 | reverse complement strand
CCGTGCGCGCAGTCTTCGACTGGGAGCTCGCGACCACCGGCGACCCGATGGCCGATCTCGGCTGGCTGGCCGCGAGCTGGCAGGACCCCGGGGAAGACATGCCGCCGGTGACGCCGGGGCCGAGCACGGCTCCCGGTTTCCCGGCCCGCGCGCTCGTGATAGACCGCTACGCCCGGCTGTCCGGCCGGGACGTGTCGGACCTGCCGTACTGGGTCGCTTTCGCCCGGTGGCGTTCGGCCTGCATCGGCGCCGGCGTGCGGGCGCGCTATCTGGCCGGCCACATGGCCGACGACGGCTACCTGGCGCAGGCCAACGGACGCGCCGGTGCCGGCGTCCGGCTGGCCGAGGCGGCCCGGGACGCGCTTCGTGCTACCTGGTGAATCCCAGCGGAATACAGATGGCCTGGGATTTCCCGACCGAGCCTGAGCCTGAGGAGAAGCTCTCGTGGATGCGCGGGGTCGTCCGCGACAAGTTCATCCCGCTGGAGACCCTCGACCTGGACATCGAGGTTGACTGCTGTGATGCAGGGAACGTCGCACTCACAGCCGGGAACCCGCTGGGCGATGCCCTGATGCGGCCGGCCCGTGTCGTGGTGGGCCTGGTACTCGTTCAGGACCGCCGCCAGTCACGCGACCGCGCTGGTGCCCGCGCGGGCGCGTCTGCGCCTACGGCGGCGCCACATTCACGATGATGAAGTCATGGAGGTTCATGGCGACGGTGCCCTCCCCCGCTACCGGAGAAGCGGCTGAGGGTCACGGGAACTTCCGTGACCCGGTTGCCGCTCTGGTCAGGCAGAGCAGCTCGTGGAGTACGTCCGATGCGATGTCAGAGAGAGACCGCCTTTCGCCTTCGCGGATCCACTGTGCGAACGCGATTCCAAAGACGGTGGCGCCGGACTCCGCCGCAAGGGTGGCCGCCGGCTCGCCGATGCCTCGCGCGCGCAGGGCCTCGGCGACCGTTACGGCGAGGCCTGCCAGTTTGTGCAGTTCGCGTTCCCGGAGCGCGGGGTTCTGGTCGATCACGGACTGCCGCGCGCGGGAGTATGGGCGGCGCTCGTCGGGGAAAAACGATGCCGCCGCGTTAAGCGCGGAGGCGATGACCTCGAGCGGGGATGCGTCAGGCGGTGCGGCATCCACCCCATCGACGAACGCCTGGAGGAACTGCTGCTGCCCGTAGAACAGCACCTCGCGCTTGTCGCTGAAGTGCCGGAAGAAGGTGCGCTCGGTCAAGCCAACGGATTGGGCGATCTCCGCGGCGGTGGTCTGCTCGAACCCGCGAGTGGCGAACAGCTCGAGTGCCGCTGCCTGCAGGCGCTCTCTCGCACCCGGCTCCCAACGCGCCATGATGCTTATTTTAGTGATGACAGTGACTGTCGTATAGGTGTATGGTGATGTCTGTGGCTGACATCAGTCACTGACATCCTCGCATCAGCCGCTCCGCCCGTGACGGAGCCGAAGGGAGACAGTGCCATGCGCGTTTTCGTCACCGGAGCCTCCGGATGGATCGGTTCCGCCGCCGTCGATGAACTGCTCGCCGCCGGGCATGAGGTCACTGGCCTCGCCAGGTCCGACGCTTCCGCCGCTGCCCTCCGGGCCAAGGGGGCTCGCGTCCGCCGCGGCGACCTCGACGATCTCGCGAGCATCCGTGATGGCGCTGAGGCCGCCGAAGCCGTCATCCATCTCGCGAACAAACACGACTGGTCCAACCCGGCCGCCTCCAGCGCAGCCGAGCGAGCCGCGGTCCAGACCATAGGCGGTGCGCTCGTCGGCACCAACCGCCCCTTCCTGCTCGCATCGGGCGTCGCCGGCCTCACCCAGGGCAGGCCTGCCAGGGAGGACGATGCGTCCCCGTTCCATGGCCCGGAGTCGCCGCGTGGGGGCAGCGAAAATCTCGCGCTCGAGTTCGTCGACCGCGGTGTGCACACTGTGAGCCTGCGCTTTGCGCCGACCGTGCACGGAGCCGGCGACCACGGGTTCATCGCGGCGATCGCCGCGGTGGCCAGCGACAAGGGCGTCTCCGGTTACCCGGGAGACGGGACCAACCGGTGGGCCGCCGTGCACCGGTCCGATGCCGCGCGCCTCGTCGCTCTTGGACTCGCGAAGGCTGGGGCTGGCGCTCGCCTGCACGCCGTCGCGGAAGACGGCATACCCACTCGCGACATCGCCGTGGCCATCGGCCGCGCCTTGGGCCTCCCCGTCACATCGATCGCCCCTGATGACGTCCAGGGTCATTTCGGGTGGATCGGCACCTTCTTCGGCATGGATCTCGCGGCGACGAGCACCGTGACACGAGAGCTTCTCGGCTGGGTGCCCGCAGGCCCGACTCTTATCGAGGACCTCGACGCGGGTGCGTACTCGGCGCGGACGCCGATGTCCGAGTAAGGGGCTTCGAGCATGGCGGACTGATCGTCCGGGGTCCGGAAACGACGGGAAACAACCGGCATCAATCGGGTAAACCGGACACGAGAACGAGCCGCCAGACTCGGCGTCGGACGGCCCGTATCGCGGCACCTAAGGACGGAGAAATGGGCGCGATCCTGCTGGCCCCTCAGGTCCTATCCGGACGAGACGCTCAACGAGTTCCGAGAAGTCGAGCCGCTCGATCTGTCCCCTCACTGCGGTCTCGCCGGGGCCGCGACCGTCACGATCGTGGAACCGGTGCCGCACGAACCAGTCGACGGTCTGCGCCGCGAACCGCGCCGCGCGATCTGCGACTGAGGAGCTTCCAGCGGCGGCAAGCTCACGCCGGGCACGAAGTGCGATGCCGTATGTGCGCTGAGCTGCTGGGCGGCGAGCCGCGCTGAGGCGATTCCGGTCTCGGCGAGCAGTCCCGGTGCGGCGGACTGGTCGGTGGCTACCGTGAGGTTGTTGCCGCGGTCGATGCCCGGACGGTCGCGCTATGTTGTGCCGGGCAGGTCTATGGCGCCGGTGCAATGCACGCGCACGGAGCTGCGGTGCCACCGCACCCGGGTGCGCCAGCCGGGCCATGACTGGTCGAGAAGGCGCTGCACGCGGCGTTCGGCATCGGTCTTTCGCTCGTGCGGAGCGCAGGCCGCAGCGATCTGGATGAGTTCGTGACCTGGGGGCGCGAGAGCGGGCTCGGCGAGGCTGTAGCGGGCGGCGTAGATCCTGTCATCCAGATCCATGACCCTGAACCAGCCTGGGCTAGTGTCGGCCCGCAGGCCAACGTCGAATGTCGCCACGCGAGCACCGGGCCAGGCCAGTGATCTGTCGCCCGTCAACTGGCGCGCCGTGGCGAGGGTGGTGGCCAGGATCGTCGGGCCTGCGGGCAGGGCGCTCACGCGGGTCCTGGCCTCGATCCGCACACCGAGGCTGGCCGCTCTCTCGGTGAGCAGGCCGACCAGAGTGGTCCACCCGATTATGTACCGGGCGCCACCCGCGAGCGCGCGCCGCAGCCGTTCCTGGGCGAACGCGGCTGAAAGCCGTCCCGGGTCGTGGTCGAAGGTGGCGATGAAGACCAGCCCGATGATCGCCTCCGCAGACCTCGCCTCTATGTGCCTGAGCAGCCATGTGCGGAACGATTCTTGCACTGGCGCCCGGGCAGGCAGCGCGGCGATGGCCTCGCTGAGCCCTTCTGGCCACCGGCCGAGTCGCCCTGCAACCCGGACGAGGTTGGCGGCCTGCGGTGCTGGCACCACTGGCGGTGTGAGATCCCGGTGCTGCAGCCACGCCCACCATGGCCCGTCCACGTAGATCGCGTGCGGGCCGGCGTTGGCTTTAAACGGAGGTGCCAGCGAGCGCGCCCGCCCGCCCGGTTGGGAATGGGCCTCGGCGACGGTCACGCTCGCGCCGCGTTCGGCTGCCTCGATGGCGGCGGTGAGCCCGGTGACGCCCGCGCCCACCACCGTTACGTCCGGTTTCACCGCCGGGCTCCTTCCGTGTGGTATCCGCCCAGAGAGAGACCGGGAACCCTGGGAAGGTTCCCGGTAACTTTTCTTGGTGTGGATCCGGAGATCGTGAGGGCTGCCCAGCACGGGGACGCGCTGGCGCTGGACCAGCTTCTGGACGAGCTCGCCCCCTACGTCCGCCGTCTGTGTGCACGGATTGCCCCGGCTGTTGCCGACGATGCGACGCAGGAGGCCCTGCTCGCTGTTTTCCAGGGCCTGCCTTCGCTGCAGGCTCCGGAGGCACTCGTGACCTGGGTGCGGGCAGTTACCGTCCGGACGGCAATGCGCCTCGCCCGCCGGGCTGACCGGGAGGTCGCCGCTGCGGACCCGGCCGCCGAATCCCACGCCTCGTCCCTCGAAGGGCTGGTGGACATCGGTGATGCCCTGGCACGGCTGCCGCTGCCCCAGCGTGTGGTGCTGATCCTGCGCGCCCGGGAAGGGCTCAGCGAACAAGAGATCGCCGCCACGCTAGGGATCTCGGCGGGAACCGTGAAATCTCGCCTGTACCGGGCCAGGGCCGCGTTCCGGGAGGTGTGGGACTCGTGAACCACCAGTTGGAGCAAGCCGGGATCGACCCGGTCGATCGGCTCGCCGTGCTTGCGGCCGCTCTGCCCGGCGCGGCGGTCCGGCAGCGGCGCATCGCGGCTCCGTACGATGCCGTCTGGCCGATGATCGCGGACCTGGAGCACTTCGCCCCCCGCTACGAACCCGGTGTCGCGCGCATGCACGTCACAGAGCGGCACGGCGAGCGCCTGCATCTGCTGGTCGGCTACACCGACGGCCGCGAGGAACCGATGGAGGCCAGGCTCCGGGCAGGCTGGTGCCTGATGCAATCGGCGACGGTCGTGGTTGCCTTCGCCGCCCGCCCGCTCGGCGGCCAGACCCTGCTGGCGCATCTCGAACACCTGCGCACGGGGGTCCCAGCGCCCGAACCAACCCGGTCACGCCACCGCCGCGCCGCTCACGCGAAAATCGACCAAGAACTCGACACCATCGAAAGGCTCGCCACCCACGACAGGGGCTAAGGGCGCGTTCATCAGCCCTGGAGGAGCTGGCGGGCCATGACCATGCGCTGGATCTGGTTGGTGCCCTCGCAGATCTGGGTGATCGTGGACCCGGCGGCAGTTTCCGCGTCGCCGAGCACTGAGCCCGGTACCCGAGGTCGTAACGTGGTTGTGGGACCGTCGTGCTGCCCGCGAGGCGCGGACGGGGCTGTCGCCTCAGCGCTGGGGCTAGCCGCCGGGGGTGACGAGGCAACGGTGATGCCGGGCTGGGCCGCCAGGATCGCCTGTCACCCGCCCAGGCACTCTGAACCGTCTGACAGGACAGCTAACCGGCAGACGGGGTTCTGTACATCGTGACCACGTTCATCTTCGGCGGTGACCTGGGTAACGACCCCAGGCCTTCGTGACGGTATCTACCTCGACCGCTGGTCATCCAGTGGCAGGACCGTGAGAGGCGGCCTGATGCCGCCGGCGTCCGGGAGGGCAACGACGGCGGTCCCGATGGCCGAGAACTCTATGGTGTGCGCGCCCCAGCGATGGTGGTTCTCCTGGATCCGCATGCCGACGACGCCGTCGGCATGGCAGCGCTGCGCCTCAGTCTGCATCCGCGCGATCGCATGCTCGCGCGCGTCGTACATCGCCTGGGTGAAGTTGACCATCTCCGCGTTCTGCCGGACCTGCTTGACGGCCTGCCCGACGCCACGTCGGCCGACGTGGTACACGCAGTACCCCATGACCAGAGCCGCCGGCCGGTATCCGGAGTTCAGCAGTGTCCGGAACTCCTGCCCGGACAAGTCAGAGGTGAACGCGCGGCCATTCTTCGTCCGGAACTTCCGGCCGCCGCGATGACGCACCGCAGTCCCGGCCACCATGAACTCCATCAGCTGCGAGCCCCAGCCCTGACGACCCATGTCGAGCCGCACTCCGACAACACCGTCCGCGCGGAGCCGGCTGGCTTCGCCTTCCAGGCTGTCCATCGCGAGCTCGCGCGCCTTGTACATGGCGTTCCCCAGCACCGTCATCTCGCCGTTCGATGCGAACTGCTCGCGGAACCCGACATGGTAGACCGCGACGCCGACCACCAGCCCGAGGGGCTCGAAACCGGCGTCTTCCACCAGCAGGTACTCGCTGGCCGACAGGTCGCTGGTGAACGGCTCACTCATGACGGCCGAACCCTTTCTCCTGGCCGCGGCCAAGGCCAAGGACCGGCATTATCGCCAGTGCCGGCCTATCGCCGCCGGTCATGGGCATGGCACGCCTGATTGCCGTACCGATCGCCCGGACGGTGATCATATGGGCGCCTTCGGCCGCCTTGTGCTGGACATGCCCGATCCGGACCCCGACGGCACCGTCGGCGCCCAGGGTCGTGAGCTGCGCCCGCATGTCGGCGCGGGCCTTGGCATACCCGCGCGAGACCGCGCCCGTGTACACGTCGGCTTCCCATCCGCCGTCGTCGTCCTTATACGGATCGTCGCCCAGCACCCTCCCGCGGAGGTCCACGCCGGACGCGGCCTTGCTGAACGAGCCGACCAGGCCGAGGACTTCGCTGCCATGCCGGATCAGCAGCCAGTAATCCTGCACCGGCAAGTTGGTCAGCACCGGGTCGCCGTTCCCCGCGTCGGCCGCATCCCGTCGCACCGCAGTCCCGGTCGCGACGAACTGGGCGACCACCCCACCTGGCTCGCCCAATTCGTAGACCTCGTCGCTGATCCTGACATCGGTCACCAGGCTCGCCCCTCGCGCGTGCGCCTGGCGCGCCAACCGCTCGAGCGCCGTCCGCCGGGCCTCGTCCAACAGGGAGGCCTCAGACCGCCAGACCTTACCCGGGTCCTGGAAGAGTTCCGGGTCATGGGGCCTGTACCGGCGCTGGACGGCGCTCACGCCATTGACGAGCCCGATCTGCCGTAGGCCAGCCTCCCTGGCCAGCAGGAATCCGCCAACCCCGAACCTCGCATCCACCCAAAGAATCCTAAAGGGACATATCCGGGCCGTGCAGGTGATGCCTCGCCTCACCTCATATCGGTGCCCGGCTGGTGCGGGCCTCGCGGCACCGGGTGACCGCTCTCGGTAGTGCGATGACCGGGGCCGACCGCCAGCGGTCGGCGTGGGCTTCCTGGCTGGGTGGCATGGCGGTCGCGGACGGTGCCACAGGGAGAGTCCGCGGCTGCGGGTAGTGCGCTGGCCTGATTGGGTACTGGGTGCGGTGGTGTGAGAATCGGGACATGCGCTCCTCCGCTGCGCCCTCGGACCCGCCGCCGACGGGCTCGAGCTACGTGGAGCGACCACCCACCGCGGTGCTGGCCGGGCTCGTGTCGTCGACCTGGGTGCAGCGCATCCCGCCCGGTGCGGCACCGTACGTCCACCGCAACGTCCCGACCGGCGGCGTCGAGCTGCTGTGCCGGCTGGGTTCGGTGCCGCAGCTCGCTGGCCCGCTGACCAGGGCGCGGGTCGAGTCGCTCGCGCCCGGCAGCATTGTCGTCGGGCTCCGGTTTCCATCCGGGCGCGGCCGCGACCGTGCTGGGGATGCCGGTCTCGGAGCTCGCCGACCTCATGGTCGACGCCGGCACGGTGTGGGGACGCGAGGTCGCGGCGGTCGGCGAGCGGATGGCCGAGGCGTCCTGCGCACAGCGGGCCGCGACCCTGCTGCAGCAGCTCGTCGCCGGCCGGCTCGCGGACGCCGCGCGTCCCGACCCCGTCGTCGCGGAGGCAGTGCGGCGGCTGATGCCATGGCAGGCCGGCGACGTCAGGTCGCTCTGGTCCTCGCTGGCCACGTCCGAGCGAAGCTTCCGCCGCCAGTGCCAGGCCACGATCGGTGTCGGCCCCAAGGCACTGCAGCGGATGCTGCGGTTCCAGGGCTTCCTCGCCCGCGTCCAGTACGCGGTGTCGCAGGGCCGGCGGCCGGCGGGTGACGGACTCGCGCTGCTGGCCGCCGAGGCGGGCTACGCCGACCAGGCCCACCTGACCCGCGAGTGCGTACGGCTGACGGGCGTCACGCCACGGGTCTTCCTGCGCGAGACCGCGGAGGTCTGCGGCTGCGGCCACGACCACGAGACCTCGTACGCTCCCCTGCTCCGTCGGCCTGCCTGACCCTGCGGCCCGCCTGAGACCTGGCCGTTTCGTTCAAGAACCCGCCACCCGCACCGATCTAGCGTCGGGACATGTCCTCACCACCGCGTTCCGGACCCGACTGGACCGCGCTGCGCGCCGCCGTCGCGGGGCAGGTCGTCCTCCCGGGATCCCCCGGCTACGAGCGGCTCCGCAAGCCGGCCATCGCCCTGTTCCACGGGACCCGGCCGCGCGCGGTCGTGACGTGCCGCACTCCCGCCGACGTCGCGGAGACCCTCGCGCTCGCCCGCCGGCACGGGCTGCCGGCGGTACCGCGCAGCGGCGGACACTGCTTCGCCGGGCGCTCCTCGACCGACGGCATCGTGGTCGACGTCTCGCCGATGAGCTCGGTCGAGATCGCCGGCGCGGTGGTGACCGTGGGCGCCGGAGCGCGGCTCGGTGACCTCTACGCGGCGCTCGACGCCGAGGGCGTGACGGTCCCCGCGGGGTGCGGACCCGGGGTCGGGATCGCCGGGCTCACCCTGGGCGGCGGGTTCGGCGTCCTGGGCCGCACCCACGGCCTCACGGCCGACCACCTGGTCGGCGCGCGGGTAGTGCTGGCCGACGGCCGGGTGGTCGACTGCGACGCCCGGCGCGATGCCGACCTGTTCTGGGCGCTGCGCGGCGCGGGCGGCGGCCAGTTCGGTGTGGTTACCTCGCTGACGCTCACGACCGTTCCCGCGCCGTACGTGACGACCTTCCGTCATGTGTGGGCGTACGATCACGCGGCCCGCGTGATCGACGCGTGGCAGCGGTGGTCCCCCGACGCTCCCGACCGGCTCGCGGCCAGCCTGCTGGTCACGGTTCCCGCCGACGTCGAGCGTCCGCCCGTGCTCAACGTGTTCGGCGCATCGACCGGTGGCGAGTCCGAGGCCTCCGACCTGCTGGGCGGGCTCGCCGAGCTGGCCGGCCCCGCCCCGGCGTCCACGGTCATGACGCCGGCACCGTACGCGGCGGCCAAGCGGTACCTCGCCGACCTCGGCGACGAGATGGCGAGCGCGTCCGCCGAGAGCGCGCACAACCTCAGCAGGTCGGAGTACTTCGACGGCCCGCTGCCCGGCGACGCGGTCGCCGCCCTGGTCCGGAACCTCGATGCCGACCGGCGCCCTGGCCAGGCGCGCGAGCTCGACTTCACGCCCTGGGGCGGGGCGTACACCCGGGTCCCGGCCGACGCGACGGCGTTTCCGCACCGCGACGCGAGGTTCCTGCTCAAGCACACGGCCGCCGTCGCCGCCGACGCGCCGAGCCGCGACCGCCAGACCGCACGCGGCTGGCTGCACCGCTCGTGGGCGACCGTGCACCCGTGGGGATCCGGTGGCGTGTACCCCAACTTCCCCGACCCGGACCTGACATCCTGGGCCGACGCGTACCACGGTCCCAACCTCGAGCGCCTGCGGCGCATCAAGGCGGCCTACGACCCCGACGGCTTCTTCCGGTTCCAGCAGGCCATCCGCGCACCCCAGGACTGGACACCATGATGAACGGATCCACAACGGAGCCGCCCGCGGACGTCCGGGGCCTCATCACCGGCGCCAGCTACGCCAGCCTCGCCACCGTGCTGCCCGCACACCGTGCCGCTGTGGGTGGGCGTCGAGGGCGAGCGGCTCGCGGTGATGACATCGCCGCGTCCCCGCAAGGCGCGCAACCAGGCGTTCCGCAGCACCTGAACCATCAGGTTCCGCTGACGGGATGACGGTAAGCCGTTGCGGCCGGCATCACCCGTCGGCGCCTGGGGGGCGATGGATCTGTGACATGTCCAAGCGCGGCCGCTGGTTGTGGCACGGCGGCTGTGGGTCGTCAGTACAGGTGCTCGGTACCCCGGGCTGGCCGTGCCACGATAAGGCCATGCGCGTTCGGCGGTTCAGTGCCCGCATCGCTGCTGATCCTCGCGGCCATGCGGTTATCGCGATTCCGTTTGACCCAGACGAGGCGTGGGGTGCCAAAGCCGTGCATCACGTGAACGGCACGGTCAACGGCTGCCGGGTACGGGTGACGATCGCGCCCGGCGACAGCGGATGGGCGTTCACCCTGAACCCGGCGAGGATGCGCGACACGGGCATCGCGGTCGGCTCCGATGTGACCGTTGAACTGGCCCCGGAGGGCCCGCAGCGCGGCGATCTTGCCGATGACATCTCCGCAGCGCTGGAGGCCAGCCCGGCCGCCGGGGCCTTCTTCGACACACTGGCCCAGTTCTACCGCAACGCCTATCTGCGCTACATCGATGCGACAACCCGCCGGCCAGACCTGCGCGCAGCGCGCATCGCCGAGGTAACAGGCCTGCTCGCGGCCGGGATCAAAGAACGGCCACGATCGTGAACGCGACAGCGTGACATCGGCAAAGTCCTGCGACGCTGGGCGTCTGCGATGGCCCGCCGCCGGTCATCAGGCCGACGGCGGTTACGGCCGCTCGGAGGGGTCGGGAGCGATGCGGACGCAGTCGGCGAGCGCGGCAGCGTTGTCGGCGGCCAGCGCCCTGGCCAGCATGACCAGGTCGGCGACCCGGAGGTCGGCGACCTTGTACCAGGCGAACCGGCCGGAACGGCGGACCTGGACGTAGCCGCAGTCCGCCAGGCAGGCCAGGTGGACCGAGACCCGGCCCTGGGACAGGCCGATATGCCGCACGCACTCGGACACGGTGTGCTCGGCGGGCAGCAGGAACTCCAGCAGCCGCAGCCGGGCCGGGTCACCCAGCGCGCGGAAGAACCTGGCCACCAACTCCACGCCGTCGGCCGCCGCGGGCAACAGCGCCCGCGCAGCCGGACTCGCGGGCGGCACGGCTGCGGCCCGTGAGTCAGCCGCCGGGACGGCCGACAGTGCCTGCTCAGCCATGGCCACCTCCTCTAGCCATCATATTGGAATATTCGCCTAGGCGAATGTTATAGTATTTGCACATCCTGATATTCGCTCTAGCAAATGTTTCAGTGATCCGCGCGGGTACGGCGCCAAGCTGATCCGGGGAAGGGACGATCATGTGGTATGACCTGGCGATCATCGGGTCGGGGGGCGCGGCGTTCGCCGCCGCGATCACCGCCAGGGACGCCGGCGCGTCGGTGGTGATGATCGAGCACGGCACCGTCGGCGGCACGTGCGTGAACACAGGGTGCGTGCCGTCCAAGGCGCTGCTGGCCGCCGCCGCGGCCCGGCACGACGCCGGTGACCAGCGCTTCCCCGGGATCGCCACGCACGCCGGCCCGGCCGGCATGGCGGCGCTGACCGGCGGCAAGGACAACCTGGTTGCCGCGATGCGGGCATCGAGGTATGTGGACCTGGCCGCGGGCTATGACTGGGAGATCCTCGCCGGGACCGCACGGTTTACCGGCGGCGCGGACGCGCCGGTGCTGCAGGTGCGACTCCATGACGGCGGCACCGCAACGATCGAGGCCGGGCAGTACCTGGTAGCGACCGGGGCCGCGCCGTGGATCCCGCCCATCAGCGGGCTGGAACAGGCCGGGTACCTGACCTCGGCGACAGCGATGGAGCTGACCGAGCTGCCGGAGTCGATGCTCGTCATCGGCGGGAACGCGGCCGGGCTGGAGCTGGCGCAGCTGTTCGCCCGGCTCGGGACCCGGGTCACGATCGCTGAGGCGCTGGACCGCCTCGCGCCGTTCGATGAGCCGGAAGTATCGGCCGCGGTCGAGGACCTCTTCGACGCCGAGGGCATCGGCATCCTCACCGCCGCGACGGTGATGTCGGTGCGGGGAGAAGCCACGGCCCGTTCGGTGACTATCAAGACGGCGGGCGGGCCGGAGCGGGAGCGGGCGTACGGGCAGATCCTGGTCGCGGCGGGGCGCCGCCCAGTCACCGCCGGGCTCAACCTGGATGCCGCCGGGGTGCGGGCCGGCGGGCGCGGCGAGATCGCCACCGACGAACTCGGACGGACGGCGAACCCGCGGATCTGGGCGGCCGGGGACGTCACCGGCGGCCCGCAGCTTGACTACACCGCCTTGCCGCGGGTCACTTTCACCAGCCCCGCGATCGCCTCAGCCGGGATGACCGAGGCCGAGCTCATCCGGCATGGGGTGGCCTGCGACTGCCGGGTGCTGCCGCTGTCCGCGGTCCCGCGCGCGGTCGTCGCCCGGGACACCCGCGGGGTGGTCAAGCTGGTCGCCGAGGCCGGCACCGGCCGGGTCCGCGGCGTGCACGCCGTCGCCGACGGCGCCGGGGAGATGATCGCCGCCGCCGCCTACGCCATCCGCGCCGGAATGACCGTCACCGACCTCGCGGAGGCCTGGGCGCCGTACCTGACCATGTCCGAGGGCCTTCGGCTGGCCGCCCAGGCGTTCAGCCGCGACGTATCCCGGCTGTCGTGCTGCGCGGCCTGACCCCAGCCGAAGGGAGAACCCATGACTGACCTCACCGATCTCACCCGGTTCACCAGCGGCAGCATCGCCGGCCGGGCCGAACGCCTGCCCGGCCCGCTGCGCGAGCTGCACCGGGCCGTGCTGCGCCGGTTCCTGGAGGACTGCGGCACCGACTGCGGCTCGTTCCAGGCGATGTGCCCGAACACCGCCTTCCACGCCAGCCCCGAGTCCGCGCGCGCCTACCTGGCCAGCCACCCCGGCCTCGACGGCCAGGTCCTCGGCCAGGACACCGCCATCGAATGCGGCCGCCTCAACTTCGGCACCCTGCTCACCGGCCCAGCCTGACCCGCAAGGAGCATCCCCGATGCTAGAACCCCCTCCTTGAGGCAGAACTCGACTATCAGCCCGGGATGCCGCCACTGACCAGCGAGGGCGACGGGGCCCTCATTGGCAGTGGCGACGCGCCCCGTCAAGACCGCACCTGCTCACGGTCAGCCTGACCGTGGACTATGTCGCGGCCGCGCAAGACGGCGACTGGCTCGAGGCGAGCGCCACGGTGACCCGGGCCGGGCGGCGGCTGGCCTTCGCCGACGGCAGGGTCGAGGCCGCCGGCAAGCCCGTCGCCAAGGCCAGCGCCGTATTTGCCGTCGCCACGCAGGCGCCGTAGCGGGCCCTGCCGCGGCCCGCGGAGCTGAGGAGGCCGCTATGGCCCCGGCGGCGCCGTCACCGGGTGTCTCCGAACGGGTGTCTCCGAACGGGTGTCTCCGAACGGGTGTCTCCGAACGGGTGTCTCCGCGGACGGTCCCGGCGTATTGCCTACAGCGTCGAGTTCACCGAGAGTCCCGGCGGCGTCCCCTGACCTGAAGGATGCCGAGCTGATGTTGCTCCGGCGTGAGAACGCGGTCCTGGGCCCGGACACCGACCGGGCCCCCGGGATCCTAGCGGCCGGTTTCCTGCACGCTGGCACGGGAGGTCACAGGTCAGCGATATCCGATGAGTTTTCGGCCGTGCCGCTGTCGTAACTAGACGACGCGGCGCCGTGTTGTCCTTTACGAAACGGGGACCATCATGAACAGCGGAACGACGATTCCTCCGGCGGTCGGCGATGGGAGTCGCGGAGGATTCCGAAAGACAAGATATGTCTTGACTTTGCCCCCATGCCTGTTCGATAGTGCTACTACTGGCAACCGGCAGGCCGACCAATCCGGGGGATCATCATGAGCCGAGCCCGCACGATCGTAGCCATCCCCAGCGGACGCCGGACCAAGTGGGCCGTCCTGGTCTTCTGGCTGATCGTCGTGGCCGTGACCGGCCCGCTGGCGGGCAAGCTCACCGGCGCGGAGAAGAACGACGCGTCGGCCTGGCTGCCCCCCGCGGCCGAGTCGACCAAGGTGCTGGACGTGCAGTCGCGGTTCCAGTCACCCAACATCTTCGCCGCGGTCCTGGTGTACGACCGCCCGTCGGGCCTGACCGGCGCGGACAAGGCGAAGGCGGCCGCCGACGCCCTCCGGTTCCGCGGCGTGCCCAGCGTGGTGCGCAGCCAGGTGGCCGGCCCGCTCGTCTCCCGCGATGGCAAGGCCATCGAGACCATCGTCCCGGTCAACCTCGGCTCGAAGGGCTGGAATGGCGCCTCGGATGCCGTGACCACGCTGCGCGCTATCGCTCACGGCAATGCGAACGGCCTGGCTGTTCACGTCACCGGCCCGCTGGGCAACGCCGCCGACTCGGCCGATGCGTTCAAGGGAATCGACGGCATCCTGCTGGTCGCCACCCTGGCCGTCGTCATCGGCCTGCTGCTGCTCACCTACCGCAGCCCGGTGCTGTGGCTGATGCCGGTGATCTCGGCCGGCGTCGCGCTGGCCACCGCCCAGGGACTGATCTACCTGCTGGCCAGGCACGGCCTGACCGTCAACGCGCAGAGCGCCGGGATCCTGCTGGTGCTGGTGTTCGGCGCGGGTACCGACTACGCGCTGCTGCTGACCGCCCGGTACCGCGAGGAGTTGCGCCGCCACGAGGACAGGCACGAGGCGATGGCCGTCGCGCTGCGGCGGGCCGGGCCTGCCATCGTCGCCAGTGCCGGCACGGTGATCATCAGCCTGCTGACGCTGACCATCGCGGAGCTGAACTCCACCAAGAGCCTGGGACCCGTGCTGGCGATCGGCGTCGTCGTAGCGCTGCTGGCCATGATGACCCTGCTGCCCGCCCTGCTGGTGATCTTCGGCCGCTGGCTGTTCTGGCCGGTCAAGCCCGCGTACGGCACCGAGGAGCCGACGACCCGGGGATTCTGGGCCCGGGCGGGCCGCCGCATTGCGGTCAGGCCCCGCGTGGTCTGGGTGGTCACGGCACTGATCCTCGGTGCGATGGCGACGGGCCTGCTGGGCCTGAAGGCCGGCGGCCTGACCACCGCGCAGGGGTTTCGTCACACCCCGGACTCGGTAGTCGGGCAGACGGTCGTGAACCAGCACTTCCCGGCAGGCGCCGGACAGCCGGTGATCGTGATCGGCAACCAGCCGCAGGGGGCGCAGCTGGCCTCGGCCTTCAAGGCCACGCCCGGAATCATTAGCGTCGCCGGGCCGTTCGGCGAGGCCGGACACGCCTATCTGCTGGGCACGCTCACCAGCGCACCGGACAGCCAGGCGGCGTTCAACACCATCGACCGGGTCCGCGCCGCCGTGCACGCGGTGCCCGGCGCGAACGCGCTGGTCGGCGGCAACACGGCGGTCAACCTGGACATCAACCGCGCGTCCGCGCACGACCGCGCGGTGATCATCCCGGTCATCCTGGTCGTGGTGTTCCTCATCCTGGGGCTGTTGCTGCGCGCGCTGATCGCGCCGGTCATGCTGATCGCCACCGTCGTGCTGTCCTTCGCGTCGGCGCTGGGCGTGAGCGCGCTGATGTTCGACCACGTGTTCAACTTCGGCGGCGCGGACACCTCGTTCCCGCTGTTCGTCTTCGTGTTCCTCGTCGCCCTGGGAATCGACTACAACATCTTCCTGATGACCCGGGTCCGCGAAGAGGCAGGCAAACACGGCCCGCGACGCGGAGCGCTCATCGGGCTGTCGGCGACCGGCGGGGTCATCACCTCGGCCGGCGCCGTGCTGGCGGGCACCTTCGCCGCGCTCGCTACCCTGCCCGTCACCTTCCTGGCCGAGCTTGGCTTCGCGGTGGCGTTCGGCGTGCTGCTGGACACCATCATTGTCAGATCCGTGCTGGTCACCGCCCTCAACCTGGACCTCGGCCACTGGGTCTGGTGGCCCAGCAAGCTCAGCCGCCGGTCCGCCCCCGAGCCCGACCTGCTCGAGGAGCAGCCTTCAGCCGTGTCCTAGGCACCCGGCCACGGGGCGGTTTCGGCATCTGCCTGCTCCTTGGACCGGATGCGGGCTGGTCAGTTGCGGGGGAGGGAGGCTGCCCCGAAGACCCATGGGCTGTTCTCGCGGATGAAAGTGGCGGGGAACCCGAGGTCGGGCGGTGCGGCTCCGTCGAGCCGCGCGACGGCGTCCTCGCCGAGGTTCACGTCTGCGGCGCCGAGGTTGTCGAGGAGCTGGTCGACGCGGCGTGCGCCGATGATGGGGTGGATGGCCGGCGATCTCTTACTGGTCCAGGCGATGGCAACCTGGGATGGCGTGGCGCCGACGTCGTCGGCGACAGACTGCAGCGTCGTCGCGACGTCGCGCTGATGCTCGCTGATCGATGCGGGATCGATGCGGGTGCCGGGCTCGGGTCCATCCGGCCGGGTGAACTTGCCCGACAGGATCCCGCCCGCGAGCGGGCTCCAGGCGGCAACGGACATGCCGAGGGCCTCGGCCATCGGGAGCAGCTCGCGCTCGATGTCGCGCTGCAGCAGAGCGGCGGCTGCCCACCGACTACCTCGACATCTACTGGATGCACATGTGGGACCGTGACACCCCGATCGAGGAGACTATGCGCGCCCTGGCATTGCACGCCACCCTGGAGACACCCGCCACCCAGCTTGAGCGCGACGAACGGCTCGCTGAATGGCTGCGCGCCCTGATCGAGCGCTCCCCAGCCGCCCGCCCGCAGCGATCGCCGCTCTGCCCCACGACGACAAGGCGCTACGCCTGGCACAGGACTACCTCGCGGATCGGCCCGAGCGCAACATCAGCCTCGACGAGCTCGCCATCGCCGCCGGGATCGGCAAGTTCCGCCTCATCCGCCTCATCCGCCAACGCACCGGCCTGCCACCCCATGCGCTGCAACTCGCGCACCGGATCCGCAGCGCCCGCCGCATGCTCGAAGCCGGCCAGACGATCACCGAGGCCGCCACCGCCACCGGCTTCGCCGACCAAAGCCACCTGCATCGCCACTTCCAGCGCAGCCTCGGCGTCACCCCGCCGAGTATCAACGGCGTTTCGCCACCTGACCGGAACCCGCGGCCAGGCCGGGTGTCCCCTGGCCACTCGCCCGCCGCTGGACGGGTCAGGCGACCAGGCCGGGCGGTTGGGCGTCAGCACGGATCCAGCATGCCCCCCTTCTTCTACTACGACCAGATCAGGTCAGTCGCCGTGCACGGCGATCGGGCACCGGATGTCCCCACGTGGCGGGCTCAAGCTCCTCGACCAGCACCCCGATAAGCCCAAGCTGCACGCGTGGATTCGGGACTACATCTGGCCGGGCTCTCCTGCACCGAGAAGCCGGTCCGCGCGGAACACTGCCGCAGACGAAAGGGTCCGGAGCGATTCCTTTTCCACCCCTGCCAGGTCTGCATATGTTGAAGGCGGATCACGCGGGAGGGGATCGCAGCTGATGGAGTGTTCGTTGGGCCAGGCCCTCCAGGGCGCCCTGGCCATCTTGACCAGGGTCCGGCCCGAGGATCCGGGCGGGCCGGCGCCATGCGCATCGCGGGACGTCCGCGCGCTCGTCAATCACTTCGCCGGTACGGCCCGCTGGTGGGCAGCCACTATCTCCGGGGATGGTGGTGTCACCGAAGCGGACTACGCGGCCGGGGATTTCGTGGCCGCGTATGAGGAGAGCATCCGGGCCGCTGCCACAGCGTTCGGAGCCGACGGCGCGGCCCTGCTCGGGCCCGCCCGCCAGACTCCTGCCGGGGCGGGACCGGCCGGGCGGCTCACCGCCTTCCTCGGCCGCGTGGTGTGAGCCGTGCCCGATAGCGCCGGATTCGTCGAGGATACCGAGCCGTTCCGGCGTGAGCTGCTCGCGCACTGCTACCGCATGCTCGGCTCGATCCAGGATGCGGAGGACCTGGTCCAGGAGACATACCTGCGGGCCTGGCGGTCCTACGGCGGGTTCGAGGGCCGGTCCTCGGTACGTACCTGGCTGTACCAGATCGCCACTAATAGGTGCCTGACCGAGCTGGCCAGGCATAGTCGGCGAATGCTGCCGTCCGGCGTGTACGACCCGGAACCGGATCCTGATGCGTACCCGGAAGAGGCCGGGACAGAGGTGAGCTGGCTGCAGCCGGCGCCGGATGCGATGGTGGCCCCGGACTCAGCTGATCCCGCGGCCATCGTTGCGGCGCGCGAGGGACTGCGGCTGGCGCTCATCGCCAGCCTGCAGTATCTTCCGCCGAGGCAGCGGGCGGTGCTGGTCCTGCGGGATGTGCTGGCGTTTCCCGCCACCGAGGTCGCGGTCATGCTCGGCACCACGACGGCGTCGGTCAAGAGTGCGCTGCAGCGTGCCCGGGCGCGGCTGAGGGAACTGGACCTGGCCGCCGGCCATATCACCGAGCCGGCCGCGCCGCGAGCCCGAGCGCTCCTCGACCAGTACATCGCGGCGTTCGAGAATGCCGACGCCGCCGCACTGGAGCGGCTCCTGGTAGAGGACGCCATCATAGAGGCGACGCCGATGCGTACCTGGTTCGTCGGCCGCAAGACCTGCGTGCCATTCCTGCGTAACCACCTCCTGGAATCGCCTGGTGACTGGCGCATGCTGGCCACCAGCGCCAACGGGCAGCCTGCCGCGGCGGCCTTCACCCGCGACCAGGACGGGAACTACCAGCCGTACGGAATCTGCGTGCTCACCGTCACCGGCGCGGGCATCCGCCGGATCTCCTCCTTCGGCGACCCGAGACTGGTCACCGTGTTCGGGTTCCGGCCGGACATGGCACAGGGAAAGGACGCTGAACCGGCTCCCTCCGGTGCCTGAAACCTGACGGGAGGGTGGATAGCCGCGCAAGCCTGGAGACGGGTCACGAGCATGCCGTACGGGGCAGCTTCCTGACGGGCAAGGCGTCGTGAGCGATTCCTTTTCCGTGCTCGCCGGGTCTTCCTGGGTGTAGATAAGCCGGCCTTGCTCACGCAGGCTAGCCCGGGCCACCGTCGGCAAGCTAGCCCTGCTGCCCTGACCTCCGCCCGATCACACCAAAACAACAGGAGTAACAGACGTGACCATAAAGGACAAGACGGTCCTGGTGACCGGGGCCAACCGCGGCATCGGGCGGGCGCTGGCAGCCGAAGCCCTGGCCAGAGGAGCCAGGCGGGTGTATGCCGGCACCCGCCAGCCGTTGCCTCACCCAGACGACCGGGTGACGCCCCTGAGCCTGGACATCACCAGCGCGCCGCAGATTCAGGCGGCTGCCGGCCAGGTCGAGTCACTGGATATGCTGATCAACAACGCCGGCATCGCGCTGCCCGACGACCTGACCGACCCAGCCGTGCTCGAACGCCACCTGGCCGTCAACCTCTTCGGCACCTACGCCGTGACCCAGGCCTTCCTGCCGGCGGTGACCCGCTCTCGCGGGGCCATCGTCAACATACTGTCGGTGAACGCTCTCGCCCCTTGCCGTTCATAATCCCGGCCTACTCCGTCTCGAAGGCGGCCGCGTTGTCCCTGACCCAGTCGCTGCGCGCTCGGGTGGCCGGGCAGGGGGTAAGGGTTCACGCGGTCCTGCCCGGCCCGGTGGACACCGATATGATCCGGGGATCCGACGTACCAAAGGCCTCTCCGGAATCGGTCGCGCTGGCCATCTTCGACGCGGTCGACAACGGGGATGAGGAAATCTTCCCCGATCCCGTCTCAGCGCCCATGGCTGCCCAGTGGCGCGATAGCGTGGCCAAGGTGCTCGAGCGCCAGTTCGCACAAGTAGCACCCGTCAGCTCGTAAGCGAACGGGGGGCTGAAGTCCGGTGCCGTGCGAGGGATGTCGCGGAACTCCCCGGCCCTGCGGAAATTCAGCGGCCTAAGCTGCGGGGCCGGGTTGACCTGCTCCCTGACCCGGAGGGTTTCGCCTTGGCTAATGCGGCAGCGGACGTTGACGGCGAGGGCCTCGCCGATTCGCAGGCCGCAGCCGAAGGTACAGCACCATCCGGTCAGCGTCAGGCACCCGTCCCGCATCTTCCATGCGAAGTTCTCGGCAACGCCCAGAATAGGATCCGCACCTCAGCGTCACGCCGCCGTCGCAAACAGAGCCAGGGGTCAGCACCGATTCAGCACGGGGTCCGAAAATGGCGGGAACAACCGGTATCAATCCGGCAATACGGACACGAGAACGGGCCGCCCGACCTTCTAGCCGAACGACCCGTCCGCAGCAATCTGGACCCGAGAAATCCCAGATCAGCGCCCATCATCACTACTTGAGGAGCTGGCGGGCCATGACCATGCGCTGGATCTGGTTGGTGCCCTCGTAGATCTGGGTGATCTTGGCGTCGCGCATCATGCGCTCGACCGGGTAGTCGTTGACGTAGCCGTAGCCGCCGAGCAACTGCACCGCGTCGGTGGTTACCGACATCGCCACGTCGGACGCCAGGCACTTGCAGGCGGAGGAGAAGAACGTCAGGTCATCGACCTTCTCCCCGGCCATGGCCCGCTCGGACCTGGCCGCGGCCGCGTAGGTGAGCTGGCGGGCCGCCTCCAGCTTCATGGCCATGTCGGCGATCATGAACTGCAGCCCCTGGAAATCCGCGACCGGGCGGCCGAACTGCTTGCGCTCCCTGACGTAGCCGAGCGCGTAGTCCAGCGCGCCCTGCGCGATGCCCAGGGCCTGGGCCGCGATCGTGATGCGGGTGTGGTCCAGGGTGCGCAGCGCGATCCTGAACCCCTCGCCCTCGGCGCCGACCAGCCGGGAGGCGGGGATCTCGCAGTCGTCGAAGTACAGTTCCCTGGTCGGCGAGCCCTTGATGCCGAGCTTGTGCTCGGGCGCCCCGAACGAGAATCCAGGATCCCCGTCCTCCAGCACGAACGCCGAGATCCCGCTGGCGCCCGCCGAGGGATCGGTGACCGCCATGACCGTGTAGTACTTCGACACCCCGGCGTTGGTGATCCACCGCTTCACGCCGTTCAGCACGTAGCCGGCGTCCGAGCGCACCGCCTTGGTCTTCATGGCGGCCGCGTCCGAGCCCGCCTCCGGCTCGGACAGCGCGTAGGAGAACATCGCCTCGCCGCGCGCGACCGGCGCCAGGTACCTGGCCTTGACCTCTTCGGACGCGGCGAGCATCAGCGGCACCGTGCCGAGCTTGTTCACCGCCGGGATCAGCGACGACGAGGCGCAGGCCCGGGCGACCTCCTCGATGACGATGGCGGTGGCGATCGCGTCCGCCCCGCCGCCTCCGTAGCGTGAAGGAATGTGCACGGCGTGCAGGTCCGCCTTGACGAGCGCCTCGTAGACGTCCCAGGGGAACTCCGAGGTGCGGTCGATGTCGGCCGCCCGGGGCGCGATCTTGTCGTCGGCCAGGGCGCGGACCGCCTCGCGGAGCGCCTCGTGCTCCTCGGACAGCGCGAACGCCGGGAAATCATCGCTCATGCCACGATGGTAGATCGCTCAGATGGCGACGATGTCGACGCGCCTGTCCTGCGCTACCTTTCGCGTGTCCCCGGGGTCGCTCGTGACGACGGTGATCCCGTCCTGCCCGGCGTGTGCGATGGCGGCGCCGAGATGCGCGTCGGCCACGGAAACCCCTGTTCGCTTACGTATCCCGGCCGCGGCGTCGGCGTGCTTCTGGTCGAGCGGGACGTCGGCGATGCGCAGCCGGTTGACCAGCGCCCAGGCCGGATCGGTCCGGTCCCAGCCTGCCTCGACCCGGACCGCGGCGGGCACCGCGGCGGCCACCTGCTGGGCGCGCGCCACCCGCCTGTTCACCGTTCGGAGCTCATCGAGCACGTGGCGATGCTTATGGTGCGCCGGGCCGGCACCCAGGGCCTGGACTGCCTCGTTGTCCAGCAGGACGAGGCGCTTCACGCAGCGCCTCGCTGGCTCGCCTCGGTAAAATCCCGCGCCTCGGCCCACAGCAGCACGTCCTCCGGGTAGGCGTCGGGATGCCGCGGCTCGATCTCGGCCGCCGCCTTACGGATGAGCTCGGGCCGCTGCGCCAGCGGGTGGCCGTCGATCTCGGCCGCCGCGATGGCCAGGTCGCCCAGGGTCGGGCGGAGCTCCGGGTACTCCTCGTAGTGGCGCTCGAATACGGCGTCCACCACCACGGCCTCCAGCAGCGTGCGGAGCGCGTTGGCCGCCATCACCGTGGTGGACGGCGCCACCCCGAGCTCGCTGACCGCCAGCGCGGCGGCCTCGCGCAGCGGCTTCGAAATGTACCACGGACATGTGGTACACGGCCGGTCAGCGGTGGCCCTGGACGGTGATCTGGTAGACGCTGGCCTGGTAGGTGCCCGCGTTGTCGGGCGGCAGCCTGGTGAACCAGATGAGCACGTAGCGCACGTGCGCCGGCGCGCTGAGCTGGAACCGCACGGCGCCGCCCGCGTTCGCGGCGCTGGCCACCTGGGGCAGCCGCGTCGGGATCGGCTTGCTCCCGGCCCGCAGCGCGATGTCCGCGCCGGAGCGGCTGGCCAGGGACAGCCGCACCGAGGAGACGGTGACCGTGCGGCCCATGTCGAGCAGCAGGCCGGTCCCGGTCTTCAGCGAGGCGAACTGCGGGGTCGCGTACCACTGGCTGTACCACGGGGTGGCCGGGTTCCCGGCGACCGCGAGCGCCGCGATCCTGGCGTTGTCACCGTCGGCCGTCCCGGCCGGCCCGAACGCTGCCACGCTGGCCGGGGCGAGCGCCTGCACCGTCACCGGACTCGGCGTGGCCGAGCCCGGGGTGACGGCCTGGCTCGCGCTGGCCTGAGCCGTGCTGCCCTGCGCCGTGCCGCCCTGGACGGCCGGCGCGCTGGCCTGCGGCGCGCTGGGGTGACCGCCCGGCGAGGGATGCGACCCAGCGACCGCGTGCTGCGCCCGGCTGGCTCCGGAGACGAACTTGTAGGTGGCGAAGCCCAGGACGGCCAGGACCAGCACGGCCAGGAACGCGGTCCACCGGACCCGCCGGCGCTCGCGCTTCCTGATCGGCATGCCCGGCTTGAAGGCTTCGGCGGCGGTGAGCTCCTGGGCGGACCGCCAGGTGGAGTCGAACTCGTCGACCAGTGGCACGGGATCCTCTCCCACCGCGCGTGCGATCGCGCGGATATGCCCCCGCGCATAGAAATCACCCCCGCACGCAGCGTAGTCATCCTGTTCTATACCCCGGATGATGGTCTCCGTGACACGGGTGTCCTGACTGACCTCGCTGACGGACATCCCGGCCCGGCGGCGGGCCGCGGCCAGCGTCGCGCCGATGCTCACGCCGGGGAAGATACCCACGTCCGGGCGCCCGCACCCGGGCATGGGACGGTATGTGGGCAGAAAGCCAGGCCCGTTCGGGAGAAAACTACTGACCCCGGCCGCGCAGGGCGGCACCCTTGGCGCGGGCCTGGCCGGCGAGGTCCTCGGCGAAGGAGACCAGCCTGGCGCGCAGCGCCGCGCCCTCGGGGCCCTCGGCGGCGCCGAGAATACGGACGGCCAGCAGGCCGGCGTTGCGGGCCCCGCCGACCGCGACCGTCGCGACCGGGATGCCGGCCGGCATCTGCACGATGGACAGCAGCGAGTCGAGCCCGCCCAGGTTGGCCAGCGGGACGGGCAC
>WNGL01006358.1_pt1 | contig 23186 bp, 20 predicted proteins | sample 5400591 | NCBI WGS metagenome assembly WNGL01 (sample SAMN13153377, study PRJNA577476) | soil metagenome | isolation source: 80 cm soil or saprolite under Garry oak tree replicate 1 | place: USA:California | collected 2016-06-15 | reverse complement strand
TGATGACCAGAATGGCATCGTCACCAGCGATGGTGCCGATGATCTCGCTCCACCCGGCGCCGTCGAGCGCCAGGCCCAGCGCCTGCGCGGCTCCCGTCGTCGTCTTCAGCACGAGCAGCGGGCCGACGCCCTCGGCGGAAACGAGCATCGTGGGCAGCAACTGCTCCAAGTGTGGGCGGACACCAGGCGCGCCTTCCGGCGCCGCCGCATAGTGCGAGCCCCCGTCCGGCGCCGCGACCTTCGCGAGGCCTAGCTCGCGGATGTCGCGGGAGAGTGTTGCCTGCGTCACGTTGAACCCTTCGGACTTGAGACGCTCGCGCAGCTGCTCCTGGCTGCCCACCGTCTCCCCGCGCACGATCCGCAAGATGGCCGCGTGACGCTGCGTTTTCATGTGGCGGAAATCTGATGCACGATCTTGCCGCTGACTACTGTGAGAACGACGGTAGGGGACGGTAAGGGGCGGTCAGGGAGGGTAGGCGAAAACACTGCCAAATCGCCGGCCTTGCCGACTTCCAACGAGCCGATTTCGGATTCCCAACCGAGCGCGCGTGCCCCTTCCATAGTAAGGGCGCGCAGCGCGGCCTCGCCGCGCAAGCCCGCCGCCTCGGCTTCGGCCCAGAGATCGAGCTCGCCGACACTGACTACTGAATCGGTTCCCAATCCGACGGACACGCCAGCTTTCCGAAAAAGATCGACCGGCGAGCGGCCGTGCCCGTGCGTGGCGTTGGAGCGCGGGCAGTGTGCGACGGCGGCCTCCGCCGAGCGGAGCAGGTCGACATCTGCTTTATCGACCTGAACGCAGTGAATACACAGAGTTCCGGATCGCAGGACGCCGCGTTGCATGACGTACGCAACCGGGGAACATCGATGTCCTTCGACGGGAATGCCGCGCGAGCGCAGCGCATCCGCGAACGGTCCCGCGCCATCATGAACCAGTGCCGTCTCCGCTTTCGATTCCGCCACGTGCAGCGCTATGGGTAGCTTCTCGCGGCGCGCGAATGCGGCGACCGCCTCGTATAGCGGGGCGCTCACGGTGTACGGGGCATGCGGTGACACACCAACTGACAGTTGCGAAGTTGCGAGACGGCGAAGTTGCAAGATCGCCTTCTCGAGCTCCTGCATGCTGGCGGAGCACTGCGCCGGGTCGGGACCGAAGACCTCCTGATACACGATTCCCCGGCCGCCCAGGTCGTGCAGCGCTCGCATGACCGCGCCGGTGCTGCCCGTCTCCGCGATGCACGTGACACCCCGCGCCCAGCAATCGCGCACGCCGGCCACGGCCGCCTCGTAGAACGCCTCGGCGCTGGTTGCGTCTTTCAGCTCACGAATCCGTCGGATCCACGTCAGGAACTCGGGCTCCTGGTGCTTGGCGCCGCCACCCAGATGCGTCAGCTCGAGATGCGTGTGGCAGTTGACGAGCCCAGGACTCAGCTCGGCGTCGGCAAAGTGTAGCGATGGTACGCTGCGGGGCGATGGCACCTGCGCATTCGACCCGACGGCCGCGATTTTGCCGGCTGCATCAACAAGAACGGCGCCGTCCTCGATGGGCGGCGCCGTGACTGGATGAACCCGGCCGGCTCGAATGCGAAGCAAGAGCTAGGGCGTGACCCCGACGCCGAACGGCGAGTGCACCTGGCACACCTGCGTCGGCTCGGTGCCCGGATAGAACCACTCCCAGCGCCGCACCTCGAGTGGGCAGAACGGCGTCGCCAGGAATCCGTTCGACCAGTCGACCTCGCGCGTGACGAGATCGTCCGGTCGCGCCCAGTCGCCCGGCGACGGGCGACGCTCGTACACGTCGCGCATGAACTTCGTCCACGCCGGCGCGACGATGCGGCCGCCGCCGGCGTTGTTCATGATCCGCCTTTGATAGTCGTAGCCGACCCAGATGCCGGTCACGATTTCCGGCGTGAACCCGACGAACCACGCGTCGGTGTAGTCGTCCGTGGTGCCGGTCTTCCCGGCCATGGGGATGCGCAATCCGCCCACGGCACCGGCGGCCGTGCCGCAGCGGTGCAGCCCGGTGCCCGGCTGGCACCGCATCACGTCACGCATCATGTCGAGCACGAGCCAGTTGTGCTCGGGATCGAGCACCTGTTCACGCTTCACCGTCGACTGGTAGAGGATGTTGCCTTGCTTATCCTCGATGCGCTGAATGCCGATCGGGTCGACCCGCGTGCCGTTGTTCGCGAACGAGGTGTACGCCGCGATCAACTCTATCGGCTTTACCCCATTGGCGCCGATGTGCACGGCGGGATACGGTGGTAACGGCGTTGTGAGACCGTAGCGGCGCGCCTCGCCGATCACCGTCTGCTCCCCGAGCCCCATGCCGAGCTTGATGGTGGAGAGGTTACGCGAGAGGTAGAGCGATTGACGCATCGGTATCAAGCCGAGCGTCGTGTCATCGTAGTCCTTCGGCTGCCACAGTGAGCTGTCGAGCTGAATGACCGGCGGATTCAGCGGCGAGTCGTCGAGCATCTCCGTGACGGGATGTCCGGCGCGCACCGCGGCCGAGTAAACGAACGGCTTGAACGTCGAGCCGGGAGGCCGCGTCGACTGCGTGACGCGATTCCATTTCGAGTCGACGAAGTCACGGCCTCCGACCATCGCGAGGATGTTGCCGGTCCGGGCATCGAGCGCGAGCATAGCGCCTTGCAAGTAGGGCGCGAACGGCCCCTGCTCCTCCGGGGTCGTGTGCCCCTGCTCGATGTATTCGCGATACGGCGTTCCCTCGAATTTGCCGTTCGAGTACACGCCCGACTCGATCTCGTCGAGCTGCGATTCGAGCGCCTGCTCAGCCGCCTCCTGCATGTCGAGGTCGAGCGTCGTGTAGATCCGCAGGCCTTTGTCGTAGAGGTCGCGCCCGAAGCGCGGCTCGAGGAACGATGTCCGCAGCCATTCGACGAAGTACGGGGCGACGTCGCCGTAGCTCGTGCGGCGCGTGGTGAGCACCAGCGGATACGCTTTCCAGTATTCCGCGTCCTCGGCGCTGAGGAATCCCTGGTCGTGCATCAGCGACAGAACGGCGTTGCGGCGGCGCACTGCGCGATCGGGATGGGTGCGCGGATTGTAGGTGCCCGGGGCCTTCGGCAGCGCGGCCAACGTGGCCGCCTCGGCGACGTTCAGGTCACGCGCCGATTTCCCGAAGAACACCTGCGACGCCGCCTCCACGCCCGCGACATTGGGGCCGAGGCTGATCTGATTGAGGTAGAGCTCGAGGATCGTGTCCTTCGGGAAATTGCGCTCGAGCTCGACGGCGACGCGCGCTTCCCGCAGTTTGCGCGTGAGGCGCTTCTCACGGCCCAGGTGTTCGGGGAAGACGTTGCGCGCGAGCTGCATCGTGATCGTGGAAAACCCTTGCGCCCACGACATCGACAGGACGTCGGCCTTGAGCGCGCCCAGGATGCGCCAGTAGTCGATGCCGTGGTGCGCGTAGAAGCGCTTGTCCTCTACGGCGATGAACGCCTGGCGCACATAGACCGGGATCTCTTCAAGCGGCAGCACGGTGCGCCGCTCGATGCCCAGCTCGGTGATCAGCCGGCCGTCGGCGGCGTAGACCTTCGAGGTCTGGAGCTGGACATTGTGCCCCGTGTGCGGGTCGATCCGCGTGATGCTCGGGCAGCGCTCCGCCGCGCACACGCGCGTCCACGAGCCATAGGCCAGGCCGCTGCCGTACAGCAAGGCCAGCACGGTCGCGATGATGACGCGGCGGCGCTGGACAGGCACGTACCACCAGCGCACGAAGAACGGGCGGCGTGATACGGCGGCAGCGGACGGCGGCGAAGGAGGTGTCGAAAAGGCCATCTGTGTAACAACCTAGCAAGGCGATAGATTCGCCGCCATGACAAAGGCTAACGTGTTGCAGGAACTCGAGTGGCGAGGCTTTGTGCAGCAGGCGACCCCTGGCCTCGCCGCGCACTTCGCCAAGGCTCCGGTGACGGCGTACTGCGGGTTCGATCCCACGGCGCCCTCGCTGCAGCTCGGCAACCTGATGCCGTTGATGCTGCTCGCCAATCTGCAACGCGCCGGCCATCGACCGATCGTGCTGATGGGCGGCGGCACCGGCCTGATCGGCGATCCCTCCGGGAAATCGAGCGAACGCCCATTGCTCTCCAAGGAACAAATCCGGGAGAACGTTCGTCGCCAGCGCGATCAGTCGGCGCGCTTCCTGGACTTCGGCACGGGACCGACCGCGGCGCTTGTGCTCGACAACGCGAAGTGGTTGGTGGAGCAGCGACTCATCGATTTCCTCCGGGACGTCGGAAAGCACTTCACGGTCAATGTGATGATGCAGAAGGAGTCGGTGAAGGCCCGCATGGACAGCGGGCTGTCGTTCACGGAGTTCAGTTACATGCTGCTCCAGGCCTATGACTTCCTGCATCTATATCGTGAGCGGCAATGCACGCTTCAGGTCGCGGGCAGCGATCAGTGGGGCAATATCACCGCCGGCGTCGAGCTGATCCGACGGGTCGAGAACGCGGAAGCGCACGGTCTCGTCGCGCCCCTGGTGACTCGCGCATCCGGGCAGAAGTTCGGCAAGACCGAGTCGGGCGCGGTTTACCTCGATCCCGAGATGACATCACCGTACAAGTTCTACCAGTTCTGGATCAACGTAGACGACCGCGACGTCGAGAGCTACCTGAAGCTGTTCACGTTGAAGCCGCGCCAAGAGATCGATGCCCTCATGTCTGAGCAAAAACGCCATTCCGCCGCCCGGCCCGCGCAGCACGCCCTCGCCGCGGACGTCACGACACGAGTGCACGGCGCCGAGCTGCTCTCCGGAGTCCAGGCTGCGTCTGCGATTCTGTTCGGTGAAGAGCAAGCGGAAGTGCATCCGCAGGTGTTCGACGTCCTCGCCGGCGAGATTCCGACGATCCCCGTCGAAGGCGCAGCGGACCGCGTCGCGCTCGTCGATCTCGTGACGCGCGCCGGGCTCGCCAAATCCAAGAGCGAAGCGCGCCGCAGCATCGAGCAGGGTGGCATCTATGTGAATCAGCAGCGGATCGACGATGTCGCGCGCACGATCGGCTCGCAGGACTGGATCGGAGGCAAGAATCTCCTGCTGCGCAAGGGAAAAAAGGAATACGCGCTCCTGAGACGAGCTGGCTGATCGTGGACGGCCGCGTGCGGTTGCTGCTCGACGTGTTCGATCAGGCCTACACCGCCCCCGCGTGGCACGGCACACCGCTCAAGGGCACGATCCGTGGCGTCAGCGCGCGCGAAGCATTGTGGCGCCCGGCCGGGAAACGGCATTGCATCTGGGATCTCGTGCTTCACACCGCATACTGGAAATGCATGGTGCGGCGCCGTCTGCTGCGCGATCCCGAGATCGCATTCCCGCGCGACGGCGCGAACTGGCCGGCGCTCCCCGAGCATCCCAACGCCCCTGCCTGGCAACGCGATCGCGCGTTGCTCGATCAGCAGCACCGCCTGCTCCGGCGCGCGATCGCCGGGCTTCGGCCTGCGGAGCTGAGTCACCGGGCCTGGCACTCGAAGTGGCCAGTCAAGGCTGAGATCTACGGGATCGCGTCGCACGACCTCTACCACGCCGGCCAAGTCCAGATTCTCAAGCGACTGATGAGGAGCTAGTCGATGTTCATCGGTCACTACGCCTTGGGTCTCGCCGCCAAACGCGTCGCGCCGCGCACGAGCCTCGGCACCCTCGTCATCGCACCAACGCTTGCCGATTTGCTGTGGCCGGTCTTCCTGCTCCTGGGCTGGGAGCACGCGCATGTGGTGCCCGGCCCGAATCCGTTCTTGACGCTCTGGCTCGACGACTATCCGTACTCGCACAGCCTGTTCGCGCTGATCGTCTGGGGTGCGCTCTTCGGTTACCTCTACAAGACCAGGACGGGAGACAGGCGCGCGGCCCTCGTGATCGGCTCGCTGGTCGTGAGCCACTGGGTGCTCGACTTCGTCACGCACCGGCCCGATATCCAGCTCTACGCCGGCGGCGCGAAGCTCGGCCTGGGACTGTGGAATTCAGTCGCGGGAACGGTCATCGTCGAAACCGCGATGCTGATCGCCGGCGTCGTGATCTACACGCGCATCATGCGCGCGCGCGACGGCATCGGTCGCTGGGGGTTCTGGGCGCTCGTGGTGGTGCTGGCTGGGTCGTATTACAGCACGCTGTTCATGCCGACACCCACCAACATGCGAGCGCTCGCGACCTTCGGAATCATCTTCGGATGGCTGTTTGTGTTGCTCGCCTGGTGGGTGGATCGACACCGCGACGCTACAACAGGTCTTCCAACACCTCTATAACCTTCTCCATCTCTTCGACCGTGTTGTAGCAATGCGGCGAGAGCCGGATCGAGCCCTCGCGCAGACTGCAGACCACGCGCGCCCGCTTCATCGCGTGATACGCTTCGACAGGCCTGGATGGCGCGATGCAGAGGATCGCGGAGCGGCGTCCATTCTCGGTCGGCGAAGAGATGCGCACGCCATTCTCGTGCGCCCACTTCACGATCGGCTCGTGCGTCGAGCGCGTGACTTCGGCGACTTCGCGCACGCCAACCTCTAGTAACAATTGCAGCGACGCCGTCATCCCCACGAAGTCCTGATACGGCAACGTGATCATCTCGAAGCGCCGCGCGTCGGAGCGGAACGTCGGGTTGTACTCGGTGAGCCGCGAGAAATCGTCGGTCCCCTCGAACGCCATCCAGCTCGTGATCGCCGGCTCGAGCTGTGCCACGAGCTCTTTGCGCACGTACACGAAGCCCGAGCCCCACGGCGACAACAACCACTTCTGACCGCCGCAGGCCAGGATGTCGACGGGTGTCTCGGTCACGTCGAGCACCGAATTACCGATGCCCTGAATTCCGTCAACGACCAGGTACGTCCCGTTGGCCCGGCAGGCGGCGCTCAGTTTGCGCAGGTCGGCGCGATAGCCGTTGGAGAATTGCACGAACGAGACGGCGAGCACGCGCACCCGCGGGTCGCGCAGCCGCTGCAGCAGGAACTCCTCGTCGGGCCATCCTTCGGGACGACAGCGCGCCACTTCCACCGTGATCCCCTGCTCGCGCAGCATCAACCACGGATAGACGTTCGCCGGGAATTCCTTGTCCGACAGGAGCACCACATCGCCCGCCTTCAGCGGGAGCGCGCGCGCCGCGAGGTTCAGCCCGTAGCCCGTATTGGTGGCCAGCGCGACCTCGGACGGGTCACAGTTGATCAGCTGGGCAACGCCGAGCCGCGCGGCAGCGAGGCCGGCGAACAGCTCACGATCGGGCAGTAGATGCGGGGCGGTCCGTTTGGCGGTGAATTCGTCGAGCGCGCGGCGGGTCCGTTCCGGGATCGGCCCGATCGAGGCGTTGTTCAGATAGATCGTGTCGGCCGTCCACGGGAATTCCGCCGTGCGTAGCGCCTTGAACGTTTCGCGCAGCGCGCGCACGTGAGTGGGGTGGTACGCGATTTCAGTCATGCGGTACCGGCGCTCCGGCCCAATCCGTAGACATCGAGGGCGTCACGCAGGCCGTCGCCGAGCAGGTTGAGTCCGAATACCGCGAGTCCGATCGCCACACCAGGTGCGATCGACACCCATGGCGCGACACGCAGGAGGTCTCGACCCTCGGCGACCATTGCCCCCCACGAGGGGGTTGGCGGCTGCGCGCCGAGTCCGAGGAAGGACAGTGCCGCCTCGGCCATGATCGCGCCGCCGATGCCGAGCGTCGCCGCAACAATCACCGGCGCGATCACGTTGGGCAGCAGGTGGCGCGTCATGATGCGCGCATCCGACGCGCCGAGCGCCCGCGCCGCCTGCACGTACTCGAGGCCGCGGGCGAGCAGGACCTGGCTGCGGACGATCCGCGCCATGCCGGCCCAGCCGACGAAACCGATGACGACGAACACGACCGGCAGCGACGGCTTCACCGCCGCGGCGATCGCGATCAACAGCAGCAATGACGGAAAGGCCAGCGTGACGTCCGCGACGCGCATGATAACGCCGTCGATCCAGCGGCCGTAGAAGCCGGCGACGAGCCCGAGCGTCAAGCCGAGGAATAGCGCGATGCTCTGGCTGATCAGCCCGACAGCAAGCGACAGCCGGGCCCCGTAGAGGACGCGGGACAGGACGTCACGCCCTTGTGCATCGCTTCCGAACAGAAAGGTGTGAGATGGGGGACGCAGGCTCACGGCGAGATCGCCGCGGAACGGATCACCGGGTGCGAGCCAGGGAGCGAGCAACGCCAGCAGCGCAAGGAGACCGACGACCCCCAGGCCGAAACGGGACCAGGGATCACGGGCGATTCGTGTCCAAAAGAGTGGCGCCGCCATGGGGGTCTCGACTACGTTACTCGGGACTCAACCCCCCGGGCAAGCGGATAGGGCTGTGAAACGCGACACACCGTTCACCCTCGTTTTGGGCGGCGGCGGGATGAAGGGGCTCGCCCATGTGGGCGTGCTCCAGGCGCTGCTCGAGCGCGGCCACCGGCCGACCCGCATCGTCGGGTCGAGCGTGGGCGCGCTCGTCGGCGCGGCCTGGGCGGGCGGGATGGGCATCGCCAAGCTGCGCGAGATCGCGCTCGGGCTGAAGCGCAAGGACGTCTTCGCAGTGGCGCACGCCGATATGGCGTTCAAGCGCATGCGCTCTCCCGCGCTGTTCCGGCGCGAGCCGCTGGAACAGCTCATCGCACGCACGGTCGGCGACCTCATGTTTCAGCAGCTCGATCCCCCCGTCATCGTGAATACCGTAGACCTGAACTCGGGGATGGAGGTGTTCTGGGGACTGCCGGGACTCGACGATATCCGCGTCGCCGACGCCGTCTTCGCCTCCTGCGCCTTGCCCGGGTATTTCCCGCCCCACGAGATCGGCGGGCGGTTCTACGTCGACGGTGCGGTGGTCGCAAACCTTCCGTTTGACGCCGCCCGCGCGCTCGGCCCGGAGCTGATCGTGGCGGTGGACGTCTCCGCATCCAGCGTCCTCACGGCCGACGCCCAGGACGAGGGGTTCGCGGGCGTGTTCGCGCGGGCGACCGAAATCCTCATGCAGACGCTGCTCGAGCAGCGCGTGCGCACCTGGACCACGCCGCCGGTCTACTATATCCAGCCGCGCGTCGAGCATGTGACGATGTTTTCGTTCGATCACCTGCGCGAGGAAGTCGAAGAAGGCTATCGCGCGACGAGCGCGGCGCTCGAGCGTGCCGACGAATGGCCGGAGCCCGGCGACGTCGGCATCTTCCCGAAGCGGCACGTGCTGGTGCGCGTCGAGCGTGAGCGCTGCATCGGCTGCGGGGCGTGCCTGGTGCACGGCCTGACGACCGATACCGAGCATCAATCTCCATCAGGTCTTTGACCACTCGATCCCAGTTGTAGTACGTCTCCACAGCCTTCCGGCCCGCCGCGCCGAGTCTGTGCCTTCGCGCAGGATCCGCCAACAACGCGTTGATCCCGGCCGCCACGGCTGCGGGATCGTCTGAATCCACGAGAACTCCCGTCTCACCGTCGTGCACGGCATCCGGCACGCCACCGGAGCGGCCGCCCACGACGGCGAGCCCGCAGGCCGACGCTTCGACCAGCGAGATGCCGAATCCCTCGGCGAGTCCCTCGACGCGGCGCGACGCGCCGACGTAGAGATCCGCCGTGTTGTAGAGGGCAGGAAGCTCCTCATCCGACACAAGACCCAGGAACCGCACGGCATCTCCCAACCGCAACTCGTCGCGCAGCTGCTCGAACTTGGGGAGCCGCTCGCCCGTGCCGACGATAGCATAGCGTGCGGTCGGGTGCACGGCGCGCACCGCCGCCATCGCGCGCATGACCGTGTCGATCCCCTTATGCCATTCCAGGCGCGCCACTGTCAGCAACCATGGTCCGCCGTTGAGGCGGTATTTGGCGCGCACCGCGCTGGTGTCGAGCCCGGGACGAAAGTGCGACGGCGTCGTCCCGAGCGGCACCGTCTCGACCGGAACCACGACATCGAGCGCGGTCACGACGTCGAGCGCGAGGTTGGCGGTCCAATTGCTGATCGCGACGATCACCGCCGCGTTGCCGATGATGCTGCCCGCCGTCCCGCGCTTGAAGCGACTGCGGGCGATTTTCTCCTGAATCAGCAGTAGCTCGGTGCCATAGACGACGATGCCGTACGGCACATGCTGCCGCGCCGCGAGCCAGCGCGCCGGATACCCGGCAGGCTTCAGCTCGGCACACCACGTGAAGCCGGGGCGCCAGCGTTTCGCCAGCGCAGCGGCGCGCCAGGTCCACCGCGCGAGGCCTTGCACGGTGCGCAAGCGCGTGGCCCGAATGCCGACGCGATCGATCAGCTGCGGAAAGCGCGGGTCGCTCGTGGCGCTCCCTGCGTACGCGCCGGTCGAAACGACGAGCGTGTTGCGGGGATATCGGAGCGCCAACTCGCCCATCATGCGGGCAATGCCGCCGCCGTGCGGCGGAAAGTTGAACGCTAGGAGGAGACTTGTGATTCGATGTCCCGCAGGTCGCGGATTACTCGGTCCCAGTTGTAGTAGGTCTCGATCGCTTTGCGACCTGCCTGGCCGAGCCGGCGCGCGAGCAGCTGATCGTCAAACAGGCGTTTGAGCGCCACGGCCACGGCGTCGGGATTGTCCGGATTCACCACCAGCCCTGTCTCGCCGTCGTGCACCGCCTCCGCCAATCCACCCGACTGGCCGGCGATCACCGGCAGCCCGCAGGCGCTCGCTTCCGCGAGCGCCACGCCGAAGCCCTCGACACGCGAGCCATCGGCGCGGCGCGACACGCCCACGTAGACATTCGCGATGTTGAAGACCGCGGGCAGCTCCGCTTCCGGCACGTTCCCCACAAAGCGCACGTGGTCGTCAATGTTCAGCTCCTCGGCGAGCCGCTGATACTCTTTGCGTTTCTTGCCGCTGCCGACCACCAGGTAATTCACATCCACTCCATCCTTGCGGCACTGCGCGACGGCGCGCAACGCCATGTCCACGCCCTTGTACGGCTCGAGACGCGCAACCGTGAGGGCCCACGACTCGCCATTCAGCCCGTAGCGCGTGCGGACGGCGCGCGTGTCGACGCCCGGCCGGAATTCCTCGGGATCGGTGCCGAGCGGCACCAGGCGCACCGTGTCGGCGAGGGGATCGAGTCCCAGCTCGCGCAACACCTTCTGCGCCTGCTCGCGCGTCCATTGGCTGTTCGCGACCACCGCGACGGCGGAGCCGAACAGCGCCTTGGCGGTTTTGCGCGCGAACCGCGAGTGATGGATCGCGTGCAGCTCTTTGAGCAGATCGCCGCCGTGCACGAATACGCCGTACTTCGTACCGACGCGCTCGTGCATCCATTTCGCGGGATAGGTGCAGGGCCGGATCGAGTCGCACCAAGCGAAGCGCGGCTTGTGCTGGCGCGCGAGCGACGCGACGCGGCGCGACCAGAACAGCAGGCCGGCCAGATTGCGCAGCGCCTTGCTCGGCACGGGCAGCCGGTCTACGACCGCGCCGCTGAACCGCACGTCGGAATCCTGTGAGTCGCGATGCTGGCCCGTGGAGACGAGCAGCTCGCCGCGTGGATAGCGGCGCGTCACTTCGCCCATCATCCGCGCGATCCCGGTCTGCATCGGGGGGAATTCGCCGGTCAGGAGAAAAGTCTTAACCATCGCCTTTGTGTTGAAGCTCCCACAACCGCACGTATTTCAGAAAGACGCTCATCGCCGCGAGACCCGAAAGCACTGCTCCGCGCCAGCCGTCGAGCAGGCCGAGACGCAACACATACATACTAAAGAAGCGGACTGGCGGCCGAAGGACAATGTCGGTGAGGTGCGCCCGGCGGCCGCGCTCGGCCATCTCTGCGGCCCCCCAGGTGGCATACCGATCCAGCTTCTCGAGATAGTGTGACAGATCGCGGTAGGGCGTGTGGACGAGCGGCGCGCGGAGCCTGCCGACGTCGGTGCCCCGCTCCAGGTGCTCGTGGACCCGACGCTCCACATAGCGGCGATCGCGCTGGAACAATCGTACGACCCAGTCGTCGCCCCAGCCGCCGTACCGGATCATCCGGCCCGCGTATTGGTTGGCGCGCCGCACGGCGTACGCGCGATGCGCCGGCGCTCGCACCGTTGCCCCGATCTCCTCCGCCAAGTCGGTACCGACGCGTTCGTCGGCGTCCACCGCCAGGACCCATTGATTGCGTGCCGCCGCGATCGCGGCGTTGCGCTGCGCCGCGATCGTGCTCCAGGATCCCTGCAGCACCTTCGCGCCGGCGGCGGCGGCCGCGCGCGGCGTTTCGTCGCTCGAGCCTCCGTCGGCGACGATCACTTCGTCAGCCCACGTGACCGTGCGAACGCAGTCCGCGATTTGATTGGCTTCGTTCAACGTCGGAATCACCGCAGTCAACGGCGCCGGGTGGGGGGACATGTTCCGAATGCTAACGGAACGGCTCCCCGCTGAGCAATCGCCGCCGCTCGAGCGCCTCGCGGTACACCACTTCGGTTTTGACGGCCGTGCGCTCCATCGTGAACTCGCTGCGTGCGAGCGCTCGCCCGGCGCGCGCGAAGCGCTGGCGCAGCGCGTCGTCGCTGAGGAGTCGTTCGAGGGCTCGGGCCCAGGCGCCCGGATCGAGCGGCGGGACGAGGAGCCCGGTTTCTCCCGGGTATACCAGATCGGGGTTGCCGCCGGCGGCCGAGGCGATCACGGGGACGCCGAGGGACATCGCTTCGAGCAGCGCCTGGGACAATCCTTCGATGCGCGATGGCAGCGCGGCAATCGCCGCAAAGCGGTAGAACGCCAGGGGCCGTTCCGTGAACGGTACGAAGGCGATGTGATGGCGTGGCGGCACCGCGGCTTGTGCCTGCAGCAGCTCGTCATCGGGACCGATACCGACGAACGCCACCGTGACCGGCCGTTCCAGCGCGGGCAACGCGCGCAGCAGGACATGCTGATCCTTCCGCCGCGCCACCACGACTACGACCGGCCTCCCGCTGTCGCCAACAACCGAGTGCACTGCCGCGAGATCCTCGGGCGCCGGCTCGGCATCCACGCGCGCGAGGTCGATGCCGTTGGTGACGACGCGCAGCCGCCCAGCCGGATGCAGGCGGCGCCGCATTGATTGCGCGACCGCGGCGCTGACGGCGATCGTGCGATCCGCGGTGAGCCCGACGGCGATGAGCTCCGGCGGCGACGTGAGCGGCATGGTGCGACGCGTCACGACGAACGCCTGCGGCAGGCGGCGGCGCCAGCGCAGCCATGTCAGCGCACGGCGATCGCCCGTCGCGTGGCTGTTGACAACCTGCACGCCATGCTGCGCGATCGCGGCCGCAATGGCGTTGACGACGTGAGGCAGCCGCGTGAAATCGAGTGGCACGTGCGTGAGCAGCGCGCGCTCCGCGGCAACCATCCGGGCGAGCAACGTATCGGGCCGGCAACCGACGAGGACGCGATGACCCAGCCGGGCAAGCTCGCGACTCAAACTAAAGATGGATTGGGTGGAACCGGCGCCTTGACCTTGATGCGTAAGTTGCAGAATCGTAACGGCCTGAGGCGCCATGGAGCGAAGGTAGTTATACTGGGTCTCCGATGCACGTCGTGGTCGCGTCCCATCACCGGCTTCCGGTCGAAGGTTACGGCGGACCCCAACGCGTCGTCGTGGCGCTGGTCCAGGCGCTGGCGGCCCTGGGGCATCGCGTCACCGTCCTGGCTCAGCCGGGTACCAAACTCGCGGCGGCGTCGCGCATCGTCGAGATCCCGGCTCGCGCGCTGAAGAACGGCACCTCCGACCTCACGCCCTTTCTTCCCGACAACGCCGATATCGTCCACGCCCACTTTCCGCTGAAGCAAGGCCCCCACGGCCCCCACGGCCCCAAAAGCGCCAAGTCCGTCCCGTTCGTGCAGACGCTGCATGGCAACTGGAAACCGGGGACGCCGCTGCCGCCGCACACGATTTTTCTCTCCCGCGATCACGCGCGACGCCACGGCAGCGAGACGTTCGTGTACAACGGACTCGATCCGGCGGATTTCATCTTTCGCCCGCGCAAGGAGCAGTGGGATCTCTTCCTCGGCAAGCTGCACAGCGACCGCGGCTATCACTGGGCGATCGAAGCGGCGAAGCGCACGGGCCGCAGGTTGATCGTCGCGGGTGGCTGGCGGCCCAGCTTCACCGGCGTCATCAAGTACGTCGGTGAAGTGGGCGGCAAACGCAAGGCGGTCCTGCTCGCGCGCGCGCGCTGTCTCTGGATGCCGGCGCAGTGGGATGAGCCGTTCGGATTGCCGACGATCGAGGCGTTGTTCTCCGGGACTCCCGTGCTGGGCACGAAGCGGGGCGCTTTGCCCGAGATCCTTACGCCCGAGGTCGGCGCGATCTGCGCCACGCTCGATGAGATGATCGCTGCGGCGGAGAAAATCGGCACGCGCGAGCCGCGGGCGTGCCGCGCGCATGCGGAACGGTGGTTCACCCATCTCGAGATGGCATCCGAGTACGTGCGGATGTACCAGGGCCTCATCGGCACCGGCTCTCTGCCGAGCGGCCGAGTGACGCAGGCAACGGGAGATCGCTAGCCCTGCACGTCGCGCTGCTGTCCCACCATCCGTTGCCGGTGCGGGGGTATGGCGGGACGCAGCGTGTCGTGGCGGCGCTCGTTCACGGACTCGCCGAGCTGGGCCATCACGTCAGCCTGCTCGCGCCCACCCACACAAGCCTGCCGGGCGCGAGGTGGATCGCGGTTTCCCGCAAAGTCCTGGTTGGACCAGCGTCGGCTCTGATCGCCTATGTGCCCCGTGACGTTGAGGTTGTTCACGCGCACTATCCGATTGGGCGTCCACCTGATGGATGGCCGTTTCTGCAGACGCTGCACGGAAATCTGCGCGCCGGCGAGCAACGAGCGCCAAATACCGTGTTCCTCTCGCGGGACCATGCGCGCAGGCACGGCGCCACATGTTTCGTGTACAACGGCCTGGATCCCGCCGGCTTTCAGTTTCAGCAACAGAAAGAGGATTACGACCTCTTCATCGGCCGCCTGCACAGCGCGAAGGGATATCGCTGGGCAATCGAGGCCGCGAAGCGCACGGGGCAGCGCCTGGTGATCGCCGGCGGCTGGCGGCCGAGTCTTCGGCGGAAGATTCGCTATGTGGGTACGGTCGACAGTGACAGGAAGCGCGCACTGCTTGCAGGCGCACGTTGTCTCTGGATGCCGGCGCTCTGGGACGAGCCGTTCGGGCTCACGCTCATTGAGGCGCTGTTTTCGGGTACGCCGGTGCTCGGCACACATCGCGGCGCATTGCCGGAGATCATCACCCCCGAGGTCGGCGCGTTGCGCGACACCCTCGATGACTTGGTCGAGGCGTCACGTACGATTGCGACGCGCTCGAGCGAGGCGTGTCGTGCTCACGCGACCCGCTACTTCACGCACATCACGATGGCAGAAGAGTACGTGCGCGTTTACCACCATCTCATTACCAACGGGGCGCTGCCGCCCGGCCGGCCGACTTCCTAGACGACGTGGTAGTTGCGAAACTCAAACACCCGCGCACCCGTCAGCCGCTCGATCCAGTCGGACACGTAGTAGCGCAGGTGCGTCGGCGTGAAGCGCGGCGGCTCGACCTCGATTGACGGCTGCCGCTGGCACGCGGCGATCCACTCCCGCGCCACGACCGGATGGCTGCCGGTGAACGGCCGGAGCAACGGAATCCATTCGAGACTCTCCCGCCGCCGAACCTGCTCGAGACGATCGGCGGCCCAGGGATACATGTGCTGGGTGATCTGGAGCTTCGCGTTGATCGCGCGGGCCGGACGCGCCCAGCCGTAGTGGAACATCTGCGCATCGGTCAGACGTGCGCGAATCTTGCGACGCGCCGGGCCGGAGCCGACGCGGAACCCCTGCGCGCCCTCGTAAGGATGGATGTCTCGTCCGAGGCGGATGCAGCGCACTTCCCGGCGATACCAACGCCGGTTCGTCGCGATCGTGTCGAATCCGCCGTAAAAATGCAGATAGTTGACGAGCAACCCTTCCACGCGGGCATCGCCGTCCCACTCGGCCACCTTCTCCTTGAGTATCCGGGCTCCCGTCTCATGCAGGACTTCGTCGGCCTGGACATAGATCCCCCAGGAGCCCCGGCACGCGTCCATCGCGCGCTGCGTCTCCGCCGCAAGCGTCTCGTCGCCTTTGCTCATGTCCCACACGCTGTCGATGATGCGAACGCGAGGGTCGGCGACCCCAGCGAGGACATCGCGCGTGTCGTCGTCCGATTTGCCGACGTTGACGATGACCTCGTCGCACACTGCAAGCGCCGAGCGCATCGCCGCGACGATGGGGAAGTTGAGATTGACCGCGTTACGAACGAGAGTGAAACCGGACAGCACGTCAGCTACGGAACTGCAGGTTGTACAGACGGCGGTACAGGCCGTCGGCGGACAGGAGGTCGCCGTGCGTGCCGCGCTCGACGATGCGGCCCTCCGCTAGCACAACGATGAAGTCCGCGTGCTGCACGGTGGCGAGCCGGTGCGCGATGACGAACACCGTGCGATGCGCCATGAGACGCTCGATCGCCTCCTGTACCAGCCGCTCGGACTCCGTGTCGAGCGCGCTGGTGGCTTCGTCGAGAATGAGGATCGGTGGATCGCGCAGCAGCGCGCGCGCAATCGCGATCCGCTGGCGCTGGCCGCCGGAGAGCCGGGTGCCGCGCTCGCCGAGCACCGTGCCATAGCCCTCCGGGAGCCGCATGATGAAGTCGTCCGCGTTGGCCGCGCGCGCCGCCGCGCGCACTTGGTCGAGCAGCATGTCCTTCAGCCCGTAGGCGATGTTCGCGAGCACCGTCTCGTTGAGCAGGACCGTCTCCTGCGACACGATCCCCATCAACCGCCGCAATGACGTCCGCGTGAAGTTCGTGAGCGGCACGCCGTCCATGAGGATCTCGCCCCGCGTGGGCTCGTAGAAGCGGGGCAGGAGGTCGACGAGCGTGGTTTTCCCGGCCCCCGATGGACCCACGATCGCGACGACCTGGCCGCGCTGCACCTCGAGATCGACATCGCGGAGCACCGACTCGGCGGGCTCGTATTCGAAGGACACGCCGCGAAATTCGATGCGCTCGCTGAACTCCGCCGTGGTCTCGCCCGGCCGGTCGCCCTCCGCGGACGGCAGGTCGAGGACCTCGAACACGCGATCCGCGGACGCGACGGCGGCTGCCATGACGGTCGGATAATTCGAGACCGATTTGATGGGCGACATGAGCCGCAAACTCACCGCCAGGAACGTGATCAACACCGCGGGATCGAGCGTGGCCCCGAGCGCGAGCCGCGTCCCGACCACGAGGATCAGGACGATCATGAAGCCGCCGAACACTTCGCTGACCGGACTCGTGAGACTGGAGTAGCGCTGCGCCCGCAGCACGCGTTTGCGGTAGCGCTCGGCGAGGACTTGGAAGCGCTCCAGCTCGAACGCCTCGGCCACGTAGGCGCGCACCAGCTTCGCCGATGCAATCATCTCGCCCACTTGGCTCGTCACCTCGCCCCGCTCCGCCGCGAGCTCGCGCGAGCGGCGGCGGAGGCGATTGATCATCGGGCGAATGATGAGCAGCAGCACGGGCGCGAGCAGCAGGGACAGCAGCGTCAGTTTGACGGACAGGCCGAACAGAATGATGACGTAGACGATGATCACGACGACGTTTTGCAGCAGCGACGCCAGCGCCGCGCTCACCGCCGTCTTCACCTGGTCGGTGTCGCTGATGACGCGCGCGATCGTCTGTCCGGCGCGCGTGCGCTGGAAATAGCCGAGCGGCAGCGTCTGAAGATGGTCGAACAGGCGGAGGCGCAGGTCTCGCACGACGCCTTCCTGAATCGCCACGCTGCCCATCGACGCGAAGTAGCCCGCGAGGTTCTTCAGGAGGAGCGCGACGAGCAGGATGATGACGACGTTGCGCAGCGCGATGTCCGGTGATCCCGCTTGCAGAAACGGCCCGGCGACCTTGTCAAGCACCGCCTCGACCTGCGACCCGCCCTGGCTGGGCAGCGCCGCGTTGCCGAACAGCGTGCGCAGGAACGGAATCAGCAGCACGAACGTGAAACCGTCGAGCACCGACGAGATCACGGTCGTCGCGATCGTCGTGGCGAACTGCAGCGAGTACGGACGCAGCAGCCCGAGCAGTCGGCGCGGGCGCATCATCACCGCGAGCGACGTGGCGTGAGCAGTGCGACCGGCAGGATCATTTCTTCGGGCGTCGCACCGCCGTGCAGGAACGCGCCGCGATAGCGCGCTTGATATTCGCGCAGCTTCGTGGGATACACGAAGAAGCGGTCGCCGGTCGCGAGCAACAGCCGGACGCCCAGCCCTTTGGCGGGAAGGCCGTACGCCTTGAGGTCCTCGACCATGATCGCCGCCTGGGGGTCCTCGGCGCGCAGGTCCTCGCCGAACTTGTAACGCAGGTTGGCGGTTGCGTCGCGCTTGGCGAAGACCGTCGCCGGCGTGTCGCAGTGAATCGCGCCGTGATCCGTCGTAAGCAGGACCGGCACGTTGCGACGCTCCGCCTCCTCGAGCGCGGCCAGCACGGGCGAGCGCTCGAACCAGGTCTTCGTCAACCCGCGCAGCGCGTCCGCATCGCGCGCGACTTCATACAGGATCGCGTTCTCGGAGCGGCCGTGCGTCAGCTGATCGATAAAGTTGAAGACGAGCGCGGTCACGCCGGGCTGCGCGAGGTGCGCCGGCAGGCGGCGTAACAGATCGGTGCCATCGGCGGCCGTGAACAACTTCTCGTAGCGCACCGGCACGGTTTCGCCGACCAGCTCGCGCAATTGCTCGGCCAACAGCTCGGACTCGTGGGCGTTGAGACTTTCTTCGTCCGTCGGCGCGCCCCACCACTCCGGATGCCGGGCCGCGATTTCCATCGGAAACAGGCCGCTGAAGATCGCGTTACGGGCGAAGGGCGTCGCCGTCGGGAGAATACTGTAGTAGTGCGATTCCTCGACGTCGAACAGCGGGGTGATCAGATCGCGCAGCACTTCCCACTGATCGAGCCGCAGGCAGTCGATCACGATGAAGACGACGCGACCCGTACGTTGCAGCGCGGGAACGAGAAACTCGGCGCCCACATCGACGGACAGCGGCGGCCGGTCGCGCTCCGGGTCAGCGAGCCAGCGGGGGTAGTTCTTGGTGATGAAGGCCTGGAAATCCTTGCGCAGGCTCTCCTGCAGGTTGTGCAACGCCTCGGACAGTCCGGGCTCATCCGCCGCGGCGAGGCGCACCTCCCAGCGCGCGAGCTCGGCGACCAGCTCGCTCCACTCGCGCCACGCGAGTGTTGCGCCACGTCGGCCTTCCAGCTCACGGAAGCGAGTGACGAAGTCCCGTGCCAGGCGCTGCTGGCGAATGCGGTCGCCTTCGAGCAATCGCGTGACGACGGAGAGCACCTGGCGCGGATGCACCGGCTTCACCAGGTAATCGTCGATCTCGATGCCGATCGCGTCGCGCAGCAGCCCGTCGTCTTCGCTCTGCGTCACCATCACCACGGCCATCGCCGGGTCGATCGCTCGGATCTCCGGAATCAGCTCGATGCCACGCCGTCCCGGCATCTGCTCGTCGAGCAACACGACGCTGTACGGCTGGCGGCGCAGCATCGCGAGCGCATCGTCGCCGTGCGCGGCCTGCGCCACCGCGAATCCCTGCTGCTCAAGGAAGCGGCGGTGCGCGGCCAGGCCATCGACTTCGTCGTCGACCCAGAGAATACTCTTCGGACGCGGCATCTTGCGTGACAAGCTAGTCCCGCTGGCGAAGCCGGGCAACGCGCGACTACATTGGCCGCGTGTTGCGTATTGTGTGCGTCCGGTTCAGCTCCATCGGCGACGTCCTCCTCACCACTCCCCTCGTGCGCGCGTTGCACCGGCGCCATCCCGACGCCGAGCTGTATTTCGTGACCAAGCAGGCGATGGCGCCGCTCGTGGTCGAGAATCCCCATCTCACGCAGGTGATCGAGCTCGCGCCGCATGAGCGCGTCTCGGATCTCGCGCGGCGGCTGCGCGCATTGGGACCGACCCACGCGCTCGATCTGCACGGCAGCCTGCGCAGCGCGGCGCTGCGGCTGCTGGTGCCCTGCCACTGGTCCGGGTATTCGAAACGGAAATTCGCACGGACGACGTTGATCGCGACAAAGATCAACATCTACGGTAAGCACGTTCCGGTGCCCGAGCGGTACTTCGAAGCGGCGCGAGCGGCGCGGCTCGATGTGCAACCGGACCGCGGCCCGCCGGAGTTCTTTCTGGCGCCGGCCGCGCGCGCGCACATGACCCATTGGCTCACCGAAGTTGGGCTGGATCAGAAACCGTTTGCGGTGATCGCCCCGGGGGCGGCGCACGCTACCAAACGCTGGCCCATTCGGCATTGGCGGGCCCTCACCGACCGGTTGCAGGAGCTCGGGCTTGGCGTGGTGGCCGTCGGTGGGCCAGGGCGGGGGGGAGGGACCGATCGCGAGCTCGCCGCTGCGCTCGAGCCGACCGTCATCAACGTCGCCGGCGAGCTCACGCTGCAAGAAACCGGTGCCTGTCTGGAGCGCGCCGCGGTGGTGGTCTGCGGTGACACCGGAGTCATGCATATGGCCACAGGCGTGACCAGACCCGTGGTCGCGCTGTTCGGGCCGACGGTCGAGCCCTTCGGCTTTTTTCCGTACAGCAAGCGCGCGGTCGTACTCGAGCGCGATCTCGGTTGCCGGCCCTGCTCAGCGATGGGTTCGGAACGCTGCCCGCTCGGCCACCATCGCTGCCTTGAAGACGTGCTTCCGGATGAGGTAGCGGCCGCCGTGCAGCGACTGGTGGCATGAGCACGCCTGCCGAAGAGCGGTTGGTGACGCTGATCGCGGAGTCGTCACGCGGCCCGCAGCGGGAGGGACTCTTCGCTCTGTGGCTCGTCGTGCGGGCGGCCGAGGCGCTGCTACCGCCGGCGCCGGTGAGCGTGAAGAATCACCGGCGGCGCCTCCAGGCGCTCGAGACACGCCTGGGCAGCCTGGCGTTGCCGGCGCCGCTCCGCCGGGCGCTCGGCGCCGCGCGGCAACACCTCGAGACCGCGACGCCCACCGCGGCGGCCTTGGTGCTCAGCCAGCTGACCGCGCCGGCGCGCGACGTGCTCGGCACCGAAGCCGCGGACGCCGTCACCGTTGCAGCGCGTAGCGCCAGATTGCATTTATAGACCATGCCATCTCCGGCACGCCGCTTCGAAAAACGTGCTTCCCTGGACAACCTCGTCGAACGGGTGGATGCGCAGCGTCCCGGCGAAATCACTGGGGATACCATCCCGACGGGGTTCGGTTCGCTCGACAAGCTCCTCGGGGGCGGGTTTCGGCGGCGCGACCTGATTCTTCTCGGCGGCGACATTGGGAGCGGCAAGTCCGCCCTGGCCCTGGGTATCGCGCTGCGCGTGGCGCAGCAGTCGGTGGGCGTCGCCTATTTCTCCGGTGAGATGAATGAAGAGCGCCTGATGGAGCGCGCCCTGGCGATCGAGGGGAAGGTCGCCGTGGACGAGCTCCGCGCCGCGAAGCTGAACGACCAGACGCGCGCCGGCGTCGGCGCGGCCGCGGTGCGGCTGCGGGGCCTTCCTCTTTTTCTTTTGGCGCTCGCCGGCGACGACTTCGAAACCGTCTTCGAGCAGCTGGATCCTTTGCGGCAGGTCGGGCTCGTCGTCGTCGATTACCTGCAGCTCGTCCCGCCACCGAAGGCGCGCACCACGCAGGACGAAGACACGGCCCTCGTGCTCCGTCATCTCAAGGCACTGGCGCTGGCGCGCCAAGTGGCGCTGCTCGTCGTCGCGCAGCTTCCCGGCTTTCAGACGGGGCGTGATGCGAAGCGGCCGTCGCTCGACGACTACGGCGTGATGGGGGCGCCGAAACAGCATGCCGACGTCATCCTGTCGATTTTCCGCGAGGAGATGTACAACCCGGGCGGCGGCGTAGATGGAGCGACCGAGCTGATCGTCGCCAAGAACCGCAACGGCCCAACCGGATTCGTCGATCTGTATTTCTACCGGCGCTGGATGCGATTCGAGGATATGCTCGACCCGGATAGATGATGTAAGTTGCGGTGCGGAGGCGTGTATGGCTGGTCATAGCAAGTGGAAACAGATCAAGCGAAAGAAAGCGGTCACCGACCAGAAGCGCGGTGCGGTCTTCACGCGACTCATTCGCGAAATCACGATCGCGGCTAAGGCAGGGGGTGGCGATTCCGGAGGCAATCCGCGCCTGCGCACAGCGATCGACGCCGCCAAAGCCGAGAACATGCCGTGGGACAACATCGATCGCGCCATCAAGAAGGGCACTGGCGAGCTCGACGGCGTGACCTACGAGGAAGTCACGTATGAAGGATACGGTCCGGGTGGTGCCGCGCTGCTGATCCAGGCGACCACCGACAACGCCAACCGCACCGTTGCCGAGATCCGGAATGCGTTCAGCAAGCACGGCGGGAATCTGGGCGCGGCCAACGCGGTCGCCTGGATGTTCGACCGCAAGGGCCAGATCGTCGTCGACGGCAAGGCGAACGAGGACGCGACGATGGAAGTGGCGCTCGATGCCGGCGCGGACGACATGCAAAGAGAGGGCGACCTCTACGTGATCACGACGCCGCCCGCACAGCTCCACGCGATCGACCAGGCGCTGCGCGCGAAGCCGCTGCCGGTCCAGAGCGCCGAGATCGCGATGGTTCCCAAGAACACCGTGAAAGTCGAGGGCAGCGACGCCAAGCGGCTGCTGCAGCTCGTCGAAAGCCTGGAGGAGATGGACGACGTCGCGAAGGTATTTTCCAACTTCGACATCGACGCCGAGGCGATGGCGGCGGTGACGGGATGACGTGAGGGTCTTGGGCGTCGACCCCGGCACTCAGATCACGGGCTACGGCGTGATCGAAACGGGGAATGGGACTCCGGGGATGGGACGTCTCATCGAATGCGGCGTGTTTCGGTTTGGTCGCAACAATTCCCTTCCCCATCGTCTCGCCGAGCTGCATCAGGAAATCGCACAACTCATCAAGCGGCATCAGCCATCCGTGCTCGCCCTCGAAGACGCTTTCTATCATAAGAACGTCCGCACCACGCTCGTCCTCGGACATGCCCGAGGAGTCATCCTGCTGGCGGCTGAGCAGGGGGGACTCGAAATCGCCCAGTATGCACCTGCAATGATAAAGAAGACCGTCGTCGGTGCCGGAGGTGCCAGGAAAAATCAGGTCGGGGCAATGGTCGCGCACCTCTTGCGATTGAAGAGCGCCCCGCAGCCTCCCGATGCTGCAGATGGCGTCGCCGCGGCGCTGACCTTCATCCTACG
>WNGL01002308.1_pt1 | contig 23194 bp, 25 predicted proteins | sample 5400591 | NCBI WGS metagenome assembly WNGL01 (sample SAMN13153377, study PRJNA577476) | soil metagenome | isolation source: 80 cm soil or saprolite under Garry oak tree replicate 1 | place: USA:California | collected 2016-06-15 | reverse complement strand
TCGGCGACCGTGCCGGGAATGACGAGTAGGCGGCTGCGGGCCATGAACTGCGGGATGCGGTGGCGGCCGAACGCGTCGATGGCAGCCAGCTCCAGCCGCAGGCTTTCGAGGGTTTGCCAGGGGTGCCACAGGATGTAGCTGGCAACCGTGGTGATGCCGGCGGCGTCGGCGGCGGCCACGACCCGAGCCAGGTGGTCGAGGTCCTGGCGCTTGCCGTAAAGGCGGTGCAGGGTGGTGGGGTTGAACGACTCGACCCCGATGAGCATCACGTCCACCCCGGCCTCGGCCAGCACGGCGATGGTGGACGGAGTGAGGGTTTCGGAGCGAACGTTGATACTCAATCGCACGACGCCCACCAGGCGGTGGCTGCCGAGCTGGTCGAGCAGCGTGAACGCGCGTCGCTGGCAGTCCACCGCAGTGCCGCCGAAATCGGTGTCCGCGAAGGCGAACCGGGTGGCGCCGGTGAGCTGGTGCAGGTGCGCAATGTCCGCGACAGCGGCGTTCATCGGTAACTCGGACCAGCCACCAGCGAGGTCGGCGTTGTAGGCGCAGAAGGTGCAACGGCTGCGGCATCCCCGGCTGGCCGACACCGATACCACCGCTTCGGGCAGGTACGGCACGTCATCGCCGGTGAGCCCGGTCAGCGGGGCATACCCGGTCAGGTGAGCCGCCGCATCGGCGAGCAGGGCCGCCAGCACCGGTTCGCCAATCGCCGGCGTATTACGGGCCAGGCCGATGACATGGTCGATGGCGCCGTGCGCGGTGAGTTCGTCGGCCGCGCTGGTGGCCAGCGGCCCGAATCCGACGACCGGAACCTTGTGGCGGGCACGGGCTACCGCCAGATCCTCGGCGATCGTGGCGAGGCGTGGCCCGTAGGCGTCGGAGGTCCACAGGTGCACGATCACGGCGTCGAACGGCCCGCGCTCGGTGAGGATGTCGTCGAGGGTCGGCGCCTGGCGTGCTCGGTAGTAGGCGTCGAGCAGGAGACTTGCGTGGCCGGCGGCGCGCAGATGGGCATGCAGGGCGAGGGCTTCACCGTCGACGTGGTGCTGCTTGAAACCGGCCTCGTACAAGGTAGGTGCGTACAGCAGGACCCGGGCGCGGGGCACAGGCGTAGTGAGGGTCACGGTTCGCAGCGCCGGCACGGCGTGTTCACCTCCCCACGGAATCCAGCGAGGATGGGTGAACCGAACCACACCGCCTCCAGGTCATCGGTGAGCAGATTCCCGCAGCGTTGGGCAGGATTCTCGACACCGAAGATGCACGGGTAGATGTCCGCGCGTTGGTCGACGGCGAAGCCGACCGAGCCGCTGCCGCAGGGCCGTGTCGGATCGATGGTCTCGATCTGGACCTGGTGCGTGTCGGCCAGCCGGGCACACTCCGGCACCAGGCTGTCCATGATCTCGGCGTCGCCCAGGGTCAGCTCGCGGGTGGAGCGGCCCACCGGTTTCTGCGGGAAGAACTTGAACCGGGTGCAGCCGTGCTCGACGCCGAGCTTCACGACCTGTTCCAGCTCGGTTGCGTTGAGCCGGTTGACCACCGTGTTGATCACTACGTCGGTGAACTCGGCGATGCGGTCGATGCCGTCGAGGGTGCGGGTGAATGAGCCGGGCGCGCCCCGGATCAGCTCGTGCGTGGCGGGCGTGGCGGCGTCGAGCGAAATCTGCACGGTACCGATGCGCAGGTCACGGAGCCGGGCGAGGATGCGCTCGGACAGCACGGTGGCGTTGGTGCTGACCCCGAACCCCATGCCCCGGCTGAGGATGCCCTCGGCGATGTCGAAGAACCCGTCCAGGAGCAGGCTCTCGCCGCCGGTGACGTAGACGTCGAAGACTCCGTAGTCATCGAGTTGCGCCACGATGCCCTGCCAGGAAGCTACGTCGAGGAGGAACGGGGCCGCCTTCGGCCCACCCGAGCAGTAGCAGTGGATGCAGTGCTGGTTGCAGCGTGTGAACGGCTGGATGTGTACCCACAAGGGTTTGAGCACCGCGACGGTCGGCGTCCGGGTGGCGACCCGAGCCGCGACCGTCTCGGCGTCGGTCGCGGTGGCCGGCTGCGCCGCGACATCGGTGGCGACAAGCACGCCCTGGTCGACCAGATCGTCAACCGTCGTACGCCAGGTAGCGGCGTCGAGCCCGAGCGCGGCGAGTGCATCGGTTGGGGCCTGCGTGGGAACAGTCGGGCGTGGCTGTTGGTGTATCAGGGTGACGACGGTTGCGGTCGGGTCCAGCCGCCAGATGCGGCGCGGGTTGACCCGCCACGCCAGTGCGCCGAAGTGCTCGTGCCGCAGCCTCAGCATGGGCGCGGTCACCAACGTGGACGGTTCCTGGGGCATTGAAGCCTCCCCGGATCAACGGAACGGTGGGGCGCCGGACTTCGCGGGCATCCGGCGCCCCGTTCGGGGTAGAAGTTGTGCCGTAGCTCTGGGGTAGGGCTACGGCATCCGCTCGGTCGAGGCCACCGTGCCGGAGTACGAGCGGTGCCCGAGGGACAGCGCCGCGGCGGACACGGAGGCGAAGCTCTCCACCGGACTGGCCTGGCGGCCGGTGGAGGCCACCGTGCCGGAGTACGAGCGGTGGCCCAACGACAGGGCCGCCTCGGTCACGTCCGCGTACGCGACGACGGCCGGGGTGTGGTGCGTCATCCCTTACCTCCCAACGGTTTAGGGGTGGCGGTTCGGTTGTTGTCCGCCGCCTTCTATTGACCCCTGTCCCGGTGACGAGGGCTAGGTCCCGCATCCGTACAGCTATCGCTTCACCGTTGTTGTACGGATGGACGGAACGCAGGCGCACCCCTGCGTGTGCGATTCTCTCGCCCACGCCAGATGTCGCCAGTTGCGGCAGGGGTACATACGTCGCGTGCGCCCCCCGTCAAATCGCGCCTACGACCGGCCTCGGGATGCTCCTGTCGTTACCGCTGCGTCGGCGGCGGCCGTCGCAGGCGACTCGTTGCTGCTCGACGTCGGGCCACAGGTCCATGAGCGCCCCATCCGTGCCCAGCGTCACATCGCACCGCTTCGTGAACCCCTTCGTCGGCCACCGCTCGGCTCGTTCGACCTTCCCGACCGTTTCCTCGCTGTGGAGAACCAGCTCGGCCACCCGGCGCTGCGACAGGCCGCGCAGTTCACGCCACCGTCGCAGCTCCGCGCCGAAACGGTGTCGCGGAGATGCTTCCGGCGTCAGGGCCTTGGGTGGCGTCGCCATCGTGATAGCTCAGTCCGTCGTGGGCGATAGGGACTCAGCCGCGTCGACGCTGCCCACCGCGTCCTCGGAGGACAGCGCCGGCCTCGACCAGAATCCGGTGCACGAACCCGTAAGATCGGCCGGTATCGTGGGCGATCTTACGGATTGAGTCGCCGCCGCTGTACCGGCGTATGCAGTCCTTGGTCCAGGTGGCGCGCTCGGCGCCGACGATCCGCCGGCCCGTCGCAGTCTCTTCGGCAGCTTGCATCGTTCCCCAGTTCTTTGCGTCGGATTAGCTCAATGCAGAGGTGGTCCAGGTGTTCGAGAAGGTGGTTGCCAATGCTCGACCTCGACGCGGCCCATGGTGTTGTTCGGCTGTTGGGTCCAGGACTGTGCTCGGAGGTAGGTGTACGGGCCGGAATGGCCATCGGCGGGGACGAGCGTGATTAGGTCAGCGAGGCCGCGAGGGCGCTCGGCCACGGTTGGTCCCGAGCCGCCGACGAGGGCAACCAGTGAGGCGGCGAGGACCGGTGCGAGCGCTGTGGCGGCGAGGGCATGGCGGCGTCTGGCTGGTCTGCGGAGCGGCGGGATGGTCGAGATCGAGATGAGCATGACGACGGACGTTCCCCGCTACCGCGCTGCCAGCTTGACGCGCTCGGCGTCGACGAGGACGGCGAGCGCGGCCTGCCGGTGGAGGCAGGAATCGGTACGGCAGCGAAGGTGTACCTGCATCGTTTCGTGTGCCTGCTCGACCGTCAGGCTTTCCGGAAGTGCCTCACACGTTACTTCCGTGTCGGTCCCGCCTGTCATGAGTTCGTTCCTCCCAGGGTGTCGGTCGCTGTTGCGTTACGTTCGTCGTCTTTACGCGCTGTTGCTGCCGCGGTCATCGAGTCGCACCGGCACGCTCGGGCACGCCTCGTTGGGTCCGGTTGTGGATGGCCGCACGATTGGTGGCGCGGCGGTGCGCCGGCCCTGGTGTGCTTGCCGGTGGGGGTTTGCAGCCCGCTCCGGCCAGAAAGCCGCTGAGAAAGGGGCTGTCCGCGACGTGCTGCGGCAGCTCGGTCCGTGTGTTGTCGGGGCGCCATTCGGTAATGGGAACCAGATGAGGCTGGTCATCGGTCTTGGCGGACGACGGGTCGGGGTGGACGAGGTCCAGGCCGGTGAAGGCGGCAAGGATCTCTTCGGGGGTGCGGAGCTGGATCGGCGTCGAGGTCCGCTGGTAGAGCCGCTGGACCTCGGCTGTCTGTGATGTGACGGCGGTCGAACTGGCATGGGAAATGACGAGCAGGCTGCGGGGGCTCGCGCGTTCCCGGTATGCCGCAGTGATGTCGGCGATGTCACCGGGGATGAAGTGCAGTACGGACACGGCTAGCAGGGCGGTGGGCTGGTCGAAGTCGATGAGCCGTCGGGTTTCGGGATGGTTCAGGATTTCGTCGGCGTCGCGGATGTCGGCGTGGATCATGCCTGCTGTTGGGGTGGAATGGAGCAGCCCCGTTGCGTGTGCGACCGCTACCGGGTCGGCGTCGGCGTAGACCACGTGGGCTGTGGGATCGGTACGGTGGGCGATCCCGTGAACATTGCCGGCGGTGGGGATGCCGGAGCCGAGGTCGAGGAACTGGTGGATGCCGCGATCGAGGGCGTATTGGACGGCGCGGCGTAGGAACGCACGGTTGGCTCGTGCGGCCGTGACGACTTCCGGTGCGACGGCGATCACCGCGTCCGCTGCCTCTCGATCGACGCTGTAGTTGTGGGCGCCGCCGAGGAAGTAGTCGTACATCCGGGCGACGTTGGGCCTGTCCAGGCCGAGGCTGGGCCGGGACCAGCTCGTCCGGTCAGTCGTCATCGCCGAGAACTCCTGCGTTCCTAGTGGCACTGGCGGGTGAAGGCAAAGGTGGCCGGGGTGGTGTGCCGCCGCTCGGAGGCGGGGGCGGCGGCACACCGGGCGCTGGGGCCGCGACGTTGGTTCGCGTCTGTCGCAGGTCCCCTGCGCCGTCTGCCCGCTGGCGCGGCCGGGCGCCGGGCGGGCAGTGCGGCGGTCAGCTTCCCGGTTCGTGGGCCATACGGCGCGGGGGGCGCCACATCGACCAGAACGGGGTGCCGTCGGGCAGCGTGAACCGTCGTTGTGTCTCGTAGCAGTGCCGGGTGTAGAGGTCGCGGCTGCCAGTGGTGCTCGCCTCCAGGTAGGCGGGCATGCAGATGCGGTCGAGGTGTGCGTGGTGGTGGCGCAGCAAGGCGGTACCGCGTCCGGTGCATTGCCAGGCGGGCGCCACAGCCAGGAAGACCAGGTGATGATGCGGCGCGCTTGGATGGTGGCGCTCGAACAGGAGGTCCAGCACGTTGAACCGATCGGTGTGCGGACCACACGCGGCAGCGAGGCGCTGCTCGTAGTTCTGCGGCTCCGGGATGGGCCGGTCGCGGTGCAGCCACACCGCTACGCCGGTCCGATCGGCTAGGACGTCGACGTGGCCGTGCTCCAGGGCATGGTCGACCAGGATGCGGAAGGCGCCGCGCAGGACCGGTAGCCGCTGGTCGGGCTCCGGGACAAGCCACGCGGTGACCGTCAATCCGGCGAACGCTTCGGCAACCAGGTCGGTGAGGCTGTCCGCTTCGTCGGCGGCGGCCGGCAGGATGGGAACGTCGGCGGTCATGGCGGCGCCGCCTGTCACCGTGCGAGGCTCGTGGCTGTGCCGAGCGGCGCCTCTCCGGCGGCGGTCCGGCCGGTGGCCGCGTTGGCTCCCAGCCCGATGGAGCCGTAGGCGCCGGGCTTGGTGACGCGGAGGATCTGCGCCCAGACGATTCCCACCACGGCGGCAACGGCGTAGAGGCCCGGCAACACCCACCGCAGCGAGGACGTGGGGGCCACGCCGAGCAGCGATGCGTAGTTGGACAGGATCAGCCACAGCACGACGAGCAGTCCGATGGCGGCCAGCGCGGGTGCGACGACCCGTCGCCAGAGGGACTCGCCGTCGGGCTTGCGGGCGAAGAATCCGATCACCGATGCCGACGTGGCGGCGATGAGGATGAGTACCCCTAGCCCACCGGTCATGCCGGTCCAGAAGAACAGCTTGACCAGCGGATCGAGCCCGGTCATCGCGTAGACGACGATCACCGCGAGGCCGATGGCGGTCTGGACGGCGGAGGCGACCTTGGGGGCGCCGGTGCGCAGGCCGGTCCGAGTCAGGACACGGGGTAGCACGCCTTCGCGGCCCAGTGCGAACGTGTATCGGGCGACCGCGTTGTGGTAGGACAGCATGGCGGCGGCGACGCTGGTCAGCATCAGCACGTGACCGATGTCGACGATCGCGGTGTTGCCCAGGTGGGCGGCAGCCACGTTGAAGATCAGGTCTGTGCTCTGCTGTTGGGCTGCCTTCACCACGTTGTCAGGTCCGACGGTCACTGACATGGCCCACGAGGTTCCGGCATACAGCACCGCCATCACGGCCAGCGCGAGGTAGGTCGCGGCCGGAACGGTACGCCGAGGGTCGCGGGACTCCTCCGAGAACACCGGCGCGCCCTCAAATCCCACATACCCGGTGATCGCCGTGACCAGCACCGCACCCACGGCAGGGCCAGCGAGGCTGTGCGGCGACAGGGTGGCGACGCTGACGTGCCCGCCCAACGGGTGCATGAGGTCAACGATGTCGAAGACGACCACGACGACGATCTCCGCGACCAGCAGGACCGCCAGCACACGGCTGTTCACGTCCACCCGCAGCACGCCGAGGATCGCGGTGAACAACCATGCGACCAGGGCGCAGACCCACCACGGCACCGACAGGCCGAACTTGTCCTGCAACAGGCTTGACCCGATCGGCCCGAACGCACCGTAGAGGCCCACCTGGAGCAGGTTGTAGGCCACCACCGCGACGAACGAGGCACCCACGCCTACGGTCTTGCTCGCCCCCCTGGCGATGTAGGTGTAGAAGGCACCCGCATTGGTCACCCGGCGGGCCATCGCCATATAGCCCACGCAGAACACGGCCAGGACCACCGCCACGATCAAGAAGGCGAGTGGGAAGCCGGTCGTGCCGGTAACCGCCCAGCCGGTGGTGACGACACCACCGACCACCATCAGCGGCGCGGCTGCGGTCAGCGCGAACATGATCACGTCGAAGATGCCGAGTCGGTTGGTGGCTAGAGCCGCCAACACCGTGCTTTGCCGAGTCGTTCGAGCCATGGCGCTCTCCACAAGGTATAGGTAACGGGGGATGCGGGACGGGTCATCGTCGGTGGGACAGGATGGCGTTGCCGACCTGGGCCTGAACCTGGGTGACCAGCTCGCGTATCGGCGGGTCAGCTTCGGCGACGACGGCTTGGAGATAGCGGAAGGCGCCACTGTCGGCGTTCCACAGCACCCGCTGGGCGAGGTCGGTCGCCCATACGAGCCCGGCGAGCAGCCGGTCGGGCGGATTCATCGGTTCACGCCGGGTTAGTGCTGTCTCCAGCCGCACCGGTCGCCACGCGACCGTGTTGATGTCGGTCGGGACGAAGGTCACGGTCGTCCGGCGCCATCCCCGGGACTCGTGCCGGGTGATGAACTGACGCTGCGCCAACCTGGCGGCTACCTCATCGACGGCGGTCTGCGCCAGGAAGGCAAGCCAGACGTGGAGATCGTGCTGCTCGGATGCGAGCCGCTCCAGGACGCTGTGTGCCAACACGTCCCACGGCGGCTGGCGGTTGACGACCGCAAGCCGCCCGGCGTCGATGGTGATGTTGCCCCAGAGCATCAACTCGCCGAGCAGGGCGCCAGCCAGCCCGACGCCCATCGCCGATGGATGCAGTCCCAAGCGGCAGGTCCGATCATCCAGCGCGACCAGGAAGAAGTCATCAGCGAGCCACAGCCGCGCATCGCCGGGTCGAGTCACCGCGCACCTCGACAGCCGGTCGGCAGCGCGGCCGGTCGCAGAGCACCGGCCCCGTTGCCGTGGGCACTGGACGGGCAGATCACGCGGAGCAACTACGCCCCCGCCCTCGCGCCGGGGCTGCGGCAGCGTGCCGGCCACATCGGCGGAAATGTTCATGCGCGGAAAGCGCCAGTGCGCAGGGCCACGGAATCTCGCACACCAGGCAGCGGGGACGTGCAACGCTGAACGGCGGCCAGCAGAAGCCCCACTCGATCCATGCGCGGTCGGCCTGATGCGTGCGCCACACCGCGCCCGCCTCAGCGCAGGCGACCTCGCGCACGCGCTGAGCGCGGTTCGTCGTGTCGCACGCTCCCGAGCCGTGGTCGAGAGCCGCACCCTGGCGCAACCGGTGCATGAAAATCACCGCCGACCTGGCGGCGTCAGCGGCCGTCGACCAACCGGGCGGCAGGCGCGGCGGGGACGACCCTGGCCGGATCGCGCCCACACCGCAGAGGACGCGTCCAAGCCGCGCACCTTGGTTCCGTTTTCGCGTGACCGGCGTGATTGGCTGCGCGGCACTGGCGCCGTGCCGGTGCGGACACGCGTCGCCCTAACAAGTGCTCGGGGGTCCTCGCCCGCCGCGAACATCAGCGAGGAACGCAGGTTAGAGACGATCACGGCCATTCCCGCCACACCTCCTGCCGCCGAGCTGCCTTCGCCCACGCCGCGTACGCGCATATCCATTCGTCACCGCACCTGGCACAACGACGGCGTGGAAAGCTGATCGGTGAAAGTGCCCACCGGAAGGCCACGGGGCGTCGGTCAGGCCGGTGTACTTGGAGCAGCCGCGAGGCGTGCGAGATCCGCCGCGACCGCGGCCACGTGACCTCGCCCAGACCCGGCACTGCCTCCCGAACCTCATCCGGGCCGAGCAACCGCTCGGGGTGGGCGGCGCCGCTGTGGCCCGGCGCATGCGGTAGCGTCGGGCCGCGTCGAACGCCCGCCCCGGCCTCGCGCGAGGTGGTGCTCGTCATCTCGCCCCCCTCCCGGGCCACCCGTTGTGCGTGGGTCGGCCAGGGTCCGACTTCCCGACGGGTCCGGGCCGGCTTCCAACGAATGACGCTTGTTGATGTCGCTTGGTGTACGTCCACGATCACGGACAGTCCAGCCGTGGGGAACGCCGACTAACTGGGCGACTTACCGGGCGAGAAACAGGGAGACTTAGCGGGCGACAGGGCCGTGAGCAGCCAATTCTTTCCAGGCAACGATTTGGGAGGTTTCGCGCCAGCCCGTGCGGGCGTTACGCTCGCCCACGCCGACCGTCACGAGATGCGGTCTGCCGCATGCCTCGTCCATGTCTGCCGGAGGTGCGATCCGGTGATCAGTCCCTACGTGCGCCGCCGCCGTCTGGCATTGGAGCTGGTCCGGCTGCGCGAGGAACACGACTACTCCGCCGACAGGCTCGCCAAGGCGATAGGCGTGGCGCGTCAGCGCATCAGCCGCGTGGAGAACGGCCATGTCCGGCCCGACATTGACGAGATCATGCGGATCCTCGATGTGCTCAACGTCGGCCAGAAACGCTGGGACCAGATCATGACTATCGCCCGCGAGGCACAGGAGCGCGGTTGGTGGGAAAAGTTCGCTGACGAAATGGGGCCGCGCCAGGCGCTCTACGCCAATCTCGAAGCCGGTGCCCGCAACATCGACGAGTATCAGATGACCCTGCTTCCGGGCCTGCTACAGATTCCTGCGTTCACCGAAGCCAGGGCGCGAGCAGATCGAGGCGCCTACACCGAGCAGTTCGATCCGGCTCGCGCATTGGAGGCCCGCGCCGCCCGGCAACGGTTGGCAGCGCGGCCTGGCGGTCCGGCATACCAGGTGATCATCGACGAGATCGCCATCCGTCGGCTTGCCGCGCCACCGCCGGTCGTCGCCGCCCAACTCCACCATCTCGTAGACGTGGGCAAGAACCGCAAGAAGGTGACGATCAGGGTTCTTCCGCTTGCAGCGCCGATCTTCGGCCACGCCGTGCCGAGGTCAGCCTTCTTCACCTATCGTTACCCTGACTCGGGCGATCCGGTCGTGGTTGCCGTCGACACGGTGACCTCGGACCTTGTACTGACAGATCCGAACGAGGTGGGCCACTATCTGACCTTGTACGAGCGCCTGCTGGACGCCGCGCTCGACCCCGCCGACAGTCTTGACTTCCTCGCCGCCGTGGCGCAGGAATTGCCGCACGAGACAGGGAAACAACCGTGATGGAAGACCGCAACTTCTCCAACTGGCGCAAGTCTCGCCGCAGCGGCGGCGGGGACAATTGCGTGGAGGTCGCATTCGCCGCCGATGGCGCCGTAGGTGTCCGAGACTCTAAGGATCCCGCCGGTCCCGTCCTAACGTTTACCCCAACTGAGTGGGACGCCTTCACTGGCGGCGTGCGCGATGGCGAGTTCGATATCGACATTCAGTAGCCGCATACGAGTTGGTCGGGCCGACACGCTCGCGCTGCGCGGCTGTCGGCCCCTGCCGAACGACCGATCACGCCGACCAGCGCGCCTTGTGATCGTTCCGCTACCCCTGCCATGGCGCTGTCCACAGATCGTGGACCGTCCACTACGGGTCGGGCGCCTTTGATGGATCATGACCCGAGGGGAGGCTCAGCGCCATGCCGGACTCTCGCGAGTCCCCGAACCGGCTGCTGCGGGCGGCCCGCCGTCGCCTGTCGTCGCCGTCCGGGTCTGGGCGCCCGATGTCGCGGCAGGAGCTGGCCGACGCGGTCAACGCCTACCTGGCCGGCAGAGACGACGAACGATATCAGTGCGAGGCGACCCTCGACGCGAACCACATTGGCAAACTGGAACGCGGCGTACATCGTTGGCCTAACGCGGTCCGGCGCGAAGCCGTCCGACACGTTCTCGGAGTAGCTACCGACAGCGAACTCGGCTTCTACGTCGTTCGTGGACTGCGTTCGGCGTCGGCGGTTACAGTCGAAACATGGTCTTCGGATCTTGGATCGTCGCCGGAATCGCCGGATGAAGCGGCGGATGGCGCCGTGAGGCGGCGGACACTACTTGCCAAGACGGCCGCACTCGGAGCTGGTGTTCGCCTCACGCCGCGTGCTCTCTTGTGGCAGGCCGCGCAGACATCGGCGGCCATTAGCGCCGCTGTTGAAGGCAAGCGTCCCGCGCCGACCACGCTCGATCATGCACGCGAAGATCTGCGGCGGCTGACGACTGACTACGTGGTGACCTCGGACCTTCCGCGGATCCTCACTGCGGCGCTGGTGCTGCGTGACAGGCTGGCCGGCATGATCGATCGGCGCGACGATCGAGAGCCGTATGTCTTGATGGGCGGCGTCTGCCTGTTGTTGGCGTCGATCTCCCACGACGCCAACGAGCCCGAGGCCGGCATGATCCAGGCCCGCTCTGCCGAGACGTATGCCGACCTAGCCAGGCACCCCGAGCTTCTTGGCTGGGTGCTGTGCACGAAGGCGATGATCGACTTGTGGCGGCATCGGCCCACGGATGTATTGGCCCACGCCGGACGCGGCGAAGCTGTCGGTCTGTCCGGCAGCGCCGGGCTGCGGCTGAAAGGGCTGCACGTCCGGGCTCTGGCTCAACTGAACCGCAAGGCAGAGGCAGCGGCGCTGGTGCGCCAAGTCGAACATGCAGCGCCGACGGCCGGTCGTCCCGGCTCCATGGCCGACTACGGTTCGATGTTCTCCTTCCCTGAAACTCGCCAGCTCTACTACGGGGCGGTCAGCCACGCCCACCTTGGCAACTACGCCGCTGTCGAGCAATGCGTCGCGGCCCTCGGCCACAACGACGAGCCACCCACCGGCAGCACTTGGCCGGTGAGTTGGGCACTCAGCCGCAGCTACCTGGCTCTGGCGCGGCTTGATGACAAAGGGCCCAGCGCCGGCCCGGACGCCGCCGCGCAGGCACTTAACCCAATACTCACCCTCCCAGAAGTGCAACGGATCAACCAACTCGGGCAGGTCATCTCCGATATCGACCGGCGCTTGACGGCCCCGAAGTTCCGCAACAGCCGGTCCGCAAAGGCGCTCAGGGAAGGTATCCGCGACTTCCGTCGACCTACTGCGATCGCGATCACCGCATGAGCAACAGGGCTGGCAGCGTGACGAAAGCGCACAGGCTCCTGGCACCGCGGATCGCCTACCTCGTCGGCACGCGTACGCCCGACGGAGAGGCCAACCTCATACCCGTCTCGAACGCCACGTCCATCTCTACCGATCCCCAGCTCGTCGTGGTCGCCGTGTTCAAGGATTGGCAGACGCGTGACAACCTGCGGCGAGCAGAGGGATTCACGCTGTCCGTGCCCACCATCGACCACCGCGAGGGCGTCTGGAAGCTGGGCGCACGCTACTCCCGATACGAGTACCCCGATCGGGCGACCAAGCTGCACGAATCCGGTCTGGCACTGGTCGACGATCCGAACCTGTACGGGCCGATCCTCACCGATGGCCTCGGATGGCTTTCTTGCCACATCGTCGCCCGGCCCGATTTCGGCGGCGACCACGGTGTCTTCGTCGGCGAGATCATCCACGTCGAGTTCAACCCCGAACATTTCCAGGACGACGGCACCCCGACAGGCGACCTCCACCCCCTCATGCAGGTCACCGGCAATCGCTTCACCACGACCGGTGAGACGACCACGATCGCGTACGGCCCAAAGACATGATCGAGGCCGTGGTGTTCGACTGCGATGGCGTCCTTGTCGACTCCGAACGCATCAACAACGAAGTGCTCGCCGACCTGGTCACCCGCGCCGGTCTGCCCACCACCGCCGAGGACAGCGCCGCCCGGTACATGGGCCGGTCTACCGCCGAATGCATCGCCGAGATCGAACACCAGCTAGGCCGCCGGCTCGACTTCGACCTCGCCACCGAGTACGAGAAAGAAGCCCTACGCCGCCAGCGCACGGGTCTTGCCGTGGTTCCCGGCATCGAGGAGCTACTCGACCGGCTGTGTGCGGCCAACGTCCCGATCTGCGTCGCCTCCAGCGGTACCCCAGACGAGATCGCCCTTCGACTCGCACTCACCGGCCTCGACCGCTTCTTCGGCGACCACTGCTACAGCGCCTCAATGGTGCCCCGAGGCAAACCAGCCCCCGACCTCTTCCTGCTCGCTGCCGGCAGCATCGGCGTCCATCCAACGGGCTGTGTCGTCATCGAGGACAGCCCGTACGGCGTGCGAGGTGGCAAAGCAGCCGGCATGACCGTCGTCGGCTACGCGGCGCTCGCCTCACCCCGTACTTTGCGCCGTGCGGGCGCCGACTACATCATCACGGAAATGGCTGACGCTGCTGCGCTGCTCGGGTTGCGAACCGCGAACACATCTTCATAGTCCGCGCGCTATCCAGCCGGGGCGCCGAGAGGCACAAATGCCATGACGGCGGTGCGTGAATGTATGCCACCGCGACGCCGGTCGTTCGGGCCAGGATCGGCGTCTTGTGATGGTACTGCGGCGCTGTCATGCTGGCGCTGTCGTCGGTGGACAGTCCAACCCAGGGTGCTGACCGGGGTCGGACCGCGCACCGCTGGAACGGGTCAAGGCTATCCAGACTCGGGGAGGTTCAGCGCCGTGAGCGAGCGCAGCAAGTCACCCAACCACCGGCTTCGGCAAGCCCGGCGGCGCCTGCGCTCCCCGTCCGGCTCAGGGCGCGTGATGTCGCGGCAGGAGTTGGCCGACGCGGTCAACGCCTACCTGGCGGGCAAGGATGACGAGCGCTATCAGCGGGAGGCGACCCTCGACGAAAACCACATCGGCAAACTCGAACGCGGCGCTCATCGGTGGATGAACGACATGCGACGCGAAGCCTTCCGCCACGTCCTCAAGGCTGCAACCGATGCCGAACTCGGCTTTTGGATCATCCGTGGATTGGATTCGGAGCCGGCGGCTACGGCCGAGGAACAGTCTTCGGGTCTTGGATCGGCTGCGGCGTCGAGTGATCCTGCGGACGGCAATACAAGACGGCCGCGCGTTGTAGCGCCGAGCGTCGACCTTACGGACGGAGAGTTCATCAGCATTCCCGTTCGGACGGCAAACGAAATCATCGCGTACGTGATCACTCGCCGCGCCTTTCTGGCAACGCTGGCGACGACGATACCCGCGCTCACGCTTCCTGAATGCATGGCTGCTTCTGTCGCGCCGGCAACTGCGCAGCTCAAGGATGTCGCCGACCTGCTGGTTCCCTCTGCGGGCGCCGTTGACAGCCGCCCCGCTGAACAGTCTAGCTTCGTAGCGGTGACGCGGCTGTTGGCCAGCCAACGTCAGGCAATCGCTCCAGATGCCTTGCTTAGTCTCGTCGAGGCTCATCGAGACTCCCTGGCAATGCTGTTCCGAAAGGCGGTGTCGGACCCCGTTCGCGGTGACATTGGCGCTCTCCTCGGCGAGACATCGATCGTCGCAAGTCGGTTGTGGAGCGCCGTGGGGAACCGCTCCCTGGCGATCGCGAACTGCGCATTTGCGCGACAGTTGGCCGACAAGCTGGACAATCCGATCCTTGGAGCCACCGCGCGGATTTTCGAAAGCAACCTACACTCGGAGGCCGCGACGCTCCTTGGTGCTGAAGGAGACGTTCTGCTCGGACTGCGAATGCTGGAAGAGGCTGCCGCAGTTGATGGCCTCTTGCCTCCAGCCGCACGCGCCCGAATCGCGGCCGAACAAGCCCAAGCATACGCAGTGTTGAAGCTGCAAGGGGAGTGCCGGAAGGCAATCGACCGCGCTCGAACGGCAGTTGAGGAGGTCGATGACACTGACCGGACGGGGCTGTTCAGCGATTGGAGTCCATCGCGACTACTCGTCTACGAGGGTACGTGCTGGCTATTTCTTGGCGAGGGCAAGAAGGCAGTTGGGGTGCTGGATCAAGCTGTTCGTCTACTGGAGACTGATCAGGGCAACGTCAACGTGCTGCTGGCCGCTCGCGTAGATTTGGCGAGCGCATACGCCGAAAACGGCGAACTCGAGGAAGGCTGCAAGCTCTTGGGCGAGACGTACGTCCGGATGATCGACATGGGCAATCGTAGAGGCATTGAACGAGCCCGGCGGGCCAGGGAACGGCTTGTCCCTTGGGAGCGCGAGCGGGAAGTCCGTGAATTGGATGAGCGGATAGGCAACCGCGAGCGTCACTAAGTGTCGGTACCCGATGATTGCTGAACCAGAGCTATGACCGTGGCAACTACGACATCCGGCGTCAGGCGATCGAGAATGGCGTCGGGCTGGTGTTGAGCCAGTTCGTCAGAGCCCATACGGTGCGCGATGGCCACCACATGGAACCCTGCGTGGCGAGCAGTTGCAATGTCGTTCGGGGCGTCACCGATCAATACCGTATGGCGCGGATCAAGAGACTGACGGTAATGCGTCGCGAACCGCTGAGCGATGACTCCTGGCAGTTCAAACCGATCCCTGGCGTCTGAACCAAAGCCACCAATGCTGAGATCAATAAAGCCGTCAAGCTCGGTGACGCTCAGCTTGACCTCAGCCGCAGCCCGAAGGTTCCCGGTCAATACGGTTTGCACGAAGCCGGATTGATGTAAGGCCGCGATCGTATCAGCGGCGCCCGGATAGGCGGGTTGCTCTCGTGCGAGTTCAACGCGTCCCTCGGCCATGACCTGCGCCAGCACACTGTAAAAACGCGGTATCCCGTTCTCGGCTGACTGCGGCTCGACGCCTGAGCAGACTGCCGTATCCACGACGATGGACTCGTCCGTATAGCCGTGAACCCGTTTGTCAGGAAAGACGACCTCGTCTTCCTCAATTTGGTAGGTACGAGCGACGGACCTTCGCAGCCAACGAAGATCGGCGGGGATCAGGGTTCCGTCCACGTCCCACACTACAAGGCCCGCCGGAAGACTACTCATCAGACGATTGTCCCAGAGCCAGGACCGGTGCTGCGCCCCGACCTTCACCAACTCCAGCGCGGCAAACACCCTGGGCCACGCTGACGACCTACCGTCGCGAGTCATCAGGGTTGCTTGAGTTCCAGATGGCTGAGCACCGGGCAAGAAGCTGGCTGGCCGTCCCCTCGCTCCGGCAGGCACCCTCGATCGCATGGATCTCGGCGTCGGGCTCGTGGCTGGGACCGCTGGTGCCGGTACAGGAGTGTTTGCTACGGCCTTCGCGCTGTCCGTGCCACCCCGAGGCCACCTTCCGCGCCCAGTGCTGCGGCCGTTTACGGACCGGCAACGGAGCCGGGCGACGCTGACCGGTGCGGTGATATCGGGCGTCGTCTGCATGATCGTCGGTACGGTTCTTGGCTCCTCGCTCGTCATGCCGGCGTACTGGCTCTGCGGCCTGCTCGGTGTTGCCTTGGCGATCGTGGATGTACGTACCCGGCGCCTGCCCTACGCGATGACCGGCGTCATGTACGCCTCGTGCGCGGTGGCCCTCGGGCTATCGGCAGCCAGGAGCGGTGACGCGAGCCCGCTGGTCCGAGCAGTTCTAGCCGCTATGCTGGCATTCACAGGCTTCCTTCTGTTGGCCCTCGCCTTTCCGGGCCAGCTCGGGCTCGGCGATGTTGTCTTGGTTGGCTGGGTCGCATTCTCGCTGGGCTGGTTCGGCTGGCGTGTGGCTGTGGTTGGCCTGCTCGCGGGCCTGATCATCCAGGCCGTAGTGGGGTCTTGTTTCTCGTTCGCGCAGGGCCGAGACGCGCGCTGCCGTTGGGGCCGGCGCTGTTGATCGGATGGTTAGTCGCCCTCTTGGCCGCCGCCTGGTGATGTGGCGACCCGTCGACCTGGAACGTTTCTAGGCTAGTCAGTGGTCCAGCGAGTCGTTGTGGGCCTCGCCCCACGCCTCGACTTGACGGAGCAGGCCGACCAGATCCCGTCCCTTGGGCGTCAGACGGTAGACGGCAGTGTCGCCGTGGTGTTCGAGGAGGCCGTTGTCCTGCAATTTGCGCAGGCTATCGATCAGCGTGCTGGGGTGCACCGTCTCGCCGGACGTGACGGTTACGATGAGTACCAGGGCCGAGTAGCGGAGTGGGCCATCGGCAAGGGCGGTCAGGGCCTCGATCGAAAACTTCGGCAGGACAAGACCGATGGTTTGGTGGATCAAGAAGTATTTGGACAACGCGACTCACCTCCCCCGTACACAAGCGCGCATCCTTCCCCCCAAAGATCGAGAGAGAATTGTACTTCTTTCCAGCGAAGATCGTAAACATTTTGCCTGTTCGGCTGCCCCGCAGCCTCTATCTTGGCAGCCGACCAATCGCCCGTGGGGACAAGGCGGCGACCCATTTTGCCTATTGGATAGCGAATTGAGTATTAGGAGAGAATTGTCTATTACCTTCTGGTCGGCCGGCCTCGTTGACGCCTGGCATGACCAGTGGTCATTGGAAGGTGCTGCCGCCCCCAATTCTCGATCTCGCCGAGCGTACTTGCGAGTCCCGTGCCTGCCGCAGTAAGGGTGAAGGACGTGTCCGGGGTGGGTGGCGTGTCCCAGGTGCCGCCGCCGGCCTGGCGGATCTGGCCGGCTGCGGCCAGCGACCGTAGGAGGGGGACGGGCCGGGAAACGCTGGCGGCTTGCAACTCGGCAAGTGTGGCCGACCCACCATGTTCGTGAAGCGAGATAATGATCTCGACCACCCCTGGTCGGGCGATGAGGTCGAGTAGGCCCCGACGGAGGCGTTCGCGGTCGCTCATGTCGTGGTCCGCCTTCCTGTGACCACAGTTTTGCGAGAGTGTATCGACGCTCAACTTACTCGCGAACTGTCAGGAAGGTGACAGTTCCCGGCGCCGTTGCCGTTTTTGGGGGCGGTCGGCAACTCGCCTCAAGGCGAGTGCCCCGGGGCGAGTGCCTGAAGGCACTCGCCCCGGGGCACTCGTGTCGGCCGGTCTGGACCGACGGCGGTTGTCGCGTTTTCAATGGGGTCTGCGAAGGTCGCTGCAAGGCGTCAACACGTACCCAGCGCCCGTTGGGTACGGCGTCGCCTAGCGGCGTCATGTCGCTCCGTTGCCGCAGGTGTACGGGGAGGTACTCGGTGCTGATCATTCGGTCGAAGGTTTTCCGCGCGACGCTCGTCCTGACTGCCGCCGCGCTGGCGCTCGCCGGCTGTCGTTCGGGCAGTCGGGGCAACCAGCCCACGGCGCCCGCCAGTTCGGTCACGCCCGGCGCCTCGGTCTCGACTGCGGGGCCTGGAGACACAGCGGTAGCGGCGTACCGGGGCATGTGGGCGGCGTTTGTCGAGGCGGCCAAGACCTCGGATCCGGATGCGCCGGACATCCGTAAGTACGCGTCGGACAACGCGTTGAAGCTCATCGTTGGTGGCCTTGTCAGCAACCGGGAGCAGGGCAAGGTGGTCAAGGGCAACGTCGTCCTCAACCCGAAGGCCACAACGGTGTCAGCCACCGAGGCGACGATTCTCGACTGCGTCGATGACACGAACTGGCTTGAGTACAAGACCTCCGGCGAGCTGTGGGACAACAAGCCCGGAGGCAAACACCGGACTACGGCCACCGTCAAGGCGGTCGACGGGACGTGGAAGGTCAGCTCCTTCAATCTTGAAGGGACGGGGACATGCTGACGGGAATGCCTCTGCGGCTGGCGGGTGCGGTTCTGGCCGGGCTCGTGGCAACCGCGCTGGTTGTCGCCGCACCTGCGTTCGCGGGAGGCGGATCAGGCAGCGTCGATTGCAGTCAGAGCACGGCGCAGAAGCCAAAGCCGGGCTGTGATGTCAATGCGCGGAGTGGGGACCATGACGGCACGACCACGGGCGGTGCAGGGGGCGGCCAGCGAGCGGGTGACGGGAAGTGCCGCGATCCGCAGGGTCAGGAGATTCCGTGCGAGCGTGACGGCGGCTGGGCGGGCGCGGACGGTTGCTACTACAAGCCGATTGATGGGCTGTCACCGGAGACCATCGCGGCGTTGGGTGGTCAGCCCGCCGGGGCTGGTGCCTGGTACGAGAAGACCTGCTACGGCACGGCCGGCAACGCGACGACGGGCTTCGGAGGCCCGGTGTGGCTGAACACGCCCCCGGCGGTGTCGCCGCAGGTATTGGCTAGGCAGGCGCGGTCGATGCTCGCGCTGCCGAATCCAACGATTCGAGTGAATCCCGCTGGTGACCAACTCGTGGGCCTGCCGACGTGGTTGTCGTTGGATCCGGCCTCGTGGCGCCCTCAGTCGGCGACGGCTTCGGTGCCGGGTGTGAGTGTTACCGCGACTGCGACGGCTACGCAGGCGGTGTGGTCGATGGGCAATGGCGAGTCGGTGGTGTGTCACGGCCCGGGTACGCCGTGGAAGCCGGGGACGGACCCGGTGGCTGCCTCGCCGGACTGTGGGTACCGGTATCCGCGGTCGTCGGCGGGCGTGCCGGGTGGGGCGTTTCCGGTGTCGGTGACGATCTCGTGGCAGGTGACGTGGGCCGGCGCTGGGCAGGCCGGGACGATCCCGGGGCTGACGACAGTGGCGGCGGCGCAGGTGCGGGTGGCCGAGTCGCAGACGGTGATCACGCACTAGAGACGTGCGGTAGCGGGGAGGAATCGTCATGACGCAAGCGGCAGCACGCCCGCTAGTTGATCTTGACTCTCGTTCGGCTGGTGTGGCGCGCGGCGAGCGCGGGCCGTGGCGCACACGGCGGCGCAGGCGCCGGGTGCCGTACCTGGCACTGGGCGGCCTGCTGGTCGTGGTGTGCGTGCTCGGCTTCGCCGCCGCGACGGTGCAGCTGGGCCAACGGGTGTCGGTGCTGGCGGTCGCCCAGCCGGTCGCCGCCGGACAGCGGATCGAGGCGGCGGACCTGACGCCGGTGTCGGCCGCCGACGATCCGAGCCTGGGATTGATCCCGGTTGCGCAGGCGGCGGCGGTGGTGGGCCGTACGGCGGTGGTGCCGCTGCTGCCCGGCACTCTGTTGACGCGCAGCCTTGTCGGTGACGCGGCGTTTCCCCCGGCGGGCAAGGTCGTCGCGTCGCTGGCGGTGAAGCCTGGCCAGTACCCGCAAGGGCTGGCGGCCGGCACGCATGTGGCGGTGTTCATGTCGGCGGGCACATCGACCGGCGGCACACCGACCTCGACCGGTGCCGGCACGACCACGAGCCGGTTGTCGGCGGTGGTGCTCGGGGTGGACCCGCGCGGGGATGGCCAGGGTTCCACGGTGGTGACGCTGCTGCTGGACGCCTCGGACGCGGGCCGGTTGGCCGGTGCCGGCGGTGTGGTGCTGATGCAGACGGCGCCGGGAGGCGACTGACCGATGCCGATGATCGATGTGTGTTACATGAAGTCGCGGTCGGGTTCGACCACCACGGCGGTGGGGTTGGCCGTGGTGCTGCCGGCTTCGGCGCGTGCGGTGGTGGTGGAGTGTGACCCGGCGGGCGGTGATCTGACGCTGCGGCACGGGTTGCGCAGTGCGTCGCCGGGGCTGGTCGAGTTGGCGACCGCCACCCGTACGGGCGCCGCCGCCTTTGCTGACCTCGACGGCCGGGACGTGTTGTCGCGGCATGCGCAGCCGATTCGGATCGGCGACCGCACGGTGGAGGTGGTCCTCGCGCCGTCGGGTGGGGCGCAGACCCGGGTGGCGCTGTCGGTGCTGGCCCGTCCCGGGCACGGGGCACTGACCCGTACCGATCGGACGGTCATCGCCGACTGCGGCCGGTTGGACTTCGCCTCGCCCACGTGGCCGCTGCTCGGCATGGCCGATGCGGTGGTGGTGTTGACCCGGGGCCGGGTCGAGGAGTTGGGCCATCTGCGCGAGCACGTCGGCGAGCTGGTGCGGCAGGTGACGGGCCGGCTGCTGGTGATGCTGGTGGCCGGTGGGCCGTACGGTGCGTCCGACGTGGAGGCGTACCTGCACCGGCACCTGACCGACGTGCTGGAGCTGCCCGCCGACACGGTTGAGGTGCGCGAGCTGCTGCCCTACGACGAGCGGGCGGCGGCGGTGCTGGATGGCAGCCGCCGGGCAGCCCGGCGCTGGCGGCGCCGGCCGCTGATGCGCGCTCTGCGGCACCTCGCCGCCGACCTGCCGACCGCCGAGCCGGCAGGCGTGGTCCCAGCCGCGCGCCTCGGCACCGATGTGGAGGTTCGCTGATGGCCCACCCCTTCGCCCCGTTCGAGCCACCCGCCACCGCAGCCGGTGATGGCGGTGTCAACGGCACGCGCATCAACGGTATGCGTGTCGACGGCAACGGCCACCGCACCCCGGGCGTCGGTCTGGGCGAGGACCAGGTGGCCGAGTCGGCGGTGGCCCGGCTGATCCGTCGCCAGGTCGCCGAACGCATGACCGAGGCGACCCGCGCCGCCGACAACCCCCTCGGTACGCCGATGCCCGACCCGCAGCGGGAACGGCTGATCCGCCAGTTCATCACCGACGCGCTGGACGCCTACGCCACCGAAGGGATGCGTGCGGTGCCGCCGAAGCCGCCGCTGCGCCCGGATGTGGAGTCGCGGGTGGCCCGAGCGGTGGCCGACTCGCTGCTCGGCGCCGGGGGGTTGCAGCCGTGGATGAACCGCACCGACGTGGAGGACATCATCGCCAACGACTGCGACACGGTCTTCATCCGGTTCGCCGACGGCAGGATCGAGCAGGTCGGGCCGATCGCCGACACCGACGAGGAAATGGTGGAACTGGTGCGGCTGCTCGCCGCGCGCACCGGAAACGAGGAGCGCCGCTGGGACCGGGCGTCGCCGATCCTGAACCTGCAACTACCCGACGGCAGCCGCCTCAACGCGGTAATGGCGGTGTGCAAACGCCCCGGGCTGTCGATCCGCCGGCACCGGTTCATGACCATGAGCCTGGCCGAGCTGGTCGAGTTGGGCACCATCGACGTCGCCCTGCGGGAGCTGCTGCGCGCGGCCGTCTTCGCGCGCCTGAACATCATCGTCAGCGGGCGGACCGGCGCCGGCAAGACCACCTTCCTGCGCGGGCTGGCCTCGATCATCCCCGCCTGGGAGCGCTTGATCACCATTGAGGACACCTACGAACTCGGCTTCGACCTCGACCCGGCGCACCCCAACGTCAAGGCGCTGCAGGCGCGGGAGGCCAACGTCGAGGGCGAGGGCGCGGTCGACATGGCGGCGCTGTTCCGCAACGGGTTGCGGATGCTGCCCTCGCGGGTGTTCGTCGGCGAGGTACGCGGCAACGAGGTCATCCCGCTACTGAACGCCATGTCGCAGGGCAACGACGGTTCCATGTCCAGCATCCACGCCTCCTCCAGCGCGGGGGTGTTCCGCAAGCTGGCCCTGTACGCGGCGCAGTCCCCGGAACGCCTCGACGCGACGACGACGAACATGCACATCGCCGAGGGCCTGGACCTGGTTGTCCAGCTTCGACTCACCCCGGACGGGCAGCGGTTCGTCACCAGTGTCCGGGAGGTCGTCGACGCCGACGGTGAGCAGGTCGCCTCCAACGAGATTCTCCGCCCCGGCCCCGGTGGGCGCGCCGTACCGGGCGCGCCGATGTCGGCCGAACGCCTCGAACTGTTGGCCTACCACGGGTTCGACCCCGCCCTGCTGCACCGGCCCACCGGCTGGTGGGACACCACCACGGGGAGGCGGTCGTGACCACGAGCGTGTTGTACGCGGCGGTGTTGGGCGCCGGCACCGGGCTCGGGCTGCTGCTGATCTTGCGCGGCATCGCCGGTCCCACCGCCGAGCAGGAGGCGTCGTTCGCCCGCCCGTCGCGGCTGTCGAGGTGGCTGGCCGCGCGTGGGCCGGGTGACGGCCGCCGCCTGGCCGTCGGTGTGGCGGTCGGCTTGGGCGTGGGTGTGTGGACCCGCTGGCCGGTTGCGGCGGTGCTCGCCGCCGTCGGGGCGTGGGTGCTGCCCGGTCTGATCGGCCCGGACCGCGAACACAAGCGGCGGCTGGCCCGCATCGAGGCCATCGCCACCTGGACCGAGAGCTTGCGGGACACGTTGGGCGCGGCGGCCGGGCTGGAACAGGCCATCACCGCGACCGCCGCGCTGGCGCCCACTCCGATCCGCGACGAGGTGACCCGCCTTGCCGGGCGGCTGCGCCGGGGTGACCGGCTGGCCCCGGCGCTGCGCGCCTTCGCGATCGAGCTGGATGACGCAACCGGCGATCTGGTGGTGACCGCGCTGGTGATGGCCGCCGAGCGCAACGCCCGCCACATCGGCGAGCTGCTGACCTCTCTCGCCACGGCGGCCCGCGACCAAGCCAGTTTGCGGATGCGGGTGATGGCCGGCCGCGCCCGGATCCGTACCTCCAG
>WNGL01016205.1_pt1 | contig 23195 bp, 27 predicted proteins | sample 5400591 | NCBI WGS metagenome assembly WNGL01 (sample SAMN13153377, study PRJNA577476) | soil metagenome | isolation source: 80 cm soil or saprolite under Garry oak tree replicate 1 | place: USA:California | collected 2016-06-15 | reverse complement strand
CTCGGGCCGGAGCACCGCCGCCTGCCCCAGCGCGAGCCGCGTGCCGACCGAGAAGATCAGCACGATCACCGCGCCGGCGAACACCTCGCTGACCGGACTCGTGAGCGTCGAGTAGCGCTGCGCCCGGAGCACGCCCCGCCGGTAGCGGTTGGCGAGGGCGCGGAAGCGCTCCGCCTCGAACGCTTCCGCCACGTACGCCCGCACCAGCTTGATCGACCCCAGCAGCTCGCTCACGAGGCTGGTGAGCTCGCCGCGCGTGTCCGCCTGCTCCCGCCAGCGCCGCCGGACTTTCGCCAACACCGGCCGGACGATGAGCACCAGCAGCGGCGCGCAGGCCAGGGCGATCAGGGTCAAACGCCAAGACAGCGCCAGCAGGATCGCGACGTAGACCGCGATGAGGCAGACGTTCTGCACCAGGGAGGCGAGCGCGGCCGTGACCGTCGTCTTCACCTGGTCGGTGTCGTTGATGACCCGCGACAGCAGCTGTCCGCCCCGCGTGCGCTGGAAGAACTCGAGCGGCAGGGTCTGCAGGTGCGCGAACAGCCGCACGCGCAGATCGCGCACCACGGCCTCCTGGATGGCGATACTGCTGACCGCCGCCGCGTAGGCGAGCGCGTTCTTGAGCACCAGCGTGCCCGCCAGGACGAGCACGACGTTGCGCAGCGCGGCCTCGGGCGACCCCGCCGCCAGCAGTGGGCCGGCGACCACGGCGAGCACCCGGTCCACGCTCGAGCCGCCGGCGGCCGGCAGGGGCTGCTGGCCGAACAGCGTCCGCAGGAACGGGATGAGGAGGACGAACGTGGCCCCGTCCATCACCGACGCCACGAGCGTGGCGGCGATGTTGGCGAAGAACAGCAGCGTGTAGGGACGCAGCAGCGAGAGGACCCGGGCGCTGCGGCCCATTCAGCGCGATCCCCCCGCTGTCCGGGCGCGACCGCGCGGCGTGAGCAGCGCCACGGGAAGGATCATCTCTTCGGGCGTGACGCCGCCGTGCAGAAACGAACCGCGGTAGCGCGCCTGGTACTCGCGCAGCTTGGTGGGATACACGAAGAAGCAATCCGTGGTGGCGAGCAGCATCCGCACGCCGAGCCCCATGCCCGGCAGGCCGAACGCCTTCAGGTCCTCGACCAGGATCGCCGCCTCGGCGTCCTCGGCGCGGAGATCCTCGCCGAACTTGTAGCGCAGATTCGCCGTGGCGTCGCGTTTGGCGTACACGGTCGCGGGGGTCTCGCAGTGGATCGAGCCGTGGTCGGTGGTGAGGAGCACCGACACGCCGCGGCGCTCCGCCTCCTGCAGCGCCGCCAGCACCGGCGAGCGCTCGAACCACGTGCGGGTCAGGCTCCGCAGCGCCGCCTCGTCGCGCGCCACCTCGTAGAGGATCGCGCTCTCCGAGCGCCCGTGCGTGAGCTGGTCCACGAAATTGAACACCAGCGCCGTCACGCCGTCCTGCGCCAGGTGCGCCGGGAGGCGGCGCAGCAGGTCGCCGCCCCCCTCGCCCGAGCTGAACACCTTCTCATAGCGCACCGGCACGGGCCGGCCCACGAGCTCGCGCAGCTGCTCGCTGAGGAGCTCCGCCTCGTGCGCGTTGAGGCTCTCGTCGTCCGACGGCTGGCCCCACCAGGCGGGGTAGCGCGCGGCGATCTCCATCGGGAAGAGCCCCGAGAAGATCGCGTTGCGGGCGAACGGCGTGGCGGTCGGGACGATGCTGTAGTAGTGGGATTCCTCGACGTCGAACAACGGGGTGACGAGGTCCCGCAGCACCTCCCACTGGTCGAGCCGCAGACAGTCGACCACGACGAACAGCACCCGCCCCGCGGACTGGAGCACGGGCATCAGGAACTCCGCGCCCACGTCCACCGACAGCGGCGGCCGGTCGCCTTCGGGGCCCGCGAGCCAGCGCGGGTATTGGCGGGCGACGTACTCGGCGAAGTCCTTGCGGAGGCTGCGCTGCAGGCTGCGCAGCGCGTCCGACAGACCCGGCTCGTTGGAGGCGGCCAGCCGCACTTCCCAGCGCGCCAGCTCCGCCACGAACTCGATCCACTCCCGCCACGCGAGCGCCGAGCCGCGCCGCCCCTCCAGCTCCCGGAACCGGGTCACGAAGTCGCGGGCGAGGCGTTGCTGGCGGATGCGGTCGCCCTCGAGCAGCCGCGTGATCACAGAGAGGATCTGACGCGGATGGACGGGCTTCACGAGGTAGTCGTCCACCGCGATGCCGATGGCATCGCGCAGCGTGCCCTCGTCCTCGCTCTGGGTCACCATGACGACCGGCATCGCGGGGTCGATGGCGCGGATCTCGCTGAGCAGCTCGAGCCCGCGCCGCCCGGGCATCTGCTCGTCGAGCAACACCACGCTGTACGGCTGGCGTCGCAGCAGCGCGAGCGCGTCGTCGCCGTGCGCCGCCGACGCCACGGTGAACCCCTGGGTCTCGAGGAAGCGACGATGGGCGGCGAGCCCCTCGATCTCGTCGTCCACCCAGAGGATGCTCTTGGGACGCTGCATAGGCCAAACCTAACGACGACTGGCGAACCCGGGCAACGCGACCGTAATTTCGCCGCGTGCTGTGCGTCCTCCTGGTCCGCTTTAGCTCCATCGGCGACATTCTGCTCACCACGCCGCTCGTCCGGGCGCTCGCCCGCCGCCACCCGGAAGCGAAGCTCGTCTACGTGACGAAGCGCGCCATGGCGCCGTTGGTCTCCGACAACCCGCACGTGGCCGACGTCGTCACGCTCGAGCCGAACGAGCCGATGCGCCACCTCGCCCGCCGGCTGCGCGCCTTCGGGCCGACCCACGGGCTCGACCTGCATGGCAGCGTGCGCAGCGCGGCGCTACGCCTGCTGGTCCGGTGCCGCTGGGCGGGCTACCGCAAGCGCAAGCTGGCCCGCACGCTGCTCATCTCGACCAAACTCGACCTGTACCGCACCCCCCGTCCAGTCGCGGAGCGCTACTTCGAGGCGGCGCGCCGGCTCGACACCCGCCCCGACGGCGGCCCGCCGGAGTTCTTCCTGGGTCGCGGGGCGACCGAGCGCGTGGCCCAGTGGCTCGAGGCGCGGAGTCTCGGGGACGCGCGCCTCGCGGCGCTGGCGCCCGGCGCGGCGCACGCCACCAAGCGCTGGCCGGTGGCGCACTGGAGCGCGCTCGCGGAGCGGCTGCGCGCGACGGGATTTCGCCCCGTCGTGGTCGGCGGGCCGGAGGACCGGGGCCTCGCGCAGCAGCTCGTGGCCGAAGGCGCCGGCCCGAGCGCCGCCGGCGAGTTCTCGCTCCAAGAGACGGGCGCGCTGCTCGCGCGCTCGCGCGTCGTGGTGTCGGGCGACACGGGCGTCATGCACATGGCCACGGGCGTCGGCGCGCCGGTCGTCGCGCTGTTCGGGCCGACCGTGGAGCGGTTCGGCTTCTTCCCGTACCGCGCGCCGGCGGTCGTGCTGCAGCGCGATCTCGACTGCCGCCCCTGCTCCGCGACGGGCACCGCGACCTGCCCCCTGGGCCACCATCGCTGTCTCGCGGACCTCGCGCCCGTCGAGGTGGCCGCCGCTGTGGAACGCCTGGTCGCATGACCCCGGCCACTACCCCGGCGGAACAGCGGCTCATCGCGCTCGCCGCCACGGCGGCACGCGGGCCCAAACGCGACGGGCTGTTCGCCCTGTGGCTCGTCGTGCGGGCGGCCGAGGCGGCGCTCCCGCCGCAACCCGTCTCCGGCAAGAATCACCGCCGCCGGCTCCAGGCGCTCGAGGCACGGCTCGCGAGCCTCGCGCTGCCCGCGCCGCTCAAGCGCGCGGTCACCGCGGCGCGCGATCACCTCGAGCCCGGCACCCCGGCGGCGGCCGCCCTGGTGCTGTCCCAGCTCGTCGCTCCCGCGCGCGACGTGCTCGGCCCCGAGGCGGGGGAGGCCGTGGTCGTTGCCGTGCGGGCGGCCCGCATACATCTATAAGGCTAGACGGGTAGACGGATAGACGGATAGACGGGTAGACCGGTAGACGCACAGGAGCCGTATGCCGCCACGTCGCATCGAACGCCGCCCGTCCGCCGACTCGCTCGTCGCGCGCGTGGACCAACAGCGCCCGGGCGAGACGCCCGGCGACACGGTGCCCACGGGGTTCCCGTCGATCGACCGGATGCTGGGCGGCGGCCTGCGGCGGCGCGACCTGATCGTGCTGGGCGGCGACATTGGCGCCGGCAAGTCGGCGCTCGCGCTGGGTGTGGCGCTGCGGGTGGCGCGCCAGGGCGTCGGCGTGGCGTTGCTCTCGGGAGAAATGGACGACGAGCGGCTGATGGAGCGCGCGCTCGCGATCGAGGGCCGCGTGGCGGTGGACGAGCTCCGGAGCGCGAAGCTCAACGACCAGACGCGCGCCGGGATCGGGGGCGCGGCGGTCGGGCTCCGCGGGCTGCCGCTCACGATCCTGCCCCTCGCCGCGGCGGATTTCGAGAGCGCGGCCGAGCGGCTCGACCCGCTGCGCCAGCTCGGGCTCGTGGTCGTGGACTACCTCCAGCTCGTGCCCTCCCCCGCGGGCATCGCGCGCTCAACGCAGGACGAGGACCTCGCGCTCGTGCTGCAGCGGCTCAAGGCGCTGGCGCTCGAACGGCAGGTGGCGGTCCTCGTCGTCTCCCAATTGCCGAAATTCGATGCCAAGCGCCCCAACCCACGCCCCAGCCTCGACGACTTCGGCCACCTGGGCGCGATCAAGCAGCACGCCGACTTGGCCCTCGGGATCTACCGCGAGGAGATGTACAACCCTGGCTATGGGGTAGAGGGCGCGACCGAGCTGATCGTGCTGAAGAACCGCAACGGGCCGACGGGATTCGTCGACCTGTACTTCTACCGCCGCTGGATGCGCTTCGAGGACATGCTGGACCCCGACCGCTGAGCGGCGCTCGAGTCGGCGCCGGGGACGGCACCGATGAGGGTGTAGGTCGTCCCCGGGCCGCCGACGTTCGGCTTGAGCAGGATCCACAAGGGTTGCTGGCCCTTCACCGCGTAGATCGAGATGGTGCCGTCCCCCGTCACCGCGTCGCTCCGCAGCTCCCACGCGTTCAACCTCAGAGTGAGCCGGTACCACGCCGCGACGTCTCGCACGGCGGCGGGCGTCGCGAACGACACCTGGCCCGCGTCCTCACCGGCGCTGACCGTGAGGGGTGTGGATCCCGGGTAGGCGAGCACGCCCTGGAGCGCGGCGGCCGCTTTCTCCCGCTGGGCCATGTCCCGAGGACGGTCGCACGCCCCGAGCAAGGCGACGGCGGCGACGAGGCAGAGTGATCGCAGCATGGGGCGGTATCCTAGCTGTGGCGCGCCGCGCGGGTCAAGTTGTAAGTTGCAGCGGACGTGGAGGCACTAGATGGCCGGCCACAGCAAATGGAAGCAGATCAAGCGCAAGAAGGCCGTCGCCGACGCCCGGCGCGGCGCGCTGTTCACCCGGCTGATCCGCGAGATTACCATAGCCGCCAAGCAGGGCGGCGGCGACCCCGGCGGCAACCCCCGCCTCCGCACGGCCATCGACGCGGCCAAGGCCGAGAACATGCCGCTCGACAACATCGAGCGGGCCATCAAGAAGGGCACGGGCGAGCTCGAGGGGGTCCAGTACCAAGAGATCAGCTACGAGGGCTACGGCCCGGGCGGGGCGGCCATCTTCATCGAGGCGACGACCGACAACCCGAACCGCACCGTCGCGGAGATCCGCCACGTGTTCCAGCGCCACGGCGGCAATCTCGGCGCCGCCAACTCGGTGGTATGGATGTTCGACCGCAAGGCGCAGATCACCGTTGACGCCACCAGGGCCGACGAGGACGCCACCATGGAAGCGGCGCTCGACGCGGGCGCCGAGGACATGGTGCGCGACGGCGACGCGTTCCTCATCACGGGGCCGGTGAGCCAGCTGCACGCGATCACCGAAAAGCTGAAGCAACGCCACATCGCGGTGCAGGCCGCCGAGATCACGATGCTCCCCAAGAGCACGGTGAAGGTCGACGGCAGGGACGCGAAGCAGCTGCTCGAGTTGATTGAAGCGCTGGAAGAGATGGACGACGTGGCGCGCGTGTCCTCGAACTTCGATATCGACGCCGAGGCGATGGCGGCGGCGACGGCGTGACGTGAGGGTGCTGGGCGTCGACCCGGGCACGACGGTCACCGGCTACGGCGTGATCGAGACCGCCAACGGGGTGGGGACGCCCGGGCTGGGCCGGCTGGTCGAGTGCGGCGTCATCCGGTTCCAGCGCAACAGCTCGCTCCCGCAGCGCCTGCACGAGCTGCACGCCCACATCGCCGACCTCATCGCCCGCCACCGCCCCTGCGCGCTCGCCCTGGAAAACGCATTCTATCAGAAGAACGTGCGCTCCACGCTGGTGCTGGGCCACGCGCGCGGCGTCGTGCTCCTCGCCGCCCAGCAGGCGGGGCTCGCGATCGCGGAATACCCCCCGGCGACCGTGAAAAAGACGGTCACCGGGGCCGGCGGCGCGCCCAAGGCGCAGGTGGGCGCCGTGGTCGCGCGTCTCCTCAAGCTGCGCCACGCCCCGGCGCCCGCCGACGCCGCCGACGGCGTCGCCGTGGCGCTCACCTACATCCTCCGCAAGTGATCGCCCAGGTCTCGGGCCGCGTCGCGGCGAAGCAGGCCGATCGGGTGTTGATCCAAACCGCCGGCGGCCTCGGCTACGAGATCGTCGTGCCCTTGGCGGTGATGGAGCGGCTCCCGCCGGTCGGCGAAGCGGTGAGCCTCGCCACGGAGCTCGTCGTGCGCGAGGACGGGTGGTCGCTCTACGGGTTCCAGGACGACGCCGCGCGCCGGTTCTTCCAGCGGTTGATCGGCGTGTCGGGGGTCGGCCCGAAGATCGCGATCGCGCTCATGTCGGCGCTCGGCGTCGAGCGCGGCGTCCGGGCCGTGCAGGAGCGCAACATCGCACTGCTCGCGTCGGTGAGCGGCATCGGCAAAAAGACCGCCGAGCGGCTGGCGCTGGGGGGGGGGGGGGGGGGGGGGGGGGGGGGGGGGGGGGGGGGGGGGGAGGGGGGGAACGGCGGAGGCGGCGCTCCGGGCGCTGGAGCGGCTGGGATACACGACCAGCGAGGCCGATCGCGCGCTGCGCCAGGCGCTCGCGGCGGACGGCGGGGGAACCGGAGACGCCGAGACTCTGGTGCGCCGCGCCCTGCAACTGCTCACCCACGGATGACGATGACGACGGCGGAGTGGAGCTGCACGCGCTGCGGCTCGACCAATCGGATGCTGGTCCCGGACGGCGCGACACGCGCCGTGGACGTGTGCGTCACCTGCCACACGCGGCACGCGCTCGAGGCCGACGCCCGGCCGGTGCGGTGGCGGGCGCGGCCGCTCGGAAAGAGGCGGGCCGCATGAGCAATCGCGCCCGCGCCCAGATCACCACACCCGAAGCGCTGCCCGACGAGCGCAGCGCCGACGCGGCGCTGCGCCCGTCCCGGCTCGACGAGTTCGTCGGCCAGGCGAAGGTGAAGGAGTCGCTCCAGATCGCGATCGACGCGGCGAAGCAGCGCGAGGAGCCGCTCGATCACGCGCTGTTCTTCGGGCCCCCAGGGCTCGGCAAGACCACGCTCGCCCTGCTGATGGCCAAGGAGCTCGGCGTCGGCATCCGCACCTCGTCGGGGCCCGTGCTCGAGCGCCCCGGCGACCTGGTGGGTCTGCTCACCTCCCTCAAGGCCGGCGACATCCTCTTCATCGACGAGGTGCACCGCCTGCGGCCGGCGCTCGAGGAGTTCCTCTATCCCGCGATGGAGGAGTACCGCGTGGACGTGCGCATCGCCGACGGCCCGCACGCCCAGACGATCCCGATGGCGCTCGAGCGCTTCACGCTGATCGGCGCGACCACCCGCTTCGGCTTGCTCACGCCGCCGCTGCGCGCGCGCTTCGGTCTCGTGGAGCGGCTCTCGTACTACCCGCCCGACGACCTCGCGCAGATCATCGCGCGCTCGGCGGGGATCCTCGGCGTGCCGGCCGACGCGGCCGGGATCGCCGAGATCGCGCGGCGCAGCCGCGGCACGCCGCGCGTCGCCAACCGGCTGCTCAAGCGCGTGCGCGACTACGCGCAGGTGCGCGCCGGCGGGACTATCACGGCCGCCACCGCCGCCGAGGCGCTGAAGCGGCTCGACGTCGACGAGTTCGGGCTCGACGACATGGACGGGCGGATCCTCAAGACGATCATCGAGCAGTTCGACGGCGGTCCCGTAGGACTCACCACGATCGCCGCCGCCGTGGGCGAGGACCCGGGGACGCTCGAGGAGGTGTACGAGCCGTTCCTGATGCAGCAGGGCTTCCTCGCCCGCACCGCGCGCGGCCGCTGCGCGACGCCGGGAGCATACCGACACTTCGGGTTCACGCCGCCGCACGCAACCGCAGACCAGCCGACGATGTTTGACAGCTAATGCGGAGTGCGGAATGCGGAATGCGGAATTGACAGACGCCCCCCGCTCGGCAGGCCACACTTCCATTCCGCATTCCCCATTCCACATTCCGCATTCTCATGCTCCGCACGTCAGACTTCGAGTACGATCTCCCCCCTGAGCTGATTGCCCAAGATCCCCTTCCCGACCGTGCCGCGAGCCGCTTGCTCGTGCTCGAGCGGGCCGGCGGAGGCATTCGCCACGCCCGGTTCCCCGACCTCGTGGACCTCGTGGCACCGGAGGACGTGCTCGTCCTCAACCTGTCGCGGGTGATTCCGGCGAGACTGCACGGAAAACGGGAACGGGGAGGCGCCGCGGAACTGCTGTTGGTGCGCGAACTCCCGGATGGGACGTGGCTCGCGCTGGGGCATCCCGGCGGCAAGCTCAAGCCGGGGCGGCGAGTGGCCTTCGCGCCGGACAGCGTGGTCGAGATCGTCGAGATGCTCGGCGGCGGGCTGCGGCGAGTGAGGTTCGTGGGCCCGCTCGACGCCCGAGCGACGCTCGCGCAGTACGGGGCGGTGCCGCTCCCGCCGTACATTCGCCGCCCTCCGCGACCCGAAGACCGGGAACGCTATCAGACCGTGTACGCGACGCACGACGGCAGCGTCGCCGCGCCGACCGCAGGGTTGCACTTCACCCCCGAGCTGCTCGGGCGGCTGCGGGCGAAGGGCGTCGCCGTGGCGGAGGTCGATCTCCATATCGGCCCGGGGACGTTCAAGCCGGTGGAAGTGGACGACCTCGCGCGCCACACGATCCACGCCGAGGCGTACGCGGTGACCGAAGCGGCCGCGGCGACCATCAACGAGAGGCGCGAGGCGGGAGGGCGCCTCTGGGCCGTGGGCACCACCGTGGTGCGGACGCTCGAGACCTGCGCCGACGAGCACGGCCGGATCCGCGCGGGCGCCGGAGAGACGCGCGCATTCATTTATCCTCCGTACGCCTTCCGCGCCGTCGATCGCCTGCTCACCAACTTCCACCTGCCACGCTCGACCCTGCTAATGTTGGTGTGCGCGTTCGGGGGCTACGAGAATGTGATGGGGGCGTACCGGGAGGCAATCGAGCAGGGGTACCGGTTTTACAGCTATGGCGATGCGATGGTTGTCCTTTGAATGCACCGATGTTCGAATTCCGCATTGATGCTCGCTCCGGCTCCGCCCGCACCGGCACCCTCACCCTCCCCCACGGCTCGGTGGAGACGCCCCTGTTCATGCCGGTCGGCACGCAGGGGACGGTGCGGGCGCTCTCGCCCAACGATCTCCGGGGCGTGGGGGCGACGATGGTGCTCGCCAATGCCTATCACCTGCACGTGCGCCCGGGCGAGGAGGTGGTCGGTAACCTCGGTGGCCTGCACCGCTTCATGGGCTGGGACCGTCCGCTGCTCACCGACTCGGGCGGCTTCCAGGTGTTTTCGCTCGCGGGTTTCCGCCGCGTGGACGAGGACGGCGTCGAGTTCCAGAGCCACGTGGACGGGAGTCGCCGCACCGTCACCCCCGAGCGCGCCACCGAGATCCAGTGGACCTTGGGCGCCGACATCGCCATGGCGTTCGATCATGTGGTGCCGGGGGGCGCGGACCTCGCCACCGCCCGCGACGCCCTGGAGCGGACGCTGCGTTGGTTGGAGCGGTGCGGGAAGAGGCACCGGGAGCTGAGAGAAGGCGACGGAATGACGGAACGACGGAAGGGGGACGCCGGGGGAGCGACGGCCCAATCGCCATCCCCGTTCCGTCCTTCCGTCATTCCGTCGCAGTCCCAGACGCTCTGGCCCATCCTCCAGGGCGGCGCCCATCTCGAGCTTCGAACCGCAGGCCTCCGGCGCATCCTCGATCTCGGCTCCTGGACCGGTCTCGCCATCGGGGGCCTCTCGGTCGGCGAGCCGAAGCCGGCGATGTACGAGATGCTCGAGGGCCTCGAGCCCGGACTGCCGCCTCCCTTGCCGCGTTATCTTATGGGCGTGGGGTTTCCCGGGGACCTCGTCGCGGCGGTGGAGCGGGGGGTGGATCTGTTCGACTGCGTCGCGCCGACGCGCAACGGCCGCAACGGCTCCGCCTTCACGCCCGACGGCCCGGTGAACATCCGGAACGCTGAGCATCGTGAGGATGCGCGGCCGCTCGATGAGACCTGCGACTGCGAGACGTGCACCACGTTCTCGCGCGGCTATCTGCGCCACCTGTTCGTGACGGACGAGCTGCTCGGGCTGCGCCTCCTGTCGCTGCACAACGTCCGATACGTGATCCGGCTCGCCGCAGCGATGCGAGCCGCGATCCGGCGGAACGCCTTCGGCTCGTGGGCCGAGGAGTGGCGCCGCCGCTACCTGGAACCGAGATCTGCATGACCGCGCACGGACTGTACGCCATGCTGTTCGCCCCGACCGGCCAGAGCGCCGGAGGCGGGCTCAGTGTCTTCGTCATCCAGATCGCGGCGTTGATCGCGATCTTCTACTTCATGCTGATCCGGCCGCAGCGCCGGCAGCAGGAGCGGCACCGCCAGCTGCTCGCCTCGCTGCAGCGGGGCGACCGCGTGGTCACCTCGGGCGGCATCGTCGGCGAAGTCGTGCACCTGAAGGACGACGAGGTCACCGTGAAAAGCGGCGAGTCGCGCTTCATCGTGCTGCGGGCCAACATCGCGAACATCGTCAACCGCTCGGTCGAAGCCAAGTCGCCATGACCATCCGCAAGCTCCACCTGCTCGGCTCCCCCGTCCTGCGGCAGCGCGCGACCCCCATCGCGGCCGTGGATGACGAGGTGCGCCGCCTGGTGGACGACCTGTTCGAGACGATGCGCGCCGCCAAGGGTGTGGGGCTCGCCGCGAACCAGGTCGGGGTCGCACGCCGGGTGGCCGTGGTGGACGTGGGAGCGGATAGCCCGCCGCCGCTCGTGCTCATCAACCCGCGCATCGTCGAGGCGAGCGAGGTCACCGAAACGGCCGAGGAAGGCTGCCTCTCGATCCCCGAGATCTTCGGTGAAGTCGAGCGCCCGCTCGCGGTGACGCTCGAGGCGCTCGACGGCGACGGGCAGCCTAACCGGATCCAGGTCTCGGGATTCAAGGCGCGCGCGATCCAGCACGAGATCGACCACCTGGACGGCGTGCTGTTCCTCGACCACCTGAGCGCCGTGAAGCGCGGCCTCCTCGTGGCGAAGTGGAAGAAGGCCCGCAAGGGCCAGTCCGGCTATCTCAAGGACGTGACGCCGGAGCCGGCGGGCGAGCTCTAGGTGCGCGTCGTTTTCTTCGGGACGCCGGAGTTCGCCGTGCCATCCCTCGAAGCGCTGCTGGGCGAAGGCTTCGACGTGGTCGCCGCCGTCACCCAACCCGACAAGCCACAGGGCCGTTCCCGCTCGACCGCCGTGCCGGCTCCCGTGAAGGTCGCGGCGGAGGCGGAAGGCGTCCCCGTGCTGCAGCCGGCGCGCCCCACCGAGCCGCAGTTTCTCGAGCGGATCCGCGCGCTCGCGCCCGACGTCGGCGTCGTGGTGGCCTACGGGCACATCCTGAAGCCGGAGCTGCTCGCCATCCCGAAGCGCGGGATGCTCAACCTGCACCCGTCGCTCCTCCCCGAGTTGCGCGGCGCGGCACCGATCGAGTGGGCGATCATCAACGGCCTCGAGCAGACCGGCGTCACGATCATGCGGATGGACGCCGGGATGGACAGCGGTCCGATTTTGCTCCAGATCCCGGACGACATCGACCCGGACCTCACGGCCGGCGAGCTGTCGGGGCATCTGTCAGAGGTAGGCGCCCAGGCCCTGGTCGAAGCCTTGGCGCTGCTCGGGCAGGACGGGGGTCTCGAGCCCCGGTCGCAGGATGACGCCCGCGCCACGTACGCACCCAAGTTGACGCGCGAGACCGCCCGCATTGACTGGGGCCAGCCCGCCGAGCGCATCGCCCGGCTGATCCGCGGGCTCGATCCCAAGCCGGGGGCGTGGACCGAGCTCGAGGGACGGGAGGTGAAACTGTTCGGTGCGCGCGTGGTGGAGGGCGACGGAGCGGCCGGTGAAATACGGACGACGGATGACGGATTACGGATAATGACGGGGCGGGGCGCCGTGGCGGTGGACGAAGTCCAGCCCGCCGGCAAGTCGCGCATGACCGCCGCCGACTGGATCCGCGGGCGCGGGGTGCGGGCGGGTCAGCGACTCAGGTGAAGCCGCCGCTGCCGCCGCTGCATGCCATCACGGACGAGCGGATCGCGCGCCGGGCGGACCTGGACGACATCGCCCGCGAGCTCGCGGCAGGCGGCGGAGCGGACCTGGCGTTCCATGCGCGCGGGCACACCCTCTCAGGCCTGGAGCATTTCGAGCTCGCTACCCGTCTGTCCGTCTATCCGTCTACCCGTCTGTTCGTGAACGACCGCCTCGACGTCGCGCTGGCGACCGACGCCCAGGGCGTTCAACTCAGGACGGACAGCCTTTCCCCGGCCGACGCGCGCCGGCTCAATCCCGAGTGGTGGATCGGACTGTCGGTCCACGACTTGGAGCAGGCACGCACCGCGCAAGCGGCGGGTGCTGAGTATCTTGTAGTGGGGCCGGTGTTCGCGACGGCCACCCACCCGGACCGCGCGCCGCTCGGGCTCGGGCGCCTGGCGGAGATCGTGCGGCTGGGACTGCCCGTGATCGCCATCGGCGGGGTGACCCCGGAGCGGATCCCGGAGCTCAGGAAGGCCGGCGCCTACGGAGCGGCCGCCGTCCGGGCCCTATGGGACGCAGGCGATCCAGCGGCAGCGGCGCGGCGCCTGGTGCAGGAGTTGAACCGATGAGCGAGACCATCGACGTCACGGTGAACGGGGAGCGCCGCGCGGTGGCGCGGGGCGCCACGCTGCTCGAGCTGCTCCAGGCGCTCGCGCTCGATCCGCGCGCCGTCGTGGTGGAGCACAACCGGGCGATCGTGCGCCGCCCGAAGCTCGGCGACGTGACGGTCGCCCCGGGCGACGCGATCGAGCTGGTGCATTTCGTCGGAGGGGGTTGAAGATGACGACGGCCGTTGAGACGATGCGGGACACGCCCTTCACCATCGGCGGGCGCACGTTCCACTCGCGCCTCATGGTGGGCACGGGCAAATACCGCGACAACCAGACGATGGTTCACGCGATCGAGGCGTCCGGCGCCGAAATCGTGACCGTCGCGGTGCGGCGCGTGGACCTGGACCGGACCAGGGAAGCCGGGATCCTCCACCACCTCGATCCCAAGAAGTACTTCCTGCTCGCGAACACCGCCGGGTGCTACACGGCCGAGGACGCCGTACGCTACGCGCGGCTCGCGCGCGAGGCGGGGTTCAACGAGTTCGTCAAGCTCGAGGTGATCGGGGATCAGGAAACCCTGCTCCCCGACGTCCAGGGCTTGCTCGCGGCGGCGCAGACGCTGGTGAAGGACGGCTTCAAGGTGCTCGCCTACACGAACGAGGATCTGGTCACCGCGCTGCGGCTCGAAGCTGCGGGCTGCGCGGCGGTGATGCCGCTCGCCTCGCCGATCGGAAGCGGGCTCGGTCTCTTGAACCCCTATGGCGTCCGCACGATCAAGCGCCGCTTGCAGGTGCCCGTGGTCGTGGACGCCGGCGTGGGGACCGCGTCGGACGCGTGCGTCACGATGGAGCAGGGTGTTGACGGTATCCTGATGAACACCGCGCTCGCGGCCTCCCGGGACCCCGTGGCCATGGCGCACGCGATGCGGCTCGCGGTCGAGGCGGGGCGCGCCGCGTACCTCGCCGGGCGGATGCCGCGGCGCGAGGTCGCGGTGCCCTCTTCCCCGCTCGAGGGGATGCTGGATTAGGGACGCCACCGCCGCCCGGCGCGCGGCGTTGCAGACGCTCCAGGCGGTGCGCTCCGGCGCCACCTTCCAGGCGGCGCGCGACCGCACGCTCGGGCGACTCGCCGAACGGGACCGCCGCCTCGCCTACGAGCTCGCGGCCGGCGTGCTGCGGCAGCAGGCCCGCCTCGATCGCGCCCTCGAGCTCGCGACCGCCGATCCCCGCCTCCACGACATCCTGCGCCTGGGTGCCTACCAGCTCCGCGCGCTGGCGCGCGTGCCGGCGTACGCAGCCGTGTCGACGAGCGTGGAGCTGGCGCGGGAGCTCGCCGGCGAGCAAGCGGCCCGTTATGTCAACCAAGCGCTGCGCCGGCTGGCGGGGGAAGCGGGAAGCGGGAAGAGGGAAGGCGCCGCCGCCACTCATCCCAGTTGGCTGGTCAAGCGGTGGCGGCGGCAGTTCGGTGCGCCGGACACCGAGTGGCTAGTCGCGTGGAACGACGCGAAGCCATCACTCACGCTGCAGCCCGCGCGGTGGGACCTCGATACGCTTTGCGCGAGGCTCCGAGAAGGCGGGATCGGGGTAAGAGACGCACCGTTCGGCGCGGGGATCCAGCTCGCGCCACGAGCGAGCTCTTCCCGCTTCCCTCTTCCCCGCCAGTTACCGGGCTTCGAGGAAGGGGGGTTTATCGTGCAAGACCCCGCCCACGTTCGCCGCGATCCCGCCGGGCGCGCTGGTGTACGATGCCTGCGCCGCGCCGGGCGGCAAAGCCGTGATGCTCGAGCGCCTGGGAGCCCGGGTCGTGGCGGGCGACGCGCGCCGCCATCGCAGCGGGCGGCTCGTCGAGACGGCGCGCCGGGCTGGAGTGGCAATTCGGATCGTCGTCGCCGATCTTCTGTCGTCCCCGTTCGGGGCGGGAGCGTTGGACGCCGTCCTGGTGGACGCCTCCTGCTCCGGCACGGGGACGATGGCGCGACACCCGGACGCCCGCTGGCGCGTGACCGCGCGGACGATCGCCCGCGCCGCCGAGCGACAGGGGGCGCTGATCGCCGCGGCCGCGCCGCTGGTGAAGCCCGGCGGCCTGCTCATCTACGCGACCTGCTCGCTCGAGCCGGAGGAGAACAGCGACATCGTGAACGAGTTCCTGGCGGGTCACGCGGACTTCTCGCGCGAGCCGCGGCCACGGACCGGCAGCGGGGTTCCGGCCGAGCTGGTCACGACGGACGGCGATTTCCAGACGCTCCCTCAGCGCCACGGGATCGACGGCGCCTACGCGGCGCGACTCGTGCGGAGCCGGTGATGCGGATCCGCCGCCACCTGGCGCCGCTCGGCGAGTGGAAGGTGCCGGAGCTCACCGCGCCCCGCGCGCGGCGCTGGGGGCTCGCGCTGCTCGGCGCCGCGCTCGGAGGCTACCTCACGGCGTACCTCATCCTGTTCCCGGCGCCGATCCTCCACGGGCATCAGGTCGTGCCCCGCGTGCTCGGGCTCTCGTTGCAGGAGGCGTCGCTCCAGATCCAGAAGGCGGGCCTCCAGGTGCAGGACGGGGGCGCGGAGCCGCATCCCACGGCGCCGCAGGGCACGATCATCTGGCAGGACCCGCCCCCCGGGGTGAGCGCCCCCGCGGAGCTCCGGGTGACCCTGGTGTCGAGCGCAGGCCCGCCCAAGATTCCGGTACCGGACGTGGCGGGGCTGGATGGCGACCTCGCGGCGCGCCTCATCGCGGCCGCGGGCCTCACGGTGAGCCCGGTGGAGTCGGTGCCGGCCGCGGCGCCGCGGGGCCTCGCCATGCTGACGCGACCGCCGGCGACCAGCGTGCTGTCACCCGGCGCCCCGGTGACGGTCGTGGTGAGCCGCGGCGCGCCGACGATTCCCGTCCCCGACCTGCTCGGCATGTCGCAGGCGGACGCGCGCACCCGGCTCGAGCTCGACGGCCTCGAGCTCGGCACCGTGACGCGGCGGCGCACGGGGGACGCGAACCCCGGCACGGTGGTGGCGCAAAAGCCGGCGGCCGGCACGCTCGCCTCGCCCGGCACGGTCGTCGACATCGTCGTGGCCCGGAGCCCGCAATGACGAACGGAGGGGGCATCCGCATCGCACCCAGCGTCCTCTCGGCGGACCTCGCCCGGCTCGCCGAGCAGGTCGGTCACGTGCTCGCGGGCGGGGCGGACTGGCTGCATGTGGACGTGATGGACGGGAGCTTCGTGCCGAACCTCACGTTCGGCGCGAACATGATCGAGGCGCTGCGCGGGCTCACCGACAAGCCGATCGACGTGCACCTGATGGTGGTGGAGCCGGAGCGCTACCTCGAGCCGTTCGCGGCGGCGGGCGCGTCCGTGTTCACATTCCATCCCGAGGCGACGCTGCACGTGCAGCGCCAGCTCGCCGCCGCCCGCGCGCGCGGCATGCTCGCCGGCCTGGCGCTCAACCCCGGCTCGCCGCTCGCCCTCGCGGAGGAAGTCGTCGCGGACCTGGACCTGCTGCTGATCATGACCGTGAACCCCGGCTTCGGCGGGCAGACGTACCTACCGGCGTCGAACGAGAAGATCCGGCGCGCGCGCGACCTCCTCACCGCGCACGGCTCGCGCGCGTTCCTCGAAGTGGACGGCGGCATCACGCCCCAGACCATCGCCGCGGCGCACGCCGCGGGGGCGGACACGTTCGTGGCCGGCAACGCCGTGTTCGCGAGTCCCGACCCCGGGCGCGAGGTGCGGGAGCTGAAGCGGCGCTGCCTGGTGACCGTATGAGCCACCCGCGGCAGTGGACGGTCGGCATCGCCGCCGTGACGGCGCTCGTCTTCGGCACCGCGCTCATGATCAAGATCCGGCCGCAGATCGATCTCGTGGCCCTGGGATCGCGCGCCCCCGGGTTCCGCGCCACGGACGTGCGCACCGGTCGCCTCGTGACGCTCGCGGACTACCACGGCAAGGTCGTCCTGCTCAACGTCTGGGCGACGTGGTGCCAGCCGTGCCGCGTCGAGATGCCCTCGATGGAGCGCCTGTACCAGCGGCTGGGCGGAGGGGACTTCAAGGTGGCGGCCGTGAGCGTCGACAAAGAGAGCGACTCCGTGGTGACGGCGTTCGCCCGCGAGCTCGGGCTCTCCTTCGATATCCTGCACGACCGGTCGACGGCCATCGAGCGCACCTATCAGACCACGGGGGTGCCCGAGAGTTGGGTGATCGACCGCGACGGCGTGATCGTCAAGAAGGTGATCGGGCCGTCGGAGTGGGACGGCCCGGTGAATGAGGCTCTGATCCGGCGGCTGATCGAGGATCGTCCCGATGGCCGGTAGCTTCGGACAGCTGTTCGTGCGCAACTGGGCGATCAAGCTCGCCGCCATCTTCCTCGCGATCATGCTGTACGTCGCGGTGGCGGCACAGCAGCCGCTCACCCAGAGCTTCGCCATGCGGCTGGTCCTCCAGGTCCCGCCAGGCCGCAGCGTGAAGCTGCAACCGGTGGGAGTGGCGGTCGTGATCACCGGCAAGGGGAGCGAGATCCTCAAGCTTCGCTCGTTCCCGCAAGCGATCCGCAAGGACATCCCGGACACCTTCTCCGCCTCCGTTTTCCACGTGCACCTCCAGGCCTCCGACGTGGAGATCCCCAAGGGCACGGACGTGCAGGTCGCCGACATCACGCCGCGCGACATCGACATCGTGCTCGATTCGGTGGGCACGAAGGAAGTGAAGATCGCGCCCCGCGTCCGCATCGAGGCCGACTCCGGGTACGTGTTGCGCGGCTTTTCGATCGTCCCCAGCCTCGCGCGCATCGTGGGCCCGGTGAAGAGCCTGGCGGGCGTCGATTCCGTCATCACCCTGCCGATCGTCATCTCGAGCGTGACGGGTCCGTTCTTCCGCACCATCCCGATCGACACCGCGCCGCTCGGCGTCGTGCGCATCTCGCCCAAAGAGGTGCGGGTGGCGGGCGAGGTAGTAGCCGTGATTGAACGCTCGATCGTGGGAGTCCCGATCACCACGGCCGCCTCCGGGTTCACGGGCTTCCTCTTGTCCCCCGAGCGCGTTACGGTCTCGGTGCGCGGGCCCGAGTCGAAAGTGAACGCCCTCACGAAGGACAGCGTGCGCGTCGTCGCCCACCTCGTCGGCAAGGCGGGACCGGGCGGCTACGCGCGGCTCACCGTTACCGCGCCCCCGGGGATCACGGCGCGTGCGGTGCCCGACTCCGTGAGCCTGAAGCGCAAGACGGGCCGTGGCTGAGGTCGTCCTCGGGATCGAGACGTCGTGCGACGAGACATCGGCCGCGGTGCTGGTCGGCGACGGCCGGCGCCCGGAGCTCGCCAGTCTCGTCATCCTGTCGCAGGACGTGCACAAGGTGTTCGGCGGGGTCGTGCCCGAGCTCGCGAGCCGCGCCCATCTCACCGCCCTGCCCGCGGTCGTGGAGCACGCGCTCGCCGAGGCCGGCGTGAGCTGGAGCGCAGTCGACGCGGTCGCGGTCACACAGGGGCCGGGGCTCGTGGGCGCCCTGCTCGTGGGCGTCGTGTACGCGAAGGCGCTTGCCTACGCCGCGGACCGCGCGCTGATCGGCGTGCACCACATGGAAGGCCACCTCTTCGCGCCGGCGGTCGCGGATCCCGAGCTGGCCCCGCCGTTCGTCGCCCTGCTCGTATCGGGGGGCCACACCCTGCTGCTCGACGTCCCCGCGTGGGGTCGCTATCGCCTCTTGGGCCAGACCCGCGACGATGCGGCCGGCGAGGCGTTCGACAAGGTGGCGACGCTGCTCGGACTCGGCTATCCAGGCGGCCCGCCGATCGAGCGGCTCGCGGAGCAGGGCGACCCGGCGCGGTTCACCTTCCCGCGCCCGATGCGCGACGCGGGGTTCGAGTTCTCGTTCTCGGGGCTCAAGACCGCGGTGCTCCATGCCGTGCGCGCGAGCGACGACGTCGAGCGCGACCGGCCGCACCTCGCCCGCGCGTTCCAGGACGCCGTGCTCGACGTGCTCGTCACGAAGCTCGAGCGCGCCGTGCGGGCCACCGGCTATCGCACGGCCGTGCTGGGCGGCGGTGTGGCATGCAGCCGCGCCCTCGCCGCCCTCGCAGTCGAGCGGCTCTCCGGACTCGCGCGGGTCGCCGTCGCGAGCCCGCGGCTGAACGCCGACAACGCCGCGATGATCGCGCGCGCCGGCTGGTACCGCCTCGGCCTCGGCGAGCGCAGCGACTGGACGCTCGACGCCCGCGCCGATCTGCCCCTGCCGGGCCTCGAGCCCCAGGTCGTTCCACCAACTGCCATCCGCAATGCGCGATCCCCATGACCATCTATCCGTTCACATTGCAGCTCGGTCCTCTCACGCTCACCGGCTATGGCCTGATGATGATGGTCGCCTTCCTCATGGCCGGGTGGGCGATCCAGCTCGACCTGCGCCGCCGTCGCCTGAACGAGGACTACGCCGCCGACATCGTCTTCGCCGCGGTGATCGGCGGCATCATCGGCGCGAAGCTGTGGTACGTGCTGCTCACCGGCGACTGGGACTCGCTGTTCCGCCGCGGCGGCTTCGTCTGGTACGGCGGCTTTCTGGGCGGGCTCGTCGCCGTCGTGCTGAACGGCTGGCGCAAGGGCGTGCCCCCCCGCTGGACGCTCGAGCTCACGGCGGCCGCCCTGCCCCTGGGCCACGCCCTCGGGCGGGTCGGCTGCTTTCTCGTGAACGACGACTACGGCGTCCCGTCCCGCCTGCCGTGGGCGATGAAGTTCCCCGAGGGACTTCCCCCCACGACCGTCGCGAACCTCGAGCAGATGCACGTGACATTCCCGCCGGGCACGAACCCAGCCGAGGTGGTCGCGGTGCATCCCACGCAACTCTACGAGACGGCGCTCCTGATGCTCGCCTTCTGGTGGCTGTGGCGGCTGCGCGACCACCGCCACGGCACCGGGTGGCTGTTCGGCATGTACCTCGTGCTCGGCGGCGCGGAGCGGTTCCTCGTCGAGTTCGTGCGAGCCAAGGACGACCGGCTGCTCGGGCCGTTCACGCTCGCCCAGGCGACGAGCGCGCTGCTGGTGCTCGTCGGACTCTATCTCCTGCGGCGGTGGCGGCAGCCGGACGCCATGGCGACCGTGCCCTCGGGGGGGGCGCTCCAGCCCCGCCCCCGGCCGGCCTGAGTGCGCCGCGGCGTCGCGCCGCTCGCCCTCGCCGCGGCCCTCGCCGCGTGCGCGAGAGGCGGCGGGCCCGACCAGATCCTCCTCAACGGCAAGGTCTTCACGGCTGACCCGGCCCACCCGTGGGCTGCCGCCATCGCGATCCGCGGCGACCGGATCGTCGCGGTCGGGCCAAGCGACTCGATCCGCGCCCTCGCCGGCCCCCACACCCGCATCCACGACCTCGCCGGGCGCACGGTGATTCCAGGGATCAACGACGCGCATGCCCATGTGGGTCCGGCCCCGCGCGCGGTCGCCGTCGCGACCACGCCGCAGGCGGGGCTGCGTGAAGTGGTGGAGTCGCTCGCCGTCGCCAGCCGCCGCCGGCCGCGGGGCGTCTGGCTGCTGGCGACGATCGGCGACCGCGTGCTCGATGAGCCGCGCACCAACCGCTTCTTCCTCGACAGTGTGGTTCCCGACGACCCGGTCGTGCTCGAGAGCTGGGCGGGCCACGCGGCCATCCTGAACAGCGCCGCGCTCGGTGCCGTGCGCCTCGGGCACGATACCGGCGACCCGCTCGGGGGCCGCTACGGACGGGCGCCCCGGTCGGGCGCCCTCGACGGGCGGCTGTCCGAGTACGCGTGGTGGAGCGTCCGCCGCCGGCTGTCGAGCGGCGTGGGGGACTCGGCGAGCCGCGCCGACTTCCGCGACTACGCCGCTCGGGCGGCGCGCCTCGGCATCACGTCGGTGCAGGACATGAACAACGCCCTCACCGCGGCGCGCGCCGTCTTCCTGCTCCACGCCGCCGCCGTGCCGATCCGCTGGCGGCTGATTCGCTTCCCCCTCACCCGGCCGGAGGGCCGCGACGCCGCCGAGACCCGGGAGCCGCGCGCCCGTCCGGGCGGGATGCTCGACGTGTCGGGGACGAAGTACATTCTCGACGGCACGCCGGTCGAGCGCGGCGCGCTCATGCGCGCTCCCTACGCGGACCGCCCGGGATGGCACGGCGCGCTCAACTTCCCGCCCGACACGCTCGCCGCGATCGTCGGCGAGGCGCTCGCGTCGCGCGACCAGCTCCTGGTCCACGCCGTGGGCGACAGCGCCGTCGCCGCGGTGCTCGCGGCCCTGAGCCGGGCGGCGGCCGATTCGACCTGGCGCGCGCTGCGGCCGCGGATCGAGCACGGCGACTTCCTCACGCGCGACCTCGTTCCGCTCGCGCGGCGGCTCGGCGTGATCGTGATCCAGAACCCGGCGCACTTCACGATTCCCGACCTCCTGCGCCGGCGCTTCGGGCCGGCGGCGGCCGGCGCGGCGCAGCCGTTGCGCTCGCTCCTCGCGGCGGGCATCCCGATCGCCCTCGGCTCGGACGGTCCCATGAATCCCTACCTCAACATCATGCTCGCCGTGACACACCCCACGAATCCGGGTGAGGCGCTCACACGCGAGCAGGCGGTCGCGGCGTACACCCGCGGCTCGGCCTACGCCGAGTTCGCCGAGCGCGACCTGGGGACGCTCGCGCCGGGCATGCTCGCGGACCTCGCGGTGCTGTCGCAAGACATCTTCGGCGTGCCGGTCAGCGAGCTGCCGAGCACGGCAAGCGTCCTGACGCTGGTGGGCGGGAAGACGGTGTACGATGCGGGGGTCGTGAACTAGTGGCCCCCAGAAAGGAGTCGCCACGATGAACTGTCCGGCCTGCGGCACAGCGATGACGGAGCTGACGGTGGGCGACGTGAAGGTACACGCCTGCAAGGGCGGCTGCGGCGGGCTGTGGTTCGACGAATGGTCGCTGCGCAAGGTCGACCAGCCGAACCAGTCGGCGGGCGAGGCTCTGCTCCACATCGAGCAGAACCCCAAGGTGAAGGTCGACCCGAACCAGCGGCGCAAGTGTCCTCGCGACGCCGACATCGTGATGATGCGTCACTTCTGGAGCGTCAAGCGCGACGTCGTGGTGGACGAATGCCCGAAATGCACCGGGATCTTCCTCGATCCGGGCGAGCTGGCCGAGCTGCGCGCGGACTACAAGTCCGACGATGAACGGCACAAGGCCGCCCGGGACTACTATCGGGAGATGTTCGACACGCAGCTCGCGGGGATGCTCCGGGAGGACAGGGCGAAGGTCGCGAGCGCGCGCCGCGTCGCCAACATCTTCAAGTTCATTTGCCCGAGTTACTACATCCCCGGGAAGCAGGGCTGGGGAGCGTTTTAGCGGAGGCGATCGCCCGTGTCCCCGGCGCGTCTCGCCTTCCTGCGCTGGTATTACCTCGCGACGCCGCTGTTCTGGCTGGCGGGGGCGATCTGGGGTGTGCACGTGCGCGTCGCGTTTCTCGATGACTTCCCAACGGGCCGCAACGCGTACTACGTGCTCTGCTTCCTCATCGGCGTGGTGGCGCTGCGCACGCCGCAGTACGCACGCCGCCTCGCCTTCGTCGAGAGCGCCGCGAACCTTGGCCTGCTCGTCCTCAGCGTCGGCCTGTGGTATCTCCGGATGCTCGACTGGGCAGCCAGCCCCAGCGTGGTCGTGCGGGTGGTGACCCCGGCCGAGCTGGTGAACTTCGTGCTGGCGGTGACAGTCGGGACGGTGAGTTACGGGCTGCGCCGGGCGGAGAGCTAGGCACGCTCCGAACCGTTCGTGACCGCGGACTCGCTCGCGCCGGCTGTCTAGACACGCCCGTCCGTAGGTGTCAGCCGATGCGCTCCTTACCAAGTGCCGCGGTCAGGAACGCGGATTGGTCATCCGCTGCGCAGCGCTATCCGGCTCCGCCTGCTGCGATTGGAATGTGCTTTCCCAGGAGTGTTTGCCGCACGACCTGGCCGCTCCGTGCCGACCCCCTGTACGTGCATCAGGTGCTTCCAAGTGATTCCTGCTACCGTCGGAGAGGCGTATCCCCAACCCTGAGGCAAGGACTCGACTACAGGCCGGCTTTGCCGGCCGCGGACGCTGGTACACTCACCCACAGTTGCCCTTCCACGAGCGGGGTGCGGCGAAGTCCTGCAACGGT
>WNGL01003487.1_pt1 | contig 23200 bp, 22 predicted proteins | sample 5400591 | NCBI WGS metagenome assembly WNGL01 (sample SAMN13153377, study PRJNA577476) | soil metagenome | isolation source: 80 cm soil or saprolite under Garry oak tree replicate 1 | place: USA:California | collected 2016-06-15 | reverse complement strand
GAAGCGGCGGCAATCGGTGCAGGCGCCGAGCCGCTCGCCGCGATGTCGTCCGGTCATCATCGGCCCGGCGAGGAGCATGACCGCGGGCCGGTCCGCCGAGATCGCGCCCATGAGCTGCGCCGGCACCGTCTTGTCGCAGCCGCCCATCAGCACCACTGCATCCATCGGCTGGGCGCGGATCATTTCCTCGGTGTCCATCGCCATCAGGTTGCGGTATTTGAGACTGGTCGGGGTGAGGAAAACTTCGCCGAGCGAAATGGTCGGAAATTCGAGCGGCAGTGCGCCAGCGGCGAGCACGCCGCGTTTGACGGCGGCCAACAGTTCGGGAAAGTGGCGATGGCAATTGTTGAAGTCCGAGCCGGTATAGGCGATGCCGATCACCGGCTTCGACAGCATGTCGCGCGAATAACCCATCGATTGCGCGAACGAACGCCGCAGATAGCGTGAGAAATCGCGATCGCCATAATCGGTGAGACCGTGGTTAAGGCCGGCAGTGCGGTCGGTCATAGGATCTATCACTCATTGGTTCGTCAGCATGCGGGCACACCGCCAATGCGGGGCTCGTGCGAAATCATAGCTATTTCTCCGCGTTTTGATCTCGGTCAATTACGCGGCGATCCGGCGCGGCTCAATGGTCTCGACAAACACCCTGGAACGCTTCTAGAAGTGTCCCGCGATAGTTCCAACCTGCATTTGAATGCCGGCGAGAGCCGCAAGAATACGTGCCGATGGCCTATCCCGAAAACCGCCCGGACATAGACTATCACGGCTATTTCGCCGAGGCGCTGGCCCGGCTGCGGACCGAACGGCGCTATCGGGTGTTCGCCGATCTCGAGCGCATTGCCGGACGTTTCCCCTACGCGCTGTGGCATTCGCCGGATGGGCCGAAAAACGTCGTCATCTGGTGCTCCAACGATTATCTCGGCATGGGTCAGCATCCGAAAGTGGTCGGCGCCATGGTCGAGACCGCGACCCGGATGGGCACCGGCGCCGGCGGCACGCGCAACATCGCCGGCAATAACCATCCGCTAGTCGAGCTCGAGCGCGAGCTCGCCGACCTGCACGGCAAAGAAGCCGCGCTGGTGTTCACGTCCGGTTATGTTTCGAACGAAACCGGTATCGCGACGCTGGCGCGCTTGATGCCGAACTGCTTGATCCTGTCGGATGCGTGGAATCACAATTCCATGATCGAAGGCGTACGCCAAGCGCATTGCGAGAAACAAATCTTCCGCCACAACGACATGACGCATCTGGAACAGCTTCTGGCCGTCGCCGACCCGCTCCGCCCGAAGCTGATCGTGTTCGAAAGCCTCTATTCGATGGATGGCGATATCGCGCCGGTCGGGCAGATTTGCGATCTCGCCGCGCGCTATGGCGCGATGACGTATATCGACGAAGTTCACGCCGTGGGCATGTACGGCCCGCGCGGTGGCGGCATCGCCGAACGCGACGGCGTCATGCATCGCATCGACGTTATTGAAGGCACGCTCGCCAAGGCGTTTGGCTGTCTCGGCGGCTATATTGCCGGTTCGAGCACGCTGATCGATGCAGTACGGTCCTATGCGCCCGGGTTTATTTTCACCACGGCGCTGCCACCGTCGGTTTGCGCGGCGGCGACAGCGGCGATCCGCCATCTCAAAAGTTCGACCTGGGAGCGCGAACGTCATCAGGAGCGCGCGGCGCGGACCAAAGCCGTGCTCACCGCCGCCGCTCTGCCGGTGATGACCAATCCCACCCATATCGTGCCGGTCTTTGTCGGCGACCCTGAACGCTGCAAACAGGCGAGCGATCTTTTGCTTGCCGAGCACGGCATCTACATCCAGCCGATCAACTATCCAACAGTGCCAAAAGGCACCGAGCGGTTGCGCATCACGCCGAGCCCCTATCACGACGACGGCTTGATCGACGCGCTCGCCGAAGCCTTGGTCGATGTCTGGCAGCGGCTCGGATTGCCGTTCAAGGAGCGCGCGCTGGCTGCGGAGTGAACCTCATCCTCCGTCTGTACGACACCACGATGCGGAGTAGGCCCGGAGGCTTGCTTCGTCGCTACCCGGCGCGCTGCAACGGCGACCGCCAAGGTCACAACCAAAAACCGCGCGAGATGATGTGCCCCCACATAGACCGGGTCGAGGTGCAGTGCGAGCGCCAGCACCATCATCGTGTCCTGCGCGCCGGGCGCAAACGCAATGACGACATTGGCGATCGGAAACGAAAGCAGCCGCGTCACGATCAAAACAAACAGGGTGGCGACCGCCATCGAGACCGCGAATGAGCCAAACGCGGCGCCGAGATGGGCGAGCAGCATCCGCGCGCTGGTATTGGCGAAGCGCGAACCGACCAGTGCGCCGAGCATGATGACCGAGGCGCTACCGATCCACCACGGCAAGGCGGCGTGAACAAGCCCGCTGCCGTGCAGGATGGCCGAACCGGCCAGTGCGCCGAACAACAGCCCGCCGGGAAATCGCAGGCGCATGAAAACGACGGCGAAGGCAACGGCGATTGCGAGAAGCAGGATCATTTCGCCGAGCACCGAATATCCGGCGGGCCCGCGGGGTACCGGCACCGCTGGCACAACCAGCCCGAACAGCGCGAGCGCGTTCGGCAGGCCGACAACCAGCAGCAGAACGCGTACGGTCTGCACGATGGCGACGGCGCGCAGATCGCCGCCGAGTTCGCTCGACAGCGCGATTACTTGGGCCATCGAACCAGGGGACGCCCCCATCAGCGCCGATAGCGGATCCCAACGATGAACGACGCGGAGATACGTCATCGTCGCGGCGATCATGCCGAGCGAAGCCAGCATCAACAGCACGATGCTTGCCGGCCAGGTCGCTACGCCGCGCAGCGTTTCGGGCGTCACGACGGTGCCAAGCAGCGTGCCGACTATGACGTAACAAACGCGCGCGAGCGGAAGCGGCAGCCGCATCGGGCGGCCTAGCAATGCCGCGGTGGCCACAGCCAGAACCGAACCCGATACCAGTCCCGCCGGCAGCCCAAGAAAAATGAACGTCAGGCCGCCGGCGAGCGCGAAGGCCAGCGTTTCGGCGGTCTCAAGGAGAATGCGGCGAAATGCGGGGTCCATCGGCACCGGCCAAGCCATGACCATGAATGCCGACTGGGCCTATGGCCGTCAACGCACGCGACGTGCTGCACCCTTTCTTGTCCGGATAGACACCCCCGCAGAACTGTGGTGACCTTAACAACAGCAAATAACGCGCGCAGACCCAAAGGTGGCGGTGACATCGGAGTAGGGTCATGTTGCAGGGTTGGGTCATCGTCGCAATCGCCCTCGCCTATATCGGGCTGTTGTTCATGGTGGCGAGCTACGGCGACCGCAGCCGCGTCACCCGCGCGAGCTCGGCCCGGCTGCTGATTTATCCACTGTCGCTGGCGATCTATTGCACGTCATGGACATTCTTCGGGTCGGTCGGGCTCGCGTCACGCACCGGTTTCGACTTTCTCACGATCTATATCGGCCCGATGCTGATGGTCGGTTTGGGCTTTCCGCTACTCATCCGCATCGTCCGTCTCGCCAAGAGCCAGAACATCACCTCGATCGCGGATTTCATAGCCGCGCGTTACGGCAAGAGCCAGGCGGTGGCCGCGACAGTCGCCTTGATCGCGATCATTGGCATGATCCCCTACATCGCGCTCCAGCTCAAAGCGGTATCATCTTCCGTTTCCACGATCCTGGCTGAAGCCGCGCCAGGCGCCACGATGGCGCCGCTGTTTGGCGACCTCGCACTCTTCGTCGCGCTGGCGATGGCGACTTTCGCCGTTCTGTTCGGCACGCGGCACATCGATGCGACCGAACATCAAGATGGCCTGATGTTGGCGATCGCCACCGAGTCGGTGGTGAAGCTCATCGCCTTCTTGAGCGTTGGAATTTTTGTGACTTTTGTTGTCTTCCCTGGCCCCTCGACCCTGTTGAGCCAGGCGCTCGACCATCCGAACACCGCGTCGGTCCTCACGCGTGCACCGCAATTCGCCTCGTTCTGCGCGATGACTGTGCTGTCGCTGTTTGCGATCGTGCTGTTGCCGCGTCAATTCCATGTGACGGTGGTCGAGAACCACACCGAATCCGAAATCCGCCGCGCCGCCTGGCTGTTTCCGATCTACCTGGTGCTGATCAATCTGTTCGTGCTGCCGATCGCGATGGCGGGCCTGCTGACTTTCCCGGCCGGGCGCGTCGACAGCGATATGTTCGTCGTGGCGCTGCCGCTCGCCGCCCATTCCGAATTGATCACGCTCGTCGCCTTCATCGGCGGCTTGTCGGCGGCGACCGCAATGGTGATCGTCGAGACGGTGGCACTTGCCATTATGGTGTCGAACGACATCGTGATGCCGCTTACGCTCAAGCGCCGCGGGACCCTTGCCGCAGAAGCTGCCGATGCCGGCGCGCAGCTCTTGACGACGCGGCGTATCGCGATTTTCGCCATTATGTTTCTCGCCTATGCCTATTACCGGTCGGCCGGCGAGGCACAGCTTGCCGCGATCGGCTTGTTGTCGTTTGCCGCAGTCGCGCAGTTGGCCCCGGCGTTCTTCGGCGGGCTGATCTGGCGGCGCGGCACTTCGCTCGGCGCGATTGCCGGCATGAGCGCGGGCGTCGTGGTCTGGAGCTATACCTTGCTGCTGCCGAGCATGTCCGCTGCCGGCATCGTGAGCGCGCAAATACTGGCCGAGGGCCCCTGGGGTGCGAGTTTTTTACGGCCCGAAGCGCTGTTCGGCCTCGACTTACCGCCGCTCGTCAATGGCGTGCTGTTCAGCCTCGCCGCCAATATCGCCTGCTATATCGGCTGTTCATTGGCCCGGCGCCCAACCGCGATCGAGCGCGTGCAAAGCGATTTATTCGCGCCGCCGACGCTTGCGCCCATCCTTGGCCCAATGGCGCCGGGCTTTCGGCTGCGGCGCGCATCGGTCAGCGTGGAAGACTTGATCACGACGGTCTCGCGCTACCTCGGCGAGGAGCGCACGCGCGGTTCTTTCGCAAGCTTCGCCGCAACGCGCCGCATCAATCTCGATCCGGCCTCCGAAGCCGACTTTGAGCTCCTGCAATATGCCGAATATTTGCTGGCCTCGGCAATCGGAGCGGCGTCGTCGCGGCTGGTGCTGTCGCTGCTGTTGCGCAAGCGGACCGTCTCGACCAAGGCGGCGCTAAAACTGCTCGACGATGCGAGCGCGGCAATCCACTACAACCGCGAGATCCTGCAGACCGCGCTCGATCATGTCCGTCAGGGAATAGCCGTCTTCGACAAGGAGCTGGCGCTGGTCTGCTGGAATCGCCAGTTTGGCGAAATCCTCGACCTGCCGCATGAATTGACCCGCGTCGGCATCGCGCTCCGCGATATCTTGCGCCATATCGCGCAGCAGAGCGGTCAAAACGCCAGCGTCGACCAATTCATCGCCGAGCGCGTCGCTAAATATACTGCCGACGCCGAACCTTTCCTGGAGCGTGTGGCGGGAAGCAATCTTGTTATCGAGGTTCGCGCCAACCGCATGCCCGACGGCGGCTTGGTGACCACCTTCACCGATATCACGCCGAGCGTGCAAGCGGCCGAGGCCCTTGAGCGCGCCAATGCAACCTTGGAGCGGCGGGTGCGCGAACGCACTGCAGAGCTGACTCGGCTCAACGCGGCGCTCGAACGCGCCAAGGCGGCGGCCGACGAAGCCAATGTGTCGAAGACCAGGTTTGTCGCTGCAGCAAGCCACGACATCCTGCAGCCTCTCAATGCGGCTCGGCTCTATGTGACCAGCCTGATCGAACGGCAGACCGCGGGCGAGCATGCCGCTGTTATTGAGAACATCGACGCTTCGCTTGAAGCGGTCGAAGAGATTTTCTCGGCGCTACTCGACATTTCCCGTCTCGACACTGGCGCCATGAAGCCGGAGCTCGCCGACTTTCGAATCGATGAATTGCTAAACCGGCTGGAAGTCGAATTCGCGCCGCTCGCCCGCGAGAAGGGTCTCGAATTTATCGTCATGCCCTGCTCGCTACAGGTACGCTCCGACCGACGGCTGTTGCGGCGGCTTTTGCAAAACCTCATTTCAAACGCGATCAAATATACGCCCGCCGGTCGCGTTCTGGTCGGCTGCTGGCGCCGCGGCGAACGGCTGCGCATCGAGGTCTATGACACCGGCATCGGCATTCCGCAGACCAAACAGCGGGCGGTGTTCAGGGAATTCCATCGCCTCGATCAGGGGGCACGGGTGGCCCGCGGCGTCGGCCTCGGGCTGTCGATTGTCGAACGTATTGCGCGCCTGCTGCACTGCGAGTTGGCGTTGACATCGAAGGTCAGCGGTGGCTCTCGCTTCTCGGTCGAAGTGCCGCGAGCCGCCGGGATTGCGTCTGTATTCAAACCGCTGGCCGATTCGCGCGTCGAGCCCGGACGACTCGATGGAATGGTCGTGCTTTGCATCGACAATGAGCCCGCCATCCTCAACGGAATGGAAACGCTTCTTAACGGCTGGGGCTGCCGCGTGCTCAAGGGCATCGGCCTCGCTGAAGCAATGGCGGCGCTTGAGGCAAGCGGACTCGAGCCGGACGGATTGCTGGTCGACTACCATCTCGACAGCGGTGATGGGCTTGGCGCTATTAAGGAACTCCGCCGCCGGGGCCATCCGGACGAGCGCGATATCCCGGCCATCGTGATCACCGCCGACCGATCGCTTCACATCCGCGAACAAGCGCGCACCGAAGGCGCGCATGTTCTCAACAAGCCGATCAAGCCGGCGTCGTTACGGGCTTTGATGTCGCTGTGGCGCGTGCAGCGCGTCGCGGCGGAGTAGCCTCATTCTTTCCGCGTATTTAGGAGCCAGACGCTTTTCCACCGATTGCAGACGTAAGCTATCGTGCCAGCAAGTCGAAGTGGAACTCATCATGCCGAAACGCTCGTCGAAAAAGCCATCGACTGAAATAAAAAATATCAAAGCGAGTAACGATGCCTATTATGAGGCACTATCGGCGCGCGATTTGCGTGCAATGGAGACCGTGTGGACTTGTGCGCCAGACAACATGCTAATCGCTCCGCCGTCCGACCCCCATGTATACGTGGGATGGGCGGCGATTAAACGGAACTGGGAATCGTACTGGCCTACATTTGATCAGTTCCGAGTGTCTATGCGCGTAAATAAGGTCAACATCAGCGGACCAGTCGCCTGGGTGCATGGCATCGAGACATCATACCGACGAAGGAAGTCAGGCGAAGTAAGCAGCAGTCACAATTATGGAACGAATATTTTCGTGTATCGGAATGGCCGTTGGCTGATGGTGTTTCATCAGGCGGCCGCGATCCCCGAGACACATGCAGCTAACCAAGGCGTTCCGGGAAATCGCCACTGACCGATCGCTAAATTCGATTGCGCTCGGTGTCAAACCGCGACCTGTGTGCCCACCTCGACCACCCGGCCGGTTGGAATTTGAAAGAAGTCCGTTGCGTCGCTCGCGCTGCGTGCAAGACCAATGAATAATCGGTCCTGCCATCGCGGCATGCTTGATTTTGCTGCGGGGCGCAGCGCGCGCCGGGACAGGAAAAACGACGTCGACATAATATCGAAGGTCCAACCCTTCTTCCGAGCAAGAGCAAGTGCTTTCGGTACGTTCGGTATTTCCATATAACCAAATTTCAAAGCGATCCGGCTGAACCGCGGCGAGACCTGAGTAATTGTAACTCGATCCGCCTCGGCCACACGTGGTGTGTCAGTCGTAACGATTGTGAGGATCGCATTGTGTTCGTGCAAAATCTTGTTGTGTTTGAGATTGTGCATTAGCGCTGTTGGCGCGTAATTAGGGTCACTTGTGAGAAAAACCGCGGTTCCAGGAACGATATGTGGCGGTTTTCGTTCGAGGCTGCGCACTAATGTCTCGAGGCTGACTTCCGATCCACGGGTTTTTCCGGCAACTACGTCGGTGCCGCGGCGCCAAGTTATGATGAGAAGTACCATTGCGATGCCAAACAACAATGGCAGCCAAGCACCCTCAAAGATCTTGAGAAGATTGGCCGAGAAGTATGTCGCGTCGACGATTACAAGCGGGCCAATGAGAAGCCCGGCCTGCCACCAGCGCCAGTGCCACAATTTCCAGATGACAACAAATCCTAAGACGCCGTCCACAACCATCGTGGTCGCGACGGCAATGCCATAGGCCGATGCAAGGGCACTTGATGTGCGGAACAAGCCAACTAACAAAAGCACGCCAACGAGCAGCGCAGTATTGACCCTGGGAATATAGATTTGGCCGGAATAGGCATCGGAAGTGTGTGTGATCGCAAGGCGCGGCAGAAATCCGAGTTGGATTGCTTGGCGCACAAGCGAGTAGGCACCGGTGATAACGGCCTGACTCGCGATCACGGTGGCGGCGGTCGCCAGAACGACCATCGGCAGGAGCAGGGCGTCGGGCACTAAGCGGTAGAACGGGTTTTCAATCGCAGCCGGATCGGAAAGGAGCCGCGCCCCTTGGCCGAAATAGTTTATCAGGAGGGACGGTAATACGAGAAAAAACCATGCTGTTTGGATCGGCCGGCGGCCGAAGTGACCGAGATCGGCATAAAGCGCCTCTCCGCCGGTCACGGCAAGAAACACAAGCCCTAACGTGATAAGCCCGATATGGCCATGCTCCAATATAAATTGAAATGCGTAATGTGGGCTGACTGCCAGCAACACGTTCGGGTTATCGCGAACGTGAATCGCGCCGGCGACGGCGATGGCGACAAACCACACAACCATTATCGGGCCGAACAAGGCTGCAACGCTGGCGGTGCCGCGCCGTTGAACCGAGAAAAGCGTTAAAAGAATCGCGAGGGTGATCACAATCACGTGGTGTTCTGCCGCGATAGTCACGAGCTTTAAGCCCTCTACCGCTGACAATACCGAAATCGCCGGAGTAATTACCGAGTCCCCGAGAAACATCGAGGCACCAATCGTGCCTAAAAGGAGCACGAAGGTAGTTCGTCGGCCGAGTGCACGCCTCGCTAGCGCTGTGAGCGACAGTGTCCCGCCCTCCCCGTTATTGTCAGCGCGCAGCAAGATTAGAACGTATTTGAGCGTAACGACAATAATGAGCGACCACAGGATCAGTGACAGCACGCCGAGTACGGTTGTTTGCGTAAGCGGCCCGCTGTCCTGCGCTGCCAGCACCGCTTCGCGAAACGCGTAAAGCGGACTCGTACCGATGTCGCCGTAGACCACCCCGACGCTGCCGAGAGTCAAAGCGAATAGATTGTGCTGAGATACGCCACCAACGGTGGTCGAGGCCGATTGCGGATCGCTCGCTAATTTTTCCATGGAGCTAAAGTCTAATCCGCAGCCAGTGTGTTTATAACACTAATCGGATGGTCTAGCGCGCGGCGGCGTCTATTCCCGCGCAACCGCCTTAACGCTAACTTCGCCGAGAAGTTCATTGCTGCGGCCATTGTCCCGATTCGATCTTGGTGGCAGCGATGACGGCTTGGGTCCGGCTTTCGACGCCGAGCTTTTGCAGAATCGCCGATACATGCGCCTTTACGGTGGCTTCTGAGACGCCAAGCTCATAGGCGATTTGTTTGTTTAGGAGCCCAGCGGAGAGCATCATCAAGACCCGGACCTGTTGCGGCGTCAGTGTCGCCAACCGCCTGATCACGGCTTGGCTGTCGGCATCCGCGTCGCCCGCCAGCTCGACATCTGGCGGCGTCCATACTTCTCCGGCCAGGACGCGCGCGATAGCGCTCCGCAGCGCGTCGACACCGAGCGTCTTTGGCAGGAACCCGGTGGCGCCGAATGCCATGCAGCGTCGGATTACGGCCGGGTCGTCATTGGCCGACACGATAGCGACCGGCAAGCTCGGATATTGGGCGCGCAAATACATGAGCCCGGAAAAGCCGCGCACGCCCGGCATTTGCAGGTCGAGCAGGATCAAATCCACCTCGCTGCCGTGTTCGAGCCGCTCCACAACCTCCTCAAAGGCGCCGGCCTCGGCGACCTCGATACGCTCGAACAGACCGTTGACCGCTTCGCGCAGCGCGCCGCGAAACAGCGGATGATCGTCGGCGATCAAGAGATGATAAAGTTGCGCGTCGCTCAATGGCACGCCCTCAGCGCTTGGCGCACGATCCGGAGAATTGCAGAACTACTTCGCGCCGATGGGGCATCGTGCGGTGCTCGGCGAGATAGATCCCCTGCCATGTGCCCAACGCCAATTCGCCGGCACTGACAGGTACCTGCAACGACACGCCATTGAGCATAGATTTGACATGGGCTGGCATGTCGTCGGGCCCTTCGACTTCGTGCACCCAGCCAGCATCGGCCGGAGCGACGCGGCGAAGCGCCATGACGAGATCCGTGCGTACGTCGGGATCGGCGTTCTCCTGGATCGTCAGCGACGCCGAAGTATGTTTCAGATAAATGAGCACGGCGCCGTCGCGCGCGCCGATCTGCCCGAGGAAGCGCGCGACATCGGTCGTAATCTCGAAGAATCCTTCGCCAGACGTTTCCACCGACAAGCGCGCGGTAGCAATCGTGTCCACAGGCGCGGTGTGAATGGCGGAGAGCTTGCTCAAGGTGCGTTAGCTCTTGTTGAAGATTTGCTTTTCCGCGCGCGTGACGGCGTCGATGAAGCGCTGCCAGACTTTGCCAACGAAGGCGATCGCGCGATCGATATCGGCATCGCTCGGCAGACGCAGGGAGGGCTCGTTTTGCGCGGCAGGAGGCTCCGGCGCCACGCCCGGCGGCAGCGAAAGCCGATGCGCAAGGATAATTTTCTTCAGCGCTGCGTTCTCGTTCTGCAGTCGCGCGATCTCGCTCTCAAAAAGCGCGCGATCCTCAGGCGCCGCTTGGCAAGTCCAGCCCACGGACTGCTCACTGCACAGCGCAACCGCGCCGGATTGGGTATCGAGGCGCAAAAAGCCATTGGCCTGCTTGCTGAAGACATATCGCCCACCATCAGTGTCCGGCGTTGCTTCGTCCGCCCTTGCCGGCCCACCTAGGATTGCTGCCGCGATGACGGCCGCGACGACAGGGATCATGCCGATTTGCATCATGATGAAATCCTCTCGCGAGAGCCCGCGGACGATCCAATATTAGGGTCGCAACGCCATCCTAGCACTGCACGCGACGACTCTGGCGTGACTTTGCGGTGCACAAAGGACGGCCAAAACGAAGCTGCGGACATGCGATATCTGCCGTTGTTTCAAAGCACTAGAGCAGGCCGGCGTTTTCTTGACTTGCTGGAACCCAGTCAGTATGGTCCGCGCGGCTTTAAGGTGCGCGCGGGCCGCGATCGCTGCAAGCCGCGAGTGTCGAGAGCATGAGCGACGCGCGCGAAAACAGCGACCGGGGCAAGCAGCGAACCGACGAGGCCGCTCTCTCCGCGAGACTCCAGCGGCTCAACGAAGGACTCGGCCAAGCGCGCGATGTCGCAGGCGGCCCTTCGGACAGTCCTGGTGCGGAGCGGGCAGCGACTGCATCAGGCTACGCCAAGGGCTTTCGGCTCTCGAGCGAACTCGTTGCAGGCGTCGTGGTCGGTGCCGGGATCGGCTGGCTTATCGACCGCTGGCTCGCCGTCTCACCCTGGGGGCTGATCGTATTTCTCTTGCTCGGCTTTGCCGCGGGCATGCTCAATGTCATGCGCTCCGCGGGCCTCATCGCCGGCACCGCGCTCGATGAAGGCACCCGGCAAGGCCCGGACAGGTAAGGCCGCGCAGCGCAAGCTGCCAACGCAAACGGCAATTGGACCATGCAGGTCAATCCGATCCATCAGTTCGAGATCAGGGATTTGTGGCCCCTTATCAAGCTGGGCGGCCACCAGATCAGCTTCACCAATTCCGCCCTGTTCATGTTCATCATCGTCATTTCGGTTTCCGCACTCCTGATCGGCGCCACTTCGCGACGCGCGGTGGTGCCGGGGCGGTTGCAATCCATGGCGGAGATATCCTACGAGTTTGTGGCCGACACGGTGCGCAGTTCGGCCGGAACCGAGGGGATGAAATTTTTCCCGTTCGTGTTCACGCTCTTCATGTTCGTCTTGTTCGCTAATTTGATCGGGCTCATCCCTTACTCATTTACCGTCACCAGCCAGGTGATCATCACCGCGACGCTGGCGCTGCTCGTATTCTTCATCGTCATCGGCTACGGGTTCTGGAGGAATGGCCTGCATTTTCTAAATCTGTTCGTGCCGAAAGGCGTGCCAAAACTGATTCTTCCGGCCATCGCCCTCATCGAGGTGCTGTCGTTTCTGTCGCGGCCGGTTTCACACAGCGTCCGATTGTTCGCCAATATGCTTGCCGGCCACATCACGCTGCAGGTCTTTGCCGGCTTTATCATCATGATGGCCAGCGGCGGCATACTCGGCTGGTTCGGTGCCACGCTGCCGTTCATCATGGTCGTGCTGTTGACCGCGCTCGAACTTTTGGTGGCGTTCTTGCAGGCTTATGTGTTCGCCATTCTCACTTGCATCTATCTCAACGATGCGATTCACCCTGGCCACTGACGGCCGATTATTGCAACCTTGAACAAGGAGTCTTCTCATGGATCCGACCGCCGCGAAATATATTGGGGCCGGCATTGCCTGCATCGGCATGGGCGGCGCCGGCGTCGGCGTTGGCATTATTTTCGGTAACTATCTGGCGGCGGCGTTGCGCAACCCCTCGGCGGCGCAGAGCCAGTTCGGCAACCTGATTTTCGGCTTCGCCATTACCGAGGCGCTCGGCATCTTTTCGCTGCTGATCGCATTGCTCTTGCTGTTCGGGCTGTAAGCCCGTCGCGTCGGCAGAACCGCGCTGCCAGGATTCCAAAGCAGGAACTAAGGCAGGAACTATGGCCGAAACGACTGCTCACACCGAAGCTCCTGCGGGACATCCCGCCTTCCCGCCGTTCCAATCGGAACACTTCCCGTCCCAGCTCGTCTGGTTGGCGGTCAGTTTCGTTTTACTCTACGTGCTGATGTCGCGAATTGCGCTGCCCCGGATTGGCGCGATCCTCGCCGCGCGCAGCCGAGTCGTGAGCGACGATCTCGCCGCCGCGGAGCGGTTGAAGGAGCAGTCGAACGCCGCGCAGGCGGCCTATGAGAAGGCGCTCGCGGATGCGCGCGCTCGCGCGCAGGCCACCGCTAATGCCACGCGCGAGCAGCGGGCGCGCGAAGCCGAGGCCTTGCACAAGCGTCTTGAGGCGGAGTTGCACGATCGGGTCGCTGTCGCAGAACAATCCATAGCGAAGAGTCGCAGCGCTGCCATGAGTAACGTCAGGGCTATCGCGGCCGACACCGCCGCGGCGATCGTTGAGCGTTTGATCGGCCAACGGCCGCGCGAGGACGAGATCGCCGCCGCGCTCGGCGATGCCGGTAAAAGCTGAAAGGACGGCGATGCTCGAAACCGAAAATTGGGTGGCAATCGCCTTTCTCTGCTTCCTTGGGCTGCTTGCCTATCTCGGCGCCCATCGCAAGATGATCGACGCGATCGATCGGCGCCAGGCCCGGATCAAATCCGAGCTCGAACAAGCGCGCCGCCTGCGCGAAGAGGCGCAGGCACTGCTCGGCGAATTCCAACGCAAGGCGCGCGAGGCTGAAAACGAAGCGCAAGCCATCATGGCCGGAGCCAAGGCCGAAGCCGAGCGGCTGACCGCCGAAGCAAAATCAAGAGCCGAAGATTTTGTCGCCCGGCGCACCAAGATGGCCGAAACCAAGATCGCCCAGGCCGAAGCTCAAGCGGTTGCCGATGTGCGTTCTGCCGCAGCCGAAGCCGCCGTGGCCGCCGCGGAGAAAATCCTGGCTACAAGCGCCAAAGGAAAGATCGCGGAAGATCTGCTGGCGCGCGGCATTGCCGAGCTCAAACAGAAATTCAACTGATCTGAAAGCGGGCCTGAACTACCCAGTGACCCGCGGCTTATCCGGTGGGCGCGTTGGGATTTGGTTTCGCGCTCGGTTTAGGCTTTTTGGCAGGTGGCGGTTTCTTGGCCTGATCCTGCGCCGCGGCGCCGAGCGGGTCGAAGCCGATATAGACGACGTATGGATCGGACGAGCCCGTCGGCGGCAGTGGGAAACTCAACCCCTCCTCAATGTGAGAAAAATCGGCATTGCCGGCACCGGCGCCAATCGCCACCGGAATACGGATCAGCTTGGTGACAACGGTCTTCGGCGCGGTGAGTGGTGCGCTGACAACCGCGATCCGTAGCGGCACATCCACCTCACCCGGTACGCCGGCCGGTCCAACGATGACGCGCCCTTGCACGCCAAGACGCATCACCATTTGGCCGTTGACCACAGCGCAGTCGCGCGCCGCCCGCACGAAGATGCCCTGATATTTGAGTGACATCGCTTCGTTGCTGCCGTCGGGCGGCGGCGGCGGGATTGTCAGTGTCGATGCGCCCTGGCGGATGTCGAGAAATGGACACTGGACATCCGGGTCCGCATTGGTGACCGGCTGCGGCTCTTTCTGGGTCGCACCGGAAAAGAAGCTTGCGATCTTGTCTTTTAGAGTCGGCGGGCTCGACTGTGGAGGCGCTGGCGGCGTTGCCGAAGGAACCGATGCGGTCGTGGTCGGCCCGCCCGGTCCGCCGCCGCTGCATCCAGCGGCAAGCAATACGGCCGTGAGCAGCGCCGCGCGCGCTAACCGATCGCGCCAGAGTGGTTCACGAAATACGCGCAAGGTTCCCCGCCTCATCGCAAATTCGCGATACCCAAGTTTTATAGCAAATCAATTGTAGCCTGCCCAATTGGAGCCTGCCCAAGCCGTCGCACGGCTTGGTTAAAGACGCGAACGATCAAGCTTTGCCGTAATCGGAACCGCCGTTCAGGCGACCGTAAAGCAGGTGGTCCTGCCAGACGCCGTTGATGCACAGATACTCGGGTGCATAGCCCTCTCGCACGAATCCGGTCTTCTCCAGAAGCTTGATCGATCCGGTATTGCTCGGGATGCAGGCAGCTTCGAGGCGGTGCAGCCGCAGGCTATTGAAAGCGAAGGGAACCAGGGCGCGTACCGCCGCCGTCATGTAGCCCTGGCGCACGAACGGCAATCCGGTCCAATAACCCAAACTGCCCGCCTGGGCGACGCCGCGGCGGATATTGGCAAGCGTCAAGCCGCCGACCAAGGCACCGTCGGAGCATCGCGCGATCACAAAGGCATAGCCCGTATCGGTTCGCAAATCCTCGGCGTAGCGCTTGATACGCCGCCGGAACGCTGCGCGGGTCAGATCGTCGACCGGCCAAGTAGGCTCCCACGGCGTGAGAAACTCGCAGCTCGCCTCCCGCAGCGCCGCCCATTCCTCGAAGTCGGTCATCTGCGGCGTCCGCAATACCACCCCGTCGCCCTCGATGATCGGCAAGGGCTCGGCGAAATTGATGGTGCGGAAGAAAGCCATGGGGCCGTTTCGCCGGAATTGTCACGCCGCTCGGCGCGTCAAAGTCTCGGCAATCGCCGCCGCGCTTTCAAGTCCGGAACCAAGCCCCAGAACTGCGGTGGCGAGCTTGCCGCGCGAAATCAGAGCGCGGCCGGCGGCGCGCGCGCTTTCAACGGTTACGGCGTCAACCCGCGCCACCAATTCGTCGAGCGGTATTGGCCGGCCGCGGGTGATCATCTGGCGTGCCAGCTGCTCGATACGCGTGCCCGAGCTTTCTAGTGCCATCAAGAGCCCGGCTTTCATCTGTGCTTTGGCGCGCGCCACTTCCGGTTCGGAAATGGTCTCGGCAGTGCTGGCGATCTCGTCGACGATCAGCCGCATCAGCTCCGAAGTATCCGCCGCGTCGGTGCCGGCATAAAGACCAAACATGCCGATGTCCGAATACGGCACATGAAAGCTGTAAATCGAATAGCATAGACCGCGCCGCTCGCGCGCTTCCTGGAACAGCCGCGAGGACATGCCGCCGCCGAGAATATTGGTGAACACCTGCAGGCTGTAGAGCGACGGATCGACGATCGATACGCCCGGCAGCGCGAGCGCAATGTGCACTTGCTCGAGTTCGCGCTTCTCGACATGAGTGCCGCCGCCGAAACTCGCCGGCTCGGGCAACGGACCAGCGGGGCCGTTGAAGCGGCCAAAATGCTTCTCCACCTCGGCAACAACCGCCCGATGCTCGACCGCGCCGGCGGCGGCCACCACGATATCGGGCGCGCAATAATTCCGCGCAAGATAACCGCGCAGCTTGCCGCCGTCGAACGAACGCACGGTTTTCGGCGTGCCCAGTATCGAGCGGCCGAGAGACTGATCGGGGAACGCGACGATCTGTAAATGCTCGAAAATGAGGTCGTCGGGCGTGTCGGCGACGGCGCCGATCTCCTGAATAATGACGTTTTGCTCGCGGAGCACCTCTTCGCGTTCGAAAGACGGCTCGGAAAGTATGTCAGCAAGTACGTCGAGCGCCAGCGGCACGTCGGATTTGAGCACGCGCGCGTAATAGGCGGTGGCTTCCGCTCCCGTCGCGGCGTTGAGATCGCCGCCCACAGCCTCGATCTCTTCCGCGATCTGCCGCGCGCTGCGCCGGCGAGTGCCCTTGAAAGCCATATGTTCAAGAAAGTGGGAAATGCCGTGCTCGTCATGCCGCTCGTCACGACTGCCCGAGGCCACCCACACGCCGAGTGACGCGGTCTCCAGGTGCGGCATGGCGTCGGTCACCACATTGATGCCGGACTTCAAAGTGGTCACCTCGACACTCATGCTGCCGCTCCTTTATGGGCTGCCCGGCTCGCCGCCAAAACAAACTGCTCGACCGCGGACTGGTCTGCCGCGAGTACGGTGCTGCGCTCCGGCCGCTCGTTGATATGCGCCAGCCATTCGGGAAGAACCGGGCGAATGCCGCAGGCTGCCTCCACGGCGTCGGGAAACTTCGCCGCATGCGCTGTCGACAGCACGACCATCGGCACGGCGGGGTCGCGCGACTCCTTCTCCGCTACGGCAATCGCCACGGCAGTATGTGGATCGATGAAATTGCCGGTCTCGCGTTTGATGGTCCTGATCGTGGCGGCGACCTCATCCTCATCGGCGCGATCGGCAGTGAATAGGGCGCGAATGGACGACAGAGCGCGTGACGACAGCGTGAACCGCCGCGACTGCGCGAGCGATCCCATCGCTGATCTGACGGCAGCAGCATCGCGGTCATAGGCCTCGAACAGCAAGCGCTCGAAATTGGAGGCCACCTGGATGTCCATCGACGGTGAAGTCGTCGGGACCACCGCGCGCGGCTCATAGCTTCCCGTTGTGAGCGTGCGCGCCAAGATGTCGTTGACATTTGTGGCAACGACCAACCGATCGACCGGCAGGCCCATTCGCGCCGCCACATAGCCGGCATAGACATCGCCGAAATTGCCGGTCGGAACGGCGAACGCGATTTTGCGCACGGGCGCGCCGAGCGCGACCGCCGCGGTGAAATAGTAGACCACCTGCGCCACGATCCTCGCCCAATTGATCGAATTGACGCCGGAGAGGTGGACCTGATCGCGGAAGCCGTGATGATTGAACATGCCCTTCACGATGGCTTGGCAATCGTCGAAGGTGCCATCGATGGCGATGGCGCTGACATTCGCTGCGCCGCTCGTCGTCATCATCCGACGCTGCACATCGGAAACACGACCGTGCGGAAACAGAACGACAAGGTCGACCTGACGACGATCGCGGAATGCCTCGACCGCGGCACCGCCGGTATCACCGGAGGTCGCTACCACGATGGTGCGCCGCTCGCCGCGTGCGGCCAGCACGTGATCCATCAGCCGCCCGAGAAACTGCATCGCCAGATCTTTGAACGCGAGCGTCGGACCGTGGAACAGCTCAAGCATGAATGTGTTGACGCCGATCTGCCTGAGCGGCGCCACGGCGGGATGGCGAAAATCGCCGTAGGCCTCGCGCGCGATGCGCGCCAGATCGGCCGGCGAAACCGAATTCTCGGCAAAGGGCCTGACGATCTCGACCACGACCTCGGCATAAGATCGGCCGGCAAAGCTGGCGATTGGCGCGGCATCGAGCTGCGGCCAAGCCACCGGCACATAAAGGCCGCCGTCGCGGGCAAGCCCAGCAAGCATGGCTTCGGCAAAACCGAGCGAGGGGGCCTCGCCTCTGGTCGAAATGTATTGCACGGGCCTTTCCGCCGCCGGAACGTGCCGGCTATTTAAGTTATTGATACGGCACGTTAATTTGCCGGCCAAAATGCTGGTGGCCGCCGCGTCGCAGCGCCGGAACGCGGTCACACTAATAGCAAAACGAATGGCTTCACAAGCAAGCCAAAGCGGTCGCGCGCGAAACCGCCACGGACCGCGTTGTAAGCCCTCAGCGGTCGGTCTGAGGCGGTTTTGCTTGCGCGGTTCGGCCCCCCGAGGTGAATGTCCAAACCCCAAACACCGCGGCCAGCACCGCCGCCAGGCCATACCAGGTCACCGCATATTGCAGGTGATTGTCGGGTAGCGCGACAACGAGCTTTCCCGGCTGCGGCCAGCCGCCGGGCGGGATCGGCGCTTCCTGCTCGACGTAAAACGGCGCTACCCCATCCGTTCGCGGGTCAAATCCTTTCGCGGCAGCGATCGCAGCGGGATCGCGCGTGAACCAAAGATTATGCGAGGTATCGTCCGCCGGCGTGAACCAGTGCCGCTCGTCGGGCCAACGCAGCACACCGGTGATTTCAACCGGTTGTGAAATCTGTCCGGCAGAGCGCGATTTGGGATCCCGTCGTCCATCGGGGACAAAGCCGCGATTGACTACGACGACGCTGCCGTCGGCCCGCCGCGCCGGCGTCGCGGTCGTTATCGAAGGCCGCTGCGAAGTGGACGCGGCGATATTCGTCGCGCGTTCGCTCGAGTTTTGCCCAGTCCGCCGCCGGCGGCAGCGCCCGAGGCGGAACTGCGAGGCGCTCAGTCAGCGAAGCAATCAGCGCTTCCTTCCAAGCTTTGCGCTCGATCTGCCAGGTACCAAGCGCAATGAGGACCGCAAACGCCAATAGTGTCGGCACAAACAAGCCGAGCCAGGAGCGCTTGCGCGCGGCTTCAACATGCGGCGCGGCGCCGACGCTCGGCCGAGCTGTCATGACCCACTCACGGTCCTTCGCCGAACCGGCTCTCCGCTGCCTTGTGATGATATTGCAGCGCGATCATCAAGCCTTTCATCGGTCGCAGCGGGCCAAGCGTGACAAGCACGATCAGCGGCAGCCACAGCGCTGCGTGCACCCAATAGGGCGGCTGAAACAGGATTTCAGTAATCAGCGCGGAGCCAACCACGATCGCACCGGCCAAGAACATGATGAATACTGCGGGCCCGTCGCCGGAATCGGCAAAGCCGTAATCAAGTCCGCAGTGCTCGCAGCGCGGCCGCAATGTCAGGAAGCCCGCGAACAACCGACCTTCGCCGCAGCGCGGACAGGCGCAAGAAAGGCCTGCGCGGATCGCGCCCGAAAGGGTGGTGATGGTCTTGTCGCTCATGATCGCGGGTTACGGCTTTTCGCACGCCGCACAACCGTTGGCGTTCCGGGCTCGGTGCCGCTGTCGCGGCAATAAGCGACTCGCGTCACCCTGCGTGTGGGCCGCCACCCCACACGTAGATGCAGGCAAACAGAAACAGCCACACGACGTCGACGAAGTGCCAATACCAAGCCGCGAATTCGAATCCAAGATGCTGCGTCGGCTTGAAATGCCCGGCCATGGCACGGAACAGGCAGACGATCAGAAATATCGAACCGATGATGACATGGGCGCCGTGGAATCCCGTCGCCATGAAGAACGTGGCGCCGTAGATGTTGCCCGAATAATGAAACAACGCGTGCATGTATTCCCATGCCTGCACGCAGGTGAAGCTCAGGCCTAACGCGATAGTCAGCGCCAAACCCCAGACCAGGCCCTTGCGATCGTTTTCCAGAAGCGAGTGATGCGCCCAGGTCACCGTAGTGCCCGAGGTGAGCAAGATCAGCGTGTTCAGCAGCGGAAAGTGCCAGGGGTCGAACGTGTCGACCCCTTTGGGCGGCCACACGCCTCCGGTATAGGCAATGCGGGCGACGTCGCGAAATTCGTCCGGGAACAATGCGGTGTTGAAATAGGCCCAGAACCAGGCGACGAAAAACATCACCTCCGAAGCGATGAACAAGATCATCCCGTAGCGGTGGGATATCTGCACCACCCGGGTGTGATCGCCTTCCACTTCGGCTTCGTAGATGACGTCGCGCCACCAGCCGACCATCGTATAGGCGATACCGATCGCACCGGCGCCGAGCACCAAGGGCGCGTACGGGACCATCTTGTGCATCCAGAAGATGGCGCCGACGGCCGCGACGAAAACCGAGGTGGCACCGACCGCCGGCCACGGACTTGGATTCACCAGATGGTAGTCGTGGTGCGGCTTGGCATGCGCATTCGCCATCGTTGTCTTCTCCAACTAGCGCGACCGGCTGCGGTATTTGCGCCGTCTTTCGTCCGTTGAACTTTCTAAATGCGTCCAGACTTATCCGAATTCGCGCTCTCCGCCACTGGCCGCTCCGGTACGCGCACCGGAAAGAAAGTGTAGGAGAGCGTGATGTTATTCACCGTGTCCTCTTCCGAGTCGTTAGCGAGCTTGGGATCGACATAGAAGACCACGGCCATGTCGCGTTTCTCGCCCGGCTGCAATGTCTGCTCGGTGAAGCAGAAGCAGTTGATCTTTTCAAAATACGCACCGGTTCGCGGCGGGGTGACGTTATAGCTAGCCTGGCCCCGCGTCACCCGCGCGGATTCGTTTCGCACCGCGTAATAGACGGTGACAACCTCGCCGAGCCGCACATCGACGGTCCGCCGTTCCGGCTCAAACGACCATGGCAAACCGGGCGCCACGTTTGAATCGAAACGTACGGTGATGGTACGGCCGGAAATCTGTGTCGGTGCCGTCTTCGCCACCTGCGTGGTGCCGCCGAATCCGGTGGTGCGGCAGAACCAGGAATAAAGTGGTACGGCGGCGAACGACACGCCGACCATCACGGCGACAAAGGCGCCGCAGGCGAAAGCTACGACGATGTCGCGGCGCGATCGCTGTTGCGGCGCGCTCACGCTGTAACCTCAGATCTGACCGCTTGCCGGATCACAATGGCCGCTCCAGCACGCCGGGGCCCTTTACCAGGGTCACGATGTAGAACAGCACAACGAGCACGCCCAACGATATCGCGATCGCGATCGATCGGGCCCGACGCGCACGTTGCTGCTGTTCGGTGAGCCTGATGCCGGGGTCCGGCTTGCCTTCGTTCATTCGATTGTCCATCGCGCCGTCATCCTCCGGCCGAGAGATGAATTGACAGCCCGGGCAGCGCTCCGCCCGCCATCCGGTCGACCAGCAACATGGCGAACAGCAGGAACAGATACAAAATCGAGAAGCTGAACATTTGCTTGCTCGCCGCATGGCCGCGTCGTTCGCCACGAACGCGAACGGCAAGGGCGATCATCGCCAAGCCGGCCAACGAAGCTGCGATGCCATACAAAGGCCCGGCATAGCCCGATGCTGGCCGGGATGCTGACCAGGATGCTGACCATGGCCGCGCCGGCGCTTAATGCGATGACGGCCAAACGTGACAACGCCTTCATGCCCTGTCTCTACTCCCTGGTGCTGATCTTGATCGCGGCCATGGGCGACGAGCGAAAACCCTGCTTTCGACGCGAACCGCCACGGTGTGACGCCACCCGCTTTGGCGAGCTTTGTCCCGCGGCGCGATGTCTCTGGCAGGCTTCGCCGCGACAAGGGAATTCCGGTTCCTCCAAACCACAAATCGAGGACTGCTGCAATGCACTCATCATCGCATGTGCAAGCCGTGAAGAGGCCCATATTCTGCTGTGACAAGCAGCCGCCACAAACGGATTCCCTGACCTTGCCTCGACCTTGGCGGGGCCACAATGGCTTGACTTTGATGGTCCTTGACACGACAGGCTCACCCTGTAGGCAGGGCGCGGCAGCCTGCCGGGGGCGGCTTGGCCGCGGACCGAGGGAGTCCATGATTGCACAAAGAAAAAGCGGCCGGACGATCCGGAGATTGGCCGCCGTGCTGTTGGCCGCTTCCGTTTTCGTTGTTGTTGCGAGGACGGCCGATCGCGCCAGTGCCCAAGGTGCGGTCAAATCCGTGCACGGCGATTGGCAGATCCGTTGCGATACGCCGCCCGGCGCACAGGGCGAGCAGTGTGCGCTGATGCAAAGCGTGACAGCGGAGGACCGGCCGAATATCGGACTCACGGTCATCGTACTGAAGACCTCGGACCAGAAGAGCCGCTTGATGCGGGTGGTGGCCCCGCTTGGCGTCTTGCTGCCGTCGGGCCTTGGTCTCAAGATCGACAATCAGGACGTCGGTCGTGCCGGTTTCGTCCGCTGCCTGCCCAGCGGCTGCGTGGCCGAAGTGGTGATGGACGACAATTTGATCAAGCAATTGCGCACCGGGCAGACTTCGACCTTCATCATTTTCCAGACGCCGGAGGAAGGCATTGGCTTCCCGATGAGCTTGAAGGGATTCGGCGAGGGCTACGACCAATTGCCATAGCTTAGACAGGGAAAACCCGATGCGTGCCGCTCCGATTGTCGCGGCGATTGCCGCGACTTTTTTGGCCGCGACTTCATTGGCCATCATGGCTGCAGCACCGCGCATCGCCAACGCGCAGACCGACTATCCCAATCGGCCGGTCAGTTTGATCGTTCCCTACGCCGCCGGCGGCGTCGCCGATGTCGCCATGCGCCTGCTCGGCGACAAGCTGTCGAACCGGCTCGGGCAGCAATTCGTTATTGAGAACCGACCTGGCGCCGCCGGCATCGTGGCCGCGCAAACCGCCGCGACCGCTCCCGCCGATGGCTACACGCTCTTGATGACGGGCAACAATACCGCGATCGCTGCCGCGCTATTCAAATCGCTGCCGTATAACGTCCTCACCGATTTTGCCTCGGTTTCTACCGCTGCGTTTTTCGACCTGCTGCTCGTGACGCGGGCCGGCTCGCCACTGCATTCGGTGCAGGACGTGATCGCGGCGGCGCGCGCCAATCCGGGAAAATTGAACATCGGCACCATCAATCCGGGCAGCACGCAGAACCTTGCCGCGGAACTCTTCACCAGTACGGCCGCGATCAAAGCCGCCATCGTGCCATTCCGCGCCTCGCCGGATATGGCCGGCGCCGTGCTCCGCGGCGATATCGATATCGCGTTTGAATTCTACGCGGCAGTTCACGGCTTGCTGGCCGACAAGAAGCTGGTCGCGCTTGCCTCGGCCGGATCGGCGCGCACTGCATATCTGCCGGAGGTCCCGACTGTAATCGAAAGCGGCCTCAAGGACTA